>Ga0307281_10000371_pt1 | contig 11666 bp, 11 predicted proteins | sample ER_DNA_120_FD_194486 | JGI IMG/M metagenome (GOLD analysis project Ga0307281, IMG submission 194486) | Bulk soil microbial communities from the East River watershed near Crested Butte, Colorado, United States - ER_DNA_120 | ecosystem: Environmental > Terrestrial > Soil > Floodplain | place...
GCCCACGATCCCGAGGAGGGTCGATCGGCGGCGCGCCGGGTCGACGGCCCCGGGGCCAGGACCTCCTTCGGTTGGGAGATCTGGCCCGCCGCGCTGTACCGCATCATCCGCCGCGTGGACCGGGACTACGGACACCCGGCCCTGTACGTGACCGAGAACGGATGTGCGTCGCCGATCGGACCGGGGGCCGACGGACGAGTGCCCGACGTGGACCGGGTCGACTACCTGGCCGGCCACGTCGGCCAGGTCGCGCGCGCGATCGACGACGGCTGCGACGTCCGCGGGTACTTCGCATGGTCCCTGCTCGACAATTTCGAGTGGGCGGCGGGCTACAGCCAGCGCTTCGGGATCGTGTGGGTCGACTTCGATGGCGGCGGCCGCCGGGTCGTCAAGGACAGCGGCTGGTGGCTGCGCGACATCGTCCTGGGACGCCCGCTCGAATACGACGATGCACTCGACTGACCGGGCGATGGGCGCAGGACCCGGATCCACGTTTCCTGATCCCCGGTCGAGCCACGGATCCATCGCATGTCTCCATGCCGACGGGGCGATCCTCCACGCCCCCGCTGGCAGACCGTCGGGCTTTCGCGGGACGTTCGCCTTGGCGGCGTCCCGCGTGCCCGACCGACGCGGCGAGGCCAGTGCCACGACCGAGCCGCCGGTTCAGGGGCGCTCCCGCTCGACGCGGTCGAGCCAGTCGTCCACGAGCGCAGCCAGCATGCGCGGTCGCTCGCCCTCGAGGTTGTGACCGGACTCGTCGAGGACAGCGACGGTCGCTCGGGGAAAGCGCTCGATGATGCCGATCGCGTCGCGGTATCCCACGGTGGCATCCTGCCGCCCCACGACGATCAGGCTCGGTCCGAGGAACGGATCCCCGACCCGGTCGACGTCGACGGCGAACCCGTAACGAGCGCCGATCCGTTCGAGCGTCGCCGGATCGGCCGTCGCGACGGCCGGATCGATGGCGGTGAGAACGTAGTCCCACGAACCTTGATCGACGAGGACCGCGCCCTCACGGAACGCCTCGACGGCTACCGGATCCGCTCGCTCGAGCAGACCGGGCTCCTCGAAGACGATGCGGTGCTCGGGTACGTCCCGATCCGCGTTCGTCGCGATCACGACCGGGCAGACGAGTGCGACCCCGACGACGTGCGCGTACCGTCGCGCGACCACCCCGCGGGCCAGGTACGCACCCCACGACTCGCCGACGATGAGCAGCCGCTCGTCGCCGACTATTTCATCGATGAGGGCGAGCACGAAGTCGAGCATCGCGTCGCTGCCGTCGATCGAGTGGACCGGGGGACTGGCGCCGAACCCCGGCAGATCGACGTGGATCCGGCGGTACCCGGTCCGTCGTGCGAAGACCGGTCCGAGCGAGTAGGCGAGGCTGCGACGGTCAAGCGAGAAGCCATGCAGCAGCAGGACTGGGACTCCGTCACCGACGATGTCGAGGTCGACCGGATGACCGTTGACGTGCCGCTGCACAGCGCCGCTCGTCAGGCCAGGCGCGTCCGCTCGACGAACCGGCCGATCCGGCGGAGCGCCTCCTCGAGCCGCTCGTAGGAGGTCGCGTAGCACATCCGGACGTGCCCAGCGCCCGACGGCCCGAACGCGCTGCCGGCCACGACCGCGACCCGTTCCTCGGTCAGGAGGCGCTCCGCGAACGTCTCGTCATCGAGCCCGGTCGAGCCGATCCGAGGGAAGGCGTAGAACGCGCCTCGCGGCTCGAACGTCTCGAGACCGAGCTCGTTGAGGCCATCCACGAGCAGCCGCCGGCGCCGGTCGTACTCGGCCAGCATCCGGGCCACGTCGGCCTCGCCTTCGAGGATGGCGGCCAGGGCCGCGTCCTGGGCGGTCGTCGGCGCGGACATGATCCCGTACTGGTGGACCTTGACCATCCCCTCGAGGATCCCCGCCGGGCCCGCCACGTATCCGACCCGCCAGCCGGTCATCGCGTACGCCTTCGAGAAGCCGCCCATCAGCACGGTCCTGTCGCGCATCCCGGGCAGCGCGCTCATCGCGCGGTGGCGATACGTGCCATAGGCCAGCCGGTCGTAGATCTCATCGCTGTAGACCAGCAGGTCGTGCCGGACGGCGATGTCGGCCAGGGCATCCTGGACCTCGTCGGGCAGGACGGCGCCCGTGGGGTTGCACGGGTAGCCGAGGAACAATGCCTTCGTCCGCGGGGTGATCGCGGCCTCGACCGCGGCCGGGTCGAGCGCGAAGTCATCCTCGAAGCGTGTCGCGACGTGGCGGACCACGCCGCCGGCGAAGACGATCGCGGGCACATACGCTACGTACGACGGCTCGTGCAGGATCACCTCGTCGCCGGGGTCGCACGTGGCGCGCAGCGCGAGGTCCACGGCCTCCGAGGCGCCGACCGTGATCAGCAGCTCGTTGGCCGGGTCGTAGCGGACGCCGTAGCGCGCCTCGAGGTGCCTCGCCAGGGCTCGCCGCAGCTCGAGCGTGCCCCAGTTGCTGGTGTAGTGCGTCCGGCCCTCGCGCAGGCTCTCGACGCCGGCCTCGACGATCACCCGTGGCGTGTCGAAATCCGGTTCACCCACACCGAGGCTGATGACGTCGTCCATCGTCGCCGCGATGTCGAAGAAGCGGCGGATCCCGGATGGCGGGACGGACCGGACGCGCTGCGCGAGCGCACGGTCGCCGAGCGGGGCGCGGGGGCTCGGCTCGTGATCGGTCGCCATCGTCGGCAAGCCTACGGCATCGAGCCCCCGCGGGGCCACCCGCTGGGGTGGGTGGGGTCTGGTCGGTGTCAGGTCGCCGCGACGACCTCCTCGGTCGGGGCCGTCGCCTCGGGGGCGCCGCCGTTCGACTTGGGGCAGGGCGGCGCGACCACGGGCGGCGCCACGATCGGCGGCGCGACCGCCGTCCGCATGGCCCGCTCGCGCAGGCCGAGCATCTGGCGCTGCATCATCACGAAGACGCCGAAGCCGATGAACGGCCCCGCCACCCGGAACCCGGGTCCAGCGGCGCCGACGCGGATGCGGAAGCGCTCGATCAGCCTGGTGCGGCCACCATCGAGCGGCTCGAGGGCGAACGCCCAGCTGGCGGCGAAGTCCTGCGGGATCTGACTGAGGATGGCACCCGACGCGGCCAATCCGGCCGGCACCTCCGAGCGTGCCTCCGATGCCGCCGCGGCCTGGCTCGCGACGACGGTGGTGTCCGTGAACAGGACGAGCGCCCGGCCCGGTTCGGCCACGCGGACGACGAACCCGCCATCAGGCGACACGGGCATCACGTCGCCGATCTCCAGCTTCTGCCAACCGGGGACGATCGTCGTCGCGCTCTCCCCGCGCATGTCCATCCGGTCGTAGCTGTACCAGCCGGCCCTGCCGTAGCCCATCTGGACGAGCCATGGCCAGACGGCCTCGGGCGGCGCATCGATGGTGATCCCGCGGGTGATGATGCCCTTGGGGGTCGGGACGAGGTCGTCGCCCGGCAGGGCCTTGGTCTCCTCGAGCGGGTCGTAGCCCCAGGTCCGCCACCAACGGACCGTTCGACCGATGGTGATCCCGGCCGCGGTCCCGATGACCGCCCCGGCGATCGCGATGCGCACACGCATACGTCACCTCCTGGCGGTGATGGTCATCCCCGGAGCGACCGGAGCGCGAGAGCCGGTTGGCACGAACCTCGGCACGATCCCTCAAATGGCGGCGCCGACGGCGACCTCGGCCATGCGTTCGGCTGGGGTCGGGACCTTCGCGTCCGCCGCGCTCGCGAGGGCGGCGGGCTCGAGTGCGCGCCACGGTGCATCGGCGGTGATGGCTTCGTACCCACGCGCCAGCCCGAACAGGGCGGCCTCGGACCAGGCGGCGCCGATGAGCTGGAGCCCGACCGGCAGCCCGTCGGACAGGCCACAAGGGACGGAGACGCCGGGCAGGCCGGCCATGTTGACCGGCAGCGTGCACGCGTCCGAGAGGTACATCGCGACCGGATCGGCCAGCCGCGTGCCCAGCCGGAAGGCGACGGTCGGCGAGGTCGGCGCGACCAGGGCATCGAAACCCTGCGCCCAGAGCACATCGAAGTCGCCCTTGATGAGCGTCCGGACCTTCTGGGCCTTCAGGTAGTAGGCGTCGTAGTAGCCGGCGGACAGGGCGTAGGTCCCGAGCATGATCCGGCGCTTGACCTCGGCGCCGAAGCCCTGCCCGCGGGTGGCGAGGTAGTTAGCCAGCACGTCGCCATCGCCTAGTCGCGGCCCGAATCGGATGCCGTCGTAGCGGGCCAGGTTCGCAGATGCCTCCGCAGGCGCGACGATGTAGTAGGTCGCCAGGCCGTAGGCGGTGTGCGGGAGGCTGACCTCCTCGACGGTCGCCCCGGCCGCCTCGAGCGCCGCGACGGCCTCGCGGACGCGGGCTTCCACGCCGGGCTCCATCCCCGCCACGAAGTACTCGCGTGGCAGTCCGAGGCGCTTGCCGCGCAGCGATCGAGCCGCCTCGTCGTCGTCCGCCGGGAGCGCGGTCAGGGTCGCCGGGACGGGCTCGGGCGACGACGTCGAGTCGCGGTCGTCGCGACCGGCGATCGCGTGGAGCAGGGCCGCCGCGTCGCGGGCGTCGCGCCCGAATGGGCCGATCTGGTCGAGCGAGCTCGCGAACGCCACGATCCCGTAGCGGCTGACCCGACCGTAGGTCGGCTTCATCCCGACTACGCCGCACAACGCCGCGGGCTGGCGGATGGAGCCGCCCGTATCGGTCCCGATCGACAGTGGCGCGTGGTAGGCCGCCACGGCCGCCGCCGAGCCACCGCTGCTGCCGCCGGGCACGCGATCGAGCGCCCAAGGGTTGACCGTCGGGCCGTAGGCGGAATGCTCGGTCGACGAGCCCATCGCGAACTCGTCCATGTTGGTCTTGCCGAGGATCACCGCGCCCGCCGCCCGCAGCCGCTCGGTGATGTGCGCGTCGTACGGCGACACGTACCCCGCGAGGATCCGCGAGCCCGCGGTGCACTGACCGCCGGCCATCGAGACGAGGTCCTTGAGCGCCACGGGGATGCCCAGCAGCGGACGGAGCCGGTCGAGCGCGTGAGCGTGGTCCGTCCGGGCGGCGGCCAGGCGGGCGTCGGCCGCGTCCGCCTCCGCGAGCGCCCGCTCGCGATCGATGGTCAGCCAGGCGTTGAGTGCCCGGTTGTCGCGCTCGGCGGCGGCGAGGTGCGCCTCCGTCAGCTCGTGCGACGAGACCTCGCCGCTCCGGAGGAGGCCCGCCATCTCGTGGGCATGCAGTCGCGTGACATCGGTCATCGGGCGATCAGCGTTTGTCGAGGATCGCCGGCACGACGATGAAGTCGCCGTCGCGAGCGGGGGCGTTGGCCAGCACGGCCTCGACCGACAGCGACGGCCGGACGACGTCCTCGCGCAGGATGTTCTCCAGCTCGATGGTCTGGGCGGTCGGCGGGATATCGTCGGTCGGCAACTCGGCCAGGATCGCGTACTGGTCGAGGATGTGGTTCAGCTCCACCTCGAGCCGGCCGAGCTCTACGTCGGTCAGGCCGAGCCGAGCGAGGTGGGCGACGTGCTCGACTTCCGCGCGCGACAGGGTGGCCATGCGCCCGATGATAGCCGACGCGTCCGCTACGATCGGGCGGTGCGGCTCCCACGGATCCGAACCATGACGCCCGCCGACATCGACCAGATCGTCGCCGCGTTCCTGCGCGAGGACTGGGGCGACCGTCGGGCCAATCTCGACTTCGCCACGAGCCACCCGGAGACGCGCCCGTTCGTCGCCGACGCCGACGGCACCGTGGTCGGGACGGGCCTGGTGACGATCAGCGGCCCGGCCGCCTGGATCGGTACGGTCTGGGTGGAGCCGTCGTGGCGGCGGCGCGGGGTCGGGCTGGCCTTGACGCAGGCCACCCTCGAGGCCGCGGAGGCGGCCGGATGCCGGACCCTCGTTCTCGTCGCCACCGAGGTTGGCCGGCCGCTGTACGAGCGACTCGGCTTCGAGGTCCAGACGTGGTACCGGATGCTGGAGGCGCCCGGGCTCGATGGCGAGACCGCCGATCCGCGCGTTCGTCCGTTCGCGCCGGCGGACCTCCAGGCGATCGCGGCCCTCGACCGCGTGGTCACCGGCGAGGATCGCGCGCACCTCCACCGGAGCTTCGCGGACCCGCAGACCGCCCGGGTGCTCGAGCACGACGATGGTTCCCTCGGCGGGTTCGTCGTCCGCGCGCCGTGGGGCGGCGGCGCGACCATCGCGCCGAGTCTCGCCGACGCCGAGGTCCTCCTCCATGCCCGTCGGGTCCTGTCCGGCTCGGACAGGCGGGTCCGGGCCGGGCTCCTGGCCGAGAACGAGGCCGGGCTCGAGCGTCTGCTGGGGGCGGGCTGGGTCGAAGGCTGGCGGGCACCCCGCCTCGTCCGCGGCGACCCGCTGCCGTGGCAACCGACGGCGATCTGGGGGCAGTTCAACCTCGCCCTCGGCTGAGCGGTGGGCGGCGTCGATGGTCCATACGGTCTGGCCCGGCCCCGCCGAAGGTGTGATGGTGCGCGTGCGCGTGGCACGGCATCCTCGTAGGACCCGTCGCATCCATGCAACACCGGAGCGCCGCCAAGACGATGTGGCCCACGATCGACCGCGCTCGGCGCCGTCTGAGCGGCGGAACGCCCGACCCCGGCCCCGGAGTCGGCGACGCCCGTGAAGGCGCCCCCGAGCGCGAGCCGTCCGGTGAGCCCGGAGGCGAAACGCCGCCCGCGGTCGCGCCCGGCCGCGTCGACGACGTCGTCATCATCCTCGGACGGTTCGAGCTCGACCAGCTTCGGGTAGCTCTCCAGCGCGCGCTGGGCGATGCCGTCGAGCGGCCCAACACGCCGGCCCGCATCGAACGTGCCCTGTCGCTCCTGCTGGCACGTCGCTGTGCCCCGGGCCGGCCTCGCGTCCTGCGCCGGCCCGCCGGTGTGTCGACGCCCGAATCCTGGGAGATCCATCTCGACGGCGGAGACCGGGCGACCGGCTTGGCGGTCCGCAACGCGGGACGGACCGGGCGGTTCGTCGCGTGATCGGGATCGTCTGCCTCCAGTGCGGGACGCCATCGGACAACGGCCGCGGGACCTTCTGCCGTCGCTGCGGCCTGCCGTATGGCCAGCCACCACGGGTGACCGCCGAGCTGCCGTCGTGCCCCGTCTGCTACCGGACGGTCGCCGACGACGGCCGCCTTCCGAGCCTCGACCGTGCGGGCGCCAGGGTCGACCTGGTCCGCCACCAGGCCGAGCACGACTGGCATCCGGTCGGCGACGACGAGTGGCTCGAGTCGCTGCGGGTCGGCGACCAGATCCGGATCGGCCGCTGGTCCGCGCCGTTCGATACCGTGCGGCGCTACCTCGTCACGGGCCAGGTCGAAGCAGCCCGTAACCGGGCGCTCACCCACGACGCCATCGTGACCGCCATGACCCAGATCAACCGCTGGGGCCCCGATGGCGACGTGTTCGGCGACCAGCCGGTTTGGAAGGCCGCTCGAGCGGCGGTGGTGGTCATGATGGAACGCTACGCGCGGGGTCGGCTCTAGCCGCTCCGTTCGGCCGACCGCCGGCCCCGGCCCGTGTCAGCCGTCCTCGCCGGCCAGCAGCTGCCGGAACCCGGCCTCGTCGACGACCGCGACACCGAGCTCCTGCGCCTTGGCCAGCTTCGAGCCCGCGGCCTCGCCCGCGACGACGTAGTCCGTCTTCTTCGAGACCGAGCCCGCGACCTTCCCGCCGGCGGCGCGGATCGCCTCCTCCGCCTCCTGGCGGCTGAAGCCCTCGAGCGTGCCGGTGACGACCAGGGTCTTGCGGTCGAGTGGGCCGGCGCTCCCCTCCCCGGCCGGCCGTACGGTCGGGCGCTCCGGGACGACTCCGACCTCGACCAGCTCGCGCAGCACGTCCCGGGTCGCATCGTCGCTGAACCAGCGCCCGAGCGCGGCGGCCACCGTCGGGCCGATGCCCGGCACCTCGGTGAACGTCTCCGGCGCCTCGGTCCCGATCCGGCGGAGCTCCGCCTCGACCGCGGCGAACCAGGGATCGGGCACGACGTCGCCATCGGACGGCGGATAGTCGTCCGGTCGCACCCGTTCGGCGAGCCAGTTGGCCAGGTCGATCGCCGTCTGCTCGCCGACCTGCGGCATGCCGAGGCCGTTGAGCACGCGGGCAAGCGGCCGCCCGACGCGCGCCCGCGCGATCCGCCCGGCCAGATTCTCGGCGCTCTTGCGGGCGAACCGTTCGAGCGTCTCGAGCTGCTCGACGGTCAGTCGGAAGAAGTCGGCTCGCGAATGGACCATCCCGCGCTCGAGGAGCTGTGACAGCACCGCCCAGCCGGCGCCCTCGATGTCCATCCCGCCGCGTCCGACGAAATGCCCGAACTCCTGCGAGAGACGCGCCGGGCAGACCGTGTTGGGGCAGTACACTCGCACGGCGCCCTCATCCTGGACGACCGGCGTGTCGCAGACCGGGCAGCGCTCCGGCATCCGGAATCCGCGCTCGGCACCAGTGCGGCGCTCGACGATCGGGCGGACGACCTCGGGGATGACGTCGCCCGCTTTCTGGAGGACGACCCAGTCGCCGATCCGGATGTCCTTGCGCCGCACCTCGTCGAGGTTGTGGAGCGTGGCGCGGGCGACCGTCGAGCCGGCGACCTTGACCGGTGTCATGTGCGCCACCGGCGTCAGCGTCCCGGTCCGGCCGACATACGGGACGATGTCCTCGACGAACGCTTCGACCTGCTCGGGCGGGAACTTGAAGGCGATCGCCCAGCGCGGCGCGCGGCTGACCATCCCGAGCCGGGCCTGCTGGTCGAACCGATCGACCTTCACGACGACCCCGTCGGTCTCGTACGGGAGCGCATGTCGCGCCTCGCGCCAGCGCTCGGTGAAGTCGATGACGCCCTCGATGTCGAGCCCAGGCTCGTGGTCCGGGTTGACCGGGAAGCCGAGCGTCGCAAGCCGTGCCAGCGCCTCGCTCTGGGTCGCGGCCGTCGCCTCGTCCTCGACCAGCTGGTAGAACCAGGCCGCCAGCTTGCGACCGGCCGTCACCGACGGGTCGATCTGGCGGAGCGACCCCGCGCCGCTGTTGCGCGGATTGGCGTATAGCGGGAGACCGGCCTCCTCGCGTTCCTCGTTGATGCGCTTGAACTCCGACTTCGGCATGTAGACCTCGCCGCGCGCCTCGATCGAGACCGGTCCGGCCAGCCGTGCCGGGATGACGGCGATCGTCCGCAGGTTCGCGGTGACGTCCTCGCCGGTCGTGCCGTCACCGCGGGTCGCGCCCTGGGCGAACCGGCCGCGATCATAGCGGAGGCTGATGGCAAGACCATCGATCTTGAGCTCGGCGACGTAGCGGAGCTCGGATGCCGGTTCGGGCGCGGGCGCCAGGCCGAGGCCCTTGCGAACCCGCGCATCGAACCCCCGGAGCTCGTCGTGGCTGAAGGCGTTGGCGAGCGACAGCATCGGACGCCGGTGGCGGACCTCGTCGAAGGTGCCGGTCGGCGTGCCACCGACCCGCTGCGTCGGCGACTCGGCGGTGGTCAGTTCGGGATGGGCGGTCTCGAGCGCGACGAGCTCGCGGAACAGCGCGTCGTAGTCGGCATCGGAGAGCTCCGGTGCGTCCTGCGCGTAGTAGAGCTCGTTCGCGCGGTCGATCTGCCCCGCGAGCTCGGCGTGACGCGCGGTCGCGGCCTCGATGTCGAGCGCTGCCGCGGCATCGACGAGCGCGGGGTCGACCGGCGGGAGCTGGATCGCCATGGGTGCGAGGGTACCGAAGGCGACGTCGCGGCGCATCCCGAGGATGCCCCGCGGAGCGCAGGCCCATCCGCCGACCGGCCCATCCGGCCCGTTCGGCCCGGGGTCAGGCCGCCACGAGGTACTCGGACAGGTCCACCACCAGCCGGCGTTCGTGGGGCAGGACCACCGCCCCGATCCGGGCCAGGAGCCCCCGGGGGTGGGTCGTGGCAGAGCAGACGAGCCACAGGCGGCCGTCCTCGTCATCGATGGTGGTGGTGGCGCCGCAGCTCTCGCAATACGGGTGGTCGTCGAGGGCGCGCTCGATCAACTCGAGCATCTGGTCGTTATCGAACATGGGGGAACAAATCCTTCGGTGCAGATCGGGGACCGGCGGGACCGAGGCCTCGCGCCGATGTTCCCATCCTGCTCCGGATGGACGTCCGGGTCGATGGTGGCCGGGTGTCGCTCAGGTCGCGGTTCGGGGGCGACGAGACCCCTCTCCATCCGTCGACGGGCGCACGTTCAATCCGCCGGGGCGGCAAGCCTGAAGAGCCGACGCTCCCCGGCAATCCCCTTCAGTTCATGGGCTCCGGCATCCTCGAGGACCAGGCCCGAGCCCTCCAATAGGTCCTTCGTCGTCGACGAGATGAGCACCTCGCCCGAACCGGCGAATGACATGACTCGCGCTGCCGCGTGAACGGCAAGGCCGCGAGCATTGGGTCCATCGAACTCGACTTCGCCGGTATGAACGCCGATACGGATGGCGAGACCCACCTTCTCGGCGGAGCGCGCCATCGCGACGCCGCATCGAACGGCCCGTGTGGCGCCGTCGAAGACGGCCAGGAATCCATCCCCGGTAGTCGCGACCTCGCGCCCCCGGAAGAGATTGAGTTCGTCACGGAGGAGGCGGTTATGCGTGGACAGCACGTCGCGCCACGCGGCATCGCCGATCCGCTCCATCGTCGCCGTGGAGTCCACGATGTCCGTGAACAAGACGGTCGCGAGGACGCGCTCTCCGGGCCCTTCCGGCGCAACGCCGAATGACCTCGCACTCGTCCATTCGACCGTGACCCACGGCTCATCGCCGACGACCCACGCGTCATGACCGGCTGGGATCTCGTAGACCGACTCTGGAAGGATGTCCAGTTCCTGTCCGTCGTCCGTCACGACGTGCATGACCCCAGAGATCGAGTACCCGAAGTGGTGCAGCTGGCACATCTCGGTGCCGGCGACCGCTGGCATGTCCGTGGTCCATCGCCATCCGGGTTCATAGGTCGCACGACCTACCGGCGAATCGTCGAGAGTGAGCACCTCGGCGCGGCCGTGCGCAAACGTTCGAAGCTCGTCCGGCGTGGCGAAGCGGCGTGATCGGAGGCGGGGCATGGACCTCATTCTGGACCGTGCCACAACGGTCACGCGGCCCACGAGTGCCGTTCCCGCGCGCGCTTCAGACGAGGTGGTCGCGCGTGACGTCGGCGGGCGTCGGCGTCCCGAGGAGCGCCAGCGTCAGCTCGAACTCATCGCGGATCAGGTGCAGCGCGTGCTCGACGCCGGCCTGCCCGCCGACTGCCAGCGCCCACAGCACCGGTCGGCCGATCAGGACCCCACGTGCCCCGAGGGCAAGGGCGATCGCGATATCGAGCCCGCGGCGCACCCCGCCGTCGACCCAGACCTCGACCCGCCCGTCGACCGCAGCGGCGACCTCCTGGAGTGCGTCGGCGGGCGCCTGGACGCGATCGAGCTGGCGCGCCCCATGGTTGCTGACGACGATGCCGTCGACCCCGTGCTCGACGGCGAGCCGTGCGTCCTCGACGGTGAGGATCCCCTTGAGGACGATCGGCAGCGGCGACCAGCTCCGGATGGCGGCCAGGTCGGCCCAGGTCAGGGTGGGCGGTGAGGTCTCCGCCCCGGTCAACTCGTCCACCTTCGGCCCGATAGATCGGTGGGTCGGCATGCGGTCCACGAAATTA
>Ga0307281_10000373_pt1 | contig 11621 bp, 12 predicted proteins | sample ER_DNA_120_FD_194486 | JGI IMG/M metagenome (GOLD analysis project Ga0307281, IMG submission 194486) | Bulk soil microbial communities from the East River watershed near Crested Butte, Colorado, United States - ER_DNA_120 | ecosystem: Environmental > Terrestrial > Soil > Floodplain | place...
GACCGGTCTCGATCCACGCTCGAAGCTCGACGTCCAGGCATTCATCGAGGAGCTGCGCGAGACGCACGACGCGACGATCGTCCTGACGACCCACGACCTGGCCGAGGCAGAACGCCTGTGCGGCCGGATCACGATCCTCAACGACGCCCGGACCGTGGCCGAAGCCACGCCGGACGGACTCAAGGCCCTGGTGGCCGAAACCACGGGTCGATCCGCGACCCTCGAAGACGTGTTCATGACCTACACCGGCCGTTCGCTCGATGACGACATCGACGAGGACGACGCCGAGGACGAATGAAAGGAGGTGAGAGAGATGCTGTTCAACCCGTTGACGCAGGCCCAGCTGTACCAGGAACGGACCGAGCGCGAGATCGCGTCGGCCGAGCTCCTGCGCCAGGCCCGCCAGGCTAGCCAGCCTGCCCCGTCCATCCGTCAGTAGATCGGCCGCCGGATCATCGCGATCGGTGCCCGCCTCGCGGCGGAACCCCCGTTGGAGTCGGCTCGGTCCCGTTGAGGACCGGGTCGATCGAGTCGGCTCGGTCCGGTCGAAGGGCCGAGCCGACTCCCTCACCCTGGAGATCACTGCCATGACCGTCGTCACCCATGAGCTGAAGGCCTCGTATGCCTTCATCGAGCGCAACTTCAACCTGACCCGCCGGTACTGGGGCTGGTAGCTCGCGTTCCTGGTCTATTCGGTCGCGGGCGCGCTGTCGATCTCGCTCATCGGTGCGTCGCAGGGCAGCGAAACCCTGCTGCTGTCGCTGATGATCGGCGCGATCTTCTGGAACTACCTGTCGGTCGTCTTCTCGTGGATCGCCGAAACCATCACCGTCGAGCGCTGGGAGGGCACCCTCGAGTACACGATGATGGCGCCGATCCAGCGCTGGTCGCAGCTGCTCGGGTCGGTCGTCTACGCGATGGTCTACGGCCTGGTCCACACGTCGGTCATCTTCGTCGCGCTCGTCCTGTTCTTCCCGCAGCTCGACCTGTCGGGCGCGAACCCGGCGACGGTCGTCGCGTTCATGCTGCTCGGTTCGTTCAGCTTCGTCGGGATCGGCATGATCGCCGCCATCCTGCCGCTGCTCTATGTCGAGCGCGGGGCGCAGATGACGTTCGTGCTCCAGTCGTGCCTGCTGCTCGTCAGCGGCGTGTACTACCCGATCACGATCCTCCCGCCATGGATGCAGGTGCTCTCGCACCTGTCCCCTGCGACCTACGTCCTCGAGGGCGTGCGCGCCGGGCTCATCGACGGGACGCCGGTGAACGAGTTGCTGTACCTCGTCTGGCCGCTCGTCGTGATGGGCGTCGTCCTCATCCCGTTCGGGCTGTGGGCGTTCGGACGCGCGGAACGCTATGCCAAGCGAACCGGGAAGCTCAAGCGGGTCGGCTGACATGACGCTCGAACCGACGACGCTCGAGGCTCTCGGCTGGGACCTCGCCTGGACGGAGTCCTTCGCGTCGTTCGCGACCGAAGGGCACCGTCCGGCGCGGGTCGTCGCCGTCCACCGCGAGACCTCGGTCGTGCGCGACGGCGACGGTGACCGTGCGGTGAACGTATCCGGTTCGTTCCGATTCGCCGCGCTGGCCCACGCCGACTACCCGACGGTCGGCGACTGGGTCGCCCTCGACGGCGACGTCATCACCGCGATCCTGCCCCGCCGGAGCGTCTTCAAGCGGATGGCGTCGGATGCCTCGCGGCGCGGCACGCGGCTCGACGACGAGCAGATCATGGCCTCGAACATCGACGTCGCGCTGCTCGTCGCCGGCCTCGACAACGACTTCAACCTGCGCCGGATCGAGCGCTATCTCGCGGTCGCCTGGTCGAGCGCGATCACGCCGGTCGTCGTGCTCAACAAGTCCGATCTCGCCGACGACGTCGACGGGCGGGTGGTCGCGGTCGACGCCATCGCACCCGGCGTCGCGACGGTGCCCGTGTCGGCGCGCACGGGCGCGGGCCTGGACGCCCTGCGAGCGCACCTGCGGCCGGGCGCCACGGCCGCCATCCTCGGCTCGTCGGGCGTCGGCAAGTCGACGCTGGTCAACGCCTTGCTCGGCGAGGACCGCCAGGCGACGGCCGAGGTCCGTGACTCCGACTCGCGCGGCCGCCACACGACGACCCACCGTGAGCTGTTCGAGCTGCCCGGTGGGGCGCTCCTGGTCGACACGCCAGGCATCAGGTCGCTCGAGGTGCTGGGTGCCGAGGAGGGTGTCGAGACCGCGTTCGACGACGTCGTCGACATCGCCGCGACGTGCCGCTTCAGCGACTGCCGGCACGAGCGCGAGCCCGGCTGCGCCGTCCGCGCCGCGCTCGCCGACGGGCGGCTGACCGAGGACCGCCTTGCCAGCCACCGGAAGCTGGAGCGAGAGGTCGCCCGGGCGGCACGGGAGACGGACCCGCGCGCGCGGGCCGAGCACCGGCGCCACTGGAAGATCATCCACAAGTCCGTGAGCGAGCAGATGCAGCGCAAGTACGGAGGAGAGACGTGACCACCGCGAGCGGCATCCGCCGACTGGAGCGGCCGGGGGCGCCGGCGATCCCCGGCCTGGACGCGAGGTTCTTCACCGACGCGTCCGACTACGGGCGGCTGTCCGGGCTGATGATCGCCGCCAACACGCATGACGGGATCCCGTGGTTGCCGACGGCGGAGCACCTCCAGATCGAGATGGACGCGGCCGACGGCGCCGATCCGGTCAACGACGTCGTCATCGTCGAGGTGGACGGCCGCGTCGTCGCGGCCTCGGGCGTGGAACGCAACCTCCGCGACGGGGTCCCGACGTACGAACTCTGGGGGTCCGTCGATCCGTCGTTCCGACGGCGCGGGCTCGGCACATGGCTGATGGCCTGGGCCCTCGACCACGCCCGCGTGCGCGCGTCGCGCGAGGACCCGCTCACGCCGGTCAACCTGGGGACCTTCGCCCAGGACGCCGAGACCGCGCACCGTGCGCTCATCGCGGCGGCCCGACTGGAGCCGGTCCGTCATTTCTTCCTCATGCGCCGGACGGATCTCGACAGCGTCGGGGATCTCGCGTTCCCGGACGGGCTCGAGGTCCGGCCGATGACCGAGGATCAGCGGCGAGCGGTCTTCGACGCCGAGAGCGAGGCGTTCCGAGATCACTGGGGCCATCGCGAGATGACCGAGAGCGACTTCCGGGCGACCTTCGGTCGGGTCGAGCTCGATACCGACCTGTGGGTCGTCGCCTGGGACGGCGACCAGGTCGCGGGGGTCATCCAGAACTGGGTCTGGCCCGATGAGAACGTCCGCCTCGGCGTCAAGCGCGGCTGGCTCGAGCACATCAGCGTCCGTCGGCCGTGGCGACGGCGCGGGCTTGCCCGGGCGATGACCGCGGCCTCGCTCAGGCGGTTCCGCGATATCGGCCTCGACGAGGGCATGCTCGGCGTCGACTCGGAGAACCCCAACGGCGCGCTCGGGCTGTACGAGAGCCTCGGCTTCGTCGTCTACAGCCGCGCCGCGGCCTACGGTCGGCCCCTCGACCGCTAGCGCGCCGTCGAGGCGGCCGGCACCCGACGCGCCGCCCGGTGGTCTACGGGGCGGTCGACGTTGCGAAGAACAGTCCGTCGGTACCGAGCTTGCCCGCGATGAGCCGGACGGAGCCGTCGGTCGTGTCGTAGACCGTGACCGATGCCCAGTACGGGGCCCGGTTGCCGGCGGCGTCCACGCCTGGCTGGCCAGCCGCGTAGACGAACCGTCCGTCCGGGCTGATCGCGAGCGAGGCAAGGTCGGCCGTGGGGGCCCAGTGCCCGAGCGGCTCGAGCGACGCCGCATCGAAGGCATAGACGCCGCGCGAGCCGCCACTGCCCTCGCCGCTCGGGCGCTCCACCCCGAGCCCGTAGATGCGCGTCCCATCCGTGGACGCAACGAGCGCCGGCTGGAGGAACACCTTCGCGGCGACCGGGGGCGCCATCCAGCGCCCGATCTGCCGGCCCACGTCTGCGATCGAGTCCCACGGCATGCTGGACGGGACTGCGGCCGTGCCGGTCGCGTCGTCGATGGCGGCCGTGCGCAGGTCGAACCGAGCGAGTCGAGCCATGATCGGGTCCCAAATGTACAGGCGGTCGCCAAGACGGAGGGACAACCAGCCCGGCTCCAGCCCGCTGCTTGTACCCGGCACGGCCGTCGAATCGATGGCCTTTCCGTCCGCGGCCCGCCGGTCGATCGCGATCGGTCCGGTCGGGGTGATGCAGATCACGTAGTACATGGTCGCGTCGATCGGCCCGCTCTGGATCTCCCCGCAGCTCTGGTCGGCAGTCGAGCCCGCCTCGGCCAAATGGCCGATGACGCTACCATCGAACGAGGCCATCCAGTGATCCGTCCCCGACGGCGGCCGTTCGGATGGATCATTGACAAACCAGAAGCTCGAGATGAGGACCGTGCCGCCCGACGGTCCAGGAGTGACCTGGGGCGCGATCCGAATGGTCGGGCGACCCCCGGCACCGGTCGGCGCGGCCATCGCGAGCGTGGTCGAACCGACGACCGTACCGCTCGAGAGATCGACGACGTCGACGCCGCCAGTCCAGCCGGCCGCGCCATGTCGCTCGCTCCAGCCGACGAAGGCGTGCCGACCGTCGGCCGATGCGCTTGCATGGACATCGACGAGCTCGGGCTGATCGCCTGTCGGCAGTGACGGATCCCCCGCCCCCCGAAGCGTGCGCAGCGGCGCGTGCTGTAGCGGTCTGCCATCCGCCGCGACGGACTCGAATGTCAGGTCGATCCCAGTCGGGCTCGATCCCGTCCAGTCGGCGCAGATGCACGACCACCCACCCGTCGAGCGGGCGAAGATCGCAGTGGGACCCGAATGCGACCGTATGGAGACGTCGCCCAGGGTCCCTGTGGACAGGTCCACGATGCGATAGGAGGCGCCCGTGTTGACCAGCACGTGCGCCGGATCAGGGAGCGCACCGTTCAACTGGAGCACCGGCAGTCCCGATGCCGTCGGGCGCAGGGAGGAAGGTTGGCTCGGCGAGTCAGTGCCGCTCGCGGTCGGCGACGCCTTTCCGATCGGAGAGCTCGACCGCGGGGCGGTCAGCCAGACCGCCACGAACGCGACGATGACCGTGGCCAGGACCGCCGCGCCGGCCGGACCGGCGAGCCGGGCGAACCAGCCGCGCCGGCGGCCCGTGCCGCCGCCGCCAACGCGGTCCCGCCAGGTCGGCTGGTCGAGTCGCTGGGGCGGGAGACGCCAGTCGTCGACGGTCGTCCGCACGAGCGCCGCCAACTGGTCGTCGTCGACGGTCGGGGGACTCCCTGCTGGTCGGTCGGTCTCGCGGGTCATCTGGTCACCTCGGTCATCGCGTCGCGCGTCGTGGCGCCGGCAGGTCGGTGGGTGGTCGGGACGGATCCGCGGCGAGCCGTGCCCGGAGCGTGGCGTGGGCTCGACTCAGGATCGAGCCGACGTTGCCGGGGCTCGTGCGCAGGAAGCGGGCGATCTCGGCGTAGTCGTAGCCGTAGTAATGGCGCAGGATGAGGGCGGCGCGGGCATCGGGTTTGAGGTCGGCCAGGGCGCCGTCGATCGCGTCGTCGTCGACGACGCGCTGTGCGGGATCTCCATCAAGGCGACCCGCGACTTCCGTTTCCTGCACCCGGCCGATGGTCTGCAACGCATGCGTCCGGACGCGTCGCCGGCGCAGCGCATCGAGCGCCGCGTGACTGACGATCCCGTGCAGCCAGGCACGCAGCGGTCGCGCCGAGTCGTACTGCTCCCAGCGGTCGAAGGCGCGGGCGAACGTGTCGTGGGTGATGTCGACGGCCGCCTCGGGGTCGCGGAGGATGGCCAGGGCGACGCGGTAGACATCGTCGGCGTGGTCGCGGTAGGCCAGCTCCACGGCGCGCCAGCGGCTGTCGCGGTCGTCCATGCCCAACCTACGTCCGAGCGGGCGCCATCCTTGCATCGCGACCGGATCGTCCGCCCGAGCCGACGTTATACCAGCAGGCGACCACGGTCCCGCACCAGCTCCATCCAAGCTCGCTCGCGACCGATCGTGGTGGCCGCACCGTGTCCCGGGAACACGCCGACCTGGTCCTCCAGTCCGGCCAGCCTGATGAGCGACTCGACCATCGCGGCCGGATCGCCGCCCGGCAGATCCACCCGGCCCCAACCGGCCTCGAACAAGGTGTCGCCACTGAACAGTAGGCCCTCGTCCTCGGCCAGCAGGCAGACCGAGCCCTCGGTGTGGCCGGGCGTGTGCAGCACGCGCAGGCGGAGCTCCCCGAACCGGATCAGCCCGCCCTCTGCGAGCTCGACGGCCGGTACCGATGGCGGGATCTCGAACGGGGCCGATCCAGGGTTCGGGGCGATGAGCCGGTCGCGGTCGAGCCTGTGGACGGCGATGTCGGCGCCGGTGTGCGCCGCGACTGCCGCGTTGTCGCCGATGTGATCCCAGTGGCCGTGCGTCGAGATGATGAGCTTGAGCGTCCAGGCACGCGCGGCAAGCTCGTCGGCGATCCAGGCGAGCGACGGCGTCGCGGTGTCGATGGCGATCGCCTCGCGCGTGCGCGGGTCGGCGAGGACGTGGACGTTCGTGGCGATGGGCCCGACGATCCGGCTGAGGCGTTCCATCGGCCAAGTCTTGCAGTTCGTCGGGGTCAGCGCGTGGCGGATCGCCGGAGCGGGCGCGCGGTCGCGTCCCGGGCCGTCGTCGTGTCAGGCCTCACCCGCCGTCCGCAGCCTCGCGGAGCACATCGAGCACACGACGGTCGATCCAGCCCGGCGCTGCGGCGCGTTCCTCCAGGTTCTCCACGGCCATCCAATCGTCGAGCGCCCGCTGCCATCCGGCATCCCAGTTCGGTGGGAGCGGGCGAGGCTCCCCGACCGACGGCCGCGCTTCGGCCTCGCCAGCCGCGACCCCGGACATCGGCGTGTACACGACACCGAATCGACCGCCGGGCGCCGCGTCCAGCGACTCGAGGATGGTCCGTATCTCGCCGGCGGTGGCCTCGTCGACGGCGAGCAGGTCGGCGGCGGCCGGCCGGTCGAAGTAGAGATGCTGGAGATCAAGGATCCGGGCAAGCTCGCCGATCGGGTCGTCGTGGTGGTCCACCCGCAGGTCGATCCAGCGATCGTTCCAGCCCCCGTACCCGCCGCCGGCTCGTACGACGACGAGGGCGGCCGACTCACGACCGCGTCGATCGCCGCCGGCCGCGTCGGCGGCCGCCAGGCAGTCCACCAGCAGCTCCGGGAACGGTCGACCGGCGGCCAGGAACGTGTCGGCCAGGCCGTCCACCACCTCGGGGCCGGCGAGGATGTTGCCCTGTGCCGCGAAGCCGGCCCCCGTCCGGCCACCCGCCCAGGCGAAGCAGTGCCGGCCCGTATGCGTCGCGGAACCGCCGCGCGCGTCGACGATCCCGATCTGGCGCTCCTCCGCCAGGCCGTCGTTCGCCACGAGACGGATCAGGACCTCGTCGGCGGTCGACCCGCGGGCCAGCTGCCCGAGACCGTCCGGTCCGTACCCCACGTTGGCGAAGGCCTGGGTGGCGATCGCCCCGACACCGGCCCGCGCCCACGGGACGACCGCGCCGACCGCGAGGAACTTCGATTGGACCGCGACGCCGAGGTCGCCGCTGGACTGATCGAGCGCGACGATCGAAAACGTCATCGGTGTCTCCCTCGTGGGCGGGCGCCGACCGTCACAGTCGGATCCGTGGATCGATGATGACCTGGATGATGTCGACCGCGAGGTTCGCCAGCACGACACAGACCGTCCCGAACAGGACGGTCCCGAGGATGAGCGGCACATCCGCGGTCACGATCGAGTCGACCGCCAGCTTGCCGATCCCCGGCCACGAGAAGATGCGCTCGACCACGACGACACCCCCGAGGAAGAAGCCGAGATCGAGTCCTATCTGGCTGAGGACCGGTCCGATCCCATTGCGGAACGCGTGGCGCCACAGGATCCTGCGGTCGCGCAGGCCCTTGGAGCGTGCCGTCTGGAGGTAATCCCGGCTGAGCTCATCGATCATCGCGGTCCGGGTGATCCGCGTGTAGTAGGCAGCGGCGGCAAACCCCAGCGTCAGCGCCGGCAGGGCCAGGTAGCGCAGATCGAACGGCTTGTAGCCACCGATCGGGAAGATCTCGACGTGGGCGAGGATCTGGGGTTGGAAGGCCAGGAAGTTGAGGAGGAGGTAGCCGACGAGGAACGACGGCGCCGAGACGAGGATCGTGGTGAACAGCGTCGACAGGCGATCGCCCGATGTCCCCCTGTGGGTCGCCGCGTAGACGCCCAGCGGGAGGCCGATCGCCAGCGCGAGGAACAACCCGGCGACCGCCAGCTGGAGGGTCGCCGGGAAGCGCTCGAGGACGAGCGAGAGGACGTCGCGATTCTGGATGTACGAGTGGCCGAAGTCGCCCTGGACCAGCCGGCCCAGGTAGCCCCCGAGCTGGACCAGGAACGGCTGGTCCAGCCCGAGCGCGTGTCGGATCCGGGCGACATCCTCCGGCGTGGCCCGGATGCCCGCGATCATCCGGGCTGGATCCGCCGGCAGGATGAAGGTCACAAAGAAGGTCAGGACGGCGATGGCGAACAGAACGACGACCGACCATCCCAGCCGGCGGAGGATGTAGAGCCCCATGCAGGGACCGGTTCGATCTAGCTGCGCGGGTTCGAGGTCATGAGCCCGGCTTGATGTAGAGAGCCCTGACGTTGTACTGCCATACCGGGTGGATCTCGAAGCCACCCACGCGCTTGCTGACGAGCGTGTACCACTCCTGGGTTCGGAACGGGGCCCACGGGGCGTCGGCCATGATCGTCTTCTGGATCTGCTGGTAGGCGGCGATCCGCTTCGCCGAATCCGTCTCGCCCTTGGCCGCGGCCGCCAGGTCGTCGACGGCCTTGTTGCAGTAGAGCGAAGCGTTCGCTGCACCCTTCACGGCCGTGGCGCAGGACAGGATCGGGTCGATGAAGTCGGACGGGTCCGGATAGTCCTGGAACCAGCCGACCCAGCCGATCGGCGCCTTGTGCGGAGTCATGATCGTGTCGAGGAAGGTCGCGAACTCCTGCGAGACGATCTGGGTGCGGATCCCGATCGCCGCAAGGTCCTGCTGGATCGATGCCCCGATCTGCGGATCGGGGTCGGTCGTGTCGGTGTAGAACTTCGTGTCGAAGCCGGCCTCGAAGCCTGCCTCCTTCATGAGCGCCTTCGCCTTGGCAACGTCATGCGGATACGGGTCGCAGGTCGCGTCGTAACCCGCCAGGTCCGGCGGGAAGATGCAGTTCGCCGCGACCCCGGCGTTGTGGGTGATCTGGAGGATCGCTGCCTTGTCGATCGCGTAGTTGACGGCCTGGCGGACCTTGACGTTGCTGAACGGCCCGCTGTTCGGCTGCTGGGTGTCCATGAAGACGTAGTCGACGTTGACCAGCGTGTGGTGGTGGATCTGGTCCGTGTAGGCCGGGTTCGTCGTCACATCGGTGAACTGCGCGGGCGGCAGCGGGTCACCCATCATGTCGAGCGTTCCCGCTTCGATCTGGAGCAGCATCGCGTTGTCGTCCTGACCGGTCCGGAAATCGATGGTGTCGAGATACGGCTGGCCGGCCTGCCAGTAGCTCGGGTTCTTGACGAAGGTCGCGCCCTGGCCCTTTGCGTAGCTCTTGAAGAGATAGGGTCCGGTGCCGACCGGCTTGGCCGAGAACGCGGTCGCGTCGAGACCGGCGACTTCCTTGGGCACGACCGACGCGAACGGCGTCGCCATCACGTTGAGGAAGGTCGCGTCAGCCTGCACGAGGTCGAACTCGACCGTCGTCGGATCGATGACCTTGATCCCCGACGCGGTGTCCGTCTTGCCGGCGAGGACGTCGGCCGCCCCGACGATGTTGCCGAAGAACCCGGACGCCACTGGGGACGGGTTCGGCTTCATCTTCGGGCTCAACACGCGGTTGATCGAGTAGGCGACGTCGTCGGCGGTCACCTCCCGAAGGACGCTGCCGTCCTCGTTGACGAACTTGACGCCCGCATGGATCTTGAACATGAAGGCCTTGCCGTCGGCCGAAACGGTCGGCATGCCGTCGGCGAGGAGGGGCACGAGCTTGGTGCCTTCGTCATAGGCCAGCAGCGGCTCGAACATCAGGCGTTCCGCCGGCCACGAGGTCACGTCGTACGCGATGGCCGGATCGAGCCATTGGATCTCGCCGTTCCAGCCGATCGAGAGCGTGCCGCCCTGCGGGATGCTGGCCGGGGCACTCGCAGGGGCGGAGGCGGGAGCGCTCGCCGGAGCCGAGGCCGCGGCGGTCGCTCCAGGTCCGGTCGAGGCCCCTCCCGACGGTGCCGGTGAACTTGCCGCCTGGCAGGCGCCGGCGACGAGGAGGATGACCACGCCGAGCGCGGCCACCCGCATGTGTACCCGGGTCGGTTGCACGAACAGCCTCCTTCCAGGTCGGTTGGCGCCGACCACGCATCAACGCCAGTGGCGAGGGTCGAGGGCATCGGCGAGCGCATCCCCGAGGAGATTGAAGGCGAGGATCGTGGCCATGATCGCGAGGCCAGGCAGGGCGACGACGCGGGGATCGGTCCGGTAGTAGCCGACGTGCTCGATGATCATGCCGCCCCAGGACGGCGCCGGCGGTGGTACGCCGACGCCGAGGAAGGACAGGGTCGCCTCGAACAGGATGGCGGCCGCGATCCCCAGGGTCGCGTAGACGATGATCAACGGGACGAGGTGGGGCAGCAGGTGGCGGACGATCATCCGCCTGTCGGAGACCCCGATCGCGGTGGCCGCCATCACGAAGTCGCTCGACAGCACCACGAGTGAGGTGCTGTACGTGACGCGGGCCGTGGCGGTCCACAGGACCGCGGCGATGACGACGATGACGAGCCCGAGGCTGGGTCCCACGATGGCGACCAGCGCGATCGCGACCAGCAGGGCTGGGAAGGCCAGCACGACATCGGTCGTCCGCATCAGGACCGTCTCGAGCGGGATCGGCACGCTGGTGCCACGGCCGAGCCGCAGGCGGCGGCCCCGAGAGTAGGCCGCGACCGTGCCGACCACCACGCCGATGAAGATCGCCAGGCTGTTCGCGACGATCCCCACCGTGAGCGACGTCCTCGCGCCGAACAGGAGGCGGCTCAGCTCGTCGCGACCGAGCTTGTCCGTGCCCAGCGGGAACTTCGCGGTCGGCCCGAGCGGATCGCCTCCAGCGGTGAGGCCCTCACCGCGGAACTGGAAGTTCGGGTCGTATGGCGTGACCAGTGGCGCGAAGATCGCCGCGCCGATGATGAGGACGACCCCGATGGCGCCGATCCAGAACGCCGGGTTGACGCGGAGGTAGCCCCAGGCCCGGGACGACTCGCGTCCGACGGTCATGGTCGCCGGCCTCGGCGTCGTCGTCATGTCGTCGTTCGACCGCCTGGTCGGGTGCCACGCCGCCGGCCGGACGGGGCGCTCACGTCATGCCTCGAGCTTGGTCTTCATGCAGTCGAAGGTCTGGCCGATCATCTTGTTCGCGGTCCCTTCGATGAGCCTCGCACCGAGGCTCGCAAGCGTCCCGGACAGGTTCACATCGGCGTTCCAGTCCATGACCGTCGTTCCGTCAGGGCCGTCGGACAGGCGCATCTCCGCCGTGGCATCGACCGCGCTGCCCGGCGCCTGTCCGTGGGCTTTGATGAGTGCACGGT
>Ga0307281_10000375_pt1 | contig 11600 bp, 15 predicted proteins | sample ER_DNA_120_FD_194486 | JGI IMG/M metagenome (GOLD analysis project Ga0307281, IMG submission 194486) | Bulk soil microbial communities from the East River watershed near Crested Butte, Colorado, United States - ER_DNA_120 | ecosystem: Environmental > Terrestrial > Soil > Floodplain | place...
CTCGAACGGGATCCCGCGACCGCGATCGAGCTCGAGGATCCACTGCGCGACGTGGTCGAGGAAGTAGCGGTCGTGGGTGATCGCCACGACCGTCCCCGAATACTCCTGCAGGAAGCGCTCCAGCCAGTCGACCGACTCCGCGTCGAGGTGATTGGTCGGCTCATCGAGCAGCAGCAGGTCGGGGTGGCGGAGGAGCAGGCGAGCGAGCGCGACGCGGCGCTTCTCGCCGCCGGACAAGGTCGTGACGCTGGCGTCGTCGGGCGGGCAGCGGAGCGCGTCCATCGCGATGTCGACGTTGCGCTCGAGGTTCCAGGCATCTGCGGCCGCGATCTTGTCCTCGAGCGCGGCCTGCTGCGCGCCGATCGCCTCGTAGTCGGCGTCGGGGTCGGACCAGGCGGCCATCACGCCGTTGTACTGGTCGATCAGCGCCTGGACCTCGGCGACGCCGTCCATGACATTGGCCTTGACGTCCTTGGTCGGGTCGAGCTCAGGCTCCTGGGCCAGGTAGCCGACGGTGAAGCCGGGGGTCAGGCGCGCCTCGCCCATGAATCCGTCGTCGAGGCCGGCCATGATCCGCAACAGGCTGGACTTGCCGGCGCCGTTCGCGCCGATGACCCCGATCTTGGCGCCCGGGTAGAACGAGATCGAGATGTTCTCGAGGACCGTCCGGTCGGGTGGGTAATGCCGGGCGAGCTGGTAGGTCGTGTAGATGAATTCGTGCGGCATCAGCTCGCGGGCTGCGCCGTGAGCTTCGACTGCGACACGATGAGGTCGACCACCGACATGTTCGTCGTGTAGGCGGCGTCGCCGACGGTCCCCGACGTCTCGATCCAGAGTGGGTGCCCGGCGGCATCGATGAGGTAGCCGTAGCGCGTGACGCCAACGGCGTAGTCGGGCGTGGCGACCTTCGCGGTCGCCTGGATCCGGGTCGCGGCCACCCCACCGATCGAGACGGGCTGGTTGGTCAACACGTCCCAGTTCGTCGGGTTGGTCGCGGCAGCCAGGGCATCCTGGTACGTGGTCGCGGGGTCAGCCTTGATCATCACCGCGGTCTTGAGCGTCGCCGGGTCGGCGGGGACGGTGATCGCCGCCGGGTCGAAGTAGCGGCAGGCGATGGTCGCCGGTGCGGTCACGGTGAACCACGACGCCGGGTAGACGACGGTCAGCGCCACGCTCGAAGGGATCACCAGCTGGCAGGACGCGGTAGGCGGCAATGAGGCGGGTGGGACCACGGTCGGTGCCGGGCTGACACTGGTCGTCGGTGTCGCGGTCGCGGCGGCCGTAGGAGCGGCCGTGGCCGTCGGGGTCGGCGCTGCCGTCGGCGTGGCCGTCGGTGCCGTGGTCGGGGTCGGCTTGGCGGTGGGGGAGGGGCTCGCGCTCGCGGCCGCGGTCGCGCTCGGACCCGGGGACGGCTCGACGATCGACGGCTTCACCAGCGCGACGAGCAGGTGGCCGCCGACATCGCTGAGGGTCAGCTGATCGTTTTGGCGCTGGACACGCCCGACGCCCTGAAGGTCGGCCAGGAACGATTGCTCCTGGGCCATGACGTCGTCGGCGCAAGCCTTCTGCGTGGTCGCGAGCGGTCCGATGGCGGCAATCGTGCCGTTCGTCGTGTATCCGCCCTGATACGTGTTGCAGCCGGACGATCCGGAGACCGTCTTGAACCGGAAGACGGCGGTCAGTTCCGTGTCGGTGAGCGGCACGGTGACGCTGGTCGGCGCGGATGCATACGACTCGACGATCCACGATCCGAGCAGCGGATTGGACGGTGCCGCATCGAAGACCAGGAGGATCGACAGGTCGGCCCCACGGATCGTCAGCGTCTCGTTCCGGACGTTGTAGTAGCGGCTCTGCTGGAGCAGTGTGATGTAGCTGGTCTGGAATGCGTCGGCCGCCTCGCCGCACGACATCAGCGTCGCGATGGGCATCCCGACGAGGAGGATCCGGCCACCGTTGCGGTAGACGGCGTCGTAGTCGTTGCAGCCACCGAATCCCCGGACGCGCTGGGCCCGGAAGTCGGCGTCGGCGTACTGGTCATCGGGGACAAGTGTGAGCGTCCCGGCCACGGCATAGGAATTCAGCACCCAGGTCGTCGCCTGGAGCTCGCCACCGACTCCGTCGGCCGTCGCGTCGCCGGCGCCTCCGGACGAGCAGGCCGCCACGGCGACCGCGATGGCGGCGAGCGCGAACAACCGTCGGATCATCATCGGATCGCGTCCGGCCGCTACTTGGACGCGCTGGAGCTGGCGACGTACAGGGCGAACAGGCGGAGGAAGTGGCCGAGCCCGGCGACGAGCAGCGCCAGGAAGAGCGGACCGCCGATGGCAGCCGACGAGATCGCGAAGGCCTCGAGGAAGTTGACGTTCGCGCGGCTCGCCAGATCGATCCACCACAGGATCCCGGCGATCACGGCATAGAGGACGAACAGCCATCCGACCCAGACAAAGACGGTCGCGATGGTGGCGAGGCGGGCGGCGTCGCGCTGCAGATCCACGGTTCGATTCCTCCAATGTCCTGGACTGATCTAGGTCAGGCAACGATCGTACGACCGAACTATGGTCGGTATGACCAGGTTTCGCAGCAAGGGTGCCCGATGGATCCGATCGAATTCTTCCCAGTGGCCGAGTCGCTCTCGTCGATGAAGCTGCCGTTCTCCGAGGCCGTCCGCGTCGGCGACACGCTCTACCTCTCGGGCGCGCTGGGGATCGATGACACGGGCTCGCTCGTCGCAGGTGGGATCGAAGCGGAGACCCGCCAGGCGCTGGCCAACATCGCGGCCGTGCTCGCGCGCCACGGGTCGGCGATGGACCGGGTGGTCAAGGTGACCGTGATGCTTGCGGACATGGCCGAGTGGCCGGCGATGAACCGCGTCTATGTCGAGCACTTCGGGGGGAGCCTGCCGGCGCGGAGCGCGTTCGGCGCCTCGGGGCTGGCGCTCGGCGGCCGGGTCGAGATCGAATGCCTCGCGACGATCGGCTAGCAACGCTCGGGTCTATCCTTGCGCCATGCCCATCAACCCGAAGCTCGTCCACGTCTACCGCCTGACCGATCCGATCGCGGGACGTGAGGCGGGCGCCTGGGTCTTCCAGTACCACGGCGAATCCTTCCTGACCGACCTCGATGGAGGGAACCCCGAGCCGTTCGCGTGGAGCGATCAGCCGCACGAGCTCGTCGACTTCGAGGTGCGCTCGCAGGAGGAAATCGCGGGCCTGCTGCGGATCAACCCGGCCAAGCTCGCCTTCGTCCGCCGAGACGATCCGACCTTCCCGGCGCCGATCCTGACCTTCCACGACGGGCCGATCTGGTCGGCCGAGGCTATAGAGGCGTGGGCGCCCACCCGCCCGCCGGATCCCACCCGCGACCGGAGCCTGCCGCGGGGTTGATGCCACTGGACGAACGGCCGGCACGATCGACTCGCACGGGCCGAACTGGCGAGCATCGGGCTGCGCCCGTAACGGGCCTGTCGATTCGGGCCGAGCCCGTTCGTCGTGGGTTCGATGGGCGACCGAGGCGATCAAGTCCCCGGGCCAGGAGAAGGAGTCGATCGATGGCAGAAGACCTCAACCATGTGATCCATTTCGAGGTCACCGGCAAGGACGGCAAGGCCCTCCAGCGCTACTACAGCGACCTGTTCGGCTGGAAGCTCAACACCGACTTCCCGGGTGGCTACGGGATGACCGACCCGTCCCAGACCGGCATCGTCGTCGGGGTCGCGGGCACCCAGGACGGCTCTGGTGGCCTGGTCACCGGCTACATCCGGGTCGCCGACATCAACGCGACGCTGGCCAAGGCCGAGTCGCTCGGCGGCAAGACGGTCGCCCCACGATTCAGCCCCGACGGCAGCGCGTACCTCGCCCTCGTGGCCGACCCCGAAGGACACATCCTGGGCCTCTCCGAGTGATCCACCCCCGGCTCCCCTCACGCGAGGGGAGCCGGGGCAACGCTCGATGAGGCCTTGTACCAGGCGACGCGACGGAGTACACCTTCGTCCTACGCAAACTGCTGGAGGGCTTCGCGATGGGTGCCAATGACGCCGTGATGGCAGAGTTCCGGGCCGCGATGGAATCGTCCGACCTGACCGCCCTGTCACGGATCCTGCGGGCGTCGTCCACCGACGACTTCGTCCAGGAGTGGCCGCAGTCGGGCGAGCGGATCGTCGGCCGCGAGGCCGCCATCAAGCTCGACGAGGGCTACACGGCAGCGACGGGCCTGATGCCGACCATGAAATACCGCCGGATCCTCGGTGGCGGTGACATCTACGTCGCCGAGGGCACGATCGACTACGGCGACGGGGTGCCCGTCAGCTACGTCGGGATCGCCGAATTCCGGGACGGCAAGGTCTGCAAGATGACCGAGTACTTCGCGAATCCGTTCCCCGCGCCCGAGTGGCGCGCCGGCCTCGTCGAGCGGATGGATACGGTCGGGGTCTAGACCTCGACGGCGACCAACTCGGCCGCGTCGGCCTCGGCCTTGGTCCGGTGGATCGTCCCCGGGGCGTGCTCGGGCGGGGCGTAGATCGTATAGAGATGCAGGCTCGTGGACCCGGTGTTCACGAAGTTGTGCCGCGTGCCCGCGGGGACCTGGACGAGGCGCCCGGGACCGACCGCGCTTCGCTCGCCGTCGAGGATCGCGAGACCCTCGCCCGAGACGAAGACCAGGATCTGGTCCACGTCGGCGTGCGTCTCGGCACCGATCTCCCCGCCCGGTGGGATGCACATGACCACGACCTGGCTGTGCGGGCCGGTCGCCAGCACCTCCCGGAAGTACGGGTTCGCCTGGGCTCGGGTGACGATGTCCTCGTTGAATGCCATGGCGCGCCTCCTCTTGGCTGTCACCATGGGAGGTCCGCGGGTCGAATCCAAGGGCCTATCGGCCCGTCGTCGTCCCGTCATGCCGCGCCGGCGGTCATTCGGCCGCTGATGTCACTCGAGAGCATCACCGGAGGGGATGAGCGGCGCTCAGGACGCTACAGGCGCGTCGGCGTGCGACCTTGATGCTCTCGAGTGGCATCAGATGGCAAGTCGACCCTGGCGCACCGCGTGAGCGCTACGGGAAGAGGTCGTTCTCGCGGGGGATGACGACCTCGCGGATCGTGCCGTCGCCGCGGGTGAATGCGGCACCGCGGACGAGGGCGACCGGGCGGCCGGCGGTCTTGCCGAGGACGAGCTCGGCCGCGGATGCGAGCTCGTCGGCGACGGCACGCACGGTCGAGCGCATGATCCGGCCGTCGGCGTCGGGGGAGCCGCGGAGATCCTCGAGCGGCAGCAGGCCGGACACGCCGATCGCCACGTCGACGATCCCCCAGCGCCACGGCCGGCCGAACGAGTCGGACACGATCACCGGCACGTCGACGCCGAAACGCGCACGAACCGCGCCCCGCATCCCGGCGGCCGACCGGTCGGGATCGACCGGCAGCAACGTCACCACCGACCCTGACGCCGGTCCCACGTTCGAGGCGTCGATCCCGCCGTTGGCGCAGACGAAGCCGTGCGATGTCTCCGTGATCAGCACGCCGTTGGACATCCGGACGACCCGTCGAGCCTCGCGCAGAACGACCTCGACCTGGCGGGGATCGCGGTCGAAACGCCCGGCGAACTCGATCGCCTCGGGACGGGGCTCGACGGTCGTGAGGTCGACCACCGCGCCCTCGGCCTTCGACACGATCTTCTGGGTCACGACCAGGACGTCATCGGCTGCGAGTGGGAGCGCGCCGCGGGTCCGCTGGAGGGCGTTGCCGATGAAGACGCCAAGGTCGTCGCCCTCGCGGATCTCGGGGATCCCTTCCAGCGCGAGGATCCGGATCGAGGCGTCAGCCGACACCGATACCACCCTGGCGTTCGGCCTCGGTCGACTCGACGAAGACGAGGTCGTCGGGGGTGTCGAGATCGACCGTCAGCGTCCCGTCGAGTTCGACGACCGTCGCCCCGGCGATCGCGGCAGCGGTCAGGTGCGCTCGACGGCTGCCGCGACCGAACGCGACGTCGATCACGTCGGGCGGTCGCAAGCCGAGGGCGTTGGTGCCGGTGCCGTGGCGGTCCGGGACGAGGACGACGATCGGCGCGGGGTCGGCTGACGCGGCCGTCAGCGGCGCAACGACGGCCTCGATCGCCGCGGTCGTGACCAGCGGCAGGTCGATCGGGAGCACCAGGATCGCGGTCGCCCCACCCGCGACCACGTCGCCCCGTGCCTCGCGCAAGCCGGCGTTGAGGCCGCGGGAGCGCTGCTGCATGGTCCGTGCGCCGATCGCGGACGCGCGCCGCAGGACCTCGCGATCGGGGCTCACCACCAACACATCGTCGAGGCTGGTCACGGCCAGGGCGGCCACCACGGTCCGTGCCAGCAGCCCTTCGACGAGGTCCCGCCGCTCCTCGGCATCGAGCATCTCGCCGAGCCGCGTCTTGGCGCCCTCGAGCGTCCCGACCGGGATGATCGCCGCGATCCGGGTCACAGGGCGCCGATCCGGTCGGTCCCGGCCGCGAAGTCGAGGACCGACCGCGCCAGCCGGGCGCGGCCAGGATGGTTGGCCATGACCGTGTCGGTCACCAGCGTCCGGAACCCGAGGGCCGCGATGTCGGGTTCGAGCGCGGCATCGACCGCATCGAGCACGAACGCGGTCGCGACGCCCCGGTAGATCCGGGCCACGCCCAGGGCGCTCGATTCATGTCCCAGTGAGAGCAGCATCCGGTCGGCCGGCCCCTTGAGCGCGGCGCCGCCGACGATCGGGCTGACAGCCACCACCGGGATCCCCGCTACCGCTCGCGCGGCGACCAGTCCGCGGATCGGCCCGGCCAGGATCGGCCCGATCGAGACGATCGGGTTCGACGGACCGATGACGATCACCTCCGCCGCGGCCAGGGCGTCCGCGACCGCCGACGTCGGCGTGAGGTCGCCGGTGAAGCGGACCTCGCGGACCTCGGGGCCTTGGCGACGATGGACGAAGTACTCCTGGAAGTCGAGCCAGCCCTCGTCCACGCGGACCTCCGTCCGGACGGGCATGTCGGCCATCGGCAGGATCGGCGTCGCGATGCCGAGCGCGGCCTGCAACGAGCGCACGACACTCGTGAGGTCGAGACCCTCGTGGAGCCGCCCGGTCCGCGCGATATGCGTCGCGAAGTCGCGGTCGCCAAGGCGGAACCAGTCCGCCTCGCCATACTCGGCCAGCCCGTCCATGACGGCCCAGGTCTCGCCGGCGAGCCCCCAGCCGCGCTCGTCGTCGAAGCGGCCGGCCAGCATGTACATCACCGCGTCGTGGTCGGGCATCACCAGCAGACCATGTCGCTCGGTGTCGTCGCCGGTGTTGACGACGACGGTCAGGTCGCCGGGCGCCACCGCCGCCTGGAGGCCGTGAGCCAGCTTCGCGCCGCCGGTCCCGCCCGCCAGGGCCACGACGCTCACGCGGTCACCCGCCGAGCAGCTCGGCGACCCGCCCCATCCGGTCGATCGTCTCGCGGTCGTATGGTGCGGGCATCCGGACGATCACGGTCGCGAAGCCGAGCTCCGTATACGGCCGGAGCGCGTCGGCGACCGCGGTCGGGGAGCCGAGGAGGCTCGCGCTCGATTCCATCTGCTCGATGCCGTTGGCGGCCATGAGCGCTCCATATGCGGCCTGGGCATCGGCCCGCTTGTCGCGGAGGACGACGGGGCAGCTGATGGTCTTTTCGATCGTCGAGCCGTCGCGGCCGACGTCGGCGCAGTGCTCGGCCAGGATGTCGAGCCGCGCCCGGACATCCTCGACGGTCCCGCTCGTGTTCCAGCCGTCGGCCCGAAGCGCCACCGTCCGCAGCGTCTTGCGCGGTCCAGAGCCACCGACCAGGATCGGCAGCCGGTGCTGGATCGGTCGCGGGGCACACAGCGCGTCCTTGAACGTGTAGAACCGGCCCTCGTGGCTGAACCGCTCACCGTCGAGCAACCGGCGGAGGAGCATCACCGCCTCGTCGAGTCGGTCGAGCCGCTCGCCGACGCTCGCCCCGAAGTCGATGCCGAAGCCCTCGTGCTCGCGTTCGAACCAGGCGCCGCCGATGCCCAGGACCGCGCGTCCGCCCGACACGTGGTCGAGGGTCGTCGCGAGCTTGGCGGTCAGCCCGGGGTTGCGGAATGTGTTGGCGCCGACCATGAGGCCGAGGCGGACCCGCGAGGTCAGCGGTCCGAGCGCCGAGAGCACGCTCCAGCCCTCGAAGATCGGCTGCTCCCAGGGCCCGAAGATCGCCATCAGGTGGTCCCATGTCCAGACCGAATCCCAGCCTGCCCCATCGGCGGCGAGGGCCGCGTCGCGGAACGCCGGCCAGTCCGTCTGCTGCGACCACAGCTGGAGCCCGAAGCGCGTCATCCGTCGAGCTCGTCGTGGATCGTCCCGGGGCTGAACCGGAAGGTGATCCGGTCCTGGCGCTCGAAGCGCTCGCGGATGATCCGCTCCGCCTCGTCGGGCTCGTGGGCGTGGTAGCGACGGGCCATCCCGGCGATGTCGGCCTGGGTCGTCGCCCAGTCGGTGATCGTCCGGACGGTGCCGGTCAACCCGACCCAGCGGTACTGGTCGGCCGCGTCGATGACGGCGACCGAGAGCCGCGGGTCGCGCACGAGGTTGGTCGGCCAGCGTCGGCCGATGGCGCTGTTGATCACGATCTCGTCAACCTCGACCGTGTACCAGACGACGGCCTGATGCGGCCGGCCATCGGCATCGATCGTCGAGATCGTCGCGTACCGGAGGTCGTCGAGAAAGGCCCGGATGTGGTCCGGGAGGGGCTGGGGGAGGACGCTGGCGTCGGACGCCTGGGCTGGCCGGTGGGTCATGCCCTCGATGGTAGCCGAGCCGGGTGCGGGGCGGCGTCGGGCAGGGTCGCAGCAGGCACGGCCGGGCTGTGGGGAAGCTCGTCGAGCCGGCGCGGCGGCATCGGTTCGGGGGCGGGCTTCCCGAGCAGGTAGCCTTGGCCGAGGTCGATGCCGAGAGACACCAGGGTGACCAGGTCCGCGCGTCGCTCGATCCCTTCCGCGAGCACCCGCGCGCCGATCCGGCTCCCGAACGACACGAAAGCCTCGACGAGCGCCTGCTTGGCGTCGTCGTGACCGATGCCGTGGATGATGTCGCGATCGATCTTGATGACGGTCGGTCGCAGCGCCGCGATCAGCGCGAAGCTCGCGTAGCCGGCGCCGGCATCGTCGACCGCGACCCCGAACCCGAGCCGTCGGAGCTGCCGGACCTGGCGCTGGAGCGGGACGACATCGGAGACCGACTGCTGTTCGGTGCACTCGATCGTGATCTGGCGCGGATCGAGGCCGGCGGCTCGCACCTGCGCGGCCACCGCACTCGCCTCGAACGCGTGATGGAGCAGGCTGTACGGGGTCAGGTTGATGGCATATCGACCAAGGGGCCGTCCATCGGCCTTCGCCGCTGCTTCCAGCCGACTGATGCGTTCGAGGACCGTCCCAACGATGTAGACATCGAGCTCGACGCTCCGGTCCGTGCTGATGGCAGCCTGGACGACCGAGGTGATGGATTGCGGGAGCATCGGCATATTCGGCCGGAAGAGGCACTCGTATTCGTACAAGGTCCCGGTCGCGAGCGCGACGATCGGCTGGAACGCGACCCGGTGGAGCTTCCGCAGGCTGAAGAAGTAGTCGAGCATCTTGGTCTGGACGAGCTGGGGCGACTGGGCCATCCCGATCCGCTCGGCGAGGCCGGACAGCTGGACCGCGGCCGACAGCGCGACCAGATAGCGGTCGCGCTCGGGGAGCGAGCCATCGACCGCGACCAGCCCGTAGTCGGGCGAGTTGGCGGCGTCGGCGACCTCCGCGGCCGTCGTGTCGGTCAGCTGGTCGGTCGATCCGATCAGGACGGTCCCGGTATCGAGTTCGAGTAGGCGGCCGCCCTCGACGGACGCCGCGAGGCGGCGCACGAAGCGGATATCGCGCGACCAGAGCAGGCGCTCATCGCCGCCGCGTCGAGGCGTGGTGATGAATCTCACCCGGCTAGCATGCGCCGCGGCATCCGGACCGGGTGCCCGCCGACCGTCCGGGGGCTCAGGGGCCGTTTGTACCGCTCCACGGGAGGACGTCAGTCGAGGCGTTCACCCGCGCGGACGGCGATGTCGAGGCGGTTGTCGGGTGGTGCCAGAGGGCACGCCCAGCGCGGATCGAAGGCGCACGACGGCTGGAACGCGAAATTGAAGTCGATGGTGAGGGTTCCGGCTACTGGATCGCCGCCGAGGTCGGCGTTCTTGGCCGCATCGACCACGTAACGGCCGGCGCCGTAGGTTTCGGCACCGTTGGTCGCGTCACGGAACGGGATGAAGAGGCCGCCCACGTAACCCGCCATCCAGAACACCGACAGGGTCCGTTCGCCGTCGACGAACGGGATCGAAATCCATCCGACGCGCGAGAACGACAGGGTGTCGGCGCCGCTGCTGGGAAGCTCGAGGGCGGATGCGCCGCGCGCGGGCGGTGGCGCGGGCTCGACCGCGACCTCGAACCGCAGCGTCGGGTCGTGCTCGAAGTGGACCGCCCGAAAGGCCGAGCGCGCCTCCGGCGGGACCGGTGATTGCGGGTGCTCGCGATAGAGCCGTTCGCGCACGGCGCGCCAGTGGGCCAGCGCGATCGCCGGGTCGGATGCCGCCATGGCGCGGACCTCGACGTAGAGCGCCGCGACCTGACGCCGCCAGTCGGCGAGCCAGGCCCGATCGATCGTCGACTTGTCGCCCGCTGCCCAGGTCTCGGCCATCGCCTCAGCGCGCTCGCCCGAACGCGCGCAGGACGATCCAGATCCCGAGGACGATCAGGATGAGCGGCCAGAGTCGATTCCAGTCGAGCCTCGGGAGGTCGATGTCGAGCGTCTGCGTCGCGAAGAACCACAGCCCGACCACCAGGATGATCACCCCGATGATCAGCGGCCCGGCACGGCCATGGTCGATGCGCGGCGGTGGCTGCCAGGCCGGAGGCGGCGGCGGTGGCGGCGCACCGAGCGGTGGGGGCGTCGCGGCGGGCGGCGTGGCCTCGACCGTTGGGATCTTCGTCGTGTCGTCCGAGCCGAGCATCACGTCTCCCGTCGGCATGCCTTGGATCGGCCGTCATCGTACGTCGTCGAGGCGAGCGGGCGCCCACTCGGACTTGAGACGCGTCGCCTAGAATCGCCCTTCATCCGTCGGCACCCCGGCGGCAGACGCTCGCTCGGGCGAGCACCACAGCGATGGAGGCGACCCGTGGCCCACGGCTCTGATGCGGCGGAGATCGGGGTCGTCGGAGGATCGGGCTTCTACTCGCTCCTCGACGACGTTCGCGAGATCAAGGTGGACACGCCGTACGGCGCGCCGTCGGACTCGGTCTTCCTCGCCGAGGTCGCCGGCCGGCGGGTCGCGTTCCTGCCGCGCCACGGTCGGCGGCACACGATCCCACCACACAAGATCAACTACCGCGCCAACGTCTGGGCGCTGCGCTCGCTCGGGGTCAAGGCGGTCATCTCGCCGTGTGCCGCCGGCTCGCTCCAGCTCCCGGTCAAGCCCGGCGACTTCGTGGTCTGCGATCAGTTCGTCGATCGCACCAGCGGCCGCGCCGACACGTTCTACGACGGTCCGATCGTCACCCACCTGTCGTCGGCGGAGATCTACGACCCA
>Ga0307281_10000376_pt1 | contig 11587 bp, 10 predicted proteins | sample ER_DNA_120_FD_194486 | JGI IMG/M metagenome (GOLD analysis project Ga0307281, IMG submission 194486) | Bulk soil microbial communities from the East River watershed near Crested Butte, Colorado, United States - ER_DNA_120 | ecosystem: Environmental > Terrestrial > Soil > Floodplain | place...
GCCGAGGATCGAAAACATCAGGCCGATCGGCAGCCGCACGTCCCATTTCATAGTGCGCTCACCAGAAGATCACGTTGAGGACCAGGGTGAGCCCCAGGACGACGACGCCGAGGGTCGCGGGTCGCTTGTACCAGGGCAGGTCGTGGTCCGTCAGCCGCGGCGTCAAGGCGTAGACCAGCCCTTTGAGATCGTCCTCCGATTTGTTGCGCCGGGTGACGAGCGAGATCAGGATGGTCGCGACGAAGCAGGCGGTCCACGCGAAAATCGCCGTCCAGAAGTTCTGCGCCATTTCGCTCGAATACGTGTGCAGCACGGTCCCCAGAAAGCCGCCCTTCAATCCGGGCACCGCGCCGTATGGCAGCACGAGCCCATGGTGGATCGCCGCCGCCGTCGTCCCGATCAGCAAGCCGAAGAACGCCCCGTGCCCCGTGGTGCGCTGCCAGAACATCCCCAGCAGGAACGTCGCGAACAACGGCGCGTTCACGAACGCGAACACCAGCTGGAGCATGTCCATGATGTTGTTGAATCGCGTCGTGGCGTACGCCGCGGCGACGCTGAGGAGGATGCCGCACACCGTGGCGGCATGCCCCATCCGCAGGTAGTGGCCGTCCGACCGCCCCGGCCGGATGTAGGACTGGTAGATGTCGTACGTCCACACCGTATTGAACGCCGTGACATTCCCGGCCATGCCGGACATGAACGATGCCATGAGCGCGGTGAGGCCGAGGCCCAGCAGGCCGGACGGCAGGTAGTGGGCCAGCATCACCGGGACCGCGAGGTTGTAGTTCGGGACCCCGTCGCTGCCGATCGGGAGCAATCCGCCGCGCGTGACGTGCAGCGCGATGGCGATCATTCCCGGCAGGATCACGAGGGCGGGGAACAGCATCTTGGGAAACGCGGCGAGCAAGGGGGTGCGGCGTGCGGCGGTCATCGAGTCAGCGGCCATGGCCCGCTGGACGACCAGGAAGTCTGTACACCAATAGCCGAACGACAGCACGAAACCCAAACCCATCACCAGGCCGAACCACTCGACGCCCATGGGGTTGGCGCTCGCCGCATTCAGGTGGCGCCACGAGGCGGACCAGGCGCCCGGGGCGAATCCCGCGTTCGTCGCGACGGTCTGGAGCTTCGCGGTCAGTCCGGCCCAGCCGCCGACGTCCTTGAGGCCGAGCAGCACCAGCGGCAGGAAGCCCAGGACGATGAGGAAGAACTGCAGCACCTCGTTGTAGATCGCGGAGGTGAGGCCGCCCAGGAAGATGTAGGCCAGGACGACGACCGCCGACAGCGCCACGCTGGTGTGAAAGCTCCACCCGAGCAGCAGCTCGAGGAGCTTCGCGAGTGCGTACATGGAGATCCCTGAGGAGAATACCGTCATCACGGCGAACGACACCGCGTTGAACCCCCGGGTCTTCTCGTCGAAGCGCAGCTTGAGGTATTCCGGAACGGAACGCGCCCGGGAGCCGTAGTAGAACGGCATCATGAAGATCCCGACGAACACCATGGCGGGGATCGCCCCAAGCCAGTAGAAGTGGCTCGTCATCATCCCATACTTGGCGCCCGAGGCCCCCATCCCGATCACTTCTTGCGCCCCGAGGTTCGCCGAGAGGAACGCGAGCCCCGCGATCCAGGCCGGGATGGAGCGTCCCGAAAGAAAGAAGTCCTCGCTGCTCTTGACGGATCGCCGCAGCCCCCAGCCGATGCCGAGCACGAAGGCGAAATAGACGATCAGGATCGTGTAGTCGATCGCGCCGAGCTGGATGTGTTGCACGAGCCGTGCGCTCCGCCGTGGTCGTGGTGCGCCGGGACCGTCCCGACATCCCAGACATGTACGGGGCTATCGGCTCGGAGTGCAAGCCTCCCGCGGATGGCCGCCCATATCACACATCTGCTGTGGCGGTCTTGGCCCTTCCAGGAGTGATCGACCGTCACTCGTCGTCCTGCAGACAACGCCTCGCGCACCTCCGAATTGTCCCCAACTTGATTGGGCGGGTCTACATCTTGTGTCGAGTCGTCCACCTACCCCTGAAGGCGGAGAGGGACTGATCCATGCCGATCAACTTCATCCCCAACGATCCCAAGGCCAGTGGCGGGCCGCCGACGCGGCACAAGGCGCCGCGGGCGGACCGGCCGGCCACGGTCGCAGGGTTCACCTATGTCGCCCATAAACCGGCCGCCCTGCATCCGCTGGGCGACCCGGAGTTCCTGTTCTGGCAGAGCCGCGAGGCCGTGCTCGCTGCCGTGGCAGCTTATGAGACTCTCGCCGGCAAGAAAGTGGCGCGCTGGGCACGCTCGACGCCGATTCGCAAGCTGGACCTGCTGCCGAACGAGGGCACCGACCTCAACGCCTACTACAACGGCGACAGCCTCAACTTCTTCCAGTACACGACCGGCACCAAGACGACCTGGTCGGGAGCCAGCACCGACGTCGTCGCCCACGAGTCGGGCCACGCGCTGCTCGACCAGTCGCGCCCCGACTTGTGGGACAGCTCCTACACCGAGACAAACGCGTTCCACGAAGCGTTCGGCGACTGCACGGCGATCCTCACCGCCTTCGCCGATCCCGCCACTCGGGCCGCGGTACGAGCCAAACTCCGGAAGAAGAACTTCCTCGAAGCCACCGCCGAGGATCTGTCCGACGGGGTGCTGCGGGCGCTCGGCCCCAGCCATCCCGCCGCGCAGCCGCGCCACGCCCGCAACACCTTCCAGTGGGCGCTGCCGACCTCGCTGCCCACCTCGGGGCCGCCGAGCGTGCTGTCGAGCGAGGTACACAGCTTCGCGCGGATCTTCACGGGGTGCTTCTACGACACGATCCTCAATATCCTGCGCGACCGGATCGGCGCCGCGAAGACGCCGACCGCCGCGCAGCTCGGTGCGGCCGTGCAGACGGCGGGGAAGCTGCTGGTGCGGGCCGCGGCGGAAGCGACGGAAACGCCGCGGTTCTTCCAGTCGGTGGGGCAGGCGATGGTGCTCGCCGACACGGCCGCCAACGGCGGCGCGAACCACCTGGCGATCCGCGATGCGTTCCAGAAGCACAACATCGCGCTCGGCAGCTCGGGCGCGCTGGCGCCGTTCGCGGCGTTGAGTGGCAAGGTCTCCACTGCGCGGGGGACGCTGACGCGCAGCGCCGTCGATGATCTGCGCCAACGCCTCGGCGCCACCGCCGACGAGCGCGTGCTCGTCTCGGCGCACGACATCGGCGGGGTGCGCGTGGTGCGCGCGACACACCAGCGGCACGTCGCACTGGGCACGCTGGACACCCGGCTCAAAGGAGTCGTCGCCATGTTGTCGCAGCGGGTGCTCGTGGGCGCCGTCAACAAGACCGCCGCGATCCTCGGCGGGCTGCCCGAGTCCACCGCCGGCGATGACGAAGTGCGCACGTTCGTGGAGACGCTGCTCGCGGCCGACCGGATCGCCTTCGCGGGGACGTCGGCGCGCTTCGGGATCAAGTCATCCAGCAGGAAGGACACGCGGCTGCGCCTGCCGACGCACGCGGTGAACCGGGTGGGCGGGAGGAAGGTGCTGCGGCGGGTGCGCTTCGCCTGCTAGGTCGCCGAGTAGCGTCGGCGCACCAGGACCTTCTTGCCCTTGGAGTCGGTGACCATCTGGTGCGTGGTCCCGGGAGTCAGCTGTTTGCCGTGGGCGATCTGGCGGTTGGCCTTCAGCGTGCGGACGTAGTGCGCCGCCTCGGCACGGCTCTGCTTCTTCGTGGCCTTCTTTTTTGATTTCATTGAAGCCTCTCTCGCGCCACTCCGGGCGCCATTCGAATGTATACCACCTTCCGATCTTGGGTTCTTCCGATTCTAGGAGGACGCTCTGCCACGATCGTCGGACCTTGAAGAACCATTCACGCGAATCACAGCGATCGCCGACGCCGCCAAACCGTAACTTCTTACCGGAAGGCGGGCGCGTGCCATGATGACCCTCAAGAAGATCCAGCTCAACGGCAGCAACACCAACGACGCGATCGTGCCGTTCGAGACCCAATACCTCGTCCGGGTGTGCGGTCGGTGGCGTGCCGGGACGTTCGACCGGCAATGGTATGGACTGAACTTCACCGCATACGGATCGGAGGGGATCGAGCTGGAAGCCATCGACGAGGTGTACGAGATCACGGAAGACGTGCTCGATACGTCCCTGACGCTTCCAGCCCTGTTCCTGGAAAACGCGTAGGCCCCAGCCGTGAGTTGACCTGCCTGGTTGCGCGCAGCCCTCACGCCGCTTCATCACGCCTTCATGGTTTCTTCCGCCAACTTGTCGTAGCAGTACCTCGAGTCTTCATCACACACAGTCACTGGGCCGGCACGTGGAGACCATACCGCCCGCAGTGCCGGATCGGCACCTGGAGGGTAAGTCAACACCCTGAAGCAGTTCGCGGCAGACGTGGCTGCACGGCTCAGGTCGGCGCCCTGGCGCAGGGTCGGCGTGGCGATCGTCCTGCCCATCCTCGTGGCCGCAGCCGCGCTCTCGATCCTGTTCCGAACGCCGCCCGTGCAGCAGCCGGTGGCGTTCAATCACCGCAAGCACACCGAGCAGCTGAAGATCGCCTGCCCGCTCTGCCACCAGTACGTGACCACGGGCGCCCACGCCGGCCTGCCGAGCGCGCAGACGTGCGTGATGTGCCACCAGGTTCCTCAGGGTACCTCGCCTGAGGCCGCGCGCCTGACGGTCCTGCTCGCCCGGGGCGACCCGCTCCGCTTCAACAAGCTCTTCCACCTTCCGCCCTACGTGTACTTCACGCACCGCCGGCACGTGGGGATCGCAAAGCTCCCCTGCCAGGACTGCCACGGCATGATCGCCGAAACCGAGCGCCCGCCTGCGCGACCGCTCGTCACGATCCGCATGCGCGTGTGCCTCGGCTGTCACCAGGACAAAGGGCAGTCGGTCGATTGTGTCGCCTGCCACCGCTAGCGAGCGCCCGTGACCCCGAATCGTCGCGAGTTCCTGTGGACAGCCGGAGCAGCCGCAGCGGCCGCCTCCTGCCAGCTGAAAGACTACCAGTGGAGCTCCCCGCAGGAACAGGGAGGCTGGGCGCCCGGGATCGAGGAGCGAAAGAGCTCCGTGTGCCTCGTGTGCCCGGCGCGCTGCGGCATCCGCGGCCGCACTGTGGACGGGCAGCTGGTCCGCATCAACGGCAATCCACTACACCCGATGAGTCAGGGAGGACTCTGCCCGCGCGGCGTCGGCGGAGTGCAAGTGCTCTATCACCCGCAACGCATCGCGGCCCCGGTGGTCCGGGCGGGCGCGCGGGGGGCGGGAGAGTGGCGCGGCATCTCATCGCAGGATGCCGTGGCGCTGCTCGCCCAGCGCCTCGGGGCGTTGCGCACGGCGGGCCGGCCGGAACGGCTCGCGGTGGTGGCGGGCTACTGCGCGGGGACGATGGACGAGCTGTGGCGCCACTTCCTGCGCGTGTTCGGTTCGCCCAACTACGTGACCGATGAGTACCCCGACGGCATGGACGCGGTGATGGCTCTCATGCATGGCATCCCGCGCCGGCCGGGCTACGATCTCGAGGCCGCCCGGCTCGTGCTGTCCTTCGGCGCCCCGCTGTTCGAGTCGTGGTGGTCGCCGGTGCAGGCGTTTGTCGCGTTCGGCGGCTCGGCCGCCAAACAGTCCCGCCACGGCCATTTCGTGCAGGTGGACACCCGCTTCTCGCGCACGGCGGCCCGCGCGCACGAGTGGGTCGGCATACCGCCCGGAACGCACGGCGTGCTGGCGCTGGGCCTCGCCTACGTGCTGATCAAGGAGCAGACGTTCAACGCCGACTTCGTGGCCCGGCACGTGACGGGGTTCGAGGACGACGTGGATGCCGCGGGCCGCCCGCGCGCCGGCTACCGCTCACTCGTGCTGCGCAACTACCGGACCGAAGAGGTGTCGGCGATCACCGGGGTCCCGGTGGAGCGGATCGTGGCGCTCGCCCGGGCCTTCGCGGCTGGTCCCGGCGCGGTGGCCGTATGCGGCAGCGACGTGCTGCACGCGCCCGACGGCCTGTTGAGCGGGTTGGCGGTACACAGCTTGAACGTGCTGATGGGGAACATCAGCCGGCCGGGCGGCGTGCTGTTCGGCGACGATCCCCCGCTTGCGCCGCTCGCCGCGCCGCGGCTCGACGCCGTCGCCCGGGCCGGTCTCGGGCGGCCGCCGGTGGCGCACGCCGCGGTCCCGTTCGGGATGGGCGATCCGGCGCGGCAGTTCGCCGCCGCCGCAGGCGCCGGCGGCGGGCCGATCGAGGCCCTGCTGCTGTACTACAGCAACCCGCTGGCTTCCGCCGCTCGCCCCGACGACTGGCGCGCCGCGCTCGAGCGGATTCCGTTCGTGGTGAGCTTCTCTCCGTTCCTCGACGAGACGACGCGCTTCGCGGACCTGGTGCTGCCCGACCTGCTGCCCTACGAGCGCTGGCAGGACGCGCCCACTCCTTCCTCTTATCCGTATCAGGTATGGGGACTGGCGCAGCCGCTGGTCGCGCCGCCCGACAAGACGCTGGCCACGGCCGACGCGCTGCTGGCCTTGTCCCGGGCGCTCGGCGGCAGCATCGCGCCGAGCCTCCCCTACGCGGACATGCCGACGCTGCTCCAGGCCCGCGCCCGGGGGTTGTTCGCGGCCGGGCGCGGCATGACGCTGGGAGACATGTTCGAGCGCACCCACTACCGCCAGATGGAGGAGCGGGGGTGGTGGCTCGCCGAACAACCGGACTTCGACGCCTTCTGGAAGGCGATCGTCGAGCGGGGCGGGTGGACCGATCAGCTGTACGACGGGACCGATCCGGCCCGGCTGGCCCGCACCGCGAGCGGCCGCATCGAGCTCATGCCGGAGATGCTGCTGCGCGCATTGCAGGCCGAGGGGAAGGGCCGGCAGCCGTATGCCGCGCTACGGGCATCCACCACGCCCACCGCGACCGGGACCGCCCAGTTCCCGTTGCGCCTCATTCCCTACCGCGTGTCCACCCTCAGCTCGGGAACGATCCACCTCGAGCCGTGGCTGGCGGAACAACCCAGCCTCACGCTGGATGTGCACTGGCTGCCGTGGATCGAAGTGCATCCCACCACGGCAGCGGCGCTGGGACTGGGCGACGGAACGATGGTGTGGGTCGTGTCGGCGCGCGGCCGCTGCCGGGCGCGGCTGCGGCTGTTCCTCGGCACGGCCCCGGGGCAGGTGAACGCGCCGTACGGACTCAAGCACCCCGGTGGAGAGCTCGCCAATCCGTTGCAGCTGCTGGATGGCGCGACCGACTCGTTGACGGGGCTCGCGGCGTGGTACTCCACGTTCGTGCGCCTCGAGCGCGCGTGAGGAGGACGCTGCCGTGACGCGCTGGGGCATGGTGATCGACCTGGATCGCTGCACCGGGTGCGGCGCGTGCGAGGTCGCGTGCAAGAGCGAGAACAACATCGCCACCGTGGCGCCGGACCAGGCCGACATGGGCCGGGCCTTCGCCTGGATGCGCGTCATGACGGAGGTGACGGGCGACTTTCCCAACACCACCATGCGGTTCATGCCCCGACCCTGCATGCACTGCGACAATCCGCCGTGCGTGCAGGTGTGTCCCGTCGGGGCCACGTATATCAACCCCGAGGGCATCGTGGGCCAGATCTACCCGCGCTGCATCGGCTGCCGCTACTGCGCCAACGCGTGTCCCTACACCGTGAAGTATTTCAACTGGTTCGTCCCGAAATGGCCGGCATCGGAACGCGCCCACCTCAATCCCGACGTGTCGCTGCGCCCCAAGGGAGTGATCGAGAAGTGCACGTTCTGCGACCACCGGCTGCAGCGGGCGCGCGAGGACGCCCGCGCCGAGGGCCGCGATCTGCGTGAGGAGGACTACCAGCCCGCCTGTGCGGAGGTGTGCCCCACCGGCGCCATCGTGTTCGGCGACCTCGAGAACCCGCGCCATCGCGTGCAGGCCCTCAAGGGCGATGCCCGAGCGATGCGCCTGATGGAGAGTCTGGGGACCGAGCCCAAGGTCTACTACCTGGTGCCGAGAGCCTGATATGCGCCCCGAGATCGCCGCCAAACTCGAGCAGCTGCCGCCCGATGAGCAGGTCTTGCTGCGCCCGCTGGTGCACACCACATCCCGCTTCTACATCGCCGCCGGGATCCTCGGGGCAATCGTGCTGTGGGGGATCACCGCCTATGTCCTCCAGTGGCGCTACGGCCTGGGCCGCACCGGGTTGAACCGGCCCGAATACTGGGGCATCTACATCATCGACTTCGTGTTCTTCATCGGCATCAGCCACGCCGGCACGCTGATCTCCGCAATCCTCCGGGTGAGCAAGGCCGAGTGGCGCCGCTCCATCACCCGCTCGGCCGAGTTCATCACGGTCCTGGTGCTCGGCTTCGGCGCGATCAACCCGATCATCGACCTGGGACGCCCCGACCGGCTGCTGAACGTGTTTTTCCATCCCCACCTGCGCTCGCCGCTGCTGTGGGACATCATGAGTATCTGCCTCTACTTCACGGCCAGCACGATCTACCTCTATATCCCGATGATCCCGGATCTCGCGATCGTGCGCGATGCCGGCATCAAGGCACCGTGGTTTTATCGGCTCCTGGCGGCGGGCTACCAGGACACGCCGACCCAGCGGGCGCGGCTGGAGCGTGTCATCGGGGTGCTCGCCATCCTCGTCATCCCGATCGCCGTGTCGGTGCACACCATCATCGGCTGGATCTTCGCCATGACGCTGCGACCGATGTGGCATAGCACCATTTTCGGGCCCTACTTCGTCATGGGCGCGATCTACTCCGGGATCGCCGCGATCCTGATCGCGATGGTGATCCTGCGGCGCGCCTATGGGCTGGGGCAGTACTTCAAGCCGGTGCACTTCGACTACATGGGGCGGCTGCTGCTGCTGTTCAGCCTGCTGTGGTTCTACTTCACGTTCGCCGAGTACCTGACGGCGTTCTACGGCAAGGAGCCCGCCGAGATGCGGACCTTCTGGGCCAAGGTGGCCGGTCCCTTTGCCGTGCCGTTCTGGCTCATGGTGATCTGCTGCTTCGTCATCCCGCTGGCGCTGATGGTGCGCCGTTCGATGCGCACGCCGCGCGGCACGCTGATCGCCGGCATCGCGGTGGTGATCGGAATGTGGCTCGAGCGCTTCAACATCGTCGTGCCGACGTCGGTCAACCCGCGGTGGGAATTGGAATCGCTGGGCCACTACCTGCCGTCCTGGGTCGAGCTGTCGATTCTGGCCGGCACCTTCGCCGGGTTCGTGCTGCTCTACATGGTGGCCACCAAGTTCTTCCCGATCGTGTCGATCTGGGAGATCAAAGAGGGGCGGGAGGAATCGGTGCGCCAGGTGTCGGAGCGGGTGGGCGGCTACCTGCCGGAGCCGGTCGCGCCGTCCGGCGGAGGACACTGAGATGGGCCGACGGCGTGCGGCGCTCCTGCTCGGGCTGCTCGGGGTCCAGGGCGGGCTGCTCGGCGCGCAGGCGGCCGGCGTGTTCCCGGGGACCCCGACCACGGGCGCGCGCATCTTCGTGGAGCGCGGCTGCGTGCGCTGTCACTCCATCTGGGGAAACGGCGGCACGCTGGGACCGGACTTCGCCGTCGTCGGTGCGGGACGCAGCATGCAGCAGCTCGCGGGCGAGTTCTGGAATCACACGCCCCGCATGATCGTGACCCTGCGCCGCCAGGGCGTGCGGTGGCCGACCTTCACCGAGGCGGAGCTGGCCGACGTCATCAGCTACATCTACTACGTGAAGCTGTTCGATCCGCCGGGCGACGCCGACCTCGGGTCGCAGTGGTTCCGCGAGAAGCGCTGCGTGGAATGTCATACGGTCGGCGGCACCGGCGGCCACGTCGGGCCCGCCCTCGACCGCTATGCGCGCTACATCGCGCCCATCATGCTCGCCGAAGGGATGTGGAATCACGGGCCGGCGATGCAGGAGGCACAGACGGAGCACCGCATCCCGATCCCCACCTTCTTGGGGCGTGAGATGGCGGACATCCAGGCCTACATCCGCAGTACGTCCAGCCTGCGCAACCGCGCCGTCGTGCTGCTGCAGCCGCCCAATCCCGCGAACGGGGAGCGGCTGTTCAGCGGCAAGGGCTGCGTGCGCTGCCACGGCCCGGACGGGCGGGGGACGCGCTACGCCCCCGATCTGCGCACCGCCACGCTGCGGCTCAGCGTGTCGGAGATCGCCGGCGTGCTGTGGGACCACTCGTTCCGGATGTCGACCGCGATGCAGTCGCGCGGCTTCGCCTTTCCGCGCTTCCAGGGGACCGAGATGGCCGACGTGATCGCGTTCCTCTACTACCTGCGGTTCAACGAAACCGGCGGGGATGCGCGCGTCGGCGCCCAGGTGTTCGCCCACAAGGGGTGCACCAATTGCCACGTCCTCGACGGCCGGCCGGCGACTGGTCCGGACCTGACCCGCGCCGCAGCGGTGCGCACGCCGCTCGGCCTCGCAACCGCGATGTGGAACCACGCGCCGGCGATGTTCGACGTGGCGCAGTCGCGCCAGGTGGAGTGGCCCGCGTTCGAGGGCGACGAGATGCGCGATCTCTCGGCGTTCCTCCACACGCTGCAACCGCCCGTGCCGGCCCGTATCGCCACAGCCGCCAAGCCTCCGGCACGCCGGCCGGCCACAGCGGCGCTGCCGCCCATCGATTCGGCGCTAGCGGCAGAGGGGCAGGCTCTCGCCGGGCAGCGCGCCTGCGCCGCGTGCCACGTGCTGGGGGCCTCCACCATGGGCCGCGTCGGGCCGGACCTGAACACGGTGTTCCAGCGGCGCTCGCCGGAGTACGTGCTGCACAAGCTCGCAGACCCGAAGTTCGACAACCCCAAGAGCCTGATGCCCCTATTCCCGCTCAGCGACGCCGAGCGCCGCGCTATACTGGAGTACCTGCGCACGCTCGAGCGATGACAACTCGTCCTATATGAGAAAGGTGGCAGCGATGCACGCACGAATTCTCTCCACACTGGCTGCGGGAATGCTCCTAGGGGCGGTCACACCTGCGTGGGGGCAGGAGCCCACCGACACCATGGCGATTACGCCGGGGTTGATCGCCCTCGGCGACAGCATCTTCCATGGGAAGGTGGCCGGTGGGATGTGCTTCGGCTGCCACGGTGTGGAGGGGAAGGGCACCCCCGGCCTCGCGCCCGACCTGACGAGCGGCAAATGGCTCCACGGCGATGGCAGCTATGCCTTCATCATCAAGATCGTGGAAGCAGGGGTGCCCAAGCCGAAGGCGGCTGCGGCGCCGATGCCGCCCGGGGGTGGGGCGAAGCTCGCGCCGGCGGAGCTACGCGCCGTGGCCGCGTACGTGTTCTCGTTGAGCCACCCGAAAGCGCGCACCGGCCACTAGGACAGAAGCCGCGGGGGCCTTCGGGCGTTCTTTGGTCCTCACCCCCTGGCCCCCTCTCCCTTCGATAGAGGGGGCCAGGGGGTGGGGACTCTGCGAGAAGGGGTTCCTAAAGGACTCCCTGCGGTCGCACGGGTGAGGACGGGAGCGGGAACGGGTCCACCGCAGGCTTCGTCGCCTGACGCGCTACATTCTCTCAGGCTCCTCCCGTGTCCACGACCTTCACTCCCTTTCCGCGCCCCGTCGGCGGGTTGTTCCTCAAGCTCCTCTTCCTCTTCCTCTTCCTGGTCGCGC
>Ga0307281_10000377_pt1 | contig 11584 bp, 9 predicted proteins | sample ER_DNA_120_FD_194486 | JGI IMG/M metagenome (GOLD analysis project Ga0307281, IMG submission 194486) | Bulk soil microbial communities from the East River watershed near Crested Butte, Colorado, United States - ER_DNA_120 | ecosystem: Environmental > Terrestrial > Soil > Floodplain | place: USA...
GATGCGTACCGTGGCGCCCGCTTCGTGATGCTTGGCAACATCGACCCGTCGCTCCAGCTCTCCGTGCTCGAACAGACGCGTGGCGCGGAGCTTGTCGGCATGGACACCATGAATTTCTGGATCGACACCGCGCGCGACGCGCTCTACGAGGTGCTCAAGCGCGTCGACGTGCTCTTCATCAACGACGAAGAGGCCATGCAGCTCGCCGACCGGTGGACGGTGCTCGGCGCGGCCGAGGCGATCCGCGCCATGGGACCGAAATACGTCGTCATCAAGCGCGGTGAGTACGGCTCGGTATTGTTCGGACCGGACCTCACGTTGTTCGTTCCCGCGGTCCTCCTCAATCACGTGGTGGATCCGACCGGCGCGGGCGACACCTTCGCGGGCGGATTCATGGGGCACCTTTCGCGGGGCGGCGGACTCTCGCGCGGGAACCTGGCGCAGGCGCTCGCGTGGGGAACGGTGATGGCGAGCTTCACCGTGGAAGCATTCTCGGTGGACGGAATCTGCCGGCTTTCGCGCGAAGCAATCGATGAACGCCGCCACCGCCTCCTCGACATGGTGCGCTACTAAGCGGGCTCCTGTCAGCCTCGAGCGTTGTGCGGCGCTGCCACGACACATCCGTCGCGCGCCGCACCTGTGCCGTCTGGAAGGATTCTTGCTGTTTGCCTGTGGTATGATTTTGGAAGGGTCGGAACACGTTTCCTCCCGTCTCTAAGCCATGAATCCCAAGAGACTTACATCTGACCAGCGCAAGCGAGCCGAGGAGAAGCTCTCCCGCCTTACCGGCGTTCTTGCATGCCATATTCGCACGGACTCCGATGGCGGGCTGGTGGAAGTGGAGCTGGAGACGGCTCCGGATGCCGACCCGACGGTTCTGACCCAGGAGGCCGGGGCGCTTCTCAAGCGCGAACTGGGGCTCGACCTGGAGGCCTCGCACATCCAGGTCACGGCCGCAGGCGAGACCGCGCCGGCCGGTGTGGAGGAGTTTCCCATCCTCGAATTCGCGTCGCGCTTCGCCTTTGTGAGCGTCAACGTGGTCTCTTCGCGCGAGGGCATCCGCGCGGAAGTGGAACTGACGCGCGAATCGCTGAACGCGTTCGGCGCCGCGTCGTCCGACAACATCGCGGTGCCGGCCTGGTCCGTCGTGGCCGAAGCCACGCTGCGCGCCGTCTCGGAATATCTTGACGATGCCAACCGCCTGTGTTTGATTGGCGTCGTCAAAGCGCCGATGGGCGACGACGACGCCATGCTGGTGCGTGTCGACGTCGTAAGCTCGCGGTGCACGAAGAGTCTCGCCGGCTGCGCGCTGGTGGGCGGCCACGAAAACCAGAGTGTCGTGTTCGCAACCCTGGATGCCGTCAATCGCGTGACCGGCAAGCTCGATTTCAAAACGTCCATCGAATACAAGATACAGTGACCATTGAAAGGTGAATTCCGAGAATCGCCGCTGGCGTTCAAGGTCTACTACTTCACCTTCATCGCGTTCGGTTTCTTCTTTTTCTCCTATCTCGTCCGCGATTTCCCCCTGCAGCGCTTTCCCGATGTGCTGCTGTTCTCGTTCCTGATCGTCGTCGCCGATTCGGCGCAGATCACGCTCCCGCGCGGCGGGGCATCGATCTACGCCTCGAGCCCGTTCGACCTCGCGGCCATTGTGCTCTTGGGCCCGGCCGCGGCCGTGCTCGTGGAAGCGATTGCGTCCTTCTTCACCGAGGTCGTCGTGCAGCGGCGCGCCGCCGTGAAATACGCCTTCAACGTGCCGCTCCTCATCACCACCGTGGGCGCCGCCGGCGTGGCCTACTGGTCGTTTCCCCAGGAATGGATCCGGCTCGACTCGCCGCGCTTCCTGGTGCCGCTCACGGTGGCGAGCGTCGTCTATTACCTCGTCAACACGATCTCGGTGAGCCTCGTCATCGCGCTGCGCGCCACCAAGGGCTTCTTCCACATCTGGAAACAGAACTACATGTGGACGTTCTTCCACATCTTCGCGTTCATCCCCATCGGCGCCATCATCGCGCTGGTGTACACCGCGTACGGCAAATGGACGCTCTTGCTCTTCCTGGTGCCGGTGTTCCTTGCGCGCTACAGCTTCAAGCTCTACATCGAGATGAAGGAGGCGCACATCAACACGGTGGCGGCGCTCACCTCCGCCATCGACGCCAACGATCCCTACACGCACGGCCACTCCTACCGCGTCTCGCGCTATGCGCTGCGCGTGGGCCGCGCGCTGGGGCTCCCGGCCCGCGACCTCGAGATCCTGGAGTACGGGGCGCTGCTCCACGACATCGGCAAGATCGCGATCAAGCACGACATTCTTCTCAAGAAGGAGCGGCTCACCGACCAGGAGTTCCTGAGCCTCAAGCAGCACCCGACGGTGGGTGCCGACATCGTGGAGAACCTCAAGTTTCTGCGCGAAGCCGCCGTGCTGGTGCGGTATCATCACGAGCAGCCGAACGGGCGCGGTTACCCCGAGGGGCTCAAGGGCCGCGACATTCCGCTCGGCGCCCGGATCATCCTCGTGTGCGATGCGTTCGACGCCATGACGTCGGACCGCCCTTATCGCAAGGGCCTTCCGGTCGAACAGGTGACCGCGCAGATCGAGAAATTCCGCGGCGAACAATTCGACGCCGAGATCGCCGGCGTCGTGCTGGATCTGGTCCGGCGCGGCGAGTTCACGCTGATCATCGAGAACGATCCGACCACGGCCATCTACGAATCCTTGCAGGAGAGACTCTGACATGCGTTATCGCGAATCCGGTGTGGACATCGACAAGGCCAACGAAGCGACGAAAGCCATCGCGCGCCTGGTGGGGAAGACGTGGAGCAAGTCCGTGCTCTCGCAGATCGGGCACTTCGGCGGTCTGTTCGAGATTCCCGCCGGCTACAAGAGTCCCGTGCTGGTGAGCAGCATGGATGGTGTGGGCACGAAGCTTTTGGTGGCGCGCGCGGCGCGACGCTACGACACGGTGGGACAGGACCTCGTCAACCACTGCGTGAATGACATCCTGGTGCAGGGCGCGCGGCCGCTCTTCTTTTTGGATTACGTCGCGGCCGGCGCCATCGATCCCGCCATGATCGCGAGTGTGGTGTCCGGACTGGCCACCGCCTGCCAGGAGAACGGGTGCGCCCTGATCGGCGGCGAGACGGCCGAGATGCCGGGCCTCTACCAGGAGGGCGATTTCGATCTCGCCGGCACCATCGTGGGGGTGGTGGAGCGCGACCGCATCATCGACGGCTCGCGCATAGCACCGGGCGACGTCGTCTTCGCGCTTCCGTCCAACGGGCTCCACACCAACGGATACTCGCTCGCGCGCCGCGTGATCTTCGACGTCATGAAGCTCGGGATCGACGCGCGCGTCGAGAGCCTGCGCGCCACCGTCGCCGACGAGCTGTTGCGCGTGCACCGCTCCTATCTCGGCGCGGTGACATCATTGCAGGAGAAAGTGGAGATCCGGGGGCTCGCGCACATCACGGGCGGCGGAATCCTGGAGAATCTTCCGCGCATCCTGCCGGCTGGTTGCGCGGCGCGCATCGAGAAGGGCGCGTGGCCGGTGCCCGCCATCTTCGATCTCATCGCGCGCGAAGGGGATGTGGTGGAGGGGGAGATGTACCGCGTTTTCAACATGGGCGCCGGCATGTTGATCGTGGTGCCGGCGGCCGACGCGGCCCGCATGCCGTCCCGCGCGGAGGGGCTCGACGTGTATCGCGCTGGCTCCATCATGAAGGGAAGCGGCGACGTGACGCTGGTCTGATTCCGCTACGGTCCCGCCGCCGGGATCACGTCCAGGCCCACCCGCTCGCCCGACCCTGACAAACTTGACCCCTGCCCGGGATCGGCGCCCGGCGGCGTGAGCGTAAACATCTGCTGGTCATTGAGCGAGTACTGGAGAAACACGTTGTTCTTGGTGTCCAGCGTGTAGAGATAGCGGAACTGGCGATCGATGGCGAGATCGCTCTGGACACCCGCCGCGTCGCCCGCGCCCCGCGTGAAGAAATCGCGCTCCGTCGTGCGCACGCCCGCCGATGTCACCTTGACGATCGACTTCGTGGTCGAGAGATAATCCACCAGGATGTAGATCGAACCGTCGAATCCGTCCACCACCATGCCGCGTGCGCCGTCGCTCTCGTCGATGGGGAGCTGGACGACCTGCTCCTTCGGGCCCGCCGTCGTTCCGTCGAACGGAATCCGGTACAGCCAGCGATCCTGCTTGTAGATGAAATAGACATCCCCGTTGGTGGGATCGCACGCCAGCGCGTCGTTGTTGGCGGCATCGCGATTCAAATCGGAACCCGAAAAGATCGCGTCCTCGAAGCGGAAGAGACTGTCACGGCAGGTCACGTAGAACGGCCCCACCGCGTCGCAACCCACGAGCACGCCGTTCGGCGTCATGGCGAGTTCGGCGCCCGGCGTTGCATCGGGGGGCGCCGGCTCGAGGGTGGCGAAGTGCGACACGCTGCCGTCGGTCGCCACCTTCACGATCTCGTCGTGGGCGTGGTTCCAGGAGATGAACAGGTCGCCGTTGGCCGAGAACACGCAATCGCGCGGCACGTTCTGGAACGCGCCGTCCGGATAATTCCCGATCGACGTGCCGCTAAAGGAATGGTTGGAGTTGTTCACGTCGTAGCGCACCAGGCCCGACGTTGCGGCGTTGAGGCTGGAAGAACGCGTCAGCATCATGAGGCTGTGCGCGCCCGCAAACTTGGCGGAGAACGTCGGGTCTTCTTCGACGCAGTAGTACTCCGACGAGGTCGCGGTGGCGACCGCCGTGAGAGCCGAGTTTTCGGCGACGGTGATGCGCAGCCGGTTGCTGCCCGTATTCGGGCCGACCGTCCAGCGCACCGACGCGCGCCCGTTATTGTCGGTGGTCACCGCGCTGCGCGAAAGCGTGCCGCCGCCTTCGATGACCTGGAAGTGAACCGTCATGCCGGGCGCGGCGCCGCCCTGGTCCGACGCCACGCGCACGATGACCGGGTCTTCCAGCTTTGTACCCTTGCGCGTATATTGTGCATCGCCGGAAACGATCTCGACCCCGCCGGGCACCGGGGCGGGCGTCTGGTTGTCCTCGCAGGCCGGAAGCCCGCCGGCGACGGCCAGGATGAGTGCGACATGACGAATACGGCGCCGGAATCGAAGGTCTGAAGTCGGCATGCAGGCAACCCCGGAATGAGTGAATGGTTTCGAGCCGGCGGTGGGATGGCGCCGGCGCGCCACGGGATCGATCGGCCAGTGCCGTTACGATAACACTCGACCCGTGCAAACGCAACGTCTGGCAGGAGGAAAACCAATGCGCGCCCTGGTACCGCTCGCGGAGGGCTTCGAGGAAATCGAGGCCGTGACCATCATCGACATGCTGCGCCGCGGGGGAATCGACGTGACCGTCGCGGGCGTGAGCGGCATGCGCCCCACCGGCTCCCACGGTATCAGCATCGAGTGCGACGCGGCCATCGAGGCGTGCGCGCTCGAGTCCATGGATGCGATCGTGCTGCCGGGCGGGCCGGGCACGAGACATCTGCGCGACAGCGCAGACATACGCCAAATGGTGACACGCCACGCGGAGCGTGGCGCGCTAATCGCAGCCATATGCGCGGCACCCACGGTGCTCGAGGCCGTCGGGCTCCTGAAAGGAAAACGCGCCACCAGCCATCCCGATCACGCGGGCGAGATGAAGAGCTGCCGCTACGAAGAGACAGCGGTGGTGGAGGACGGGAACATCATTACGAGCCGCGGCGCGGGAACCTCGATCGAATTCGCCGCCGCCGTGGTGAAGAGACTCGCGGGCGAGGAGGTCGCGCGCGACATCCGCGCCCGCATCCAGTACCGGCGCTAAGACGGCTACTGGAACATCTCGGAGACCGGCACCACCTTCGATGCCGTCTTGTTCACGTTCAGCGGAAATACCGAAATGATCTTGTCCTGATCGATGACGTCCTGCGGAATTCCCTCCGCGTCATACGCCATCGGTGACGGCGTGTTGTTGGTCACGTCGTTCAGGAACGCATCCGCACCCTTGGTCACCACGGCCACGCACAGGCGGTCGGAGCGCAGGTGCTTCTTGATGGCCGCGTTCACCTGGTCGCGCGTCAGCGCATCGAGCTTCGCGGGCAGTGTCCCCAGGAAATCGTCGATGCCGTAGAAACGCGAGTCCATGAGATAGCCCAGTCGGCGGCCCTGATCCTGCGCCCACAGCCTGCTGTAGTTCTTCACGAACGACCGCGCTTCGTCGAACTCCTCCTGGGTGAGGCCGTCGCGCACCATGCGATCGAGCTCCCACAGCGCGAGCCGCAGCGCAAACTGGCGGTGCTGCGGCTGCACGGGGCGGATCCAGATCGAGAAATACTGCTCGCTGCGCGCAATGTTGGTGATGGGGAACGTCGAGCCGCCGTCCTGCACGAAGTGCTCGATGTAGGAGTAGTCGCCATAGTTCAAACCGCGCACTTCACGCATGCGGTTCATCAGCACGCCGTTCATGGTGCGGTGCTCGCCGAGGTGCGAGTTGGCCACCATCAAGGCGTAGAAATCCGGATCGGCGCGCGTCACATCGAGCGGATATCCCATCGAGATGGCCGTGGAGCGGCCCTCTTTTTCGACGGCGAGTATCTCGAGTCCCGAGATCTCGTGCGGCGCCGGACGCGCCGGGTGCCCGGGCGCGCCCGCAGGCAGGCGCTCGAGCGACTTCGACACGCGGTCTACGAGATTCTTCGGATAGCCGCCGGCCAGCCCGATGGTCACGTTGTCGCGCGTGAACATCTTCTGGTAGTGCGCTTTCACGTCGTCGACCGTGATTGCATCCACGTTGGAAACCAGCCCCTCGTTGGGCGAGCCGTAGGCATGTCCGGCGTACATGCACACGCCCAGGGTCTGCTTGCCGAGCTCCTCGTCGTTGCCGCCGCGCAGCGTCTTGGAGAGATAGTTGGACTGGCTCGTCTTCAGGCGGTCGAAATCGTGCGCGTCGAAGCGCGGCTCGAGCAGGATCTGTGTGAACAGATCGAGGAACTTGTCCAGGTTGTCGATGTGGGTGGTGCCGGTGAACGTGGTGACGTCCTTGTCGACCACCGCGCGGACGGACGACGCCATGGGGTAGAAGAGCGCCGTCATTTCCTCGTAGCTGTGCTTCGTGGTGCCGCCGTCGGTCAGCATGGACGCGGTAAGGCGCGTCAGGCCCTTCTTGCCCGCGGGGTCGTCGGCGGCGCCGGCGCGGAACTGGATGCGGAACGTGACCAGGGGTGACGACGCGATGGGAAGCAGCACGGTCGGAATGCCGGCCTTCGCGGTGCGCGCATCACCGGGAACCGAGACCATTGCCAGCACGATCGCGAGCATCGCCATCAGGGCCTGCGCGAATTTCAGGGCGTTTTTCACTGCGTACCACCTCCCGTCAGCGTCACTTCGGTGCTGCGCGCGCGCGTGAGATACGTCCCCGCCACGCGCATGAGATCCTCGGGTTTCACTTCGTCGTAGTGCCGGTACATTTCATTGATCATCGCCGGGTCCCCGGTGAGGCCGATGAACTGTGTGAGATTGGCGGTCACGGCCCGCGCCGTGTTGAGCGACATGGCGAACGAATACTTCACGTTGGACTTCACGTCGGTCAGACGCCTGGCGTCGACCGGGGTTTTGGCCGCGGCCTCCGCCGTCTGGTAGATGCGCTCCCGAACGGCGTCGAGCTGCGCGGGATCCTTCACCTTGGCGAAGATCATGAACAGGCCCGGATCGCGGCGGAAGGGCGCGTACACGGAAAGCTCCTCCACTTTCTGGTCGCGGATCACGAGCTCCTGGTAGAGCGGGCTGGTTTCATCGAAGAGCAGCGACGCGAGCAGGTCGAGCGACGCTGTGTCCTTCGTCCTGGCGTCGAAGGCCGGTATCTTGAAGGACACGCATACGTACGGAAGCGTGGCGTTGTCCCACGTGATCTGCGCGCTGCGCGCCGCGGTCTGCTCCGGCTCGGCCGGGACCGGCGCGGGGTTGTTGGGAGACTTCCAGGGGCCGTAGTACTTCTGGATGAGCTTGTACGTGCCTTCCACGTCGAAGTCACCGACGATGAGGACGACACAGTTGCCGGGCGTGTAGTAACGGCTGAAAAACTCGCGGCTGTATTCATATTGATTGGGCATGTCCTCGATGTCCTCGATGAAGCCCATGGTGGTATGACGGTAGGTGTGCGTCGTGTAAGCCGTCGCGCGCACCTTTTCATACAGCCGGTTCTCGGGGTCGGAGTTGTTCTTGTTGTATTCGCCGAGCACCGCCTTCGACTCCTGTTTGAAATCGGACTCCGAATACTTGAGGTTCATGAAGCGGTCGGACTCGATGTCGATCACCTGCTCGAGCCCGTCCCTGGGAGCCAGCGTGTTGTACACGGTCACGTCGTCGGACGTATATGCGTTGGGGTCGCTACCCAGCTTGCGGTACAGCGCGTTGAACGCGTCGCTGGAGAAGCGATCGGTGCCGCGGAACATCATGTGTTCGAAGAAGTGCGCGAAGCCGGATTTCCCGGGCTCGACCTCGTTGCGGGAGCCCGTGCGCACGATGGTGTAGTACGTCGCGATGCCGGGGCTGTCGAAGGGGACCATCACCACGCGCAGCCCGTTGTCCAGGGTGCGGGTGGTGACGGGAAACGGAAATACGTCCTTGGCCCTGGCTCCTCCGGGTGAAAATACCAGTCCGACCGCGAGGATTCCCGCGGCGGCGCTGATGACTGTCACCCGTTCTTGACACCATGCTGTCAGGCTCATTTTACACGTCCTATCTAGTTTCAGTGCAACCGATTAGATTCATAAGTCCGGAAACGTGCGCTACTACCTGTCAAACAACCCTTACAGTTTTCCCCACATCCGGCCTCTCCGCGATGGGGACTCCCTCGCTATCAGTAGGAATAACTGCCTACGATAAAACACGTTGAGAAGTTGAAAGGAATTTTCTGCCCGTTTGGTACGCAGGTTGCCATAAGGGGAAACCGTGCGGCCCGGTGGAACCCGAAAGGGAACACACAGAAAAGGGGGGCCGCGGAGAGAACGAAACGATTCACCAGGGAGGAAACCAAAATGCGGTACATGATCCTTTCAAACTTCGGACTCGTGCTCAGCGTCCTGGCCGTATTCGGCAAGAGCATCTGGGGCGTCATGGGCCAGAGCACGTGGGGAAATAGCACCTGGGGCAACAGCACTTGGGGCAACAGCACCTGGGGCCAGAGCACCTGGAGGCCCTAATCTCCGGCGATTCTCGATGCTGCCGGAGCGGTTCACGATAGCCGATCACGGTAGCGAGTTCAACGGAAGGCCTGACTGTATCCAGAGCCCGATCGTGATCGTGAATCGTTCCGAACCTCGCGTGGACTGACCAGACCGATGCCGGGGAGATCCACGCACTGGAGCCCGCCCTCAGAGGCGGGCTCTTCGTTTGTGGGGAGCTATGTTAGAATGGGTTGCCTGCGGGCTTCCCATGTCGCAACGAGCCAAGAAGAGTGGTGAATTTCGCGATCCGATCGCCGAGCTCGGCGCGCTCAAGGCCCGCCCCCTCGTCGCCGCAGCCGAAGGGCCGTCCTTGCCACCCACTACCGAGACGGAATTCCGCCGATATCGAGACCTTCTCGAGGTCGCCGTATCGCTGACCTCGAGCCTCGACCTCAAGGCCATCCTCGATGCCATCGTGGACGGCATCATCCGGGTCACCAGCTGCGAGCGCGGTTTCGTGATCCTGCGCGAAAAAGACGGGACCTTTGCCATGTTCACGGGGCGCACCCGGGAGGGCACGCCCTGGGACGAACGCGGCGCCCGGGAGATCAGCCACACGGTGGTGGCCCGCGTGGTGGAGACCCACGAGCCGTTCGTGGGCGCCGACATCGAGAAGATCGACGACCTGCGCGGGCAGGAGAGCATCCTGGCCCAGAAAATCCGCTCCGCCGTCTGTCTGCCGCTCATCGATCAGGAACAGTTGATCGGCGTCATCTACGCCGACAGCAGCTTCGTCATTCCGCCCTTCGGTGACGCCGACCGCTCGGTCCTGCGCGCGTTCGGCGCGCACGCCGCTGTCGCGATTGCACGGGCGCGGCAGCACGGCGAGATCCTCGACCGTGGCGAGCGCCTGGAGGAGCAGAACCGCAAGCTCCGGGAGCAACTCTCGCAGCACGTCATCATGTCGGGCATGGTCAGCCGAAACAAGCGCATGCTCGACGTCTTCTCGATCGTGGAGAAGATCGCCCCCACCGACATCTCGTCGGTTCTGATCCACGGTGAGAGCGGCACCGGCAAGGAGCTCCTGGCGCGGGCCATTCACGACAAGAGTCCGCGTCGCAATGGCCCCTACGCGGCGGTCAACTGCACCGCGCTTCCGCACGGGCTGGCGGAGAGTATCCTGTTCGGCCACCGCAAGGGTGCTTTCACCGGTGCCGACTCCGACAAGGAAGGTTTGTTCGAGAACGCCGACGGTGGCACGCTGTTCCTGGATGAGATCGGGGACATGCCGCTCGAGACACAGCCCAAGCTCCTGCGCGCGCTGCAAGAGAAAGAGATCACGCGTGTGGGGGAAGAAGGGCGCGCGCGCAAAGTCGACGTGCACGTGGTAGCCGCCACCAACAAGGACCTGCCGCGCATGGTCGACGAGGGAACCTTCCGCACGGACCTGTTCTTCCGCCTCAACGCGGCGCAGTTGCACATTCCGCCGCTGCGGGAGCGGCGCGAGGACATCCTGCCGCTGGCCGAATACTTTCTCCAGCGCCTGGCCGACAAGCGCAGGCAACCCGTGGCACAGCTCTCGCGCGACGCCCGTGCCTTCCTGCTCGGCAATGCGTGGCCGGGAAACGTGCGCGAACTCGAGAACGCGATGGAATGGGCGCTCGCGTTCCAGGATGAAAACGGCGTGATCAACAGCGACGCCTTCGCCCGGCTTTCCCTGTCCTCCGCTCCCGCGACCGCGACGGCCGAAAACGGCTCCCTGCGCGACATGATGGACCAATTCGAATCCCGCACGGTGCGCGAAGCGCTCGCGCGCAACGATAACAACGTCAGCGCGACGGCCAAGGCCCTGGGCCTCAGCCGCCAGATGCTGCACGAGAAGATCAAGAAGTACGGGATCGTCACGCGGGACGTCTAGCCTTCGACCCACGCGGATACCCTGGCGTGCAGTGCCCAGGCAAACCGGCCTGTCCTGCTCGGAGCTCTTCTCCAATACTAACGGATTGGCGACCGCGCGCGTCGTCAGTTGACGTGTGTGCCGGCAACGGCGTTGTGATCGTGAATAATGAGGAGCATGGGAGAGTGCTTCCCGGCGACAAAGCGGCGTATGAAGGTGCCCGGCCCGGGCATCGCACCGGTTGGGTGGGCGGTCTTCATGATCGTGGTCACGACCGCGTCATGCTTCCATGAACCGTCGGCACCGACTTCGCCTCCAGCCACCGTTCACCGGTTTGCTGCTCTGTCCCAGCGTTCGGACGTTCTGAAGAATCTGGAACTCGCGTACAACCTGCGTCGCGTCGACAAGATCGATCAGTTGCTCGACGCACATTTTGCATTCTTTGCCTGTTCGCCGCCGAGGATGCCCTCTCGACGATAGCGCATCCCTGCCCGGAGCACAGTTCGGGCGCGATCAAAG
>Ga0307281_10000379_pt1 | contig 11566 bp, 8 predicted proteins | sample ER_DNA_120_FD_194486 | JGI IMG/M metagenome (GOLD analysis project Ga0307281, IMG submission 194486) | Bulk soil microbial communities from the East River watershed near Crested Butte, Colorado, United States - ER_DNA_120 | ecosystem: Environmental > Terrestrial > Soil > Floodplain | place: USA...
CATCCGGTGCGCTGGATCGAGGATCGGCGCGAGCACCTCAGCGCCGGCGCCAACTGCCGCGAGCACTACTACCGCATCACGGGATACGCCGATCGCGACGGTCGGTTGATCGGGATCGACTGCGAGGCGACGGTCGATTCCGGGGCCTATTCGTCCTATCCGTTCTCCGCCTGCCTCGAGGCGGCGCAGGTGGCCAGCATTCTCCCCGGGCCATATGACTTTCCCGCATTTCGCTGCCGCACCTATTCGGTCGCCACCAACAAATGTCCGATCCTGCCGTATCGCGGGGTCGCGCGAACTGGCGTGTGCTTCGCGCTCGAGCTCCTGCTCGACGCCATCGCGCGCGAAGCCGGCATCGAGCCGCACGAGGTGCGGGCGAAGATTCTTGTGCAACCCGAGCAGATGCCTTTCGACAACATCACCAATAAGCATTTCGACAGCGGCGACTATCCGGAGTCCCTGCGCCGCGCCCTGGCCAAGATCGACATCGACGCGGCGCGGACGCGCCAGCAGCATGGCGAACCGGACGGGCGTCTGATCGGCGTCGGAGTATCGATCTATTGCGAGCAGGCGGCGCATGGAACCTCGGTTTACTACGGCTGGGGCATTCCCATGGTGCCGGGATACGAGCAGGCCACGGCGCGGGTCACGCCGGATGGCGGACTCGAATTGCGCGTCGGCGTGCATTCGCACGGCCAAGGCCTGGAGACTACGCTTGCGCAGGTTGCGCACGAAATCCTCGGCATCGACGTGGCCAGGATCAGGGTCGTGCACGGCGATACCGCGATGACGCCCTATTCGACCGGCACTTGGGGCTCGCGCTGCATGGTGATGGCCGGCGGCGCGGTGTCGACCGCATGCAAGGAGATCGCCCGGCGCGCGGTCAAGGTCGGTGCGCAATTGCTGCAGGCGAATGCAGAAAGTGTGTCCGTGCGTGGCGGCGAGGTGGTTGGTCCCCAGGGCTCCATCAGTCTCGGCGAGATCGCCCGGACTTGGTACCTGAAACCGCAGAATCTTCCCGACGACGTCGACCCTGGCGGTCTCGAGGCCACCATCGGATACAAGCCAATCCGGGACTCGGGCACGTTCAGCTATGCCACCCACGCAGCGCTGGTCGCGGTCGATCCCGAAATCGGCGATGTCGAGATTCTCGACTATGTGATCGTTGAAGACGGCGGCAAACTGGTCAATCCGATGATCGTGGACGGTCAAATCTACGGCGGCTTTGCACAAGGAATCGGTACCGCGCTCTACGAAGAGATGCCGTTCGATCAATCGGGACAGCCGCTGGCCTCGACATTCGCCGACTACCTTCTGCCGGGCCCCACGGAGGTGCCGTCGCCGCGGCTCGACCATATGGAGACGCTCGCTCCGTACACGGAGTTCGGCGTCAAGGGCATCGGCGAGGGCGGCGCAATCGCCCCGCCAGCGGCCATCGTCAACGCCGTGAACGATGCCTTGCGGCGCATGAATGTGGAGTTGCTCCATTCCCCGATCACCCCACGACGTATCTTGACGGCTATTGCACAGGCGGGCCGGAGCACGACGTGAAACCGGTACGCTTCGATTACGAGCGCCCAAGCGACATCGCCACCGCCCTCGCGCTCGGCGCCCGCGAGGACATCGTGGTGAAGTTTCTGGCGGGCGGGCAGTCGCTCGGTCCCATGTTGAATCTGCGATTGGTACAGCCCGACCTGCTGGTCGACATCACCGCAATTGCCGAGCTCAAGCGCATCGAGGAAGCGGCGGACGGCATCACCATCGGAAGCTGCATTACCCATGCCGATATTGAGGATGGCCGGGTTCCCGACGTCACGCGCGGTGCTCTGCGCGCGGTCGCCGCAGGCATTGCCTACCGCGCGGTGCGCAACCGGGGAACCATCGGCGGGAGCATCGTCCATGCCGATCCTTCGGCGGACTGGCTTTCCTGCTCTCGCAGCGCTGGGCGCGTCGGTTATCGCCCGCGGCGTCCAGGGCGCCCGGCGAATACCCGTCGAGACGTTCATGCTTGGCGTGTTCGAGAGCAGCCTGAGGCCTGGCGAGGTCGTCACCGCCATCCACGTTCCTCGCTTGTCTCATGTTGCGCGCTGGGGCTACTACAAGGCGTGCCGAAAGACCGGCGAATTTGCCCATGCGATCGGTGCGTTCGTACGTGATCCGGCCCGTTCGGTCTGCCGCGCGGTGATCGGCGCCACCGGCGCGAGGCCGATCGTTCTGACGGATGCGGAGGGACTGTTCACCCATACCACCGACGCGGCTGCCGCTATCAATCTGGAATTGGTGCGCAAGACCATGGGTGCGCGCGGCTTGACCGACCCCATCGACCAGCAGGTGCATCTCGCTGTCCTGCGTCGGGCGATTGGGCAAGCTGACGGATCGTGAAAATGCTGGCCCTCAAGATCAACGGCCGAAATGTGAACGCGGAGGTCGAACCGCGCACGCACCTCGCCGATTTCGTCCGCGAAGCGCAGAATCTCACCGGTACACATCTCGGCTGCGAGCACGGCGTCTGTGGCGCGTGCACCATCCTGGTCGACGGCGTTCCGGTGCGTTCATGTATCACCTACGCAGTTTCGTGCGCCGGCGCGAGCGTGACCACAATCGAGGGGCTGGACGACGATGAGATCGCCAAGGAGTTGCGCGCGGCATTTTCGCGCGAACATGCCTTGCAGTGCGGGTACTGCACGCCCGGCATGCTGATCTCTGCGCGCGATCTTGTCCTGCGGGCGCAATCTCCCAGCGAGCACGATGTCCGGGTCGCCATGAGCGGAAATTTATGTCGTTGCACCGGCTATGTCGGCATCATCGATGCGATCCGAAGCGTCATTGGGGATCGAAGGGCCCGCGGCATCACGGCAATCCCGGGGGCCGGCCGGTCGGCGCTCGGGCCTGCGGGTTCCGACCATGGTCACAGTGCCGTCACGCGGGATGCCGCCGTTCACACGGTCCCAGGCGTGGCGGCTCGCGGGGAGGCGCAGGACGCGCTTACTGCTGGCGAGAAGGTTCCGGCCAATTTTACGCCGCAGGCGTCGTTCGACCAGAGCTTTGTGGTCCATCACCCGCTCGACGACGTGTGGCGCTTCTTCGCGGACGTGCCCGCGGTCGCCGCCTGCCTTCCCGGAGCGTCTGTAACCGCTGATGTCAACGCGCGCACCGTTGCCGGCAAGATGCGCATCAAGGTTGGCCCGATCGCCGCTGAATTTCACGGTCTGGCCGAGATCGACCGCGATCCGGAGGCTCGCTCCGGGACGATACGAGGCAGCGGCCAGGACCGGCGAAGCAGCTCGGCGACGCAGGGCGTCATTCGTTATCGATTGCTGCCGGTCGATCCGCAGTCCACGAGAGTCGAGCTCAACGTCGGCTATCGATTGACCGGAACGCTGGCGCAATTCAGCCGGTCTGACCTGGTCCAGGATATCGCCAGCCGGCTCATCGCTATGTTTGCGCAGAATCTGGAAGCGCGGTTGGCGCGGCCGGGAGAACCGCTGCGGCCGGCAGCGGAGCTCAAGGCGATTCCGTTGCTGTTCTCGGCTGTGATGAAATGGACCGGCGCACGCTTGACGCGCCTGTTCACGAGGGGCGAAAGACATTGAATAGAGTGGAAGGACGATAGACATGAAGAGCAACTCTCGTCAGAAGCTTCTCGAAAAAATCGACCAGAGCCGCGACAAGGCCGTCGCTTTCTTGCGCGACATGGTTGTTATTCCCAGCGTCACCGGGGATGAAGCGCAGATCCAGACGTTTCTGTCGAAGTACATGACCAAGATCGGGTTGGACGTCGACATGTGGGAGACTGATTGGGAGCAGCTCAAGAAGCATCCGGGATACCGGCCCGTCGACAGGGGTTACGAGGGCCGGCCGAACATCGTTGCCACCTGGAAGGGCGCGGGCGGCGGGCGTTCATTGCTGCTGAACGGACACACCGACGTCATCCCGGTCGGCGGGGGCGAAGGATGGAGCGATAACCCCTGGTCGGCCACGATCAAGAACGGTCGCATGTATGGTCGCGGGACCGCCGACATGAAGAGCGGCGTTGCCAGCCACATCATGGCGGTGGAATGCTTGATGGCCGCCGGCATGAAGCCCAAGGGCGACGTCTACATCAACGTGGTCATCGATGAGGAAGTCAGCGGTCACGGCACGTTGGATACGGTGATCCGCGGGTACAAGGCTGACGCCGGCATTTCCGGCGAGACGAGCGACTTGGCGGTGCAGCCCGCATGCATCGGCCGCATCTGGTTCGAAATCGAGATTCACGGCAAGCCCGCCGGCATCCAAAAGCGCTACGAGGGGATCAGCGGCATCGAACTCGGCAACAAGATCGTGAAAGCGGTCGCGGACCTTGAGGCGAAGCGGGTCGCGACGATAACGCACCCCTTGTATCCGAACGCGCTCGACACGCTTCCATGCATCATCGGAAGTTTCTCCGCCGGCAACTATCCGAGTGCCTTCCCGGCAAACTGTCTTCTGAAAGGGAGCATCGGCACCGTTCCCGGCGAGGACCACGAAGGGGTCAAGCAAAGCCTTGTGGATCAGATTGCGCGCGCGGCAGCCGAGGATCCCTGGATGAAGCTGCACCCGCCGAAAGTTCGGTTTGTGGGCTATGACGCGCAGGCCTCGGAGATTCCGCGAGGCCACGCCATCGTCGAAACCGTCTGCAAGAATTACAAGGAGATCACAGGGCGCGATCCGCAGATCAGTGGCCGCCAGGGCGCCGCCGACACGCGCTTCCTCAACCTGTACGCCGACACTCCCACCGTCATCTTCGGCCCGGGTTCGACTGCGGTCATGCATGCGAACGACGAATATGTGTCGATCGACGACTACATCACGTCAATCAAGGTGATGGCGCTCAGCATTGCCGATTGGTGCGGCGTGGAAGGGCAAGAGGGGTGAGCCGATCCGCCTAGACGCAACAGGTATTGTGTTCCTAAACATAGTACCATAATGCTCCTGAGCGGCCGGGCTTTGGTTTGGAAGGCACATGCAGAACAAGCCGACGATTGCCGTCATTGGCGGCACGGGTGATCTAGGGTCGGGCCTGGCGCGGCTATGGGCCGCGGCCGGTTTTTCGATCATCCTTGGATCGCGGGCGAAGGAAAGGGCGCAAGCCAAGGCTCAGGAACTGACGGCGCAGACTGCGGGCATCGTGCGCGGAGAAGACAACCGTGGAGCGGCGCAGGCTGGCGACGTTGTCGTCCTTTGCGTGCCCTATTCCAATCACGACGCCACACTTGAAGAAATCAAGCCGGCGATGGATGGAAAGATCCTGGTCGATGCCGTGGTGCCGCTCGTTCCGCCCAAAGTGTCCGTCGTTCAACTTCCGGCGGCAGGTTCGCCCGCCGCCGTGGCGCAACGCGTCCTTGGGCCGCAAGTGCGTGTCGCCGCGGCGTTTCACAATGTTGGCGCTAAGAAGCTCCACGGCGGTGAGAAGGTCGATTGCGACGTGCTGGTGTTTGCCGATGATGTTAACGTTCGCGAACAGGTCATCGCGCTCGCGGGCATCGTCGCGACCCGCGGCGTCGATGGCGGAAGCCTCGCAAACTCGGTTGCGGCGGAGGCGCTTACCTCGGTCTTGATTGCCATCAACCGGCGCTACAAGGTTCCCGGGGCCGGTATTCGCATTACCGGCTTGCCGGCACCCGAGACACGATGACGCGTGCATGTTTTCAATGGCGGCCGCCCGCTGGGTTGATCGGAGCCCGGCCGAGCCGGTCTGGGGATGAAGCCGTGGATACCGTCGATCCGGCCATCGGACGTAGATCGTGAATGATCGCGAGATGAGCAAACTGCTGACAGATCTTCCGCCCGGACGGCGGCTCACGGCCGATGAAGCGCTCGTGCTCGCAGGCGTGGACGATCTCGACCTGCTGCTGCGGGCGTCGGCGCGCCGCCGCGACCACGGGCATGGGTCTTTGGTGTCCTATTCCCGCAAGGTCTTCATTCCGCTGACCAAGCTTTGCCGCGACGTCTGTCACTACTGCACCTTTGCCCATGCGCCGCGCGCGGGTGAGGCGCCCTATCTGTCGCACGACGCCGTGCGGGCCATCGCACGCGCCGGGATCAGGGCCGGCTGCAAAGAAGCGCTGTTCACGCTCGGCGACAAACCGGAGCTTCGCTACCGGGCGGCGCGTGACGACCTGGATCGCCTCGGACACCGGACGACGCTGTCGTATCTGGCGGAAGCCGCGCGCCTGGTGTTCGAGGAGTTCGGCCTGCTGCCGCACGTCAATCCGGGCCTGCTCGATGCGCCCGATCTTGCCGCGCTACGGAAAGTCTCGATCTCGCAGGGCGTGATGCTGGAGAGCGGCGCGCGCCGCCTCACCGAGCGGGGAGGGCCGCATCATGGTTCGCCCGACAAGGATCCGAAGGCGCGGCTCGCGAGCATCCGCATGGCGGGGGAGCAGCGGGTGCCCTTCACCACCGGCATTCTCATCGGCATCGGCGAGACGCGGTGCGAACGGATCGAGGCACTGCTGGCATTGCGCGACCTGCACGACGCCCATGGACATATCCAGGAAATCATCGTGCAGAATTTCCGGCCCAAGCCGGGAACCCGCATGGCCGAGGTTCCTGCGCCCACGGTTGAAGAGCATCTTTGGACCATCGCGGTGGCGCGACTGATCTTCGCGCCGGAAATGAATATCCAGGCGCCGCCCAATCTGAGCCCCGGTGGGCTGCGCCGGCTGGTTGAAGCGGGCATCAACGATTGGGGCGGCGTTTCGCCGGTCACCCCCGACCATGTCAATCCGGAAGCGCCGTGGCCGCATCTGCAAGTGCTGGAGCGCGCGACCGGGGCGGCGGGCAAACAATTGATCGAGCGATTGGCGATCTATCCCGGCTACGCCCGCGCGGCCGAGACCTGGGTCGATCCGGGCCTGCGCACCGCGCTGCTGCATCGTATCGATGCGGACGGCTGGCCCCGCACGGACGAGTGGTCGCCTGGCACAACCGTCGCGCTGCCGCCGGACGCGGCGCACATGGCAACTCCGGCAGTTGCCTCCGGCGATCTCGGCCCGATCATCGCACGTGCCGCCGCCGGCCGCACGCTCACGGACGGCGACATCGTGCGCCTGTTCCAGGCGCGCGGCTACGAGTTTGCCGCGGTATGTGCGGCGTCCGATGCGCTGCGAAGGGAGGCCAGCGGCGACGTCGTTTCTTACGTCGTCACGCGCAACATCAATTACACCAATATCTGCTCGTTCAAATGCCAGTTCTGCGCCTTCTCCAAAGGCAAGATGAGCGAGAACCTGCGCGGGCGCCCGTACAATCTGTCACTGGACGAGATTTCCGCCCGGGCGCGGGAGGCCTGGGAGCGCGGCGCGACCGAAGTCTGCATGCAGGGCGGCATCCATCCGAGCTTCACCGGCGACACCTATGTGGAAATATGTCGCGCGGTGCGTGCCGCCGTTCCCGGCATGCACGTCCACGCCTTTTCACCACTCGAGGTGCACCAAGGCGCTGCCACGCTCGGATTGCCGGTCGGGGAGTTCCTGAGCCGCCTGAAACATGCCGGCCTCGGCACCTTGCCTGGCACTGCCGCCGAGGTTCTCGATGACGAGGTGCGAGCAGTACTCTGTCCCGACAAGATCGGGACCGCGCGTTGGCTCGAGGTGATGCGTGCGGCCCATCGCACCGGTTTCAGGACGACCGCCACGATCATGTATGGGCATGTCGACAGCTATGTTCATTGGGCGCGTCATCTGCTGCGGCTGCGTATGCTCCAATCCGAGACCGGAGGATTTACCGAGTTCGTGCCGTTGCCATTTGTCCACATGGAGGCACCGATCTATCTGAAGGGCCGCGCGCGCCGCGGCCCGACGTTCCGCGAGGCGGTGCTGATGCACGCGGTCGCGCGGCTGGCATTGCATCCCCTCGTGACGAACATCCAGACCTCATGGGTCAAGATGGGACCCGATGGCGTGAAGACGTGCCTGCGCGCCGGTGCCAATGATCTCGGCGGGACGCTGATGGACGAAACCATCACGCGCTCGGCGGGTGCGGCCCATGGTCAGGAGATGACGCCGGCGGCGATGGAGGCCATCATCCGCTCGATCGGCCGTATTCCGCGCCAGCGCGACACGTTCTATTCGGATGTGCCGGATGAACGATACCGCGCGTCGTTCGCGGCGTCGCAAGCGGGCGTCTTGGAAGCCGCGTCGGCTTCGGCGACGGGAGCACGCGGACACGTCAGCCATGCCGACGAAAAATCCTATTGTTCCAATGATAGTACGATTTTATGATGGCTTCTTTCTCCCTGTCGGGCTCGGTGAGGCCTTTCTCGCGCGCGACCGGACCAGCGAAACGAGACCCGCGCGATGAGCCTCTTCATTGAGCCCGACATCGTTGACGCCGGGCGCAGGCGTGCCGCCATTGCGCGATTGCGTGAGATGAAGGTCACACTGCCGACCTGGAGCGAGCTTGCTCACCCCGCCGACATCGCCGGCCAACCTTCTCCGGATCTCTCCGGGGTAGATGCCGATGCGCCTGACGCGGCCAACCTGTGGCGGGTGCACTGGTTCAACGATGCAGGCCGCAAAAAACGGGTGGCGGTGCCGGGCCATGTGGTGCTTCCGTCCGAATTGACCGGTGTGCCGGCGCCGATCGTCGTGCTGTTCGGCCGTCGCTTTCCGATGATCGGCGCCCATAAGGTGCTCGCGGCCTACGCCTGCCTCGTGCCGCGGCTGGTCACGGGGCAGTTCGATCCTTCGCACGACCGTGCAGTCTGGCCGTCGACCGGCAATTATTGCCGCGGCGGCGTTGCGATTTCCCGTATTCTCGGCTGCCGCGGCGTCGCCGTGCTTCCCGCAGGCATGAGCCGCGAGCGTTTCGACTGGCTGCAGCAGTGGGTTGCCGAGCCGTCCGACATCATCCGCACGCCCGGCACCGAGAGCAATGTCAAGGAGATCTACGACAAATGCGCTGAGCTCGCGCGCGATCGGAAAAACGTCATCCTCAATCAGTTCTCCGAGTTCGCGAACTATCTCATCCACTATCATTGCACCGGGAGTGCGTTCGACCGGGTCTTCGGCCATCTCCAGCAAGAGCATCCGGACTATCGGCTTGGCGCCTTCGTCTGTGCCAGCGGGTCGGCAGGAACGCTCGGCGCCGGCGACCGCCTCAAGGCGCTACATCGCAGCAAGATTGCCGCGGTGGAGGCGATCGAGTGCCCGACCATGCTCTACAACGGCCATGGCGAGCACAACATTCAGGGGATCGGCGACAAGCATATCCCGCTGATCCACAACGTGATGAACACCGATGTCGTTATCGGCGTGTCGGATGCCGCCAGCGATGCACTCAATTTGCTGTTCGGCAGCGAACGCGGCCGCGGTTACCTCAGCAGGCGGCGGAAGATCGACCCGGATCTCGTCCGTCGGTTCGATGATATCGGCATTTCCGGGCTGGCTAACATCGTCGCGGCCGTCAAGCTCGCCAAGCATTTCGACTATGGCCCGAATGACATCGTCATGACGGTCGCGACCGACAGTTCGGACCTTTACGATAGCGAACGTCAGACCTATCTCGCGCGGCGCTATCCCGCCGGATTCGATGAGGTCAATGCCGGCGAGATTTTCGGCCATCACCTTGAAGGCATCAGCGACGATCACGTGATCGAGCTTGGCCACGTCGATCGCAAGCGCGTCTTCAATCTCGGTTACTACACCTGGGTCGAGCAGCAGGGCGTCTCGGTGGAGGACTTCGATCGCCGCAAGAACCAGGATTTCTGGCGCTCGATGGTGGACAGCATTCCGGCATGGGACCGGCTGATCCAGGATTTCAACGCCGAGGTGGGCGGCAGGAACTCGCCATGAGCGTTGTGCAACCTTACAGCAAATTGCGAAAGGACTTGGCGGCGCGCGACAGGAGCCTGCGGGAAAAGGTCGTTTCGCTCGAAGAGGCCGCATCTTTTGTACGTGACGAAGATTCCGTCGGCATCGGTGGCAGCACCATGTCGCGCACCCCGATGGGCTTGATCTGGGCGGTCATCCGCGCCAAGCGCAAAAAGCTTTCCTGCTCGCGCAGCATCGTGTCGAGCGACGGCGACCTGCTGTTCGGCTCGGGCACTTGCGACCACATGATCACGAGCTGGTTCAGCCAAAGCATCCTGTGGGGCATCTCCAAGGTGATGCGTCACTACGTGGAGACCGGAAAAGCCCGTTACGACGAGTGGAGTCACATGGCAATCGGCATGCGATTTCGCGCCGGCGCCATGGGCGTGCCGTTCATGCCGATCCGCTCCATGCTGGGGTCCGATGTCCTGAAGCAACGTCCCGACACAGTGGAGATGGATTGTCCCTTCACCAAGGAAAAACTGCTCCTCATCCCCGCGCTTAATCCGGACGTAGCCCTGATTCACGTGCAACGCTGCGATGCTTACGGCAATGCCCAAATCGACGGGCTGCCGTTCGTGGACATCGACCTCGCGATGGCCGCCAACAAGGTGATCCTGAGCACTGAACAGGTTGTCTCCAACGACCAGATTCGGCGGGCGCCGGACCGCACCAGGATCCCCTTCTTCGCGGTCGACGCGGTGGTCGAGCTACCGTTCGGCTGTGCGCCCCATGAATGCTATGGCGTCTATGAGCCGATGATCCGGCACATGCAGAACTATGTCGGGCTGGTGAACAAGGATCCGGTCAAGGGCATGCAGGAGTATCTGGACCGGTTCGTCTACGGGCCGAGTTCATGGACCGAGTTCCTGAGTCTCATCGGAGTCGAAGAGCTGCTCGACAGCGCCCGCGCGGGAAGGTCGATTTACGATGCCTAAGTCAGAGGTCTACACCGCCGGCGAACTGCTCTCGATTCTGAGTGCGCGCCAGCTCAAAGACGGGCAGGTGGTGTTCGCCGGGGTCGGCATCCCGCTGCTCGCAGCGACACTGGCGCAGCGCTTGCGCTGTCCCGGCCTGACCATCTTATTCGAAGGCGGGGTCATCGGCGCGTTCATCGAGCCCGGCAAACTTCCACCCTCCACCAACGATCAACGCTGCACGCGGCGCGCCAATATGGTGCTCGGGAGCGCCGAGGTCCTGCTGCTGTTGCAGCGCGGCTACGTGGACGTGGGCTTCATGGGCGCTGCGCAAATCGATCAATATGGAAATCTCAACAGCTCGTTCATCGGTGATCCGAAGCATCCGAAGACGCGCCTGCCCGGAACCGGTGGCGGCAACGATATCTCGAGCCTTACCGAGATGATCGTGGCGATAAAACATGAAAAGCGGCGGTTTGTGGAGAACGTCGATTTCGTGACCAGCCCAGGCTGGCTTCGGGGAGAGGACACGCGCCGCCAAAGCGGACTGCCCACCGGCGGGATGTATCGCGTCATCACCGACCTGGCGGTCTTCGGTTTCGACGAGAAGACGCATCGGATGAAACCGATCGCGCTCAATCCGGGCGTGACCCGCGAGCAGGTGCAGGACAACACCGGGTTCAAGCTCGAATTCGACCACGACACAGGGGTGACGGAGCCCCCGACCGATCACGAGCTCACGGTGCTGCGAGAGCTTGATCCTGAGCGCCTCTATATCGCGTAGTGACGCGCGTCCACGATCACGAGGAGTAATTG
>Ga0307281_10000380_pt1 | contig 11554 bp, 12 predicted proteins | sample ER_DNA_120_FD_194486 | JGI IMG/M metagenome (GOLD analysis project Ga0307281, IMG submission 194486) | Bulk soil microbial communities from the East River watershed near Crested Butte, Colorado, United States - ER_DNA_120 | ecosystem: Environmental > Terrestrial > Soil > Floodplain | place...
ATAGGTCGCAGGCGCGCCGGGCGCGCCGCCCGCAATGCCCTGCTCGACCGCGATGCTCTTGCAGGCAGCGCCGAGCTTCTGCTGGACCATGGGCATGTGCTTGGTGAGGTAGTAGTTCATGTCGAACTTGCAGCCTGCACTGTTGGGATAGAACACGCTCACCTTGACCACGGTCTCCTCCCTGAATCAATGTTTCGATTTAGCGCGCTTAGTGCTCTGAGATGTCTGGCTTATTTAACACAGGCTCGCACGATAAGCGACCCTCAGCAGCGTGGTCGCAGTTGCTCCTCGCGCGCTTGAGTGTCCCACTTTTATAACGAGTGGACACCGGTCATCTTAACCGGTGGATTATCCTGGAGTGCCCGATGTCTTCCCGAACTGCGGCTGCAAGATCGACAGGCAGGGTCGGGAGAGAGATTGGGAACAAGGTCAAAGACAAAATCAAACCGGGGCTGATCAGGCGACTCCTGCGCCTGTGCCGTCAGGGACCAGCTTGGGCGTTGTCATCCATACGGCGATGCGCCAAGCGACCCAGAGCGTAATGAAATACATCGCGAGAAAGACGACCAAGCTCGTATACCCGCCCCATTGGTATTCAACGAACAGTCCGACGAGATACGCCAATACGTCACCAGTTGCCACCAGAGCCAAGAACCAAATGATAAGAGCCATCTTGATTTCCCTCTGGTCAGAGTTGCACCGGATGATTGCCACGGCTGCTGGGCGCAGTTACGGGAACTGCGGTGATCTCCCCGAGTAGAGTCGCCTGAGGGCTCCGATCCCACCGTTGATGGGGTGATCGCAAGTTTGAGCGAGCTTCGACCATTCGGAAGCAACCCTGAGCCAAGCCTCCTGCTCGCTCGGGTAGACGGACTGCTCTGCTCTCGTGTGAGCTTCTTCGGCCCTTTTTTTACATATTTCAGTTGAGCCCATTTGGTCAGGGTGCGCCAACTTTCCGAAATTGTCTGAGCAAGATTGCTCACTCCAAGAAAAATGAGCCGCCAGCAGAACAAAGCCAGCGATTCTGTTGAAGCTCGTCATGCCCCCAATAGATTTTCTCGCGAGTTTTTATCGAGAAAAAGCCCCGCCGAAGCAGGGCTAAGGAGGGTCAGCATGGCGGGGGTACAGTTCCGCCGCCAGGACAACATGCAAAAGCCGCCCCGGTTCCGGTGTTCTATCGTTTGTGAGTCTATTCTCCGTCAGGCGACGCTTTCTTGTCCCCAGCACTGTCCATTTCAGCACCCATCCTCTTGGACACGTAGGAGCTTGTCCGGTGGTCTGTGGTGCAGGCGACGTGCGACGCTTCGGACCACGGTCGTTCGCGCCCTCATGCCGAGGAGCCGCGCGCTTATCCCGGATAGCCGAGTAGACGCCACTTGCGTGGCCGACGTTCCTCGGTATGAGGCGGTTTAGGGAATCCACAGTTCAAAACAGACGCGGAACTAACGGCCGGGGCCGATCTTGTACGCCGGCACGTGCTTCTTCCCGCAATTGGGACATTGATCGGTGACAAACGACAACGAGACGAAGATGATGGAAGGCATCAGCAGCCGCGGCCAGTCATAGTCGCAAGCCGAACACCTGAACCAATAATTGTCCGCGACCCGGAATCCAGAAAGCTCCGTCGCGCTGTCGATCTCGTGAGACAACTTGCTCCCCGTCCGTCCCGCGCCGCGCTGGCGGCCCGCAATGGCCGCGATAAGGACCGACCCTTGATCGGTCACTCGCCGCAGCAAGCCGACCAATTCTCTCCTACGGGGCAACCGTTGCCAAAGGCCTAATGCAGACCGTGCTTGGATCTTCGCTCAGGTATTCAGCCACCAGATCGAAAGATTAAGCACGCCGGCGAAGGCCACCCAGGCCGCAAGCGGCACGAGGCACCAGGCCGCGATGCTGTCGAGACGATAAAAGAGCACGATGGTGGCGAGAACAACGAGCAGCTGCGGCCCAATGTTGACCAACCCGAGCGCGGGACTACGGGCACCGAAGAACATCCACGGCCACAACGCGTTGAGCGCAAGCTGAACAAAGAAAAAGATCAACGCCACGCGGCGAGCTGACTCCGGAGGACAACGAAGAACTCGCCACAAGGCCAGCGCCATAAGGGCGTAGAGCGCAGTCCAGACCGGCGCAAACACCCAGCTCGGAGGATTGAAAGGAGGTTTTGCGAGCGCGAAATACCAGGACGCCAGATTGGGATATGTGGCAATCTGCCCGGCGATCGACGCACCGGCGACGACAAGCACGGACACGATGGCGAGCCCGACTTCGCGGACGAGGGCAGATCGGTCGCGCGGCATGACGACCTTCAGTTGGTAAGTGATGGCAAATGCCGGCGTTCACGGTCAGGAACGTCGAGCGTTGTCACGACAATATGCCAACAGGACGATCACTCGGAGCGGTCGCGGCCGCCTCTACCCAGCCCATTACGGGAAAGTAATCTTGCCCGGCATCGCAAATAGCCCTAGTGAATTTCTATTCCTGCCAGTGAACTGACGCAAACGAAGTCATCAGGAGGAAGTCCGTGCTCGACCGACGACACCTTATCAAAGGAGCAGGCGCCGGCATTTTTGCGTTCGGCTCCGGGACGGCACTCGGCTCCTTCGGCGCGCTGGCCCTCGATACGGTGACCATGCCGTTTGAGAACGGCGAGCGGCCGCTCGTCAAGTATCCGCAGAAGCGCCCGATGATCGGGCTGACCAGCCGTCCGCCCCAGCTCGAGACGCCGTTCTCGGTGTTCGACGAAGGCGCCATCACGCCGAATGACGCGTTCTTCGTGCGCTATCACCTCGCCGGCATCCCGCTCAACATCGATCCCGACACGTTCGCCGTCGAGATCAAGGGCAAGGTCGACAAGTCCGCGAAACTCTCGCTGCAGGATCTCAAACAATTCGACGCGGTCGAGACCGTGGCGGTGAACCAGTGCTCGGGGAACAGCCGCGGATTTGTCACGCCGCGTGTCGCAGGCGGGCAATTGGGCAACGGCGCCATGGGCAATGCGCGCTGGAAGGGCGTGCCGCTCAAGGCCGTTCTCGACAAGGCCGGCGTCCAGCGCGGCGCGCGCCAGGTGACGTTCAACGGAATGGACGAACCGATCAGCGACAAGACTCCGGACTTCGTCAAGGCGCTCGACATCGACCACGCCCGCGACGGCGAGGTCATGCTGGCCTATGCCATGAACGGGCAGGATCTGCCTGTGCTCAACGGCTTCCCGCTCCGGCTGGTCGTGCCGGGATACTACGGGACCTACTGGGTCAAGCATCTCAACGAAATCACCGTCGTCGATGACGTGTTCGACGGGTTCTGGATGAAGTCGGCCTATCGCATTCCGGACAACGCGTGCGCTTGCGTGCCGGCCGGCACGGCGCCGAAGGCGACGATCCCGATCAACCGCCTGGGCGTGCGCTCGTTCATCACCAACGTGACGGACGGCGCGAAGCTGAAGGCGGGCGGCGACACGCTGCTCAAAGGCATCGCATTCGACGGCGGCTACGGCATCACCGAAGTCGCGGTGTCGACCGACGGCGGCAAGACCTGGACCGATGCGGCGCTCGGCGAGGATCTCGGCAAATGCTCGTTCCGCGAATGGCGGCTGCCGGTGAAGCTTGCGGCCGGCAAGCACGAGCTCAAGGTGAGGGCCGTGAACCGCATCGGCCAATCACAACCGACCGACGCACTGTGGAACCCGCCGGGTTACATGCGCAACGTCGTCGAAACCGTCCGCGTGACCGCGGCCTGAGGGCATCCCATGACAAGACCATATCTTCCGGCCCCCTATCTTGCGGCCGTGGGCGCCGCCCTGACGCTGACCGCCGGCATGGCCGGCCTCGCTCTGCACCCCGTCGGCGCCAAACCGATCTCGTACGATCTGCCCGAGGAGACAGCCACGCTCAAGCCCGGACCCAATGTCGAGCTGGCTCAGGGCAACTGCATGGGCTGTCATTCCGTGGACTACATCATCACGCAGCCGCGCGGGCCGCAGTTCACGAAGGACTTCTGGCAGGCGGAAGTCACCAAGATGATCAAGGTCTACGGCGCGCCGATCGACGACAGCGATGCCAGCAAGATCGTCGACTATCTCGCAGCGACGTATTGACGAGCGGGGCAGATTCCACCTGTCCTGACCGGGACGTCATTGCTCCCCGTATCCAGCCTATTTCGGGCAGGGGAAAGCTTCGACAAGCGCCCGCTGCAGGGTGACGTATGTCGGTTGCGTCAACATGTCGGCGTGCTTACCCGCCCAGGCCAGGTAGGCATCGGCTTCTTGGACTAGGGTGGCCGTGGCTGGGATGCAAAACGGCCGCGGCCCGGCGACGATCGAGGCCCCGGCGACAAAGCCGTTGATGTAACTCAGACATTGCAGAGCATCCGCGTGTTCATCGATCGATCGCTTGCCCTGGCGCGGATATTTGCATTGGCGAACGAGCTCGGTTGACCCGACCTCCGCCGCCTGCACCGGCGGCGCCGACGCCAGCACGAATGCCAGCATGATCGCGGCCCATTTCAGCATGCGCTGCTCCTTTGACCACGATCACGGCCAGCTGAGTCTTGCAATTGAGCTGGGCGCAGATGCACCGCTAGATTCGCACACGCCAACCCGCGTGACCATGGCGCGGAGCGGGCTTTCGTAGTCTACCAGGAACGCAACTCAATGTCGGGGGAAGCAGCGAGGATCATGTTGGGGGCGTGTCTTTCAAACCCGCGCTGGGCTAGACAAGCTAGCCGGCCTTCTTCGCGGCGCGGTTCGTTTTTGTTGCGACGTGATTGCGCATGAGGGGTTCGGCTTGTCGTGCATGCGCGCGCCAGTCGCTGGCCGCCCTTTCGAGCGCAGCCTTCACGGCCGGATCAATCGCCCGCGCGCTTCCAGGTTTCGACCGCTCGCCGCCGATAATAGTTCGCCCACGCATACATGAGACTCCAACGACGGGACGGGAGTCTCGTTCCGGAATAGGTGCTCTCCGTGCGAAAGCGACGGTTCACAACGGAACTCGGCCGAAAGCCCGGTCTCGCGCGAGGGAACCCGCACGCGGTCATCCGGTTTAACGTTCTGGGCTCTTTGGCATGGGGAGGTTGGGATGCGCATCGGTTCCGGAACTGCCGCGGTGATCGCGCTCGCGCTGATTGCGACCGGTGATGTCCATGGCGCCGGCCTCGGCTCCGATCAGGCCGGCAGGCCGACATGGCCGTGGCGATTGACGCAACAGGCGGAGCCGTCGACGCCGCCGGCGCAACCCGCGGCGCCCTTGGAACAACCGGCGCAAGAGAAGGCACCGGAGAACAGGCCATCCGGCGCCCCCTCCCCGCCAGCCGCCAACGCGCCGCCAGCCGCTCCGCCCGCGGGCACGCCGGCAGTGGTGCTGGACGACCAGGAGGTCTCGGGGATTGTCGGCAAGAGCGTACGCAGCAGCGCCGATGAGGACATGGGGCGGATCGTGGATGTCATCGTCAGCCAGGACGGGCATATCCGCGCCGCCATCATCGACTTCGGCGGGTTCCTCGGCATCGGCACACGCAAGATCGCGGTCGATTGGCGCGCGTTGAAATTCTGGCCCGCAGGCAGGATCACGCTGGAGCTTGCCCGCAATCAGGTCAGGGTCGCGCCGGAGTACAAGCGCGGCGAGCCGCTGGTCGTGCTCGGCCCAGCCGGGCCGGATCGAACCACGCCGTCCACCGAAGCTGCAACGCCGGAGAAGTAGCCCTGTCCATCGGACCGGCACAGCGTGAACCCCGCGAACCCAACCGACGCAGGGGCGAAGGCGGCAGGAACGAATCCGACTATCCGCGGACCAGACCGGCACGGACATCGCCACCGGAGCCGCCGGTCGGGGCGTCGCGCCGGAGCCAGCGCGCGCTCGACTGGTTCACGTTCTTCGTCGCCGACGTACAGACCGGGTTCGGCCCTTTCATCTCGGTCTATCTCACGACCCATCAATGGACGCAGGTCGACATCGGACTGGTTCTGACCGCCGGCGGCCTTGCCGCACTGGCCTTTCAGATGCCGGGCGGGCTCCTTCTCGACGCCGTGCGCTCGGAGCGTCGCGTCGCCGCGCTCGCGATGATCGGGATCAGCGCAAGCGCGCTGCTGCTCGCGCTGTGGCCGATCTTTCCGGCCGTGCTCGGCGCGCAAATCCTGCACGCCGCCGCCAGTTGCGTGCTCAATCCGGCGATCGCCGCGATCAGCCTGGGACTGGTCGGTCATGCCGCGGTCGGCGAACGGTTCGGCCGCAACGCGCGCTTCGCGTCGATCGGAAGCGGCATCGCGGCGGCGGGCATGGGCGCAACCGGCTACTTCCTGTCCAACCAGGCGGTCTTCCTGGTCACCGCGCTACTGACCATTCCCACGCTCATCGCCCTCGCGCACATTCCGGCAAACCAGATCGATCCGATCCGCGCGCACGGCGGGCTGGCACGAGGACGCACCGCCACGACAGGCGCCGCGCTGCGCGTGCTGCTGACCAACCGGTCGCTGCCGACCTTTGCCGTCTGCGTCGGCATCTTCCAGCTCGCGAACGCGGCCATGCTTCCGCTGATGGCGAGCATCGTCACCATGCGCTCGAGCACCTGGGCGACGACATTGGTCGCGGCCTGCATCGTGGTGCCGCAGCTCATGGTCGCGGCGATTTCACCCACGGTCGGGCGCTTGGCGCAACGATTTGGACGACGGCCGATCCTGCTGCTCGGGTTCGGCGCATTGCCGATCCGCGGCCTGCTGTTCATGGTGGTGAGGGACCCTCAGCTGCTGGTCGCCGTGCAGCTGCTCGACGGAATCTGTGCCGCCGTGTTCGGCGTGCTGGTGCCGCTCACGATCGCCGATATCACCCGCGACACCGGCCGCTTCAACCTGGCGCAAGGGATCGTCGGGACCGGGATCGGAATCGGCGCGTCGCTCAGCACGACGCTGGCCGGATTGATCAGCGATCGTCTCGGCAGCAGCGTGGCGTTCCTGGGCCTGGCCTGCATCGGCGCTACCGGATTCGTCCTGTTCTGGCTGCTGATGCCCGAGACCGGGGAGCGGCCAGGCGACCGCAAGCTGCTGCCGTCCGGGCGCAAATGAGCGTCGCTCGCCGCGGCGCGTGCCGTCCAGGAGATGGGAACCTCGGAGGCTTCCCCCGTTCCATGGACCGGACCCATGGAGCGATGCCATGGACCGGACCCATGGACCGATGTAACAGGACTCCCGCATTCCTTCGGACCGCGGGACGCTTCGTCATCAGGCGGATGTGAGTTTCGTGCAGGCAGGGGGGCACGCGGCGAGGCCGAAAGGCCCGATGCTCCTGGCTGCGATGTCGCGAAATCAACACCGCTGGTATGAGTAGCAGGCCGCAAGATAAGGCGTCATGATCAGTGCGGCTCTCGCTCCGAGCTACCCAATTGCTCGAGCAACCGGTATGGACGGCATGGTGAAACAGGCTCCGGTCTCTAGATCGCCCCGGATGGCGCTGGCCCTCGGGGCGGCGCTGTCGGTCAGCGGCTGCGACCTGAGCAATGCCCCGGTCCTCGATCCGAAAGGGCCCATTGCACTGGCGGAGCGCGATCTCCTGTTCACCGCCGTCGTCCTGATGCTGATCGTGGTCATTCCGGTCTTCGTCATGACGTTCCTGTTTGCCTGGCGGTACCGGGCCTCCAACACCAAAGCCCGTTACACCCCGGACTGGACGTACTCCGTCCCGGTCGATGCCGTGGTCTGGCTGGTCCCGGCGGCGATCGTCATCGCGCTCGGCACGCTGCTATGGCGCAATACGCACAAGCTCGACCCCTACAGGCCGATCGATCCGTCGGTCCAACCGCTCCAGGTCGAGGTGATCGCGCAGGACTGGAAGTGGCTGTTCATCTACCCGGCGCAGGGAATCGCGGTCGTCAACCAACTGGTATTTCCCAGCGGGACGCCGCTGAGCCTGAGGATCACCTCGGATACGGTGATGAACTCCTTTTACATCCCGGCCCTGGGAGGCCAGATCTACGCGATGGCCGGGATGCAAACGCGCCTGCACCTGCTGGCCGACGCGCCCGGACGATTCGCGGGCAGAAATCTCCAGTACAGCGGGTCCGGCTTTTCCGACCAGCACTTCGAGGCGATGGCCACGTCGCCGGACGAGTTCAACGCCTGGGTGGCGAAGGTCAAGCAATCGCCCGATAAGCTCGACGCAGCCGGCTATCGCGCGCTCGCCGTGCGCAGCAGGGGGCATCCGGTCACCTATTATTCAGCGGTCGCGCCCGGTCTGTTCGACACCATCATCGCAAAGTACAGCGGCAGCCAGGCGCACGCCCATCAGCAGGCCGCGCAATAGGCCGTCCCGGAGATTTCGAGATGCTCGGTAGACTGACCATCGATGCGCTGCCGTTCTACAGCGCGATCGCGTTCGGCGGTGCGCTGGTCACGGTCGGCGGCGCGCTCGCGGTGGCGGCGGGCATCACCTGGTTCGGGCTATGGCGCTACCTCTGGAACGAATGGCTGACCAGCGTCGACCACAAGCGCATCGGCATCATGTATGTGACGCTGGCGATGATCATGCTGATGCGCGGCTTTGTCGACGCGATGATGATGCGAACCCAGCAGGCGATCGCGCTCAACTCCGACGGCTACCTCCCGCCCGAACACTTCGACCAGATCTTCAGCTCCCACGGCACCATCATGATCTTCTTCATGGCGATGCCGTTTCTGACCGGACTGATCAATATCGTGGTTCCGCAGCAGATCGGCGCGCGCGACGTCGCCTTCCCGTTCATGAACGCGGTGAGCCTCTGGCTCACCACAGCCGGCGCCGGGCTGGTGATGGTGTCGCTGGTGATCGGCAAGTTCTCGACCGCGGGCTGGACCGGATACCCGCCGTTCTCCGGCTCGGAATACAGCCCGGGGGTCGGGGTCGACTACTGGCTGTGGGCGATCCTGATCGGCGGCATCGGCTCGACGCTGACCGGCATCAATTTCATTGTCACCATCTTCAAGCAGCGCGCGCCCGGCATGACGTTCATGCGCATGCCGCTGTTCACCTGGACCGCCCTGTGCACCAGCGTCCTGATGACCTTCGCCTTTCCCGCCCTGACCGTGGTGTGCGCGATGCTGGTGCTCGACCGCACGCTCGGCATGCACTTTTTCACCAATGGCGGCGGCGGCAACATGATGAACTACCCCAACCTGTTCTGGCTGTGGGGTCATCCGGAAGTCTACATCCTGATCCTGCCGGCCTTCGGGGTCTATTCGGAGGTGGTCGCGACGTTCTGCGGCAAACGGCTGTTCGGCTACACTTCGCTGGTCATTGCCACGGCGTCGATCGCGATCCTGTCGTTCACGGTGTGGCTGCATCATTTCTTCACGATGGGCGCGAGCGCCAACGTCAATGCCTTCTTCGGCCTTGCGACCATGATCATCGCCGTGCCGACCGGCGTGAAGGTCTTCGACTGGCTGCTCACCATGTTTCGCGGCCGCATCATCTTCCACACATCGATGCTGTGGACGCTCGGCTTCATCGTGACCTTCGTCATCGGCGGCATGACCGGCGTTCTGCTGGCACTGCCGCCGGCCGACTACCTCATGCACAACACCACCTTCCTGGTCGCGCACTTCCACAACATGCTGATTCCCGGCGCCCTGTTCGGCTATTTTGCCGGCTACATGTACTGGTTCCCCAAGGCCTTCGGCTTCACCCTCAACGAGCGATGGGGCGTGCGCGCATTCTGGTTCTGGCTGATCGGCTTCTACCTGGCCTTCATGCCGCTCTACGCGCTGGGCTTCATGGGCATGCCGCGGCGGCTCGAGCACTACAACATCGCCGCCTGGCAACCGTACCTAGTCGTGGCCGCGCTCGGCGCGCTGATGATCCTGGTCGGCATCGGCTTTCTGGTGGTGCAGTTCATCGTCAGCGTCCAGGAGCGCCAGCAGGCGCTCGATCTCAGCGGCGATCCATGGAACGGGCGCACGCTGGAATGGCTGACCTCCTCGCCGCCCGCGCCGTACAATTTTGCGGTGCTGCCCGAGGTGCGGGATATCGACGCCTTCCACGACATGAAGGCGGGAGGCGTCGCCTATCGCAGGCCCGAGCGCTATCACGACATCACCATGCCCAGGAACACCAGCGCGGGTCTCATGCTGGGGGTCCTGGCCGGCCTGCTCGGTTTTGCCATGATCTGGTACATCTGGTGGATGGCGATCGCATCCGGGCTCTGCATGTGGGCCGTGGTCATCGCGCGCGTCTACGATGACGACGCCGAGTACGTCCTGCCGGCCAGCGAGATCGAGGAGATCGAGACGCAGCGCTATCAGGCGCTGGCAAGCTCCGCCCGCACGCAGACGGCGGGAGAGGCGACCTTCTCCAATCAACCGCTGCCGGAAAGCCTGACATGACCGCTGACGCATTGGTCGCTGCCGCCGGCGGAAACGGCGATGAACCGGCGACGCCGGACGTGTACGAGCAGAGAGCGTTCGGCTTCTGGCTCTACCTGATGAGCGACGCGATCATCTTTTCGCTGCTGTTCGCCACCTACGCGGTGATGGCCCGCAACAATGCCGGCGGGCCGACCGGAAACACGCTGTTCAGCCTGCCGAATGCCTTTGCCGAAACCATGCTGCTGCTGTTCAGCAGCATCACCTTCGGCCTGGCGACGCTGGCGATGAAATCCGGCGAGAAGGAGAGGATGCTGTCCTGGCTGCTCGTCACCTTCCTGCTCGGCCTGGGATTCGTCGGCCTGGAAATCCGCGAGTTTCACGGCATGGTGCGGGCGGGCGCCGGTCCGGACCGCAGCGGATTCCTGTCGGCCTTTTTCACGCTGGTCGGCACCCACGGCCTGCACGTGACCTTCGGCCTGATCTGGATCCTCATCATGACGAGCCAGGTCGTCATCAAGGGGCTGACCGTGCCGGTGACCTCCCGTTTCCTGCGCCTGGGCCTGTTCTGGCATTTCCTCGACATCGTCTGGATCGGCATCTTCTCCGTCGTGTACCTTCCGGGAATCCTGTGATGGGCCCTTCACCCGAAGACACGGATCGCGGCCCGCGATCCCACCTCACCGACATCGGTCGCAGTCTGCGATCCCATCTCGCCGACACCGGTCGCGCGCTCGCATCCCACCTCGGGCGCATCGGTCGCGAGCTGCCAGGCCAGCTCCGGCACATCGGCCGCGGCCTGTTATCCCTCCTCACGCACATCGGTCGCGGCCTCACGCACATCGGTCGCGGCCTCACGCACGTCGGTCGCGGCCTGCGATCCTCCCTCGTCGGCGCCAATCGCAGCCTGCGATCCTATCTCGCCGGCATCGATCGCGACCTGCGACCCTATCTTATCGGCTTTGCGCTGGCCTTGATCCTGACAGCAATTCCGTTCGCACTGGTGGCCTTCAAACCGCTGCCGAAGGCGCCCACGCTGATCATCATCGGTGTGGCCGCCGCCATCCAGGTGCTCGTCCATTTGCGCTATTTCCTCCACCTGGATCTGACCTCCACGCCGCGGGAGAACCTGGTGGCGATCGTGTTCACCGCCATTCTCATTTTCCTCATGGTCGGCGGCAGCTTCTGGATCATGTTCGATCTGCACAGCCGAATGGCGATGTGATCTGGTTG
>Ga0307281_10000381_pt1 | contig 11517 bp, 11 predicted proteins | sample ER_DNA_120_FD_194486 | JGI IMG/M metagenome (GOLD analysis project Ga0307281, IMG submission 194486) | Bulk soil microbial communities from the East River watershed near Crested Butte, Colorado, United States - ER_DNA_120 | ecosystem: Environmental > Terrestrial > Soil > Floodplain | place...
ACCTTCCTCGACGAGGACATCGCACGCTTCATGGAGGAGGCGGGCACGCGCCGAGGGACGTCGGCGACCCATCAATCCGGCCACTACGAGACCGCGTTCCGGGTCCTCGGCCGCTACATGGACGACCAGAAGCCGCGTGATGTCTTCTTCTTCGAACAGGACGGCGCGTTCGTGCTGCGGCTGCTGATGACCGGACAGGCCGGCTCTCGGCACGACCTCGCCGAATTCACCCGCGAGGACATCGCGGCCATGGTTGCGCGCGGCCCGAGTCTGCGTCACGCTGAACCAGCCGCCAAACCAGCCCCCAAGAAGTAGTCATCGCCCATCCACCAAGCCGCCATCGGAGGTACGCCATGCGAGCACTCAAGACCGTCGCCGTCGCGCTGGGGATCACCCTTGCGGCACTCATCGTCATCCCGCTCGCGGTGCTGGCCGGACTGTTCGTCTGGCTGAAGGTCACCGAGGAGGACGACGAGGAGCTCCTGGAGCTCGATCAGGAAGGCGCCTGATCGACATCGATCCCACGATCGACCCGCACGAGACGCCCGCCGGACCGGCGGGCGTCGAACTGTCCGGCCGCGCCGGACCGATCGCGACGACCGCCCAGGTCGCCGCCGGCCTCCGCGATCGCCGGCTGGCCGAGCTCGGCGTGCTGGTCATCATGGTCTTCTGGGCCGGCAACTTCATCGTCGTCAAGGGTGCCATCGGGATCCTGCCGCCGATCGGCTTCACCTTCCTGCGCTACGCCCTCGCCGCGGTCACGCTACTGACCCTGCTCCGCCTCCGCGAGGGCGCGATCCGCCTGCCGCATGGCGATGTCGTCCGGATCATGGGGCTCGGTGTGGTCGGGTTCGGCTGCTACCAGATCCTGTGGCCGGTCGCGCTCCAGACGATCCCGGCTGGCGACTCGGCCCTGCTCATCGCCACGACGCCGGTCATCACCGCACTGCTGGCCATGGCGACCGGCGCCGACACGCCAAACATGGTCAAGCTGCTCGGCGCGTTCGTGTCATTCGCGGGCGTCGCACTGGTGATCGCCGCGGGCCAGGGGCTGGCGCTGGGGACCTCGCTCGTTGGCGACGGGCTCACGCTGCTGGCGGCCGCCTGCTGGGCGATCTACACGGTCTTCGGGGCGGCCATCCTGCGCCGGCACTCGTCACTCGTGACCACGACCTGGGCGATCGTCGCCGGGACGCTGTTCATCGCGCCGCTTGGGATCGCCCAGCTCGTGACCGCCGGTGCGTCGGGCGGCCTGGCGGACCTCGGCCCGCCGGTCTTCCTGGCGATCCTGTATTCGGGGACGCTGGCCGCCGGCTTCGCCAACGTCGTCGTCTTCCACGGCGTGAAACTGCTCGGACCGACCCGCGTCAACGCGCTCCAGTTCCTCGTGCCGGCCCTCGCGGTCGCGATGGCCGCGATCTTCCTCGCCGAACCCGTCCGGCCGATCCAGCTCGTCGGTGGGGCGATCATCCTGGCCGGCGTCGCGCTCCTGCGCCGCGGGTCGTTGCCGAGGGGGCGGCGGGTGGTGCGAGCGCTCGGGAGCGTCGGGCGGTGACCCTCCCGGATGGCGTCGCGCCGCCTGTTCCGCCTCTCCTGCCCGGCGCGCCGCCGCTGGCGATCCTGGTCGACTACGACGGGACGATCGCGCTGACCGACGTGTCCGATACGGTCATGGCGGAGCACGTCCCGGGCATCTGGGAAGCCGAGGTGGCGGCCTATGACGCCGGCCTGGTCGGGTCGCGCCGGCTGATCGAGCTCGAGATGTCGCTGGTGGACGTCCCGGCCGAAGTGCTGCTGGCGACCGCGGCGGCCCAGCCGCACGACTCCGGGTTCGTGCCCTTCGTCCGGGGTGCGCAGGCGGCGGCGATCCCGGTCGAGATCGTGTCGGACGGGTTCGGCTTCTTCATCGCGCCCGCGCTCGAGGTGCTCGGGGTCGGGGACCTGCCGGTGGTCACCGCCCGCACGACGTTCGAGGGCCGCCGCGCCTCCGTCACGTTCCCCAACGGCAATCCGACCTGTTTCGTGTGCGGGACGTGCAAGCGCGATCGCGTCCTCGCCCACCAGGCCGCCGGCCGTGCCGTCGTGTTCATCGGCGATGGCGGGAGCGATCGCTACGCCGCCGGCTACGGCGACATCGTGTGGGCCAAGCGCAGCCTCGTTCGGATCTGCATCGAGGCCGGCTGGTCGTTCCACCGCTGGACGGAGTTCCGCGAGATCGAGGCGTGGCTGGAGGAGGCGCTGGCGGCCTGGCGCGCCGACCCGGGGACGCTGCCCGGTCCGAAACCGCACCCGTTCTTCTGCGGCCCGCAGGTGTGGGGCGAGGGCCGGGTCGATCCGCCGGCCGACGCGTGGCCGCCGCCCAAGGTCTGACCGATCCCGATCAGCACCAGCGGTCCCAGTGCGCGAAGTCCTCGAACGGTACCCAACCGCGCTTGAGGCTCGGCGAGCGAACGTCGGGGAGCGGCCGCCCGACCGGCATCACCCCGATCGGGACGAACTCGTCCGGGATCCCGAGGTACGCCCGCAGCCCATCGATGTCCGGGCCGATGAACCCGCAGCCGAGCCCCTCGTCGACGGTGGCCAGCATGATCGTCTGCATCGTCGCGCCGATGTCGACCCACCAGAACGGGACCGGCCAGTCGATCTCCGTGCCGTCGTCACGGATCTTGTCCGCTTCCTGGTAGCGGCGGTGGTAGATCGCCTCGCTGACGCACGGGATGAACTGGGCGGCGCATTCGCTGACCCACGGCCCGAAGGCGTCGACCATCTCGTCCTCGGCGCAGATGCGTGCCACCTCGCGACGACGCGCCGGGTCGGTCACGACGACGAGCCGCTGGCCCTGGCTGAACCCGGCTGACGGCGTGCGCTGGGCGAGCCGCGCGATGCGCTCGATGACCTCGCGGTCGACGCCGCCCTCCTCGAACAGGCGGACGGCCCGCCGTTTCATGACGACTTCGGCGAACTCCATCGACGACCTCCTCGTTTCGCGATCCGCCGCGACCGGATGGCGCCGGTCGGGTGGGACAGGCTGCCCTCCCCGGACATCTACCTCTCATGATGGGCCTCGCCGTGCCGGACGCCATGACGCAGGAAACGACCGTGCGACGAGCCGCTGAGGGCGACGAGCTCGCCTTCGCCCGGCTCGTGGCGACCCACCACGCCTCGATGGCGCGTGTGGCGTACGTGATCGTCGGCGACGCCACCATGGCGAGCGACGCCGTGCAGGCCGCTTGGGAGATCGCTTGGCGCAAGCTCCGCGACCTGCGCGATCCGGCCCGGGTCCGTGCCTGGCTCGTGGCGATCTCTGCGAACGAGGCACGGGCGGCGCTCCGACGTGGTCGGCGTCGACCAGTGGTCGACATCTCGGTGTCGCTCGATCGGCACGGTGACGGCGACCCGGCAGATGGCATCGGTCTCGTCGACCTCGAGCGCGCGTTGCGCCGGTTGAGGCCCGAGGACCGAAGCCTGATCGCGCTGCGCTACGTCGCAGGCCTCGATTCCTCGGAGATCGCGGCGCAGCTTGGGGTTTCGGCCTCCGGCGTCCGCTCCCGCCTTGCCAGACTCATCGAACGCCTCAGGACGGACCTTGACCATGACTGAGCCGACCCGCTTCGAAGCCGACCTCGCCACCGCCCTCACGCGCTACGCCGACCGAGCGGCCATCGAGATCGATCCCATCGCGCTGACCCGTGTCATCGCGACCGGCCGGGCGACGTCCGGTTCCCGGCGTAGCTCGGCGGCTGCCTTCGGTCGCCGCCGCGGGGTCTCGGTTGTGCTCGTCATCGCCTTGATCGCCTCCATCGCGGGTGTCGCGATCCTGGGCGGCCAGCTGCTACGGACACGACCCGCGGTCATCGTGACCCCGGGGCCCGGATCGCCCAGCCCGACCGTCGCTCCATCTCCGAGCCAGCCGACCCCGACCGCGACACACGTGCCGGCCCGGCCGGCCGCGTTGCCTTGGACGTCGCCGGCCGTGCCCGGGGCGGATGGTCTGAACGACATCCCCTTGCTCTGGAGCCTCGGCGACCGGCTCATCGCGGTCGCCGAGGCGCGTTACGTGGACGGGATCGATCCGCACCGCTCGACGTTCCTGCGTTCCGATGACGGGGTCGACTGGGTGACGGCGCCGGCGCCGGCCAAGGGCCTCGAGATCGAGACCGGCGTCGTTGTGGATGGGACCCTGTGGCTGGTCGGTAACGTCGGCCCACCGGACGATCCGCACCGCGGCATCTGGTCGACCCGCGACGGCGCGACGTGGGATCGCGTGAAGAACCTGACAGGGCTCGACTTCGGGGCCGGCGTCGTGACCGCGCTGGCGCACGCATCCGCCGGCTGGGTCGCCCTGGCGTATCGCAGCCTCAACGCCGAATCGTCCGTCGCCGAGTTGTATCGATCGACCGACGGGATCCGCTGGTCGAAGACGCCGTTCCCGGACATGGGTCAGTCGCCGTTGCCGAACGGCCTCGCCTCCGATGGGGATCGCTGGGTCCTCACGCTCAACAAGCGTTCCGACACGGGGACCGAGGTGTGGGCACTCGTGTCGGTCGATGGGGTCGTCTGGACGCCGACCCGCATCGCCATGACGGTGACGGGCAGTGGGCCACCGACCGAGATCGACGGGAGCGCTCTCACGTTCGGGCCCGAAGGGTTCGTCATCGTCGGACAGGATGTGGTGGGTGAGACACCGCGCCCGGTGGCCTGGAGGTCGTCCGACGGCACGACGTGGACGAGCGGCCGAATGGACGGTCTGCCCGGGACCGCGGGCGAAACGGGTCTTGGATACGTCATCGCGACGGACGACGGGTACCTGGCGATGGGCTACCGCGAGAACGAAGTCCCGACCTTCTGGGTGTCCGCGGACGGGATTGCCTGGACCCAGTTCGATGACCTCGCGACCCCCGATCCCGTCTCCGAGCATTCGCTCGCTGCGAGCCAGACGCGCGTCGTGATCGGTGGCCAGTTGCCGGGCGGCGCCCCCTTCATCTGGTCGGCACCGCGCTGATCGCTGCAGGTTCGCCGCGGATTCGACGGCGGGAGGCTCTTCCGGTAGCATCAGAAAAACCCCCGGAGGAACATGACCCATGGCGAAGTATGTCTTTGTGACCGGAGGCGTGACCTCCTCTCTGGGCAAGGGCATCACGGCCGCCAGCGTCGGACGCATCCTCAAGGCACGCGGCCTGCGGGTCTCCATCCTCAAGCTCGACCCGTACATCAACGTGGATCCGGGCACGATGAGCCCCTACCAGCACGGCGAGGTGTTCGTCACCGACGACGGTGCGGAGACGGACCTCGACCTCGGCCACTACGAGCGGTTCATCGACGAGAACCTGTCGCAGCTAAGCAACGTCACGACCGGGCGCATCTACCAGGCGGTCATCGCCAAGGAGCGCCGCGGCGACTACCTCGGCGGCACGGTCCAGGTCATCCCGCACATCACCAACGAGATCAAGGAGCGGATCGGGCGGGTCGCCCGCGACGGGGATCCGGACGTCGTCATCGTCGAGGTCGGCGGGACCGTCGGCGACATCGAATCGCTGCCGTTCCTCGAGGCCATCCGGCAGATGCGCAAGGACGTGGGGCGGGCAAACGTCCTGTATGTCCACGTCACGCTGCTCCCCGCGCTGGCCGCCACGGGCGAGCTCAAGACCAAGCCGACCCAGCACTCGGTCAAGGAGCTGCGCGGCATCGGTATCCAGCCGGACGTCATCGTGCTCCGCTCGGACCACCCGGTCCCCGACGAGATCCGCGAGAAGATCGCACTGTTCACCGACGTCGCCCCCGAGGCGGTCATCCCGGCCGAGACGGCCGACACGATCTACGAGGTCCCGCTGATGTTCGAGGCCTCGGGCCTCGGCCGGCTGGTCGTCCGCGAGCTCGGGCTGGGCGATCCCGAGGTCGCGCCCGACCTGGACTCGTGGCGCGCGTTGGTGGCGCGGATCAAGGCGCCCAAGCCGGTCCTCGAGATCGCGCTGGTCGGCAAGTACATCGAGCTGCCCGATGCGTACCTGTCGGTCACCGAGGCGCTCCGCCACGCGGCCTGGGCGCACGAGGTCGACGCCAAGGTCCGCTGGGTCGATTCCGAGGCGCTGACCAACGACAACCTGCACGAGCGTCTCGAGGGCGCGGCGGGCATCCTGGTCCCCGGCGGGTTCGGCCATCGCGGCATCGAGGGCAAGGTCCTGGCCGCCCACTACGCCCGCGAACACCGCATCCCCTACCTCGGCCTGTGCCTCGGGCTTCAGTGCGCGGTCATCGAGTTCGCGCGCGAGGTCGTCGGCACCGGCGACGCAAACTCCACCGAGTTCGACATGTTCACCGACCACCCGGTCATCGACTTCATGCCCGACCAGCGCGACATGGAGGACAAGGGCGGGACGATGCGGCTGGGGCTCTATCCGGCCAGGCTGACGCCCGGCTCGAAGGCGGCCGCGGTCTACGGCCAGGAGGTCATCTACGAGCGGCATCGCCACCGCTTCGAGGTGAACAACCGCTACCGCGCCACGCTCGAGGCCGCCGGCATGCTGCTGTCGGGCCAGTCGCCTGACGGCCGCCTGGTCGAGATCGTCGAGCTCAAGGACCACCCGTGGTTCGTGGCCAGCCAGTTCCACCCGGAGTTCAAGTCGCGCCCTGAACGGCCGCATCCGCTGTTCGACGGGTTCGTGGCGGCGTCGCTGGCGGTCCGCGACGGACGCGAGCCCTACTTCGCGGCACGCCCCGGCGCGCCGGCGGAGGCCGCGGCCGAATCGGTGACGCCGGTGGAGATCGCGCTCGCCGACTAGGGGCTCGCGCGCCCCGCGGGAGCACGACGAGCGGTCGTCGTAGAATCGCGCCCCATCCCTGCCGCTGGAGCCGTGCCCGATGAAGATCTTCCTGGACACCGCCGACATCGACGAGATCAAGACGGCCGCCCGCTGGGGCGTCCTCGACGGCGTCACGACCAACCCGACCCTGTACGCCAAGGTCGGCGGCTCGTACGACGACATCCTCAAGCAGGTGTGCAAGATCACGCCCGGCCCGGTCTCGGCGGAGTGCGTCTCAGACGACGTCGACGGCATGCTCGAGGAGGGCCGCCACTACGCGACGCTCGCCCCGAACATCGTGGTCAAGGTCGCGATGTCGGAGAACGGGCTCGAGGCGATCAGCCGCTTCGCCGAGGAGGGGATCAAGACCAACTGCACGCTGATCTTCACGGCCAACCAGGGGCTCCTGGCGGCCAAGGCCGGCGCATCACTCATCAGCCCGTTCGTCGGCCGGCTCGACGACATCAACCAGGACGGGATGATCGTCATCCGCGAGCTCGCCGAGATCTTCGCGATCCACGAGATCGAATCCGAGGTGCTCGCCGCGTCGATCCGCAATCCGGTCCACATGACGCAGGCGGCGCTGGCCGGCGCGAACATCGCGACCGTCCCGTTCAAAGTCCTCCAGCAGATGGTCCACCACCCGCTGACCGACAAGGGGATCGTCCAGTTCAAGGCGGACTGGACGAAGGCCCGCGAGGCCGCAGCGGCGAAGGCCTGACGTCGAGGGCGGATCCCCGGCCCGTCAGTAGCCCACCGACGCGAGGTAGGCGCCCCTCGGCTCCTGGTAGATCCCGATCGACATCAGGTTCATCACGAAGAAGACGCGGAGGCCCTGGGCAAGGCACCAGCGGAACAGCTCGCCGTTCTTCAGCGGGACGAGGATGCCCGGCGGCTCCACGTGCCCGCCCGCGCCGATGAGCGCCTCGAGGTCGTCGTCGGTCTCGGCGACCGAGTGGCCGAAGTAGGAGATCCCGGTCGTATACCCGGTGATCCGCCCGAGGTGCTCGACGACACGTGCCTTGCCGTGGCCGATCGACGGGCCCAGTTCTCCCGCTCGGTCATGGCCATGGATGCGGACGCACAGCGCGTTGCAGGCGGACTGGTCGGCCGTTGTCGCCGCCCGGACCGTGTAACCCGGGAGCGCCAGGGACAAGGGCTCGCCATACATGGCGGCGAACGTCTCGCGGACATCGAACCCGAGCTTGGCGTAGAGGCTTAGCGACCGGTTGTGATAGCTGATCTGCACCAGTCGGATCCCCGGCACGCGTCGGTCGGCGGCCCGCTTGAGCATCGCCCCCATGAGCGCCCGCCCGACCTTGCCGTCCTGGGCGGCCGGGTCGACGCTGACCGGGCCGACCGCCGAGATCGTCGAGCGCTCGTCGAGGAAGGAGCTGCCGACGATCCGGCCGTCACGCTCGGCAACCACTCCGTGGAAGCCCGGGTTGGTGATCAGGCGCCGGATGCATCCGGTGGCGACTTCGACCGATGGGAAGTCGGGCGGGAAGCCGTGCTCGGAGGCGAGCGTCGCGAACGCCTCGTACAGGATCCGCCCGCAGTCGGCGATGTCCGACGGCCCGGCCGCCCGAAGCGTGACCGGCGCCGCTGCCGCCGGCCACGACCGAGACCGCGGGAGATCGGTCGAGGCGATCCCCACGGCGGTCATGTCCGCACCGTCTCCTTCGTGCCGTTCCGCGGCTCGAGCTCGGCGAGGACGGCCATCTGTCGGGCCGAATAGGCCGGCCCCTCCTCGCGCGTCAGCTGGCCGAGGACGTCCATCGGGAGCTCGTTGAGGATGGCGTGGTTCGGGTTGAAGAGCCGATGCTCGTCGATCGCCAGCCCGAAGCCCGAGCCCTCCTTGACCGCCCAATACAGGTTCCGTGGACGGAGCGAATCGCCGACGTTGACGACCGCCACGCCGGCGGCACGCAACGCCGTGAACAGCGCCGTCTCGGGCCGGACGTGACAGGTGACGACGTCGTCGACTTCCAGTGTCGTGCGTGTGAAGTCGCGGTCCTGGAGCACGACCTCGCCGGCGCGGATCTCGTGGACCGTGGTGCCGGTGATGACCGTGACCGGGTGCTTGTAGGGCCGTGAATCGAGGACCTCGGCATCACCCTGGGCGAAGCGCTTGCGCAGCACGTACATGTGGATGACTTCGAGCTCCGAGCCGAACTCCGGCCGCTCGGTCGCGATGGTGACCTCCTTGCCGATGCTCGCCAGGAAGGCCGCCGTATCGGCCGCCGCGTAGCCGTCGCCCCACAGCAGTACCCGCGCCCCGAGCTTTCGCATCTTGCGGCCGCCCGGGTGGCATTCGCAGGCGATCTTCGGGCAGGCCATCGATTCCTCGAACGGGACGACCCGCTCGGTGTCGCCGATGACGTCCGGAACGTAGGAGACGGCACCGGTCGCGTTGAGCACGAGGTCATAGCCGCGCAGCTCCTCGACCGTCGGCGCGTGGCCGAGCTGGACGTCGACGTGGAGGTCCAGCAGCTGGCCCCGGATCCAGTCGAGGTACCAGCGCATCTTCTCCTTGCCCGGGACCAGGCAGACGTACTTCATGGCGCCGCCAAGCTCGCCGCTCTGCTCGAACAGCGTCACCAGGTGACCGCGCTCGGTCGCGACGCGGGCCGCCTCCATGCCGGCCGGTCCGCCGCCCACGACCGCGACGCGGACCGGCTCGCTGGTCCGGGTCATCCGTGCATAGGCGGGATCGCCGCAGGCGGCGTTGATCGAGCAGGCGATCTCCTTCTTGGCCATCATCGATTCCTGCCAGCAGCCGCCCAGGCAGGAGATGCAGCGGCGGATCTGCTTCTCGCGCCCGTACTGGGCCTTGACCGGCCAGTACGGATCGGCGAGCAGGGCACGCGCCAGGCCCACCAGGTCCGTCTTGCCCTCGGCCAGGATCTGCTCGCAGTACTCGGGATCGCGCAGCGAGTGGCTGGTGATGACTGGGATCCGGATGGCTGCCTTGACGGCCTCGGCGGCGTACGTCGCCCAGCCCTGCGGGTATTGCATCGGGTCGAAGCCGGCACCCGGGCTCTCCTGCATCCCCATCGACAGGTCGACCGCGGCGCAGCCGGCGCGTTCGAGGATGCGGGCGATCTCGACGCCCTCCTCGAGCCCACGCCCACCCTCGCACCATTCATCGAACGAGTAGCGGACGAGGACCGGGAAGCTCCGGCCGCACTTCCTCTGGATCGAGTCGACGACGGCCAACGGGAAGCGCATCCGGTTCTCGAGGCTGCCACCGAACCGGTCCGTGCGCCGGTTGAGGAACGGGCTCATGAACTCCGACAGCAAGTAGCCGTGTGCGGCGTGCAGCTCCACGGCGTCGAAGCCCGCCTGCTTGACACGCCAGGCGGCCTCCGAGAACAGGTCTGTCAGCTCGAGGATCTCCTCGACCGACGCGGCCCGGATCTCCTTGCCCTTCTCCTCGGCGTTCTCGTAGACGATCTCGTGCCCGGCCGACCACGGCAGCTTCAGGACGCGATCGTTGGCGCCGAGGGTGTTGTAGCGCGGCATCGCGCTCTGGCGGCCAGGGTGCTGGAGCTGGACGGCGCACTTCGCCCCATAGCGATGCATGCTCTCGGCCAGCCGGGCGAGGCCGGGGATGTAGTTGTCGCCGTCGGCCACCAGGCATGTGACCGTCGGCCGGCCGGTCTTGCTGTCGGGTGTCGTCGCGCCGACGATGATGAACCCGGTGCCGCCGCGGGCGATCTCGGCGTGGTGCGCGATGTCGCGCTCGCTGACCTCGCCGTCGGCATGCGACGAGCTGATGTCGGTCGGCACGTGGACGATCCGGTTCGGCAGCTCGAGGCCCCCGAGCTGGATCGGGCTGAACAGATGCGGATAGGGCGCCATGACCGACTCTCCCCTGGCGCCGGCGAGGGCGCGCAGCGTCAGGCGCTGCCGCGCGGGCCGACGTTCTGGCACGATCGTCGGGCGGATCCCGCGCGACGGGACAGGGCCGCATGGCCCGAAACGCCCCGCCGGGCGGCACCCGGCCGGGCGGGCCGATGGGCTGGCCGCTCAGCGTGCCGGGGCTGCTCCCGGTGCGGCGACAGCTGCGCGCGACGGCCCGGCCGGGGCCATGTCCGGGTCGGGCAGGACGATGTCGCGGATCGCGCCGATGAGGTCGTGGTACGACTTGATGAACCCGCGCAGGGTCCGGACCGTCGGGCCGAAGCTGTCGAACTCCTCATGGGATCGCACCGGGACGACCGAGGTATCATAATCGATGATCGATGAGATGCCACCTTGGGAGGACCGGGCCGTGGCGGCGACTGAGGAGATCCTAGGCCAGTTCTTCGGCGACGCGTCGTTCCCGGTGACCTGGGATTCGGACGCCGAGAAGGACTTCTTCTGGGTCTACGACGACCTGCACTGCCCGCACCCGGTCAGCCCGATGTTCTTCGACATCGGCGGCTGGTGGCTCAGCTGCGACCACATGTTCCGGCGCTTCGGCACGCCGTTCGCGGTCGACTGGCTGGCCAAGAACGTCAACGGTTACGTCTATACGACCGCCATCCCGGCCGATCCCGAGCTGCGCATCGACGCGACCGAATACAGCGCCCGCTACGGCGCTCGCGTGCCGCGCGACGCCGCTTTCGCGACGACCATGGGCGCCTATCTCGACACGGTCCTGCCGGTCTACGGCCGGGACTTCGCGGACTGGTGGCGCGACCGCCTGCGCCCCGAGATGGAGCGCAACTTC
>Ga0307281_10000382_pt1 | contig 11512 bp, 10 predicted proteins | sample ER_DNA_120_FD_194486 | JGI IMG/M metagenome (GOLD analysis project Ga0307281, IMG submission 194486) | Bulk soil microbial communities from the East River watershed near Crested Butte, Colorado, United States - ER_DNA_120 | ecosystem: Environmental > Terrestrial > Soil > Floodplain | place...
CGCTCTTCCGATCTTCCAGGAACGTGCGCGCCATCGGTTTGGCGGTGAATTCGCTCGACCAGCCAGCGGTATACCAGGCGTTGTGGAGATACATCGACCTCTCCCCGATCGAAGACGGCGGCGCAAGTATAGGATCGCGCTGACGATCCGGCAATCAAAATTGCTTTTAAAATTTGCTTCGTAGCAAAGTCTTTTCTGGCCAAAGGAGGCGCAGCGAGATGCGCTGCTATTGGGCGGATGCTGCGCAAATGGGCGGCCACGAAAAGTCCGTCACGGCGCGTTTCATCGCGTGCGGCAAAACCGCGCCCAGATCATTTGCAGCGCGCCGGCGACACCCGTCGGCATGAAGTACATGAATGCAATCAGGAAAACGCCGTACACCGCCCAGGGGGCCGACTTGGAGAGATGATCGGCCACGTTGGGTATGAACTGGATGAACAAGGCGCCGAAGACCGCGCCGGAGACCGAAGCCAGCCCGCCGACCACAATGCCGACCAGAAACGAGATCGAGAGAAAGAAGCCGAAGCTATCCGGCGCTACGAACTGGATCGCGAGCGCGCTCAACGCGCCCCCGACGCCGGTATAGAGCGCGCTGACGCCGAAAGTGAGGGACTTGTACAGCGCCGTGTTCACGCCCATGGCCGCAGCGGCGGTCGGATGATCGCGGATGGCGATCAGCGCACGGCCGACGCGGCCGCGCAAAATGCCAACACCCAGGACGAACATCACGACGGCGACGGCGAGCGCGAACAAGTAGAGCCACTTGTCCGGGCTGATCGGCAGGCCGAACGGCGCCGGGGGCTTGACGATGACGATGCCCTGGACGCCGCCGGTCCAATGCTCGATGCCCTTGTATTTGAGGATCTGCGGGGTCGCGACCGCCAGCGCAAAGGTCGCGAGCGCGAGATAGAGACCCTCCAGCCGCAGCGCCGGCAGGCCGAACAGGAAGCCGGCGCCCAGGCAGACCAGGCCGGCCGCGGGGATCGTCGACCAATAGGGCAAGTCCCAGCGATCCATCATGATCGCGGCGGTATAGGCGCCGATCGCGAAGAACGCGCCATGGCCGAGCGAAATCTGCCCGTTGTAGCCGGTGAGGATGTTGAGACCGAGCAGCGTGATGGCGTAACAGATCGTCAGCGTGAACTGGAAAGTCCGATAGTCGCTGATGAAGAACGGCAACGCGCTTGCCGCGATCAGCAGCACTGCAAGGCCCGCGACCCGGTAGACGCGCGCCGGGCGCACCGCGGCTCGCGTCATCACATCGGGGTTGGGCCACGCCTCGATGGTCACGGCCTAGACCCGCGTCACGATGGTCTTGCCGAACAAACCGGACGGCTTGACCGTAAGCACCCCGACGATGAGCACCAGCGCCACGCTGAGCTTCAAATCCGTGCCGATCACGTAGGCGCCGAGCACGTTCTCCGCCACGCCTACAATGAAACCACCGATCACGGCGCCGGCCGGATTGTCGATCCCACCGAGCAGGGCGCCGGCGAACCCGTAGAGCAGGATGCCGGTCATCATGTTGGGATCGAGATAGATGACGTGAGCGACCATCATTCCGGCGATGGCGCCGATGGCAGCGGCCAGGCCCCATCCGAGCGCCAGCATCCAGCCGACCCGGATGCCGACGAGCCGGCTCGACACCGGATTGTAGGCGGCTGCCCGCATGGCGAGGCCGAGCGGCGTGTAGCGGAAGAAGACGTAGAGCGCGACCAACTCGACCAGCGTGATCAGCATCGCTCCGATTTCGTGGGCCGAAAGGTATTTGTTGTTGGGAATGACGGCCGCAGAAAACGGGCTCGGGAAGGTCTTGAGGCTGTGCGTCCAAATCCAGCCGGCCACGCTGTTGAAGATCACCAGGAGCCCGATGAAGACGACGACGACCGCGAGCTCCGACTTGCGCGCGATCGGACGGATGATCACCCGCTCGATGACGACGCCGATGATGAAGGCGATCGCGACGGTGGCGGCAAACGCTCCCCAGTAGGGCAGTCCGCCCTCGATCAGGGACCACGCAATATAGGTCGAGAACATCGCCATCTCGCCCTGCGCGAAATTGACCAGGTTGGTGGCCTGATAGATCATCACCAGCGCGAGCGCGATGCTGGCATAGATGCCTCCGGTCGCGAGGCCGGACAGCACCTGATGCATGAAGGTTTCCATGCACGGATACCCCTAGTAACCAAGGTATGAGCGACGGACGGCGGGATCCTTCTGGATGTCCCCCGAGGTGCCCGACATCACCACGCGACCGGCTTCCAGCAGATAGGCATGATCCGCAAGGTCGAGCGCGAGCGTGGCGTTCTGCTCGACCAGCAACATGCTCATCCTGTGTTGCTGATTGATGGTGCCCAGGATGCGGAAGATTTCCTGCACGACGAGGGGCGCGAGCCCGAACGAGGGCTCGTCGAGCAGCAGCAATTTCGGGCGCAGCATCAGCGCGCGGCTGATCGCCAGCATCTGCTGCTCGCCACCCGAGAGCGTGCCTGCCTGCTGTTTCATCCGCTCCTTCAGGCGTGGAAAGTAGTCGTAGACCAACGCAAGATCGCGCGCGACGCCGGCCCGATCGCGACGGGAATGGGCGCCGAGCTTCAGGTTCTCCTCGGTGGTGAGCTGGAGAAAGGTGCCGCGGCCATCGGGTACGTGCGCGATGCCGCCGCGCGCAATCTCCTCGGTTCTCTTGCCATCGATGCGGCGGGCGTCGAAGCTGATTTCTCCTTGCGTCCTGACCATCCCGCACACGGCGCGCAGGGTCGTGGTCTTGCCGGCGCCGTTGGCGCCGAGGATCGTGGTGATGCCGCCCTCGTTCAAAGCAAAGTCTATGCCGTGCAAGACTTCCGCCTGCGCGTAGAACGCGCGTAGATTGCGGGCCTGCAGGAGCGCCGCCATCAGTTGGCCGTTCCCAGATAGGCGGCAATGACGTCGGGATGGCGCTGGATGTCCGCCGGCTTGCCGTCGGCGATCTTGCGGCCGAAATTAAGCGCGACGACGTGGTCGGAGACCGTCATCACGAGGTTCATGTGATGCTCGACCAGCAGGATGGTGACGTCGAGGCGGTTGCGGATCTGCAGAATCAGCTCGCGCAGTGCTTCGAGCTCCTGGTAGTTGAGCCCCGCCGCCGGTTCATCGAGCAGCAGCAATTGCGGTCTGGCCGCAAGCGCCCGCGCGAGCTCGACGCGCTTCTGAAAGCCGAACGGCAAATCCGCAACCACTCGCCCGCCGACGGATTCCAGACCCAGAAACGCGGCCAGTTCCGCGGCACGGTCCTGCAATCCCCGCTCTTCCCGACGCACCAGCGGCAACCCGACGGCATTGGCGAAAAATCCGCCGCGCGAGCGGCAGTGACCGCCGATCATGATGTTTTCGAGCACCGTCAAGGTTCGAAACAGCGCAAGATTCTGGAACGTCCGGCCGATGCCGAGCGCGGCGATCCGGTGCACCGAATACCGTGTCAGCGACTGCCCCTCGAACCGGATCGTGCCTTGGTCGAAGTGGTAAAGTCGCGACAGACAATTGAACAGCGTGGTCTTGCCGGCGCCGTTCGGGCCGATCAGTCCGCAGATTGCGCCCCGCGCCACGTCGAAACTGACCCCGTCGAGCGCGACAACGCCGCCGAACCGAACGGTGACGCCCTCGATCGCCAGCAGCGGACCGCGGGAGGGCGCAGGCTCGAGACGATCCTGAGTGGCGCCGGCATCTGTTGCGGTTACTGCGGTGCTGATCGTCGCCGGCGGCATCGACGGCCCGTTCCCACGCGGTCGGCACGCCGCCGATCCGTCCGACCTCGAACAATTCTCATTTAACCATAGCTAATTTACAAAGCTTTTCAACCGAAAACGATTCGGTGTCGCATGCCGTCGCTGCCCGGATTTTCGGCGTTGCGGCGGCGACGAAAGCAGCAAAGAAGCGTTTTCCGGGCGGCGGCGTTGACAGCTTTCCGATTTAGCTATTAAGCGGTCCGGCGAAATGAGGTAGCAACAAGCATGCCGGGTGCGACCAAAAAGCAAGCTGCGAAAGCAAAGCCGCGGAGCCGCAGTTCCCACGTGCCGGCTCCACTGACCATCTCTCGCCCTGAACTCCTCATCGATGGATCGGACCGCCACTTCCGTCGCCTGGTCCACGGCCTGTTCGGGTTTCTCGCGCGGCACGAAGCTGTCCGCGCCGGTCACGCAGCCCGGATCGGCCTCGTCGGAATTGAGTACACGGTACTGATCTCGATCCGGCATCTGGCGGTCGAAGAGGCCGACATCAGCGTCAACCGCGTGGCCGAACATCTGTTTCTGAGCGGAGCCTTCGTGACGACGGTCACAAACAATCTGCTCAAGCGTGGTCTCATCCGCAAGCTTCCGGACCCTAGCGACCGGCGACGCGTACGGCTGGAAGTCGCGGACAAGGGTAATGCTCTGCTCGCCGAGCTAGCGCCGGTCCAGCGACAGGTCAACGACGTTCAGTTTGGGTGCCTGAGCACCGCCGAGTTCTTGCACTTGCTCGATATGACCGAGCGCCTGATCGACTGCGGTAACCGCGCCATCCACTTGCAATCGTATTTTGGGGTAGCCCCCGCGTCAGAGGTCCCGCTGCCGGTCGATCTGGCAGCGGCGACGCAGCATAAGCCCAAGAAGGCACGATCTGCGCCGAAGGATACGAGGGCGCGATCCTGATCGATCGGCACTGATCGCTCTCAGGCGAGACACAGCCGCGCCCCGTTCCGGCCCCTGTTCTCGACATCTCGTAAGCGTTGGCGGAAAATGCACGCGCCCAAAGGCGAAATTGTGCGGGCAGGTCCGGACTTCTCGATGCGACGCGCCTTCCACATCGCCCTTGATGCCTATTGGCGTTTTCTTGCGGACGACGGCTGGGCCATCGCAAGCCACATTGCGCTCTCCGCCCTGATGGCGATGTTTCCGTTCTTCATCGTGCTCACATCGCTCGCCGGCTTCTTCGGCTCAAGCGACCTTGCCGACGAGGTGGCCAAGCTCATGCTCGCGACCTGGCCCGACGAGGTCGCCGGCCCGATCGCCCGGGAAATCCAGAACGTGCTCACCACCACTCATCCCGGCGCGCTCACGCTCGGCGCCGCTTTCGCCATCTATTTTGCCTCGAGCGGAGTCGAGAGCCTGCGGATCGGCCTCAACCGGGCCTATGGCGTGCTGGAGACGCGGTATTGGATTCTGCTCCGGCTCGAATCCATTGCCTATGTGCTGGTGGCCGCGCTCGGGCTGCTGGCGCTCGGTTTTCTCATCGTGCTGGGGCCACTCCTGTTCCACACCGCCTTGCGCTATGCGCCATGGCTCGAGCCGCTCGAGGGCACCTTCACCATCTTCCGCTTCGGCATCGCGGTCGTCGTTCTGACCATCGCGCTGTTTGTCGCCCACAAGTGGTTGCCGGCCGGCCGCCGCCGGATGATCGAGATCCTGCCCGGCATCATCGCCACGCTGATCTTGTGGCTCATTGCCGGCGTCGCCTTCGGCCGCTATCTCGCCGAGTTCTCGTTCGCCTATGTGAGCTACTACGCCGGGCTCGCCTCGGCCATGATCGCGCTCGTGTTCCTCTATTGGACGGCATCGATCTTCGTCTATGGCGGCGCGCTCAATTCAGCATTGTTTCGGCCGCGCGCCGAAGGCGCCGCGGGCGGGCAAGACGAGCCCTGACCGCCCCTGAGAACATGGGCGGGGATGAATTCGCCTCACGCCGTCGCAAGTTTGGCGATGACTGCCTGGTAGCGTGCCGCGATGGTTGCGCGCATGGTGTGGCGGCCCGCTTCCACGACGCTGTCTCCTCCTGCCAGCACGGTTTTGACCGCGCTGCGTCCGGCGACGAAAATCCAGGCGTCGAGCCATTGATCGCCATGACGCGAGGCGAGGTCCGGATGATGGTCGTCGAGCAGCACGACATCCGCACGCGAGCCGACGGCGAGCGCGCCGATGGGCCGTTGCAGTGCCTGCGCGCCCCCGGCCAGCGCCGTGGCGTATAGCCTTCGTCCGGTCGATTCCCCCTCGTCCACTGCCATGACGTTGCGGGCGCGGCGCGCCAGACGTTGCCCATATTCCAGTTGCCGCAACTCGGCGGCAGCGTCGATTTGGATGTTCGAATCGGTCCCTGTGCCGAAGCGGCCACGGGCCGCGAGATAGGCGGCGCCGTCAAAGATGCCGTCACCAAGCGACGCCTCGGTCAGCGGGCAGAGACCGACCACCGCGCGCGAGGCGGCCAACGCCGATATCTCCGCCGGAGTCGTGTGGGTGGCATGGATCACGCACCAGCGCTCATCGAGCGCGGCATGCTCGAGCAGCCATTCCACCGGGCGCCGACCGAGCGCCGCGACGCAGTCCTCCACTTCGCGCAACTGCTCGGCGGCGTGGATATGAACCGGCCCCTCCGGCGTCGCCAGGCAAATCGTCCGGAGCGTTGCGGGCGTCACCGCACGCAGGGAGTGCGGCGCGATGCCCACACGTCCTTGCGGCAATCTTGCCACCGTTGCCCGCGCATGCCGGACCAGATCGAGGAAGCGCTCCGGATCGTTGATGAAGCGGCGCTGGCCGGGAGCCGGCGCCGCGCCGCCAAAGCCGCCATAGGCGTAGAACGACGGCAGCAGCGTGAGGCCAATGCGGGTTTGCGCGCTGGCCGCGGCGATACGCTCCGCCATTTCACCAGGATTGGCGTAGGGCCTGCCGTCAACGTCGTGGTGCAGATAATGGAACTCGCCGACGGTCGTGAAGCCGGCCTCCAGCATTTCCAGATAGGCGAACGCGGCGATGGCCTCGACGTCGTCGGGCGAAAGGCGCTGAAGGAAGTGGTACATCACCTCGCGCCAGGTCCAGAAGCTGTCGGCGGTCGGACCGCGGCGCTCGGCGAGCCCGGCCATGCCGCGTTGAAAGGCGTGGCAATGCAGGTTCGGGAGACCGGGGACGGCAATTCCGGAAACGCGATCAGCCCCGCTGTGCAGCGCGCCTTCCGTAACCGCGGCGATGGTACCGTCGGCGACCGTGATGCGGACGTCGCGCGCCCATCCCGACGGCAGCAAAGCGTGGTCGAAAAAGAGTTCGCGTCGCAAATTCGCTCGCCGCCCCGTCGGCCTGGAAGGTGGAATATTGCTCGACCATATGCGCCGTGGCGGCATTATGTATAGAGCATCGGCTGTGCGAGGACGTCATGCGGTTCGACACGATCTGGCTCGACGCGCGTCTTGCCACCCTCTCGCCTGATCGCGGTGGTCTGGGCGTTGTCGAGCGCGGCGCAGTTGCGGCTGCGGCCGGCCGTATTGCATACGCAGGTCCGATGGCGGAATTGCCGACCGGTTGGGATGCGACCAATCGCATCGCCGTGGACGGGCGCTGGATCACGCCCAGCCTGATCGATTGCCACACCCACCTCGTCTATGCCGGAGATCGGGCGCATGAATTCGAGCTGCGCCTTGCGGGCGCCTCCTACGAGGAGATCGCGCGGGCGGGCGGCGGCATTGTCTCCACCGTAAAGGCGACGCGGGCGGCGAGCGAGGACGATCTCGTGCGCGCGAGCCTGCCCCGCCTCGATCGACTGCTCGCGGAAGGCGTCACCACCATCGAGATCAAGTCGGGGTATGGGCTCGAGCCCGAGACTGAAATGCGGATGCTGAGCGCAGCGCGGCGCCTCGCGCGCGCGCGCGACGTCGACGTGGTCACGAGCTTCCTCGGCGCGCACGCGCTGCCGCCGGAAGCGGACGGCGACAAGGAGCGCTACATCGACAAGGTCTGCGCGCTGATCCCGACCATCGCCCGCAACAACCTTGCCGACGCCGTCGACGCGTTCTGCGAATCCATCGCATTCTCGCCCGAGCAGACCGCGCGCGTGTTCGTCGCCGCGCAGGCTGCGGGACTGCGGGTCAAGCTGCATGCCGATCAGCTCTCCAACCTGCATGGCGCCAGGCTCGCAGCCACACACGGCGCACTCTCGGCCGACCATCTCGAGTACACCGACGAGGATGGCGTTGCGGCCATGGCGCGCGCGGGCACCGTCGCCGTGCTGCTGCCCGGCGCATTTTACGTGCTGCGCGAGAAGCAGTTGCCGCCGGTCGCGAGCTTTCGTCGCCACGGCGTGCCGATGGCGATCGCCACCGACAGCAATCCGGGCACCTCACCGATCACGTCGCTCCTTCTGACGCTCAACATGGCGGCGACGCTTTTCGGCCTGACCGTGGAGGAAACCATTGCCGGCGCAACGCGGGAAGCCGCGCGCGCGCTCGGCAGGCTCGGCGACATCGGTACGCTCGAGCGCGGCAAATGGTGCGACCTCGCGGTCTGGGACATCGAACGGCCGGCAGAGCTGGCCTACCGCATCGGGTTCAATCCGCTCCATGCGCGCGTGCGGAGAGGCGCATGATCACGTTGACGCCGGGACGCACAACGCTTGCCGACTGGCGCGCGGTTGCCGACGGCGCGGGCGTCCGTCTCGATCCGGCGGCGTTCCCTGCGGTCGAAGCGGGCGCCCGGACGGTCGACGCCATCGTTGCGCGCGGCGCGCCGGTCTACGGGATCAACACCGGCTTCGGCAAACTCGCGAGCGTGCATATCGGCGCGGAAGACTTATTGGTGCTGCAGCGTAACATCGTGTTGTCGCACGCCGCCGGCGTCGGCGAGCCGATGCAAGACGCGAATGCGCGGCTGATGATGGCGCTCAAGCTCGCGAGCCTCGGCCACGGCGCCTCCGGCGTGCGGCCGCAGACCATCGCCATGCTCGAGGCCATGCTGGAACGCGGGATCGTGCCGGTGGTCCCGAGCCAGGGCTCGGTGGGAACATCGGGCGATCTCGCCCCACTCGCCCACCTCGCGGCGGCGATGCTCGGCATCGGCGAAGCGCGGTTCGCCGGCGAGACCATGCCGGCCGATGCCGCGCTCGGGCGCGCCGGGCTCGCACCCCTTGTGCTCGGTCCCAAGGAGGGGCTCGCTCTCCTCAACGGCACCCAGTTTTCGACCGCTGAAGCATTGGCAGGCCTGTTCACCATCGAACGGGTGTTCCACGCGGCGCTCATCACCGGCGCGCTCACAACCGATGCGGCGAAAGGCTCCGACACGCCGTTCGATGCCCGCATTCATGCGCTGCGTGGCCATCGCGGCCAGATCGAGGTCGCGGCCGCCCTGCGCACGCTGATGGCTGGCAGCCCGATTCGCGCCTCGCACCTCGTCAACGACGACCGCGTGCAAGACCCTTACTGCCTGCGCTGCCAGCCGCAGGTGATGGGCGCCGTGCTGGACCTCGCCCGGCAGGCCGCGGCGACGCTGGCGATCGAGGCCAATGGCGTCTCCGACAACCCGCTGATTTTCGCCGGCAGCGGCGAGGCGCTGTCGGGCGGCAATTTCCACGGCGAGCCGGTAGCGTTCGCCGCCGACATGCTGGCGATCGCTACCTGCGAGATCGGCTCGCTCGCCGAGCGGCGGGTAGCCATGCTGATCGATCCCGCCCTGTCGGGACTGCCGGCCTTTCTCACCCCGCGGCCCGGCCTCAATTCCGGATTGATGCTGGCGCAGGTGACGGCGGCGGCGCTGGTGTCCGAGAACAAGCAGCGCGCCTATCCAGCCAGCGTCGATTCGATCCCGACCTGTGCGAACCAGGAGGACCACGTGTCGATGTCGGCGCATGCCGCGCGCCGGCTCGCCGCCATGGCGGAGAACGCCGTCAACGTGATCGCCATCGAGCTCATTGCCGCGGCGCAGGGCTGCGACTTCCATTTGCCCCTCACATCGAGCCCGCCGCTCGAACGGGCACGGGTGCGGCTGCGTGAACGCGTGCCGCGGCTCGAGCACGATCGCTACCTTGCTCCCGACATTGCAACGGCGGCCGATCTCGTGCGCTCCGGCGCGCTCACCGCCGCAACGGACCTGGACCTCCCCGGCATCGAAGGACGGAATGCATGACCGAGCCGTGGCTCACCGTGAAGCAGGGCGATACGGCTCTGCTGGTGTCGTTCCCGCATACCGGCCTGAGCGTTCCAGCGGAGTGCGCGGCCGCGCTGGTATCGTTCCCGCTGGCGCGTCACGACGCCGATCGGCATATCGACAAGCTTTACGCCTTTGCAACCGAACTCGGCGCCACCACCGTGCATACGGCGCTCTCGCGCACAGTGATCGACGTCAATCGCGATCCCTCCGGCGCGTCACTCTATCCGGGACAAACAACCACCGGCTTGGTGCCGACGGAAACCTTCGACGGCCGAGCGCTCTACCGCGACGGGCAGGCACCCACGCCGGACGAGATCGAACGGCGCAAGGCGCTCTATTTTGCGCCGTATCATCGCGCACTCGCCTGGGAGATCAAACGGCTGCGCGCCCGGCATCCGCGTGTGGTGCTGTACGATTGCCACTCCATCCGTTCGGTCGAGCCGCGGCTGTTTTCCGGCGAACTTCCGGTATTCAACATCGGCACCAATTCAGGCAAGAGCTGCGATTCCGCCCTGGAAGCGGCGGTGGCGCACCGTTGCGCCGCGAGCCCGTGGTCGCATGTGGTCAACGGGCGGTTCACCGGCGGCTGGATCACCCGCACCTATGGCCGCCCTGCCGAAGGCGTCCATGCCGTGCAGATGGAACTTGCGATGCGCGGCTACCTTCCCAACGAGAAAGACCCGCCGCCATGGGACCCCGATTTCGCCAAACCGATCCAGCAGACACTGCGCGCCGTGCTCGAAGACTGCCTCGCCTTTGCACGAGGATGATGCCGTGGCAGTTCAGCCTTAGGGCGCAATAGCGTAGCGTAGTGCGCCGGTCTTGCAGCGGCGAGCTACGGTGAAGACGCCTAGCCCGCCCTACGCAGTGCGGGCATGGAGGTACGAGAACCCGATGCTCACCCGTCTCGACAATGCCCGTGTCATTCGCGCGGCGCACGGCACGCAACTCTCGGCCAAGAGCTGGCTGACCGAGGCGCCGCTGCGCATGCTGATGAACAACCTCGACCCCGAGGTGGCGGAGAAGCCGCATGAGCTCGTGGTCTATGGCGGCATCGGTCGCGCGGCGCGCGACTGGGAGAGTTACGATCGCATCGTCGCGGCCTTGCGCGCCCTGGAGGCGGACGAGACGCTGTGCGTGCAATCGGGAAAACCCGTCGGCGTGTTTCGCACCCATGCGGACGCGCCGCGGGTGCTGATCGCCAATTCAAACCTGGTCCCGCACTGGGCGACGCTCGACCATTTCAACGAGCTCGATCGCAAAGGCCTGATGATGTACGGGCAGATGACGGCAGGCTCGTGGATCTATATCGGCTCGCAGGGCATCGTGCAGGGCACCTACGAGACCTTCGCCGAACTGTTGCGGCGCCACTACGGCGGCAGCCTTGCGGGCAAATGGATCCTCACCGCCGGGCTCGGCGGCATGGGCGGCGCGCAGCCGCTCGCCGCCACCATGGCGGGTGCTTCGCTGCTGGCGATCGAGTGCCAGCCGTCGCGCATCGAGATGCGGCTCAAGACCGGCTATCTCGACGCGCAGGCAAAGGACCTCGACGAAGCGCTGGCGATGATGGACCGCGCCGGCCGTGAGCGAAAACCGGT
>Ga0307281_10000383_pt1 | contig 11495 bp, 9 predicted proteins | sample ER_DNA_120_FD_194486 | JGI IMG/M metagenome (GOLD analysis project Ga0307281, IMG submission 194486) | Bulk soil microbial communities from the East River watershed near Crested Butte, Colorado, United States - ER_DNA_120 | ecosystem: Environmental > Terrestrial > Soil > Floodplain | place: USA...
TGCCCGAAGCAATCCGGCGAGTGCCTGACCGGCATCACGCCGGAGACCGTGGCGGCGGCGATCGCCACCGCGATGGACGCAACGGCCCCGCGCCGGATCCTCCTCGACTGAAATGCCCGCACAGAGACTTCTCTATAATATGATGTATCCGCTCGCGCTTGTTGGCGCACGGATATCCTCTCTGTTTCTCCCGAAAATGCGGGAGGCCATTCGCGGACGCTCGGGTTATCAGGAACGTTGGCGTACGCTGCAAGCCTCGCTTCGCGAGGCTACGGTCTGGTTCCACGTCGCCAGTGTCGGCGAATTCGAGCAGGCGCGCCCGGTAATAAGCGCCATCAGGCGCTCTCATCCGGACATTCCGGTGATGGTGACGTTCTCTTCGCCGTCGGGATATCACTTCTGGAAGCGCAGAGAGAAGGCCGAGGGGAATGTAATTCACTTCGTGGATTATCTTCCCTTCGACCGAGCGCGTACAATGCGCTTCTGCCTCGACGCGGCAAGGCCGCGTCTACTGGTGTTCGTGAAATTCGACCTGTGGCCGAACCTGATCTGGGAGGCGCGCGCGCGCGACATTCCGGTGGCGCTGATCGACGCGACCCTGAGCCCGTCGTCGAAACGCCTCTCCGCCGCGGGGCGCTGGTTCTACGGGGGATTGTATCTTGCGCTCAACCCGATCCTTGCCATCAGCGCCGAAGATGCGGCGCGGTTCGCGCACAGCGCTCCCGCGCATCACGCTATCGCGATGTGTGGAGACACGCGTTTCGACCGCGTGATGGAACGCTGGAACGCGCGCGCGCGCGACGTGCTCCCGCTTCCCGACGACGGTGCCCTTACGCTCATCGCCGGCAGCACGTGGCCGCCCGACGAAGCGCGCCTGCTCCCCGCCCTCACGCGACTCGTGCGCGAGGTGCCGGATCTGCGCGTCATCGTGGTGCCGCACGAACCGCTCCCCGCCCACGTGAGCACGCTGCGGCAGTGGGCGCTCGAACAGGGACTCTCCGTGCGCACCACGAGTGAAACCACCACGGACCTCTCCGCGCGCGTGGTGATCGTCGATACCGTGGGTGTTCTCGCGGAAGCGTACGCGCATGCGCACGTGGCGTACGTGGGCGGCGCGTTCTCGACCGGGGTGCACAGCGTGATCGAGCCCGCCATCGCGGGGCTCCCGGTGGTGTTCGGGCCGCGGCACGACAATTCGTTTGAAGCGGGGCAACTCATCGAACACGGTGCCGCCTCCTCGGCCGGCAACGAGGAGGAAGTGTATCTGGCACTGCGGCGTTACCTGACCGATGAGCCGTCACGGCGCGCCGCCGGATCGGCGGCGCGTACCTACGTTAGGTCTCAGCTGGGCGCCACCGAGAAATGCATGGCGGCGCTGTCGGCATATTTGTAAAATTCCCGAGAGCCATGATCCAACCTGCCCATCCCGGATTCATCCAGATCGAGACCACGCTGGCGTGCAACGCCGAGTGTCCGTTCTGCTCGCACGCGACGCTCACGCGCCGTCCGCGCCGCATGGAGGACTGGGTGTGGAAGAAAATCATCGACGAGACGCGCGGGCTCGGCATCACGTACCGCCCGTTTCTCATCAACGAGCCGCTGGCGGACAACCGCCTGGCCGACATCATGCGTTACATCCGCCAGGATCCGACCGCGCGCGTCGAGCTCAACTCGAACGGTGAGCTCATGAAGGAAGAGCGGGCGCGGGAGCTCCTCGACGCCGGGCTCGACATCATCCGCTTCTCCATCGACGGATTCTCCGAGGAGACGTTCTCAAAATCACGCGTGGGCCTCGACTACAACCTGACCGTCGAGCGCGTGGTGCGCTTCCTCGAGCTGGCACGCGCGGCCGGCAGCACCGCGCACATCGAGGTGCGCATGATCACCATGGACCACAACCGCCACGAGCAGGAAGCGTTCATTAATTTCTGGGAGAAGGCGGGAGCCATCGCGGTAATCACGGATCTTTACCTGTGGCCGTGGGAGCCGGGGGTCAAACCCGTCCAGCTGCCGTGCAAAAAGGTACTGCAGGAGATGTTCTTCTTCGTGAACGGAAAGGCCTCGCTGTGCTGCTGGGATTCACACGAGCGCGGTGTCGTGGGCGACGTGACGCGCGAGCACGTGCTCGACATCTGGAAGGGCGAACTAAATCGCCACTATCGTTCGCTCCTCGAGCAGGGCCGCCGCGACGAGCTGCTCCTGTGCTCGAACTGCGAGGCCTACAAGGGCCACTACTTCGACGGCTTCCCCGCCCCCGCGTTGGTCCAGGCATAGGCACCATCGCGCACCACGCGCGGCGCCTTGCCGCACAGGTCCACCAGGGTCGACGAAACCCCGCCCGGTACTTCCCCGATGACGATCAGGTCCACTTCCGTGCTGAATTCGCGGCGGATGTCATGTACGTCGAGGAGCGGATCCTGCCCCGAGCGATTCACACTCGTGGACACGATGGGCTCCCCCACTTGCTCGATCAGACTGCGCAGCGCTTCCAGGGCGGGAACGCGCACGGCCACCGTCGGTCCCACCCACGCGGGCAGTGACGGCCCGCTGGGCAGAATCACGGACAGCGGCGCGGGCCAGCGAGCGGCCAGAGCTTCGCGCGTGGAGCAGCCGTAGGACTGCACGCAGCGATCCACCATTTCGATCGACGATGCCAGCACGATGTAGCGGCGATCCGTTGACGCGTGTTTGATGGCGGAGATGCGCGTGATGGCTTCCTCGGCGGAGAGCTTCGCGCTGAATCCGAACAGTGTATCGGTGGGAAGCACCACCACGCCGCCGCTAGCCAGCGTCTCACGCGCCAGCTCGAGCGTGCGGGAATCCTCGATCACACCTGCGATGGATGCGTCGTGCGTCATCCGTTACGCAGCTCCTCACGGTACGCGTGGAGCTTCTTCGCCACGTCGGGGTCCGACAGGGCGAGAATCTGCGCGCACAGGATGGCGGCGTTCTTGGAGCCGTTCGATCCCACGCCCACCGTGGCGACCGGAATGCCGCCCGGCATCTGCACCATTGAAAGCAGCGCATCTATACCATTGAGCGCGCCGCCGGGAATCGGAAGACCGACCACGGGTTTCGACGAGATCGATCCGATCACGCCGGGCAGCGCCGCGGACAGTCCCGCTGCCGCGATGAAGATCTGTGTGCCCGCCGCGTCGACGCGGCGCACGTATTCGTGCAGCGCCTCGGGCTGGCGGTGCGCGGAGATGACCTTGAGCTCCCAGTCGATGCCGAAGCGATCGAGCAGTTCGGTGGTGGCTTTGAGGTGTCCTTCGTCGCTCTTGCTGCCGAGCAGAATCGCGACGCGAGCAGATTTCGCCATTTATCGTTTCGTCCTTTCCCGGTCTGCGCCGGTGTGACGGCGTCCAATGTCGCCTCTGAAAAATGAACCGGCGATCCTCACGCGGCCCACCGCGGCATACGCGGCCTCGAGCGCGTGCGCAAGATCGCTTCCCCACGCGCTCACGGCCAGGATGCGGCCGCCGGTTGAAAGCGTCTTGTTGCCTTCGATGCGGGTACCACCATGAAAGACAGTGACGTTGTCTCCGGTTATCTCAGATAAACCCTCGACCGGCACGCCGGTCTCGGGTTCGTTCGGATATCCCTTCGCTGCAATCACGATTGCCGCGCAACTGCCTTCGTGGGTTTCAATGCGCTTCGGGATCGATCCCTTCGCGGCATCGAGCAGCAGCGTCGCCACGTCGCCGGAGAGGAGCGGTATCAGCGCCTCCGTCTCCGGGTCGCCGAAGCGCACGTTGAACTCGAGCACCTTCGGCCCATCGGCGGTCCACATGAGACCCGCGTAGAGTGTCCCCGTGAACGGCGCGCCTTCCTTCTGCATGCCCTTCAGGACCGGCACCATGACGCCCTTGCGCACGTGCTCCAGGTCCATGTCGCTGATCCACGGCACCGGGGCGATGGCCCCCATGCCGCCCGTGTTGGGGCCGCAATCGCCGTCGTAGGCGCGCTTGTGGTCCTGCGAGCTCGGGAGCAGCACACACTCGAGGCCGGCACACATGGCGTGCACGGAGACCTCTTCGCCTTCCAGGCATTCTTCCACGACCACGCGGCTTCCGGATGCGCCGAAGCGGCCGCCAACCAGCATGTCGTCGATGGCGTGCTCGGCCTCGTCCAGCGACGTCGCGACCACGACACCCTTGCCCGCCGCGAGACCATCCGCTTTGACCACGACCGGAGCGCCGAGTTTGCGCGCGTAAGCCTTCGCGGCGGCGGCATCGTCGAACACGGCGAACTCCGCGGTCGGAATCCCGTGGCGATGCATGAAGTCCTTGGAGAAAGCCTTGCTGCCTTCGAGCCGCGCCGCGGCCGCCGTCGGTCCGTAGATTGAGAGACCCGCTGCGCGGAAGCGATCCACCACACCGAGCATGAGCGGGCCTTCCGGGCCCACGACCGTGAGGTCGATCTCTTCGCGCTTCGCGAACTCGACCAGGCCCGCGACGTCGTCGGCCTTGATGGCGACCGTCGTGGCGACCAGCGCCGTGCCCGCGTTCCCGGGTGCGACGAACACCGCCGACACGCTCGGCGAGCGACGAATCGCCCACGCGAGCGCGTGCTCACGGGCACCCGAACCGATGATCAGCACTTTCAAGTTACGTATCCTCGCGGAAGGAGTGGGCGGATGCGCGCACGATATCGAATCGAGCCCGGCACGTCAACCGCGACGCTCCATCGCCTTGGGACCTCTTGGCCTCGCAAGTGCGGCGCTGCCACGATGTGTCCTGGCCGGCCCCGCGACCGCTCACTCGGCTTCCCGGCTCCGCCCGCCAGCATTTCATAGCGGACTCGCCAGGCGATCCTCGTTCGCTCCTTCACGAGGGGCGTGCCACGACACATCGGTCGCGCGCCGCACAACCACGCGTGTTTACCAACTCATTAAAACTCGGGACCGTTACGGACGTGGCAGGAAATTTACCGTCGTAACGAAGGTGAAAAATGCGCAGCGTCTGGCGCCGCACTTGCGAGACCGAGCGAGAGAGGATCGCGGCTAGCTGGCCGCAGCGATACGCTCGATGGCCTTTTTGAGATTCGCCTGCGAGTTCGCGTACGAAAGCCGGATGAAGCCCTCGCCCTGCGGTCCGAACGACGTGCCCGCAAGCACGGCGACGCCCGCTTCTTCCATGAGGTAGTTCTCCATCTGCTTCGACGTCTTCCCCGTCTGGGCGATGTTGGGGAACACGTAGAAGGCACCCGCGGGGCGGTGGCAGCGGAAATTCGGAATCTTGTTGAGCCCGTCCACGACCAGGTCGCGGCGCGCGCGGAATTCCTTCACCATCGCGTCGACGCTGTCCTGCGGCCCGCGCAGCGCTTCCACGCCCGCGATCTGCGTGAAGCTGCACGTGCAGCTGGTTGAATTGGTCTGTAGCTTCGCGACCTTGGCCGCCATCTCGAGCGGGAAGATACCGTAGCCCAGGCGCCAGCCCGTCATCGCGTAGGTCTTCGAATATCCGTCCAAAATAATCGTGCGCTCCGGCATGCCAGGATACGCATAGGGCGTGTAATTCTGCCCGTCATAGATGATGCGCGAATAGATCTCGTCGGAGAGCACGTAGAAGTCGTGCTTTACCGCCAGCTCGGCGAGACGCGCGATGGTTTCCTTTGGAAGCACTGCCCCCGTGGGATTATGCGGCGAGTTGATGATCACCAGGCGCGTGCGCTTCGTGATCAGCGACTCGAGCTGGTCGGGATCGAACGCAAAGTTGTTCTTCTCGGTGAGCGGAAGCGGCACGCGCGTGGCGCCGATGTACTCCGCCATGCTCTCATAGATGGGAAAGCCCGGATCGGGATAGATGACTTCGTCGCCCGGATCGAGGAGGGCGAGCGCGGTGAAGAAGATGATCGGCTTGGCGCCGGGTGTGATCACGACCTGCTGCGGGTCGATGGACACATCGCGGGTGCGCGAGACGTACTCGGCGATGGCCGAGCGCGCTTCCGGCATCCCGGCGGAAGGACCGTAGTGCGTGAACCCCTTGTCCATGGCCGTCTGCGCCGCCTGGACGATGTTCCGGGGGGTATCAAAATCCGGTTCTCCGATTTCCAGGTGCACGATGTCTTTGCCCTTGGCCTCGAGGGCCCGGGCCCGGGCCAGTACCTCGAAGGCGGTCTCGGTGCCCAGGTGGTTCATGCGTTCGGCAAACTTCATGTCATCTCCGTCTCGCGACCGTGGCGCCACCCCGGCGTTGCGCTTGTGCAACGACTGCAGGTGGAGCACATAAACTGTTGATACGCGTGACGGTAGCAAGGGGTGTGCCCTGCTGTCAAAACTGTTTTGCAGTGTGGATAACTAGCCACCGCGGAGACCCAGTGTCACCCACACGCGCGGGCTTCCCGGAGGCCGCTGGGACCACGCGGCGCCCAGCCAGGCATGGTGACGGAACCATAGACGCGTAGACGCGGCGAGGGACGCGCCCTTGCCCGTCACGGTGGAGTATTCGGCGATGCCGGGCGGGGCGTCATCGGTGGAGTACGAGACCTGTCCCGGGGCCAGGGCGTGAGCGCTCGCCGAGAGCCGCGTGTCGAGTGGCCCCGCGCGCATCCGCCACGACCACGAGGCGATCATCCCCGGCTTCCCGCTTCGATTCTGGACCCACTCGACGCGGTACGCGTTGTCAGTGAGCCCGAGAAACACGCGCAAGGTCGCCCGGGCTCTCCAGTCATCGGCCACCTCATGCGACGGCAACGCGGCCAGCGCTCCGTTTTCCGGACGCGTGGACTCCTCGCGTGTAACCCGCGCGGCCAGTTGCAATCGCGTGTCATCGGTGACGCGCCACTCACCGTCCCAGAAGGCGCGGCGACGGCGAATGTCGGAGACGACGTCGCGGCGCGTGAGCGTGGAAACACCGGTCCGGCTTGCGCCCCATCCCCATCCATCGCGGCGCTCGAGTGCGGCGCCCCATCGTTCCTTGCGCGCGAACACGAGGGGCGCATCGTTGGCCGGACCGGCGCCGGCAATCGCAATGGCACTCCACTCGCGACGTGATCCCGCAACGACGCGTGCGACAGCACGCGCGCGAGAATCGGCGAGCGCTAGCTCGCCGCTCACGAATGCGGTCTCTGTCTTGTGTGCGCCGTAAGTCGAAATCGCCGTTCGACGTGTGTCGCCGTCGATGGTCTCGCCGAACGCGGCTCCCACCACCCCATCACTTCCTGCTCGTTCGATGCTGGCCGCCGCCACGCGTCCTTGTGGTTCGTCGTGCGCCTGCCATCCGCCCAGTCCGAAGCAATACGCACCCGCTCCCAGTACGACTCCCCCACCGGTCATCGACGACCACGTGGACGTGGAGGCCCGCATCGCGAGGCCCTGCATGCGCACCGAACCCGGCGCGCGCAGGTCTCCGCCCGTGCGCGGGTCGCCGAGGAGTGCTCCCTCCGCGATGGCCGGCGTGAAATCACCGGCCACGACTTCGCGCAGCGCACCGTCTCCGTGCCACGCGATTGATCCGACCTCGCCCGATGGGTACGAGCGCGCGTGCAAACTCGCGCCGCGCGCAAATGCATCTACGCGGGCGCTCTGCGTGTTGCCGTCCACCCATTCAAGGTTGAAGCCCCGCGGGAGCGAGTGGACGGTCTCGCCCGCCCCGCCAACCGCGAGGCCCTCGTACTCGTCGCCCCACACCGTGCCCGACGAGTCGGCGTTGATGGGAGCGCCGTCGTAGTGGAACGAGGCGGCCGGCGCGCATCCGTTCACGGCCGCGAGCATGGCCAGCAGTGCATGTCTCAACGAAAGCACGAGACACTCACCCCCTGCGACATGCCGAGCACCGGATGCTGGAACACGCCGGCCGCCACTTCAATACAGCACCAGTCGATGACGACCGCTCCGCGCATGCTCTCGCTGCCGTCGTCGTAACCGGCCAGCAGGGCCAGGCTCTCGTGCAGCCGCGCGACGGCCGCGATGCCGGCCCCGATGAAGCGATCGCCGTCGATGCGAATACTGCCGATGAGTTGCGCCGCCCCCGCGCGCACGCGAATAGCGAGCGACAGCGAGCTTTCATAACCCGCGCCGGGAGTATCCAGCACCTCGACGTCCGCAATCGTCGAAACTCGCCCGACGTCGGCACGCGACGCGACGCCCGCCGTTCGCGATGCGTACGACGGAGTGCCATCCAGGAGAAGGCGCTCGGCGCCGATACGCACCGCGCCCTGCCAGCGATGACGCAGCGAATATCCGGCTTCGAGAACCGCGCGTGTCTGTGAGCCCACCGGTGATGCCACATCGACCACCGTGCCCGCAAAAAACACAGCGCCAAGTGCACCGGACGCGCGTATGCCGCTCGAGCGCAGGCCGTCGATCCCGTAGAGTTCCGCGTCGGCGCCTTCGACGCGCACGCGCGCGGTCGAATCCGACAGCGACGCGCGCACCGGCGCCAGGTCGAGACGCGTGCCCGTGACGCGCTCCACCACGGACGGAAACGCAAGCCCGGCCGCCGCATCGCGAACGAAACCGCACAGCACGTAACCCAAGCAAAGACTAAGGAACACCACCCGCCGCACACCCCACCACCACCTTGTCCACCTCTATGCGCGAACCATCGGCGCGGAACATCTCCGTCGCCACGATATAGAGCCCGGGTGCGACCGCCACACCGTCGTCACGGCGGCCGTCCCACACGAAGAGCGATGGAAACGACGTCGTCCCGCCCAATGCGGCCAGGCGATGACCGTCGAGGTCGTACACCCACACGTCGATGCGCGCGACATCCACAGAAGGCGTGGCCGCGACGCGCAGGAGATCGCCGCGCGCGGGCGCGAACGGATTGGGTGTCACCGCCACGTGTCCGCGTGGCGCGGGCGTATCGATGAACGCGCGGTTGGCGATTGCGGGAGAGCAGCCGTCCGCCGCATCGGAAAGACGCCACACCGCGGCGCCGTCGTGCAGAAACAGATCGATACGCTCCAGACTTTTCCCCGCCGACGACGACGGCACCGCCGGATACGACACCGCGTCGACCACGATGCCATAGCGGTCGAGTACGAGAATGCTGTCCGCCAGCGCGCCGCCCGAACGGTTGAACGTGGGCCAGGCACCGCGCACGCCAAACAGCCGCGCCTGCGGCGCGGCCGGCACGCACTCGGCAAGGCGATCGGGATCGGCGGAAAGCGCGATCCACGCTCCCGGATCCAGCACCAGCGTGTCCACGTCGATGACGACGGGGCGCCCCCGCTCATCCCGAATGCTGAATCCCGTCACATCGACGGGCGCATTCCCCGCATTCATCCACTCGACGAACTGTGGACATCCCTCGCGCGGCGAGCTCCACACTTCGCTCACAAGAATGGGAATGCGCCCCACGCGGCGCAGGAGCTGAACGCGATTGTTGTCGTCGCGCTCGTCGAGAGAATCGCGCAGCGAGATGGCGAGCCAATGATAGCCGCGCGATAGCGCGGCATTCACGACCACACGCTCGAAGTCGCCCGGAATGATCTCGCGTTGGTTCGAGCCGGCTTCGCTGAACTCCGTGACGCCCGCGCTGGAATCCGCCAGTTCCAACGCGACATCGCCGGCGGCAATGGACACCAGCCCATGATTCTCGATGCGTACGCGGATGCGCTCGATGCCGGGTTCGTCGCGCGCGCCACGGACGGCCATGCCGGCATCGAGGATCAACACCGGGTCGTAGCGCGCCACGTTGTGACGCCCCGGTGTGGGTGTCGCAGCGATGAAGTCGATGGAGTTGTCGTCGGAGTCGACGCCGTCGAGAGCGCGCGCGATCGACTTCCCCGCTGTCACCTTGGCCGCACCCATCGTCTCCGCGAAGGCCGGATCGTCGAGATCACCGTAGCCCACCGTATCGACGACCTGACCGTCGGCGTCGACGAGGCGGATGGCGTCGGGACCGTTTTGGAGTGAGTAAGCAGTGACCGCGTCGGGGAGCGGAGTCACGAGATCGCCGCCAAGCACGAACAGCCCGTCCGCCGCAATGGTGGTCGCAGCCGGCGCGCGCCACACCAGCACCCACGTGGTTCCCGCGCCGTTGTGAAACTCGATCGTCGCCCCCGCGATGTCGGCGGGAGCAATGTCAGTATTGATCAGCTCGATGAACTCGTGACCCGTATCGGTGCCGGGATGGTCATAGTAGAGCTCATTGATGACGACACGAGCGAGCGCGGGCCGCGCCGGAAGCAAGCCCCCGACGGCGACCAGAAGCAGACATGCAGAAGAACGCCACATCCCATCCACCCCACGCGTGCAACCTACCGCGCGCGCTTCAAGGACGCAATATGCACATGGGTGACGGCGGGCGTGAACGAAAAGGACAGAAGAGACGCTAGATCAACCCCGCGCGTTTGCGGAGAAGCCACTCGGCGGAGAGGAGGAGCAGGACGGCCACGAACCACGGCACACTCGCGCGCAGCACGGACTCGGAGACCACAGGTACGCGGCGCGGCGAGACGTCGATCTTCTTGGCCAGATCGTCGACACCGTCGGGCGTGAGATAGGCGCCGCCCGTTCGCCGCGCGATGCGCTCCAGCGCGGCGCGGTCCTGGGCGGTGCTGCGGAACTCCACCGATGTCGGCGAGACGCGCAGCTGGAGCGGCTTTGATTGTAGAACACGGCCGGGAAGCTCGGCGGTTCCGCGCACGGTGTAGCGTCCGGCCGGAAGCGGATCGAGCGAGGCGGAAAGGCGCGAATCATCCTCTCCCTCGCGGTGCATGGGGACGCGCTCGAGCGGAGTGTTGTCGCCGGTGGAATCGCCGCGCGAGACTTCGATGGTCACCGGGACACCGGTGACGGGCTGGAGCTTGTCGTTGAACACCTCCGCGTAGAAGACGGGGTGCTCGCCGGTCTCGAACACGTTCTTGCGCGCGATCAAGACAAAGCGTCCCGCCTCCTCGCCGCGCGTCAACACGTCGAGAAGCCGCGTCATGAGTTCGTCGTACGCGCCGCTGTTTCCGCCCAGAAAACGCCAGCGCCACAACGGGCCCGCTGCTACCGCGGCCACGCGTCCCTTCCCCGCCGTCCCATACGCCAGTGCCGGCACGTTGCGCCCGCGCACGCCGATCAACATCTCAGCCGAGGGCTTCGCCGTCACTCCATTATAGAAGCCAAGGAGCGGCGCTCGTTCCTGCCACTCCGTCTGCGAGAGCAGCGGCACCAGTGGTGCGGTCACCGGGTGTGACGACGCGCGCGCGCCCGGTCCCACCAGCGTGTACTGCAACGTGAAGGTGAAGGGTGCATTGCCGGCGACGGGCAGGATGTCGCGCAGGCGCGACCACGCGCCCGCCGTCTCATACAGAGATGAAGGCCCGGGCAGCACCAATAGTCCGCCGCCGCGCTCGACGAAACGCTTGATGCCATCGGTCACGGCCTGTGTGAGGACGGCGTCACTTACCGAAGCGAGCACCACCGCATCCGCGGTGGCGAGCTGCGCCGCGAAGTCCGACGCGCGATGCACGCGTCCCACGGGTGGGGCCTCGCGCTGCGGGCCCATGAAGAGACTGCACTCGACGCTGGGATCCTTGGCCGCGAGTGCGGT
>Ga0307281_10000384_pt1 | contig 11493 bp, 8 predicted proteins | sample ER_DNA_120_FD_194486 | JGI IMG/M metagenome (GOLD analysis project Ga0307281, IMG submission 194486) | Bulk soil microbial communities from the East River watershed near Crested Butte, Colorado, United States - ER_DNA_120 | ecosystem: Environmental > Terrestrial > Soil > Floodplain | place: USA...
CGCCGCGACCGCCCCGCTATATCGCAGCCCGACGACGGAACCGTACCCTCGATCGCTCCCGCCGTTTGCGTAGATTCGCTTGTTGAACAGGACGATTTTCCCCTTGGCCCCCTCGCCCAACGCCTTGAGCTCGTCGAGGCTCGATACTTCGACGACTTCGGCGGTGATCCCGGAAGGCGGGGTTCCGTCGCTCATGCCGAGCGCGAGGATCACCAAGGGGTGCGGAATCGGCGACAGGATGCGGCCGCTCGCGTCGCCGCGCACCCAGTGCGGCACCATCACCTTTTCCGCGCGGACCTTGTCGAGGCCGTCGCGCTTCATCTCTTCCGCGCACCAGCGCACGGCCTTCTCGAGATTCTCGGAGCCCGAAAGCCGCGGGCCGATCCGATCGGTGAGCCACGCGAGCTTTCGATACGCGCCGTCGCTTCGGAGCCCCGCGTCGATGATCCGCGAGACGGGGTCGGCATCGGCCGCTCCGATCAGAGCCGCCATAACAATTCCGAGCGCCAACGATCGAATGACGGGCTTCATCGAAGGCGCATGTTAACGTGGGGCGCGGAGATTCCGAGATGAATGTGACCGCATTTCGTGGCCTGCGCCCTCGCGCCGATCTCGCCGCGAGGATTCCGAGCCTTCCCTACGACGTCCTCGACTCGCACGAAGCGCGGGCGCTCGCGCACGACGACCCCTACACGTTTCTGCACGTCGTGCGGGCCGAGATCGACCTCGACCCGGCCGTCGATCCCCACGACGCCCGCGTTTATTCAAAAGCTCGGGAGAATTTCCTCGAGATGCGCGGCAAGGGGTGGCTCGTCCGCGATGCGCGTCCGGCGTTCTACCTCTACAAGCAGCGGATGGGGGACCACGTCCAGACCGGAGTCGTGGGCGCGGCGCTGGTTTCCGACTACCTCGAGGGACGAATCAAGAAGCACGAGCATACGCGGCCCGACAAGGAGGACGATCGAACGCAACACGCCGATGCGATCGGCGCCAACCCCGGACCGGTCTTCCTCGCCTACCGCGGCCACGCCACGATCGATGCGCTGGTCGGCGCGGGGACTGGACGCGAGCCCGCCGCCGATTTCGTCGCTGCCGACGGGATCGGCCACACCCTCTGGGTCATCGACGAACCCGCTGAGGTGGCGCGGCTCGAAGCGGCGTTCCGCGAAGTGCCCGAGAGCTACATCGCCGACGGGCATCATCGTGCCGCGGCCTACGCGCGGGTGGCGCGGATGCGACGCGAGCGCGCCGCGACCACCGCGATCGAGCGGCCGTTCGACCGCTTCCTCGCGGTTCACTTCCCGGCCGCCGGGTTGCGCATCCTCGACTACAACCGACTCGTCCGCGATCTTCACGGTCTTCCGCCCGACGCGTTCCTCCGGAAGATCGGTGCCGCAGGGTTCGACGTCGTCACGCCGTGGCCGGGGATGAGTCCGCGGCAGGCGGCGACGTTCGGGATGTACCTCGGGGGGATGTGGCGTCTTCTCCTCGCTCGTCCCGAGACCGCCGACAACGGCGATCCCGTGAAGCGGCTCGACGTTTCCATCCTTCAGGACCGCATCCTGGGGCCCATCCTCGGTATCGGTGACCCGCGAACCGATCGGCGCATCGTGTTTTGCGGTGGCATTCGTGGCGTTGGCGAACTCACGCGCCGCGTGGATTCCGGGGAACACGCGGTGGCTTTCGCGATGCACCCGACGAGCCTCCCGGACGTGATGGCCGTCGCCGACGCCGGAGCGGTGATGCCTCCCAAGAGCACCTGGTTCGAGCCCAAGCTTCGCTCGGGCATGGTCGTGTACCTCCTCGACGAGGACTGAGCTTTTGGGCGGGATCACGGGGGAGGGGAAACGCGGCTGGTTGAACCGCACCGTGGCCGCTTTCGGGTTGACGAGCCTTCTCTCAGACGCCGGCCACGAGATGGCGACTTCCGTCTTGCCGCTCCAGCTCACCCGTCTCGGTCTGGGCGCCTCGGCCCTCGGCGCGATCGAAGGAATCGCGGACGCCGCCTCGGGCCTCGCGAAGCTCGCCGGAGGGGTGGCCGGCCAGCGGATCACTCGCAAGAGGCCTTGGACCGCCGCGGGTTACGCCGTGACGGCGCTCGGCACTTCGGCGCTTGGGTTCGTTTCCACGTTGCCGTTGTTCGTCGCGCTGCGCTCCACCGCTTGGGCGGGGCGGGGGTTTCGAGGGCCGCTGCGTGATTTCCTCGTCTCCGACTCCGTTGAACCGCGCTACTACGCTCGGGCGTTCGGGCTGGAGCGGGCGGGGGACATGATCGGCGCGGTTGCCGGCCCGCTGCTCGCGCTCTCGCTGCTCGCCGCGGGCGTCGCGATGAAAAGCGTACTGCTCATCGCCGTCGTGCCCGGCCTCCTGGCGGCCGCGTGCGTCATGGGACTCGTGAAAGAGCGCGCGCACGATCCGGCGGCAGGGCACGGCACGATGCTGCGCCCATCGATGCCGCGAGGGTACTGGCCGCTCCTCGGAGCCGTGCTGCTGTTCGGCCTCGGCGATTTCTCCCGGTCGTTCCTCATTCTCGCGGTGGCCAAGGCGACCCCCATCGCCGATAGCGGGAAGGCGGTATTGTTCGGCCTGCCGGTGCTGCTTTACGCGCTCCACAACGGGGTCAGCGCGATCGCGACGTTCCCATCCGGCCACTTCGCGGATCGATTCGGCCGTCGCCGTGTCCTGGCCGTGGGTTATCTGCTCGGCCTCGGAGTCAACTTGACGCTGGCTGCCGCCAGCCGGAGCCTCACCGCGGTTTGCTTCGCGTTCCTGCTGTCCGGAGTCGCCATCGCGATCGAGGAAACCGTCGAAAAGGCATGCGTTGCCGAAATGCTGCCGCGCGAGAGCCGGTCCTACGGTCTGGGCGTTCTCGCCACCGCCAACGCTGTCGGAGACGTGGTTTCTTCCGTAGCGATCGGGTTGCTGTGGGACCGACTGGGAGCGCCGGTCGCATTCGGTTCGGCGGCGGCCTGCTCGGCCGCAGGCTTGCTGCTACTCCTCGCGATCGCGCGGCGGGGCGACCGCGGCGCCCCTATTTCTGCGTCGTCCGCCTGAACAGCTTCTCGCGCAGGAGCTGGTTCAAGCCGGGCTTCGCCAGCAGCTTCTTGATCTGCGGCATCTTGAAATCCGCCGTGACTTTCTCAGCGGTGCCGGAGGCGACCCGGGGATGAACCGCGATTGCCATGCGCAGATCTTCGTCACCTTTGAACCGGGGTTCGTTCGCCAGCGTGTCGAGCGTCCCGGACGAAAGATAAATCGACGCCGCCAGCGCGCGTGCTTCGCCGACACTCAGGTGCGGGTTGTGCGCCAGAGACTCGAGGACCGCCGGGTGGATATCCGAACGCAAGAACTCGCGTTCCTTGAGACCGGTTCGCGATGCCAGCGCAATACGTTGCTGCAGCGGGGTCGCTTCCAGTGCGCTTCTGATTTCCTGAGGCGTCGCTCCCGGCTTCAACCCGTCGAACGGCCCCGGAGGCGGGGCTTCCATGATTCGCGCGAGGAGCACCTCGAGCGCGTCGCGCCGTGAGTCGTCCATCTCAACGAACTCGAGCGCCACGCGAACGGTCGTCCCGTCCGTGTCCGGCTGCACGCGGATGACCCTCCCCTTCAGGCTGACGGAGAGGCTTCCGGAGGGAGAGCACAGGCGAAAGCTCACCGAGTCTGCCGAGGGCACTGGAAACTCCCCGACGAGAAGGACGCCGCTCCGGCTGATATTTTGGGCTTCGCAGGCGAAAACCCGTCCGTCCTCTTCGAGCTCAGCGAGCACCCCGGTGCGGAATCGGAAGCCCTGCCGATGGACATCGTTGGGTTGGCCGCTCATGATCGCTCTCCATCGGGAAACGGTCCGATGGCCGGTCCCTGGTACTTGAATCTGGGGATCGTCTATCATCGACGCCACGAAGCCTCACGAGCAGGACTTAGCGCTCCCCATCCCCGCGAGCGGAGATGGACTGATTTGGGTGGAGAATTGGGTGAAATGGACATAAAAATTCCCGTCAACCCAGAAATCCTCAAAGCGATCTCCAGGATCGACCAATTTCGGACCTTTTGGGCGGGAGGGACGTCGGCCGCCCCGGAACAGCTAGCCCGGATGCGGGCACTGGCTCGGGTCCAGTCGGTTGGATCGTCTTGCCGCATTGCGGGCATCAGGGCCAGTGAAAGCGACGTTATCGCGGTCCTCGCCGGCATGCCGCTGCCGCTTCCGGAGAGCGCCGAACTGGTCGGATACGCGGCCGCGATGGATCGATCGTTCCCCGCGTCGGGTCCGATCGTCACTTTCGACGAATTGGCTGCGTTGAACGCCGTCGTGATGGGCAAGCCGGGAAATCCTCCCCCGCCCAGCGTACTTCGCGATTCACCCCTCCACCTGGAGGTCTTCGATGCCGAGGGCCGCGCGCAAGGACGGGTCCTTCAGACTCTACCGCCCCGCCTGCTTCAAGACAAGATCGAAGACCTCGTGTCGTGGCTCGAGCTGGAGCTTCGGGGCGGCGAACAGCACGCCATCCTCGTCGCCGGCACGTTCTTCATCTACTCCACGTCGATCAGCCCGTTCGAGCGCGGCAACGGTCGCACGGCCCGCGTGGTCCTTCCGCACTTGCTGCGACGCTCGGGGTACGGGTTCGTCGACTACGCCAGTTTGGAGCGCGTCTTCGACGAGATGCGTCTCGCCTACTACGACGCGATCGACGAGGCCCAGACGCGGATCTGGACCGACGAGGCGGACCTCACACCGTGGATGGCGTTCTTCGTCGAGTCTCTGCTGGCCCTGACGATGCGTTTGCAGGCGAAGGTCGATCTCGAAAGCCGTGCGCGGGAGCTGCCGCCCCTGCAGCGCGCCATCCTCGAGACCATCCGCGAGAACGGGACCGGTGCGGCGTCCCTGTTGATGGCGAAGACGGGAGCCAACCGCAACACCCTGAAGGACAACCTGCGACGTCTCGTCGACCGCGGACTGCTGGAGCGCATCGGAAGCAAGCGCGGGACGATCTACCGGCTCTCGATGGGAGAGGCCCAGGACACGCCCAGTTGACGGCCGCCTACCCCAGAACCTGATCGACGGCGCGACGCACCTTCTCAGCCAGCTCGCGCGCGCGGGAAAGCGCGCCAGCCTGGCGGGCGAGATACTCGTCGGCCACCGACGGGTCCGTCAGCGACGGGAGGTTGATCCGCACGTTGAGCGCCGCCCCCTCCGCCGCGGCGAGAGCCGCCGCGCCAGCCACCCCGGCATCCGAGACCGAATTCGGATTCCCGTCCTTGGCGGCCTGAAGCGAAAGCTCCAGCGTTCGAATCGTCGCCTCGAGCACGTCGAGCGGGACCTTCGCGGCGCCCTGGCTCGCGCACTCGATGGCACCGGCGCGCGCCGCGATGTCCTCCGGAGTTTTCTTCGGCAGGCGGGTCGCCGCGAGAACCGCGTTGAACGCGTGGGTGTCACGGTCGACCGCGTCGAGGAACCAGTCCTTCAGCGCCTGCGCTTCGTTTCCCGCGGTCCTCATCGCCGGACGGGACGCCTCCATTCCGGCTTTCGACCAGGTGAGCGCGGCGACCATCGCCACGAGCGACGATGACAACGCTCCGCACAGCGCCGCGACGCTCCCGCCGCCTGGGGCGGGCGAGTTGCTCGACAATTCGTCCGCGAAGTCGCGCACCGTCATGGCGACGAGCCCGGAAGGCCCGCCCGCGTATCGGTACTCGATTACCTTGCGTCCCGGGTCGAACGCCGCGAGCTCCGAAAGGCCGAGGGACAGAACCGCAGCGTGCACCCGCTCCTTCTCGGGAACTCCGCTCGTTTTCCCCTGCTTCGCGAGGTAGTGATCACCGGCGGCAAGAAGCGCCTCGCGCGGAATCAAGCCGACGAGCTCGCTTCCCGTGACGCGCAGGCCGAGTCTTGTCGCCTCTTCGCAGGCCGCATCGAACACCTCGTGCAACGGCGTGACCTTGTAATTCGTCAGGTTGATCGAAACCTGCGCCCTTCCGAACTCCTCGATGTACCAGCCGACGGCGCGGCATTCCTTGAAGCGCCCCGGAATGGTGGTCGTTTTTCCGTCGGCGCCTTTTATCGACCTCCCGGCTTCGCGAATCGCCCCCGCGATCGCGTTGGCCAGCTTCTTGTCCCGCGTGTTCAAATTGATGTTGTAGGCGATCAGGAATTCGCGCGCGCCGATCACCGTGGCGCCGGATTTCGCGTTGAATCGCGCGGGACCGAAGTCGGGTGTGAACTCCGGGTCCTTCAGCTTTTCGGGGAGCGCTTCGTATTCTCCCTTCCGGATCTCGGCAAGCGACTTCCGCTCCGGGCGGGTCGCGGCGGCCTCATACAGGTAGACGGGAATCCCGAGTTCGTCGCCGACCCGTTTCCCGAGCCTCCTCGCGACCGCGACACAGTCCTCCATCGTGGCGCCGGAGACGGGGACGAACGGGCAAACGTCGGTCGCCCCCAGGCGCGGGTGCTCGCCTCGATGCCGGCTCATGTCGATCGTCGCGGCCGCTTTCTTGATCGCCCGAAAAGCGGCCTCCTCGACCGCCTCGGGCTCCCCGATGAACGTGACGACCGTGCGATGGGTGGCGGCGCCGGGATCGACGTCCAGGAGCACCGCGCCGGGCGTCGCCGCGATTTCCGCCGCGATTGCATCGATCACCGCGCGGTCGCGGCCTTCGCTGAAGTTCGGAACGCACTCGATGAGTTTCATGACGGAGATTGTAGCGTTTGTCCCTCCGTGTACGTCGCCCGAGGGCGATCCGAGCGATCTCGGCGATAATCGGCCGTCGGAGGTCGCGCCATGTCCACCCCAATCTCGCGACGCGAGTTCGTGAAGGCCGGCGTCGGTGCCGGCGTCGCGGCCACCGTCCTACGCCAAAAGTCCGCCCGCGCGATCGTCGTGTCGTCGCGCAATGGGAACGAGTTCAAAAACGGCGGAACTCGAACGGCGGTGCACGAGGCGTACCTGCGGATCGAGCGGGGAGAGGACGTGCTGGACGCCATCCTCGCGGGGGTCACGATCCTCGAGTTGGATCCGGCCGAAGACAGCGTCGGCTACGGGGGTATCCCGAATGGCGACGGGATCGTGCAGCTCGACGCGTGCGTGATGCACGGGCCGAAAAAACGAGCCGGCGGAGTCGCGGCGCTCGAAGGCGTGCGCACGCCAAGCCTCGTTGCCCGTGCGATCATGGATCAGACCGACCATCACCTGCTCGTCGGCGCTGGAGCGCAGGCGTTCGCCCGCGCGATGGGGTTCAAAATCGAGGACGATCTCAATACCGACCATTCGCGCAAGCTCTGGCTCGAGTGGAAGCGCCGGATCGATCCGGGGCACTACCTCGATCCCGACAAGCGAGTGACCGAAGCCGCGCGAGCTCGGGAGTCCATGATTGCGGAGGGCCTCCTGTCCCGCGAGCGCATCTACGGCACGATCCACATGAACGCGATCAATGCCAAAGGGGAGATCTGCGGCGCGACGACGACCAGCGGGCTGTCGTTCAAGATTCCCGGTCGCGTGGGGGACTCGCCGATCCTGGGAGCCGGGAACTACGTCGACGGCGACGTGGGTGCGTGCGGTTCGACGGGCCGCGGCGAGGCGAACCTGTACGGCTTGTCGTCGTTTTTCGTCGTCGAAGAGATGCGCCGTGGCACGCATCCGAAAGACGCGATCGCGGAGGCGCTCCGGCGCATCAAGGCGCGCACGGTGGAAAAGAGGCTGCAACAACCGGACGGCAACCCGGCGTTCGACGTCAAGTTTTACGCGATGAACGTCCAAGGCGAACACGCCGGCATGGCGATGTACGCCGGAACCGAGCCGAAGTACGCGGTCTGCGACGAATCCGGACCTCGATTCGTCGTGATGGACGGGCTCCTTCCAGGGAAACCCGCCGGCTAGCTACCAGACTTTGCAGACGTTCTCGGGCTTTTTCACGAGAGCCGATCCGGCCTTGCACTGGAACGCCTCGGCGAACTCGGGCATGTTCACCACGACCCCGTTGATACGGTATTTCCCCGGCGAGTGCGGGTTGGTCGCCGCCATCACGCGGAGATTCTCCGGGCGCTCGTTCTCGCAGGCCCATTGCGCCAAGCCTACGAAGAACCTCTGCTCGGGCGTGAGTCCGTCGATCGGCTCGAGCTTCATGTTCTTGGTGGCTTCCTTCCAGGCGGCCCAGGCGAGAATCGTCCCGCCGAGGTCGGCGATGTCCTCGCCCGAGGTCAGCTTGCCGTTGATCTTGATGTCGTCGACGATGACGTAGCTCGAGTACTGCTCGCGGACACAGTTCGCCCGCTTCTCGAATTCCTCCCCGTCCTTTTTCGTCCACCAGTCGCGCAGATTACCGTCACCGTCGAACTGTCGTCCCTCGTCGTCGAAGCCATGCGTCAACTCGTGGCCGACGGTCGATCCCGTGTTCCCGTAGTTCGGAGCGTCGTCGATCTTGAGATCGTAAAGCGGCGGCATCAGGACGCCCGCGGGGAAGTTGATGTCGTTCATCGACGGGTTGTAGTAAGCGTTCACGGTGGGCGGAGTCATCCCCCATTCACCGCGATCGACGGGCTTCCCGATCTTCGCGAGCTGGCGGTTGGTCTCGAAGACGATCGCCCTCGTCGCGTTGCCGTAAAAGTCGCCGCGTTTGACGGCCAGCGCCGTGTAGTCGCGCCAGACGTCCGGATAGCCGACCTTTTCGCGCACCTTCGCGAGCTTGTCGAGAGCCTGTTTCTTTGTCTTTTCGCTCATCCAATCGAGGACTTGGATGCGCGTTTTCATCGCGGCGACGACGAGGTCCGTCATCGCGACGGCCTTGACCTTGTTCTCGGGAGGGAATACGCGGTCCACGAACTCTTTGCCGAGCGCTTCTCCCAGGTCGCGATCGACCCAGCCCACGCATTTCTTCCACCGCGGCTGCGCTTCCTTCACACCGCGCAGATAGCCGCGGTAGAAGGCGAAGCGCTCGTCGACGAAGTTCTTCGAGAGGTAATCGGCTTTCGCGCTGACGAGCGCCCAGCGCAGATACGTCTTGATGTCCGCCAGAGGCTCGGATTTCAGGCGAGCCCCCAGCTCTTCGAAGAACGCGGGCTCGGACACGTTGAGCCATGCCCCCGGACGTCCGCCGACGGCCGCGAAATACCCATCCCAGTCGAACGAAGGCATGAGCTTCTTGAGCTTCGCGGGGACGGCGTGGTGATAGATCTTGTACGGGTCGCGTCGCTCGACACGGGTGAGCGAGGCTTTTGCGAACGCGGTTTCCAGCCGTAAGACGGTCTTCGCCCCTTCCTGGGCGGCCGCGGGCGTGTCGCCCGCCAACGCGAGCATCTTCGCGATGTGCTCGACGTACTTGGCGCGCGTTTCTTTCGATTTGTCGTCGTCCTTCACGTAGTAGTCGCGGTCCGGAAGACCGAGGCCTCCGGCGTAGATCGCGAAGATCTGCTGGGACGACTCCTTCGCGTCCTGCTCGACGCCGTTGCCGAACAGGATGGCGTTGGTCGTCACGCGAGAGTGGATCGAACCCAGGATCGGGCCGAGCTCGTTGATCGATTTCATCGTGGCTATGCGCTGGAGGTCGGGTGCCAACGGCGTGGCTCCCGCCTTCTCGACCGCGTCCACGTCCATGCAGGCTTCGAAGTAGTCGCCAATCTTCTGCTGCGTCGCGTTCCGCGCCGGATCCGGCTTCGCGACGTCGACGAGCAGCCCCCACAGGTAGCGCTGATTGTCCTGAGTGAGCTTTCCGTACACGCTCCAACTCGCCTGGTCTCCGGGAAGCGGATTGTTCTTCATCCAGCCGCCGCACGAGTACTGGTACAGGTCCTGGCACGGGTCGGCGGTGCGGTCCATCGACGCGGTGTCGAGGCTTGGCGTGTACGGAAGCTCCGTGAACGGCGTGTCCTCGGCAAGAATGGGACGAAACGCAGCGAGCGTTGACATCGCGACGGCGGCGAGAAGCGCGGATCGAGCGGTCATCGAGGGGCTCCTTCGAAAGGTACGACGGGCGTGGATACGTTTGGAGGCGGGGAGTAGTTTAGCGGGCGTCGAAAAAATACGACGACCGCAAGGGAGCCCGGCCGGACGCGGAGCGGTCGCTTCGCGACGCTAGAACTGATCCGATTCCGTCGATTCCTTGAGCGCCACCGTGGATGAGGTGCCGCCGGAGATCACCTGCGCAACCTCGTCGAAGTAGCCGGTCCCGACTTCCCTTTGGTGTTTGGTCGCGGTGTAGCCGTCGCGCTCCGCGGCGAACTCGGCTTGCTGCAGACGGGAGTAGGCGGCCATTCCCTCCACCCGGTAGTCCTTCGCGAGCTCGAACATCCCGTAATTCAACGCGTGGAATCCGGCCAGGGTGACGAACTGGAACTTGTAGCCCATGGCGCCAAGCTCGCGCTGGAATTTCGCGATCGTCGTGTCGTCCAAGTGCTTCTTCCAGTTGAACGACGGGGAGCAGTTGTACGCGAGCATCTTGCCGGGGAACTTGGCGTGGATCCCATCGGCGAACTGCTTCGCCTCATGGAGATCGGGGGTCGACGTCTCGCACCAGAGGAGGTCGGCGTAAGGCGCGTATGCGAGTCCCCGGGCGATCGCCATCGCGATGCCGCAGGTGATCCGGTAGAACCCCTCCGGGGTGCGCTCGCCCGTGCAGAACGGCCGGTCGCGCGGGTCGACGTCGGACGTGAGGAGCTTCGCGCTGTCCGCGTCGGTGCGCGCGATGACGAGCGAAGGAACGTCCATCACGTCGGCCGCCAAGCGCGCCGCGATGAGCGTGCGCAGGAACTGGCTCGTCGGGACGAGGACCTTACCGCCGAGGTGACCGCACTTCTTTTCTGAGGAGAGCTGGTCTTCGAAGTGGACGCCGGCGGCGCCCGCCTCGATCATCCCCTTCATCAGCTCGAAAGCGTTCAGCGGCCCACCGAACCCCGCTTCGGCATCGGCGACGAGGGGGGCCATCCAGTGGTGTTTCACCCCGCCCTCCGCGTGTTCGATCTGGTCGGCGCGGAGCAAGGCCTGGCTGATCCGGCGCACCAGGCGCGGCACCGAGTCCGCTGGATAGAGACTTTGGTCGGGATAGGTCATGGCGGAGGAGTTCGCGTCGGCGGCGACCTGCCAACCCGATATGTAGATCGCTTCCAGACCGGCGCGGACCATTTGTACCGCCTGGTTCCCGCTGAGCGCCCCGAGCGAGTGCACGTAGTCGCGCGTGTGCAGAAGCTCCCACAGCCTAAGAGCGCCCAGTCGGGCGAGCGTGTGCTCGATGCGCACGCTTCCGCGCAGTCGTTCCACGTCGGCAGCGGTGTAGGGCCGCACGATGCCGCTGAAGCGGTTGGCGGCAGAATGAAGATTCGAGTCGGTCATGGTGCGTCTCCTCGAGGATCAGGCCGGCAGCAGGTCGTAGGCGGGGATGGTCAAGAATTCTTCAAACACGCGCGAAAAGATGAGGCGTTCGAACAACGCGATGGCGTCCTCGAAGCGGCCGCCTGCGAAGCGGGCCGGCCCAACTTCGGCGCGGACGGCGGCCATCTCGGAGGCCAGCAAC
>Ga0307281_10000385_pt1 | contig 11477 bp, 8 predicted proteins | sample ER_DNA_120_FD_194486 | JGI IMG/M metagenome (GOLD analysis project Ga0307281, IMG submission 194486) | Bulk soil microbial communities from the East River watershed near Crested Butte, Colorado, United States - ER_DNA_120 | ecosystem: Environmental > Terrestrial > Soil > Floodplain | place: USA...
GCCCGGGCGGGCGACGGTGAACTCGCCGACGATGCGGCCGGCCTCGTTGAGCATCGCCGTCAGGACGATCCGGCCGGGCTGCGGCATCCGGGCCGTCAGGAGCGACGACAGCCACGCCTCGGCGCCCGGCCCGGTGACCCGGTACTTGGCGTAGTTCGAGATCTCGGTGAGGCCGACACGCTCGCGCACGGCCACGACCTCGCCGGCCACGCAGTCCCAGGCATTCGAGCGCCGGAAGGTGACATCTTCCGTCGGCTCGAGGCCTGCCTCCTGGAACCACAGCGGGTGCTCGAGGCCGAGCGACGCGCCCCACACGGCATTCGCGGCCGTCAGGCGGTCGTAGATCGGCGTCGTCCGGAGCGGCCGGGCGGCCGGAAGCTCCTCGTTCGGGAACGTGATCTGGAAACGACGCTTGTAGTTCTCCTGGACCTTTGCATTGGTGTAGGCCAATCGCGCGTAGTCCCCGAACCGGGCGATGTCCATGCCGAAGATATCCATCCCCGAATCGCCCGCGTCTCCGGCAGACATCCAGGCGGCGAGCGCGAGGCCAACCCCACCGCCCTGCGACAGGCCGGCCATCACGCCGCAGGCGAGCCAATAGTTCCGCAGCCCACGGATCGGACCGACGAGGGGATTGCCGTCCGGCGCGAACGTGAACGGGCCGTTCACGACCTGCTTGATCCCGATCGTCGCCATCGCCGGGATGTGCTTCGAGGCGACCGACATCTCGGGCGTGATCCGATCCAGGTCCGGCTTGAGCAGCTGCGACCCGAAGTCCCAGGGCGTCTCCACCGGCGACCACGGCCTCGCGTCCTGCTCGTAGGTGCCCAGAAGCATGCCGCCACCTTCCTGGCGGACATAGATCTCTCCGCCGAAGTCGATCGTCATCGGCAGCTCTTTCCCAGTGGATTCGTTGAATGCCTTGATCTCGGGCACGTCGGCGGTGAGGACGTACTGGTGCTCCATGGCGAGGACCGGGAGCTCGAGGCCGACCATCCGGCCGACCTCCCGTGCCCACAATCCCCCGGCGTTGACGACATGCTCGGCGTGGATCGCGTCGCCATTCTCGATCTGGACATCCCAGGTCTCGTCCGGACGTTGCGACAGCCCCGTGACCAGCGTGTGCAGGCGGACCTCCGCACCGGCCAGCTGGGCGCACTTCACGTATGCCCGGGTCACGCCGGTCGGATCGACGTGGCCCTCGATCCGGTCATACAGCGCGCCCACGAAGTATTTGGGGTCCATCACCGGGAAGATGTCCCGTGCCTCGTTCGGCGTGATCATCTCGAGGTCCATCCCGAGATAACGACCCCGCGCGACCGCCATGCGGAGGAAGTCCATCCGGTCTTCGGTGTCGGCCAGCATCAACCCACCGCACAGGTGGATCGAACAGCTCTGGCCGGAGAGCTTCTCGATCTCCTCGTAGAGGTTGATCGTGTACTGCTGGAGGCGCGCGACGTTCGGGTCGCCGTTGAGGGTGTGCATGCCGCCGGCCGCGTGCCACGTGGACCCGGCCGTGAGCTCCCGGCGCTCGAGCAGGACGACATCCTTCCAGCCGGCCTTGGTCAGGTGGTACAGGACGCTCGCGCCGACGACGCCGCCGCCGATGACGACGGCCTGGAACTCATTCTTCATCGATAGCCTCTCAATAGTCGGTCGGGACGCCACCCTCGGCGACGCGCCGGGCGACGAACGCGTCGAGCTCCTCGAGGATGGCCGGATCCATCGGCGGCGGCTCGTAGGCCGCCAGCAGCTCCTTCCAGATCCGGTTCGCCTTCGAGGGGAGCTCCGGCGAGCCGGCCTCCTCCCAGGTCTCGTAGTTGCGCCAGTCGCTGAGCATCGGCTTGTGGAAGGCCGTCTTGTAGCGCGACTGGGTGTGCTCGGCGCCGAAGAAGTGGCCGCCCGGGCCGACCTCCTCCATCGCCGAGAAGGCCAGCGTCTCCTCGTCCACGACGACCGGCTCGAGGAACGCCGCGACCATCCCGAGCAGCTCCGCGTCGAGGATCATCTTCTCGTAGCTGGCGTGGAGCCCGCCCTCCATCCAACCCGCTCCGTGCATCAGCAGATTGACGCCGCCCTGGATCGCGCCCCACAGCGAGAAGACCGATTCGTACGCGGCCTGGGCATCGAGGGCGTTGGCGGCACACACGTTGGACGAGCGGTACGGAACGCCGTACCGCCGCGCCAGTTGGCCACCGATCATCGCCGTGCGCATGTACTCCGGCGTCCCGAACGCGGGCGCCCCCGACTGCATATCGACGTTCGAGGTGAAGCCGCCGTAGATGACCGGCGCGCCCGGGTTCACGGCCTGGGTCAGGACCATCCCGGCAAGTGCCTCGGCGTTCTGCTCGGCAAGGGCACCGGCGAGGGTCACCGGGGCCATCGCGCCGGCCAGGGTGAACGGCGTGATGCACACGACCTGGTTGTGTGCGGCGAACTCCATGATCCCCTGGAGCATCGGCGCATCGAGGCGCAACGGTGAGCTGGAGTTGACCACCGTGAAGACCGACGGCTCCCGGTCGATCGTCGCCTGGTCGACACCGCGCGCGATGCGGACCATCTCGAGGACGTCGACGTTCCGCTGGCGGCCCAGGCTGTAGCAGTGGATGGCCTTGTCCATCAGTGTCAGCGCGTCGTAGCTGGCCCACAGGTGGCGGACGCCGTGATGGAGGTCCACCGGCTCCACGGGATACCCGGACAGGAAGTGGATGGCGTTGAGCGACTGGGCCAGGCGCAACAGGTTCTGGTAATCGGCCCGGTTCCCGATCCGCCGGCCACGATCCAGGTCCGCGACGTTGGGCGGGCTGCCGACGGTCCCGAAGGCGATCCAGTCGCCGCCAAGGTTGACGTCGTAGGCGGGGTTCCGGGCATGGAGCGTGAACTGGGCCGGGGCGGTCTTGATGAGTTCGGCGACCATCTCCGGGTCGAAGCGCACCCGCTGGGAATCGGGCGTCACTGTCGCCCCCGCCGCACGCAGCACCTCGCGGGCGTCGGCGTCGAGGAAGTCCATCCCGATCTCGGACAGCACGCGCAGCGAGCCGGTGTGGATCGACTCCAGCTCGTCAGCCGACAAGAGCTCGGTCGGGCGGTAGCGCAAGCGCGGCTGGGCCCACGGCGGCTGCTGCGGAGCGGCGTTGCGGGCGTGGCCTTCGCGACCGCCGCCCCGACGACGTCGGAGCCCTTCGCCCGCGACCGTGTCCATGTCCGTCACGCAGGCCTCCCACGCATCGTGCCTGTGCCCGCCCCTCCGGCGCGAGTCGTCACCGACCAACTCTAGCCGGAACCCCGGCCGTGGGCCGGGCCGAGCGGAGCACCCCTAATCCTCGGGCCCAGGACCGCTCATGCTGCGCATGTTCCTGATCAGGTTGACGATGAGCACCAGGAGGACGGCCAGGAGGCCCAGCTGGAACCACGTGTAGTCCACGTCCCGGGGCAGCATCCGCCGGGTGTCATCGGGGAAGACGAGGACCAGGTACAGCAGGCCGCCGACCACCAGGACGGCCGTCCCGAAACCGATCAACCGCTGCTTGACCCGGCGGATCCTGTTCCGGTACCCGAACAGCATGGTGGTCGCCTCGGTGATGACCGGCTCCTGGGCCTCGAGGAACTCCAGGAACTGGAGAGCCCGCTGGACGCGGCCGGTGCCTGCGTACAGGCGGTCGAACGTCCGACGAGGGTCCAGCAGGGCCATCCCCTGCTGGCGCGCCAGGCGGCGAACGAAACGCCGGACGTTCTCCTGGAGGTCGTACTCGACGGCGAGCGAGTGGCGGAGCGTGCCGAGCGTGACCAGCATCTTGAGGTAGCCGACGATGCTGGCCGACATCGTCAGCTGCTGGACGCGGATGGTGTCGAGGATGTCGACCGCAAGCTTCGAATACGGGTTCTCCGAGTGCCGAACGGGGCCCGGCGCTTCCACCGTCATCCGCAGCCGGTCGGCGACAGTGTCATACAGGAACGCCTGGTGGACGCGGATCAGCTGCCAGCGGGTGGTCCCGATATCCGTCGCAGGGCCAGGCGCGAGCCAGCGCATGAGCTCGAGGACGGCGGACTCGACCTCACCCCGGAAGAGCAGCCAGCTGTATCGAGTCAGCGAGTCTCGGACCCTGTCTGGTAGCTGGCCGACGATCCCGAAGTCGACGTAGCCGATGGCGTCGCCCGGCAGGACGAACAAGTTGGCCGGGTGCAGGTCGGCGTGGAAATAGCCGAACACGTAGACCTGGTTGAGCATGTTCCAGTCGAGGTTGCGGACGATCCGGTCCAGGTCGTGGCCGCGTGCGGCGAGCGCCTCGAGATACGCGGTGTTGCCCTCGCGCTTGGCGACCATGATGTCGATCAGCGGGATGCCGACGATCAGCTCCGTCGTGAGGACGCGCGACGTCGTATAGTCGCGATGGACCCGAGCGATCCGCTCGCCCTTGTCGCCCTGCGCGTTCTGGTAGAGCAGGACGGCCTGGCGCGCCTCGACGAGATAGTCGAGCTCATCGGCCGTCCAGCGCGCGAACTCGTCGATGACGTCGCGGCTGCGGGTCGCCCCGAAGACATGGGTCCAGTCCAGGATCCGTGTCGTCGAGTACATCAGCGCGATATCCGCCGCAAGAGTCGTCCGGATGCCGGGACGCTGGACCTTGACCGCGACCGCCTCGCCACTGTGCAGGACGGCCCGGTGGACCTGGCCGATCGAGGCGGCGGCGAACGACTCGTGGCCGAAGGACTGGAAGATCGTCTCCGGATCGGCGCCGAGCTCCTGGCGGATGATCACCCGGACTTCGTCATAGGAGAACGGCTCGACCTGGTTGAGGAGCTTGAACAGCTCGTCGCAGTAGGCCGCCGGCAGCAGGTCGAAACGAAGGGCCAGCATCTGGCCCAACTTGACCCAGGCGCCGCCGAGGCGCTCGAAGGCGAGACGCAACCGGACCGGGCCCGGACGCCGATCGCCACCCGGCAGGTGGAGGGCGGGAGCGATGAAGAAGTGGAAGAAGACCGAGAGGACGTGCCAGACCCGGCGCGGGTGTCTGAACAGCGTTCTCATGTGGCGTCGACCCGATCAGCGGCGATGGGATACCGCCGGGTCGGGTGCCGGGATTCGAGCGCTACCCGGAGTCCCCTCGCAGGACTGGAGCCCTCAGGATCCCTCGTCATCCATGGAGACGCGGCGGCGCCGTATCGGCAGGGAGGTCTCCTCCTCCCACTCTCGACCGGCCCGAACGAGCTCCGCGAGCGTGCGCCGCGAGTACCGGTACAGGAGCGCGACCGCGCCTTCGGCAGCCAGCTGGCCCTCACGGCCGAGGCGCATGCCCCGGCGCACGCTGTCCGTCAACATCGCTTCGCCTTCGTCGAACGTGTCCGCCAGGCGGCGCTGACGCAGGCGCAGGGCGTATGCCTCGCGCTCTTCGGGGGTCGGGCCGTTCAGCCAGGCCTGCCGGCGTTGGCGCTCCTTGGCGACCCACGCATCGATCTCGGCCTGGGTCGGCTCGAGGTCGGCTGCCTTATCCGTCACGGCATCCTCCGACGCCTGGACCGTCGATCCGGTCATGTCCACCACCCCCTGGAATCGGTTACAGAGCGTGCGCTTCGGGTTTTTGGAACGCTGAGTCTACGCCTCCGAGTGGCGAAGGACCACGTTTCAATTTCGTGAGTGGATCGCCGATCAACGAAGCACGTACCAGGCCATCGCCCCAAGCGCCACCTGACCAGCGGCCAAGACGTAGATGGCCCTCATGTCTTTTTGCCAGGCTGGCTTATCACGGTTGTAGAACGCGATGGCCGCGATCATCACGCCCATTCCCGATAGGAACAGCGGAAGGCCGATTTCCATCTGTGGACTCTAGCGCCGGATGACCATCCCTCAGCGTCCCGACAGGTCGAACCAGGTCGTCTTGAGCTGGGTGTAGCCGTCGATGGCGTGGAGACCCTTGTCGCGCCCGAAGCCCGACTGCTTATAGCCACCGAACGGGACGGTGATGTCGGCCGTGTCGAAGGTGTTGACCCACACGATCCCGGCGCGGATCCGGCGCGACAGCCTGTGGGCCCGATTGACGTCGCGCGTCCACAGGCCGGCGGCCAGCCCGTACGGCGTGTCGTTGGCGATGGCGATCGCCTCATCCTCGTCCTCGAACTCGGTCACGGTCAGGACCGGCCCGAAGATCTCCTCACGCCCCACGCGCATCGTGTTTGCCACGCCGTCGAGGATCGTCGGTTCGATGTAGAAGCCGCCGGTCTCCTCCCGAACACGCTCGCCGCCGGCCACGACCCGGGCACCCTCCTGGCGACCGAGATCGACGTAGCCCAGCACCTTGGCAAGCTGGCGCTCGTCGACGATCGAGCCGAGGCGGGTCTTCGGATCGAGCGGTTCGCCGGGTGCCAGCCGCTTGCCGAGCACCGCGACGCGCTCGACGAGCTCCTCGCGGACCGAGCGATGGGCGATCAGCCGCGACCCGGCGTTGCAGGTCTGGCCGCTGTTGTAGAAGATCCCCCAGCCGATGGCCGAGGCTGCCGCCTCGAGGTCGCCGACGTCGGCCAGCACGACCTGCGGGCTCTTGCCGCCGAGCTCCAGCGAGATCGCCTTGACGTCCGACTCGCCGACCGCGCGCATCAGCGACAGACCGACCTCGGTCGAGCCGGTGAACGCGATCTTGTCGACGCCCGGATGGCGAGCGAGGGCGTCGCCGATGACCGCGCCCGGACCGGTGACGACGTTGAGGACGCCATCGGGGAGACCTGCCTCCACGGCCAGCTCGGCGAGGCGCAGGGCCGTCAGCGGCGACTGGCTGGCCGGCTTGAGGACCACCGAGTTGCCGGTCGCAAGCGCCGCGCCGAGCTTCCAGGCGGTGATGATCATCGGGTAGTTCCAGGGGACGATCGCGGCGACCACGCCGATCGGCTCGCGGGTCACCAGTGACAGCGCGTCCGGCCCGGTCGGCCCGACCTCGCCATAGGCCTTGTCGATGGTCTCGGCGTACCACTGGAGCGTCGTCGCGGCACTCGGGATGTCGACGGAGAGTGCGTCGCGGATCGGCTTGCCGACGTCCAGTGACTCCAGCAGTGCCAGTTCGTCGAGGTGCTCACGCACCAGCTCGGCGAGCCGGAGCAGGACGCGCTTTCGACCGGCCGGCGGCTGGTCGCTCCAGCGCCTGTCGTCGAACGACCCGCGCGCGGCGGCGACCGCACGGTCGACGTCCTCCGTGTCACCTTCCGCGACGCGGGCGATAGTCGTGCCGTCGCGACCGGCGATGTCGTCGAACGTCCGGCCCGATGCTGCCGGCTGGAACCGTCCGTCGATGAACAGCTCGGTCCGGGGCTGGACGGCAGCGGCGCGTGCGATCCAGTCGGCGGTCGTCGGCTTGGTCGTCTCGGTCGTCATGCCGCGTATCGTTTCATCGCGGACGCATCGAGGACAAGGCCGAGTCCGGGCGTGGCCGGGACGCGCAGGATGCCGTCGCGACCGGGCCGCAGCGGTTCGGCGAGCATGAAGTCGCGGCGCTCCGGGGTCCAGCCGGGCGGGTCGTACGGAAACTCGATGAACGGGCCGCCGCCGACACCCGCTGCCACGTGCAGGTTGGCGAGCAGCCCGATGCCGTTGGTCCACGTGTGCGGCGTATACCAACGGTTGCGGGCAAGCGCGAGCTCGGCGATCGCCCGGCCGTGAAGCATGCCGGCGGCGAGCACGACGTCCGGCTGGTGGACGTCGAACGCGTCGGCCTCCACGGCGGCCACCAGCTCGGCGAAGGTTCGGGTCATCTCGCCACCCGCGATGCGGACACCGGTAGTGGACGCCCGGAGCGCAGCCAGGCCGGTCAGGTCCGTACCGGCCAGCGGCTCCTCGAGCCACAGGACGTCGTACTCGGCCAGCTGCAGCGCGATCTCGCGGGCGGCCACCGGATCGAGCGACGGCGTCGTGTCGCCGGCCATCCGCCAGCCCTGGTTCAGGTCGACCATGATCGCCATCGAATCGCCGACCGCGTGACGGGTCGCCGCCACGGAAGCAAGGCCTTCCTCGAGCCGGCGCGGATCGACCCGGATCTTGAGCGCAGCGAACCCCTCGTCACGGAGGTGGAGCGCGGATTCCGCCCGGGCGGCCGGGCTGAGGTGCGACCCACACGAGGCATACGCGGGGATCCCCGTCGTCGCGCCACCGAACAGGGTCGCGACCGGCACGCCCGCGACCTGGCCCGCGATGTCCCACAGTGCGGCCTCGAGCGGCCAGTACCGGCCGGCGTGGAAGTCGATCGTCTCGAGGACACGGACGTGGTGGGCGATGGCCGCTGGATCCGTGCCGATGAACAGGTGCTCGAACGCCTCGAAGCCGTCCATCGTGTCGCCGGACCCCACCCCGACGACGCCCGCATCGGTCTCGACCCGAACGATCGTCGCGCCGAACGAGCCCCGCGGGATCGGGTCCCAGGCGGCGGCGAAGGGCGGGTCGAGCGGCAGGACCAGTCGGTCCAGGCGGATGCCGGTGATTCGCACGTCGGGAGTATCGCGCAGTCGTCCGGCCACGACGACCCGACGGGCAGCAACGTTGCGCGTCGGGTTCGTTGACAGTGGGGTGGGCCGCCAGTACCGTTCCGAGACACTCCGACGTCTGGCTGGAGGCCAAAGTGGCCGGGCGGAGGGGTCGTTTCGCGAACGATGCCTGACATGTGCTCGTCGCCACCAGGTCGTGCTCGCTGGAGGATCAAGACCGATGGACTATTCCGAGCTGGACAAGGTCCGACGTCGGACAACCCCGCTACAACTCGACGTCGTCGACTCCTTCGTCAACGGCCGGCTCAGCCGCCGCGAATTCATCCAACGCGGGACGATGATCGGGCTCTCGATGGCGTCGGTCAGCGCGATCATCGCCGCCTGCGGCGGCACCACGACCTCGAGTGCGCCCGCCGCGTCCGGGAAGACCGGCGGCAGGATCCGCGCGGCCGTGCAGCGTCCCGTGTCGGTCGATCCCGTCGCGATGCAGGACCTCGGCGGCTACGGCATCACCGCCCAGTCGTTCGAGTTCCTGACCACCCAGAACACGATCGGTGATCCGGGCGGTCTGGCCCCGGGCCTGGCCACGGAGTGGAGCCCCAACGCGGACGGCACGGTCTGGACGTTCAAGCTCCGCCAAGGCGCCAAATGGCAGCACGACGGCTCGCCGTTCACGTCGGCCGACGTCGTGGCGACGATGGAGCGACTGGTCGCGGCCGGCAACTCCGGACTCAAGGGCGTCCTCGACAAGGGCGGCGCGGTGGCGACCGACGCGAACACGGTCACCTTCACGCTCGTCGGCGCGAACGGCAACTTCCCGTACCTCGTGTCGATCTACAACGCCCAGACGCTCATCACCCCAGCCGACTACGTGGCCGGCACGAAGTTCAACGACCGGCCGACCGGGACCGGGGCGTGGAAACTCGTCAAATACGACCAGGCGAGCGGTGCGACGTTCGATCGCAATCCCGACTGGTGGGGCGGCAAGACGCCACTCGACGGCACCGAATGGATCTTCTTCGACGCCACCGGGCCGATGATCACCGCCTACCAGGGCGGCCAGGTCGACGCCATCGTTCAGTTCGACGTGCTCACCGGCGCATCGCTGTTGGATGACGCGAACTTCAGCCTGATCGCCACCCCGGCGGCCCTCCATCGCCAGATCTGGATGCGCTGCGACACGGGCCAGTTCGCCAAGAAGGAAGTCCGCCAGGCGCTCGCGCTGTCGTTCGACCGGCCGGCGCTCATCACCCAGCTGTTCAAGGGTCGCGCCGAGCTCGGCAACGACCACGTCATCTGGCAGGGCTATCCGTACTTCGACGCCTCGATCCCGCAGCGGGTCCAGGACATCGACAAGGCCAAGTCGCTCCTGTCGGCGGCCGGCGTCACCAACCTGACGGCCGACCTCCATGTCGGCCAGCTCCAGGAGATCCCGGACCTTGCCGCGCTCCTCAAGAGCCAGGCCGCACAGGCGGGGATCACCCTGAACCCGGTCGTCGAGAGCCTCGACACGTTCTACGGGGCGCAGTGGTGCCCGGCCGAGCCGGCCGACCCGCCGTGCTCCGGCGCATCCGAGCTCGGCGTGGTGGACTACGGACACCGGGCCACACCCGATGTCTACCTCAACGCCGCGCTCAAGTCGAAGGGCATCTGGAACTCGTCCCAGTACTCGTCGCCGGAGTTCGACGCTGCGTTCACCCAGTTCCAGGCGGCGGTCGGCGTCGACGCCCAGAAGGCGGCCTGCACGAAGATCGAGACCATCCTCAACGAGGACGTCCCGGTCGGGCTGCCGTACTTCTACAACTATCTCGCGGGCAACTCGAACAAGTTCACCGGCGTCTTCTCGAGCGCCCTCGGGCAGATGTCGTTCTCGCAGACGTCCCAGGTCTGACAAGGAGTCAGGTGGGGGCGATGGCAGCGGCCGTCGTCCCCGCCTGACCAGCCGCCTCTAGCTACGGCGCGAGGAGCAGATGGCACGTTTCATCTCGCGCAGGCTGCTTCTCTCGCTGCTCACGTTGTGGCTGCTCGCCACGATCGTGTTCATCATCGCCAACGTCCTGCCGAATGACGTCGGCCGGACGATCCTCGGTCCGTTCGCCCCCCAGGAGAGCGTCGACGCCCTCAACGAGCGGCTCGGGACGAACCGCCCGCTCTTCGTGCGCTATGCCGAGTCGATCGGGGGGATCATCACCCTCAACTTCGGCAAATCGTTCGTCAGTGGCCAGCCGGTCCTGCCCACGCTGATCGACGCGATCATCCGATCTGCCAAGCTGGCCGGCCTCGCCCTGCTCATCACCATCCCCGTCGCGATCAGCGCCGGCCTGTACGCCGCCCGACGCCGCGACAGACCCGTCGACCGCGGGATCGTCTTGCTCGGCGTGACCTCGTCGTCGATCCCCGAGTTCATCACCGGCACGATCCTGGTGGTCGTGGTCGGTGTCCAACTGAAGCTGCTCCCCGTCCTTGCGACGCCCCCGCCGGACGCCGACATCCCGACCCAGATCAGGTACCTGCTGATGCCGGCGACGGCGATGGCCATCGTCTACTTCGGCTACATCGCGCGCATGACCCGGGCAGGAACGATCGACGTCCTGCAGTCCGACTACACGCGGACCGCCGCGATGAAGGGCCTGACCACGACACAGACGATGCGCCACCACGTGCTGCGCAACGCGCTCATCCCCACCGTCGCAGTGATCGCAGTGCAGATCGGCTACCTGTTCGGCGGGATCATCGCGGTCGAGAAGATCTTCAACTACAACGGCATGGGCCAGACGATGCTGTTCGCCGCCCAGCGCAAGGACCTCCCGATGCTCACGGCCGGCGTCCTCATCATCGGCATCGTGTACATGATCGCGACGCTGATCGCCGACATGACGATCGCCTGGATGAACCCCCGAATCCGGCTGGACGCTGGACGCTGATGGACGTCACCGTCACCCCGGCGCCGGTCGCGCCGCTCGCCGCACCGGCCGCCTCGGAGCGAGCGCAGGCCCGACGAGAGACCCTCCTCG
>Ga0307281_10000386_pt1 | contig 11476 bp, 6 predicted proteins | sample ER_DNA_120_FD_194486 | JGI IMG/M metagenome (GOLD analysis project Ga0307281, IMG submission 194486) | Bulk soil microbial communities from the East River watershed near Crested Butte, Colorado, United States - ER_DNA_120 | ecosystem: Environmental > Terrestrial > Soil > Floodplain | place: USA...
ACGCGCGGCGCAAGCCACGCCGGTCGTCAGCATCGACATTCCCTCCGGTGTAAACGGCACCACGGCCGCCGTTGAAGGCGAAGCCGTCCATGCCGACCTCACCATCACCATTGGCGCGGCCAAGACGGGGCTGCTCTTTCATCCCGGTCGTGCCAACGTGGGCGAGCTCGAGATCATCGACATCGGTTTCCCGGAGAAGATCGTGGAGATGCACTCCGACCGTGTTTTCTATCTCGGCCGCGAGGCGGCTGCCACCAAACTTCCGGCGCGCGCGCCCGACATCCACAAATACAAAGCGGGTACGGCACTGGTGATCGCAGGGAGCGAGCGCTATCGCGGCGCCGCGCTGCTCGCGGGAGAAGCGGTGTTGCGCAGCGGTTGCGGCATGCTCTATCTCGCCGTGCCGGAGAGCATTCACGCTGAAATTCCAACGACGCTCCGCGAAGCGATCGTGGTCGCGTTGCCGCAGACGAAAGACGGCACGATAGCGCGCGGCGCCCACGACACCCTCGCGCCTTACATCGAAAAAGCCGGTGCCGTGGCCATCGGGCCCGGGCTCGGGCGCAACGACGAGACCGATACGTTCGTGCGCGAGTTTGTCGCCCGGTGTCCCAAGCCGGTCGTGGTCGATGCCGACGGCCTCACTGCGTTCGCAGGCCGCGAGACGGAGTTCAAGAAAGCTCCCGCGCCCGTGACGATCACGCCGCACGGCGGAGAACTCTCGCGTGTGACGGGCGACAAGATTCCAACTGCTGCGCTCGACCGCATCGCTTACAGCGTGAAGGCAGCCGGAAAACTCGGCGTCACCCTGGTCCACAAGGGTGCCCCCACGCTCATCGCCGGTCGCGGTGGTGAAGTGTGGATCAACGGTTCCGGCACCTCGGCCCTGGCCAAGGGCGGAACCGGGGATGTCCTGACCGGCCTCGTGGTGAGCTTCCTGGCCCAGGCCGAAGCGGCGGGTGGCGGGCCGGATCCCTCGCTGGAGGCTGCCTGCGTGGCATGCTACCTCCACGGTCGTGCCGGGGAGATTGAGGCGTCCGAACGCGGTGAACGCGGGGTCATCGCCTCCGATCTCTTTGTGGCCGTGGGCCGGGCCATGGTCGAATTGGAGGCAACGTGCACCGGCCACTGAGCAAAGATCCTCGCCCTTCCACCAAGTCATCCACACCTTTTCTCGCGCCCGCCACGATCCCGATTGACTCCACCGGCACTCCCCTGTAAAACACGTTTTTTGGATCACCCGGCGTCCACCGCAACGCCCGGCCCGGTCCCCCAAGATTCCGTATTCCAAGGAGGGTGGTGTGATGGAGAAACGAACTCCCCAGGAGGTCCTCAAGTTCGCGCGCGATAACAAGGCGCGTGTACTCGACCTCAAATTCGTCGATCTGCCCGGCACATGGCAGCACTTCAGTCTGCCCATCGGTTCTCTGAAAGAGGAAGCGTTCGAAGAAGGTTTCGGTTTCGACGGCTCCAGCATTCGCGGCTGGAAGCACATCAATGAGAGCGACATGATTGTCGTGCCGGATCCGAACACCGCCTTCGTCGATCCGTTCATGAAAGAACCGACGATTTCTCTCATCTGCAACATCTTCGATCCCATCACCAAGGAAAAGTATCCGCGCGATCCGCGCGGCATCGCGATCAAGGCCGAGGCCTACGTGAAGAGCACCGGCCTCGCGACGGACATCTTCTTCGGTCCCGAAGCGGAATTCTTCATCTTCGACGACGTTCGTTTCGATGCACAGGCGCAGCATGCGTACTACTATCTCGATTCGTCGGAAGGCGCCTGGAACTCGGGCCGCGAAGAGAAGCCGAACCTCGGCTACAAGTCGCGCTTCAAGGAAGGGTATTTCCCGGTCCCGCCTACCGACACGCTGCATGACATCCGCAGCGAGATGATGCTCGAGATCATGAACCTCGGCATCGAGGTGGAAGCGCAGCACCACGAAGTGGCCACCGGCGGACAGAGCGAAATCGACCTCAAGTTCGACACGCTCACGCGCATGGCGGACTGCCTGATGACGTACAAGTACGTGGTGCGCAACGTCGCGCGTCGCCACGGCAAGACGGTGACGTTCATGCCCAAGCCGATCTACGGCGACAACGGTTCGGGAATGCACTGCCACCAGAGTCTGTGGAAGGACAAGACGCCGCTGTTCGCGGGGAACAAGTATGCGGGGCTCTCCGACATGGCGCTCCATTATATCGGCGGCTTGATCAAGCACGCGCCCGCGCTGTGCGCCATCACCAACCCGACCACGAACTCGTACAAGCGGCTCGTCCCGGGCTACGAGGCGCCGGTGAACCTCGCATATTCGCAGCGCAACCGCAGCGCATCGGTTCGCATTCCGATGTACTCGCAGTCGCCCAAGGCGAAGCGCGTGGAGTTCCGCTGTCCCGATCCGCTGTGCAATCCGTACACTGGATTCGCGGCCATGTTGATGGCGGGTCTCGACGGAATCCAGAACCGGATCGATCCGGGCCAGCCGCTCGACAAGAACATCTACGACCTTCCGCCCGAGGAGCTCGCCAAGGTGCCGCAGGCGCCGGGCTCGCTCAACGAGGCGTTGGACGCGCTCGAAGCGGACCACGACTTCATGCTCAAGGGTGACGTGTTCACTCCCGAAGTGATCAGCACCTGGATTGAGTACAAGCGTGCGAAGGAAGTGGGGCCGATGTCACTGCGGCCGCATCCGTACGAGTTCTTCCTGTACTACGACGCCTAGGGCTTTCGCTTCTGGTGGGGGCGAAAGTAAAGAGGGCCCGGAACGCGCAAGCGTTCCGGGCCTTCGTGTTTCGCGCTGCCTTGTTTTTCGCCCGGTGATCGACTACGATCCTCTCCTCTCGCTCCATTGCCAGCCGGGGTCGGATGCTGTCCCGGTCGTCCCTTCGCCCAGACTGGTCGGAACTCCAACACGGAGGTGCGCCATGCGCATACGCGCGCTGTGGATGTTTCCAGCAGTCGGCACTCTGGTCGCTTCGTCCCTGCTGCAGGCCGCTCCAGTCCATCAGTGGAGCCAGCGATTTGGCGACGCCACCTACCAGAGCGGCAATTCAGTTGCAACGGATGGATCCGGCAACGTTCTCGCTACAGGCTCGTTTGTCGGCACCGTGGATTTCGGTGGTGGACCCCTCACGAGTGCGAGTAACAGCCACCCGGACATCTACATCGCCAAGTTTAGCGCCAACGGGACCCACATCTGGAGCCAACGCTTCGGGGGCGACACCTTCGGTTTCAACGACGTTGTAGTTGCGGCAGATGGTTCCGGTAACGTTGTCATCGCGGGCGACTATTACGGCACCGTGCATTTGGGAGGCGACCCCCTCACGAGCGCGGGCAGCAGCGACCTCTTCGTCGCCAAGTTCGACGCGGCCGGCGCCTACCTCTGGAGTGAGAGCCGCGGAGATTCGGAGGTCCAGACGGTCGCTTCGGTGGCGACGGATGGCTCGGACAACATCGTCATCGCGGGCAGGTCGGGAGGCGGACGCCCGCTGATCGAGACCCCTGCCTGTGTCTTTGTAAGGAAGTTCGATCCCAGCGGCAATCAGCTCTGGGAAAGTGGTATTGGTTGCGGCGACGACGCCCGCGGTAATGCCGTTGTGGATGGCTCGGGCAACGTCATCGTGACGGGTTCGATGGAGACCCTGGGCGTCTTTCAATGCAGGGTCGCCAAGTTTGACGCGGACGGCAATAATCTCTGGTACAACGACTACGGGGATTACTACAACCAGGCCTGGGCTACGGTCGCTGCGGATGGTTCGGGCAACGCTGTCCTCACCGGCTATTTTTTTGGGACTGTAGATTTCGGAGGCGGCCCTCTTACGAGCGCGGGCGGGAGCGACCTGTTCGTCGTGAAGTTCGATGCAAACGGTGCCCACCTCTGGAGCCAGCGCTTTGGAGATGAAGAATTCCAGAGCGGTGGTCCGATCGCAGCGGACGATCTGGACCACATCGTCATCACGGGGGGGCTGTACGGAACGCTCGATTTTGGGGGCGGACCGCTCACAAGCGCGGGTGCCAACGATGTCTTCGTCGCCATTTTCGACAGCGGAGGTGACCATCTCTGGAGCGGGCGCTTCGGAGATGTCGACGAGCAGTACGGCACGTCGGTGGCCGCGTATGGTGCAGGCAACATCGTCCTCACGGGGGTGTTGGCTGGCACCGCGAATTTCGGAGGCGGGCCCCTAACGAGCGCGGGATCCGACGACATCTTCGTCGCGAAGTTCTCGGAAGAGCCTCTTCCCGTCCTGATCACGAGCTTCAACGCGACGCCCCGTAAGGGCGCGGTCGAGGTTACGTGGAATGTATGGAGCGATGAAGATCTGAAGAGTTTCACGATCTACCGTCGTGACGGAACGCATCCGCAGACGATCGTGGTCGCCGAGGGCGCCTTCAACTCTGGTGTTCGATCCTATGTCGACACGGGTGTGGAGCCGAGCAAGACGTATCAGTACGAGCTCCTGATCCACACTGCGCGCGGCGACGATATTCGATCGACGGTGGCGACGGTGACGATGCCGCGCCTCCAGACCACGCTGGGCCAGAATTATCCAAATCCATTCCGGCCCGAGACGTCGATCGAATACACGTTGGGCGAGCGGTCGAACGCAGTGGTTGGAATCTATGACGCGAGCGGGCGGCTTGTCGTTCGCCTGGACCAGGGTGTGCGCGAGGCGGGAACCTATCGCGCCGATTGGAACGGCCGTGATACCGGCGGCAGCGTGGTGGGGAGCGGTGTGTATTTTTACCGCCTCGAAGGGGCCCCATACGCCGCACCGAAGAAGATGGTGCGACTCAAGTAGAAGCTTCAATCACTCGAAGCAATGGAAGGCCCGGAGCGCGCAAGCGCTCCGGGCTTTCCCATTTGTAGTGACTGACAGCGCGGACGCAACCATGATGGTCGCGGAGGCCGCGAATGGGACGGGAAAACACGAAGGTCCGGCATGCTTACGCGCACCGGGCCTTCGCTGTCATGAAACATGTGCGCTCTTCACGTGGGTCGCGAGCAGAATGGAGCGCACCTCATTCCGCCGCCAGAGATCACCCGCCAAGGCAGGTGTCATCCACGTCGAGTCTGCGTTACCACATCCACGCGGCCCACATCGCCAGGCCGCCGAGCAGTGTGTGCCAGCCTGCCCAGCGATACAGCCGGTAGCCGTAGTCGTTGGCAAACCAGTCGCGGCGCTCGCGCCAGTTCTTCGGATTCCAGCTCATCCACGGGCCATCCGAGTCTGGCGCCCGATAGCGCGCCAGCGCATAGCGCTGCATCACGAGGCCATGCACGCATGTGAGCATTCCGGCCACAATGAGAATGGAGCGAACCTTCTCGTCCATATGAACCTCCTTCAGCATCCGAACCAACTACAAGCGAGCATCATGATCGAACAGATAACCGAGACCGCGAAGCAGTAGGTACACACCGGGTTGCCGGGAGCGACGCGGCAGGAAAACGAGGCACAAAGGGAAAAGGTGTTGCATGCCTGCTGGATGTACTTGTTCATCTGCACGATGGGAACGTCTCCGGCGACGACGCGTGGCAGCTCCGGTGAAGCAAGAAGCTGCACCAACATGTCGCCCGCGGGGTTGCCGTGAATCGAGCTGGTCTGGTGCGGGAGGTAGTAGGCGTGGAACGCATCGGCCTGCCGCACGTAGTCCGCCACGTCCGCGGGAAGGCTGGCTTCGTTCATGCCGTGTTCGTAGTAGTTGATGGCATGGCGCTGCTGTTCGTCTGACAGCGCCGCATATTCGAATGACGCCACATCGCCATCGGCGTCGTATGTCTCACGAACACGATCTCCATCGCCGCTCATGGTGACCGAGAGGTAGTCCTCTGCGGTGGCCTGGATGCAGGTCACAGTGCCCGTGCCTTCATCGACGCGCGTTTCGATGGAGTAGAGGAGCTGTCCCGACGGGTCGGTCAGGCTTGCGATGACACTGTGGGTATCGCCATCGTCCCTGGAGGCCACGGTCAGGGTGGCGTCGATGCCCGTGCCCACGACGTGCGCGTTTACCACCTCTTGATCAAGGTTCCGGTTGGCGTCATCAATTACTACGGGCCCCTTCACGGTGTTCACCGTCACGCGTCTTTCGTTTACAGGCTCCTGCACGTCGTTGTTGCACCCAACGAGCGAGAGCAAGCACACCAGGATTCCGGCCATCTTCCGCTTCATCATCCCCACCTCCGTCGTGTCCCAGTCCGGTTGCTGATGGTATCGGGTGGAAAGCTGTTGGCATTTGACATGCCAGTGCGCTTGCGATAATCGCGTCGTGCCGCACAACGAGTTGGCGATCCGAACGCCGCGACTTAGCGGAGAGAAAGACGAGCGCCACGCACAGGCGCAGAATCGTCCCGACGGCAAGACAACGAGTTGTGACTTGCTGCGGGGTATCATCAAGTGTCGAAGGATCGACAGCAACGCATGTCCCTTTACTCTGGCGTGAAAAAAAAGAAAGGCCCGGGCACTGGCCCGGGCCTCCGTTGTGTTGCGTCGCGACCTCGGCTATTCCCGATCGCGTCGTCTCTCCAGTCCGAGCCTTTGTCTCACGGGGGTCAGCCTGGGCAGTCGCCCCTGAAGATCAGCCGCTAACAGCAGGACGCCGGCGCACGGAAACAGTGCTTCCATGGCCGAAAGCCGGCCCGCGAAGTACGCGAACGCTACCGGAAGGACGATCGTCGCAATTCCAAACGCTCCGAACAGCAGATCTTTCTGCCGACGACTGACCCAACCAACAATAATCGCTACGAATGCATTGGCCGCAAGGATGTGCCACACGGTGATCGATTTCATAGTCACCCCATATTGCAATAGTCAGAACAGTCCCATTGAAACCGGAGCGACTCCCCGGGCCTCTCAATTTCTGGATACGGATCCCGTCAATCAGGGTCTCGAAATCCCAGCTTCTTTCTGACAGCAGCTCTTCCAGGCAGTCTTTCTCTCATATCGGCCGCGATCAACAGAATTCCAGCAGGAGCGAGGATAGCTTCCATGGGCGGCATCCTCCCGTCAAAGCAGGCAAAGACGCTCGGTAGGACAATGAACCAGATCCCAACAAGCGCGAAGAAAATATCCCTGCGCCATCGCTGAACTATGTAGAGGACGAGGCAAGCCACCGCGTTCGCAATCAGGATTCCCCAAACTTCACTTTTCACGCGTCACCTCGCGTTGCTCTGAAGGAAATTTCTTGCCGGCATTGTCGATGCTATCACCTCATCAATCCGGGAGCAAGGAGACGCAACCAAAGAAACCTGTCCACAGGGTCTCCTCCTAATCGCCGACGTCTAGTCGCACGGGGGGCCAATGTGTGGATGGCATGGATCGGATGCCCAGCCTCCACCGCTGCCGGTCGACGTACCCCCATCGTTTCCACCGCAAATGAAAACCAAAGACAGTCCCGAGCCGATTAGACCACACAGTGGATTTCCAAAGCCAAGCGCCCAACCGATCAGCCCCCCAAGTGCATCGGCGCTTGTGTTGCGAATCTCTTTCACCGGAGGTCCATCCTCATCTCTGAGTGGTTGACGACCGCCGCTCCAATAGGACAGGGACGCATCATGGATCACCTGAGCAATTGAGATCCCCTCCGACGTCGGGGACAACGCACTCAAGGAATCACTATTCCCATTTCCGAGCAGGACCTCCATCTGCCGGACGTCCTGGTCATCGATCATTCCCGCGTCTCGAAGGTGGATGACAACAGCCATTGGATCCGATCGAGCTGGGTCGCGAAGAGTGACGTCAAAGTAGGGCGCCACATATTGCGACCAAACCTGCAGCACCATTCGGCAATCGGTGTCCGTGAATTCACGAGACGGGCCGTATTGCTCTATCGCCCTATTAGCCGCCCTGCGTAGTTGAGCAACGAATTCGTCATCAGAGATGCTCATGGGAAGCGCTGCTCTGGCAAGCATTCTCGCCATGATCTCATTGTGGAATGCTCCGAGATTTATCTCTGCCGAGGTGGACAGGGGCGACATTTGCAAAGGCTGCGCAACCTTGTCATCAGGCTCCTGGATATCGTTGTTGCAAGACAGGAGCAGGAGCGCGCAGGCTGCCGCGGCAGCGATACTGTTTTTCATCTGGTTCTCCTTGTTGTCAGACGCTCGCATATCGTTCCAAGGCCAGCCCCGAGCGCACGTGACGTGCCACATTGCTGTGAAGATGTGAGTCGTCACACGGCAAGCACTTGCGTGGTCTTTGGGCAGAAGAACGGAAGCAAGCGAGCGTGTCCGTCACGCATACGCGATTGTCTGTTTGGGCGTCCGCGAGCGCCTTCTCCAGAAATGCTGTCCGCTATGCCTGGTGTCGAAGGAGCGACACCGCCGCGCTTCCATTTATAGCGACTCCTGTCTACAATCACCCCGTGGCGACGCGTGCAACCAGGAAGCCCCGCGGCAAGAACCGGCGAGCCACCTCTGCCCACGCGCTCCCTTCGCCCATCAGCCCCGAAACGGCAGCCTCGCGCGAACAGTTCGTTGCCGAGGCCCGCTCCTACTTCTCGCTTCTCACCCGGCCACTCATTGATATGCGCACACCCAAGACGGGCGGCCGCGAGTTCGCGCTCAGGTATACCCGGATGGTGGATACCATCATGGCGCTCCTGTTCCAGCGCGCGGTCGACGAGCACGGGCTGGCGCTGGACGACGTCGACATCGCCGTGATGGCGCTCGGCGGTTACGGCCGCTCCGAAATGGCGCCCTACTCCGACGTGGATCTCTTCATCACGTGCGGGCACAAGACGCCGGTGATCGAGGCCATCGCCTCGACGTTCATCCGCTACATGTGGGACATCGGGTTCGAGCTCGGTCACGCGGTGGAGTCGTTGATCGAGGCCGACGAAGCCATCACGCGCGACATGGACATGAAGACGTCGCTGATCGAGAGCCGGTGGGTGTGCGGATCCAAGCGCGTCGCCCGGGCATTCGAAAAGCGCGTCGGCTTGTTGCGGCGCAGCGATCGCGAAGAATTCCTGCGTCGCAAGATCTCCGACGCGCTCGCGCGCCACGACAAGTTCGGCCGCAGCTTCCAGCTCATCGAACCCGAAGTGAAAATGAGCCCGGGCGGCCTGCGCGATTATCAAACCCTCGTGTGGCTGGGTTCGGTCGGGCGTTTGCCGCACGGATTGGTGGCACTGCGCCGCAAGGGTTTGCTCTTACCCGGCGAGCGGCGCGAGCTCGAGGAGGCGTACGATTTTCTGCTGCGCGTGCGCACCGAGATGCATCTCAATACGAAATCCAAGCAGGATGCGTTGATGGTTGCCACCCAGCAGGAAGTGGCGAAGCCCCTCGGTTACAGCAACCGGGGCGATCATCTCGCGGTAGAATTCTTCATGCGCGAGTACTACCGGCACACGCGCACGATCTATCGCATCACGCGCGACTGCATCGAGGCGCTCGATTTTGGAAAGCAGGTGGGCGTGTTGATGGGGAAGGGGCCGGTGGTGCGTGACACGAACCGGCTCAGTGTGCCGCTGCGTCCGGCGCTCCTGCACAAGCGTCCGCTCTACGTCTTCGAGAAGCAGAAAGAGACCGGACAGAAACTCGACCGCAGCCTGCGTCGCCGCCTTGAGCTGGCGCAGGCGGATCTGACCGGTGCGCCGGTGCTGCAGCGCATGCGACGTGAATTGCCGCCGCTCCTCGACGACGACCGCAACGTGGCGCTGATCGTGCGCTCACTGCACGAGACGCGCTTCCTGATGCGCATCATTCCCGAGTATGACCAGCTCACGTGTCTCAAGCGCTACGACCTCTATCATCACTTCACGGTCGACGAACACAGTTTCAAGGTGCTCGAGTACCTCGCGGAGCTGGGAAGCCCGGACGCAGCGCGACGCGACCCCACCGGCCCCGATGCGCCTGCCACCAAGGCCGGCGATTCGCTGGTGCGGCTCTACTCCGAACTCCCGGAGAAGCGCGTGCTGTTCTTGTCCGCGCTTCTCCACGACGTGGGCAAAATCGAAGGTCACGACCACGCGGTTCGCGGTGCGGTGCTTTCGCGCACGATTCTCGAGCGCATGGACATTCCCGTCGAGGAGATCGAGTTTGTGTGCTTCCTGGTCGAGAACCATCTCGTCATGTCGCACTTCAGCCAGCGGCGCGATCCTTCGGACCTCGGAACGATCACGGCCTTCTGCGACCGCGTGCGCACGCGCCAGCGGCTCAAGTATCTCTGCCTGCTTACGTATGCGGACTACCGCGCCACCTCGCCGCTGGTGTGGAACGAATGGAAGCGCACGCTCCTCTGGGAGCTGTACGTGCGCGCGTACGACTTCATGGCGCGGCGCGAGAAGCAACCGCGCGAGGTGTATGAGCAACACAAGGAGCGCCTGCTCGATGCGTTCCCGGAAGGCGAGGAACGCACGCGCGCTCTCGAGCACCTGGATCTCCTGCCGGGTGGCTACCTGCTCACCATGAGCGCCGAGCTCGTGAACGACCACATCCGCATGATCGCGCAGCTCAACGGCGAGCCGGTGGTGGTTGGACACCGCTACAGCGGCGCGGCGCACGAGATCACATTTTGTACCCAGGACAAGCCGTTTCGGTTGTCGGAGTTGTGTGGCGTGCTCGCGATCAATGACTTCACGATTCTGAATGCGTTCGCGTTCACGCGCAAAGACGGCAAGGTGGTCGATGTGTTCGTCACCGAGCCCGTCGATCGCGGCGACCTGATGGCGCCCGAGGAGACATTGCTCCGCGTCGAGCACCTGCGCACGGACCTCAAAGCCGTGTTTGCGGGAACGCTGGACCTCGACGCCGCCACAAAGCGCCACGCGCAGCGCTGGCGCCGTGTTACGAAGGCCGCGATCCCGTATCAAACCCAGGTGAAGTTCGAGAACGACACGTCGGATGAATACACCATCATCGACGTGTTTGCCTCCGATCGGCCGGGACTGCTCTACACGATCACACGCACGCTCTCGGAGCTCGGCCTCTCCATCGCACGCGCGAAGATCTCCACGGAAGCGACGAGGGCCATCGATTCGTTCTACGTTCGCGACACCGATGGGAAAAAGATCACGTCAGCGGAGAGGCTGACGGAAGCTCGCGATCGGCTGGAAGGTGCCATCAGCGCCTGGGTGGCGGGGCGTTAGCACGGGAAAGTTCGCACGATGCTCATGAGTTAGAGCAAGAAACCATGAAATCGAATTTGGAGGCCCGAAATGGCCGGTACGCTTGTCCTGAAGAAGTTCACATTAACGAGGGACCAGCTGAGCAGCATCGGCGACGATGATCGCATTCTTCTCGTTCAGCTCGCGCATTTCTACAACACGATTCAGATGCTGCAACATTGGTTGGTATTCACGTACAAGTTGCCCGACGCAAGCACACCAGCGGACGACGTTCTAGCTAAGGCCCATGTTGCGCAAAATTCGCTTGTATCACGAGTTCTTGCGAGTGTCCTTTGGGAAGGGTGGCGCGTACTTGAGGTGTCTTTCTTCGGAGCAAGAGTCTCCAAGAAATACGACGCGCGACTCACA
>Ga0307281_10000387_pt1 | contig 11474 bp, 11 predicted proteins | sample ER_DNA_120_FD_194486 | JGI IMG/M metagenome (GOLD analysis project Ga0307281, IMG submission 194486) | Bulk soil microbial communities from the East River watershed near Crested Butte, Colorado, United States - ER_DNA_120 | ecosystem: Environmental > Terrestrial > Soil > Floodplain | place...
TGCGGTGGCGCCGATGGCCGCGAAGGCCAGAGCGTCGATGCCGACCGGACCGTAGAGCACCGTCGCCAAACCGAAGGTCGCCATCATCGGGATGAACCCGGCAACGATGGACAGGATGATCGACGCGGCGGCCCACTTCGACAACCAGATCGAGGCGCGCGACACCGGCTTCGAAGCGACCCATGACAGCGTGCCCTTGTCGCGTTCGCCGATCAGCAGGCTCATGGCCGCGAAGATCGCGACGAGCACGAAGATCTGCGACGAAACGGCGGCGAAGAAGTTCACCATCGGGTCCAGCACGGGCGGACCGCCGGACACCTCTCCGTCTGGGACGTTGGCGAGGATCCACGAGGTGATCGCGCCGTTGGCCGCGGTCAGGGCCATGAACGCCGTCGTGGCGGCGAGGATCACCCAGATGCGCTTGCTGTGGGTCCACTCGCGCAGCTCCTTGCGGAACAGCGGTCCGAAGCCGGCAAGTCGGTCGGTGGGGACGCGCCCGGCGGCGCGGGCGGGGACTGAGATCGAGGCGGTCATGCTGCACGCTCCTTGGAGTTGACGAGGCGGAGGAAGACGTCTTCCAGCCCGAGGCGGACGAGGTGGTTCTCGGTGACGATCTGTCCGTGATCGGCGGCGAACCGAGTGATCGCCCCCTGGACGGTGGCGCCGGCGCCCGGCGCCACGCGGACGAGATAGCTGCGAAGGTCGGCGTCTCGTTGGGCGGGTTCCACCGAGATGACGCCCGGGATCGAGGCGATGGCGACGGCAGTCCCGTCGTCGGCGCCGCCGATGACGACACGAAGCTGGTCCTGATCGAAGCTCGACAGGAGTTCGGCGGTCGGGGCGGATCGGACGAGTCGACCGCCGTCGAGGATCGCGACGTGATCGCTAACGCGTTCGACGTCGTCGAGGATGTGGGTCGAGTAGAAGACCGTGACCTCGCCCCGGAGCTCGCGCATCAGGTCGAGGACCTCGCGACGACCTATCGGGTCGAGGGAGCTGACCGGCTCGTCCAGGAGCAGGACTGCGGGCGAGCCGATGAGCGCTTGCGCGATCCCCAGCCGCTGGCGCATCCCGCCCGAATAGGTGGAGGTGCGCCGGTCCGCAGCATCGGCCAGGCCGACGCGAGCGAGGACGGCGGTGATGCGTTCGTCGTTGGCGCGATCCGCGGCCGGATAGAGCGAAGCGACGAAACGGAGCGTCTCGCGACCGGTCATCCAGTCATAGAAGCGGGGCTCTTGGGCGAGGTAGCCGACTTCGCGGCGATAGCCGGGGCCGGCGTCGATCGGGATCCCCGCGACCGAGGCGGTGCCGCGGGTCGCCCGGGTGAGACCTGCAAGCACCTTGATGGTGGTCGACTTGCCCGCGCCGTTCGGGCCGAGGAAGCCATAGATGGATCCTGCCGGGACGTCCAGGCTGAGATCGTTCAGGGCCTCGACGCCTGGATAGTGCTTGGTCAGTCCGGCCACCGAGATGGCCGATTCGATGGTCATGGTGGGTGTCTCCTGTGTCTGGCGAAACTGGGCGTTCGCGGTGACATCAGGTTCGTCCGGATGCGGGTCGGCGGTCGTCGGTCCCGGGTCTCGAAATGCACGGGACGCGAGGGTCGGGTCCGGGCGGTCAGGTCATCCCGTGGTATCGGCATCGGCTCATCCCAGGGGCCCGGAGCCGCCGTCCCGAGCGTCAGCCTTCGATCGAGCCCGGACGGATCAGGCCGGCTTCGTACGCGAGCACCACCGCCTGCGCCCGATCGCGCAGTTCGAGCTTGTCGAAGAGGTGCGAGACATGCGTCTTGACGGTCGGTTCCGCGAGGACCAGGCGATCGGCGATCTCGCGGTTCGACAACCCGCGGCCGACCAGTTTGAGGACTTCGACCTCGCGCTCGGTCAGGTCGCGGAGGGCCGTGTTGCGTTCCTCGTTGACTGGCGGCAGCCGGTCCGCATAGCGGTCAAGGAGCCGACGGGTGACGGCCGGCGCCAAGAGGGCGTCGCCGTCGGCGATGGTCTTGATCGCGGCCACGAACCCGCTCGGTGTCACGTCCTTCAGGAGGAACCCGCTGGCACCGGCGCGCAACGCCTCGACGACATTCTCGTCGGCGTCGAACGTCGTCAGGATGAGGACCCGCGCGTTGGGTGCGATGCCGTCGCGGACGATGCGGCGCGTCGCCGCGATGCCATCGAGGACCGGCATGCGGATGTCCATGACCACGACATCGGGCTGGAGCCGCCCGGCGACCTCGACACCCTCCTTGCCGTCGGCGGCCTCGCCGACCACCTCGATGTCCGGCTGGTCCTCGAGGATCATCCGGAACCCGGTCCGCACGAGCTCCTGGTCATCGACCAGGATCACCCGGATCGCGGCGATCATGGGTCCACCACTGGCTCGGGCTCGACCGGCAGCCGAGCGTGCACGCGGAAGCCGGTCGCGGTCGGGGCCGCTTCGAAATCGCCCCCGTACAGCGCCACGCGCTCGCGCATCCCGATCAGGCCACGTCCACCGCTGGCGCCGTCGCCGATGTCGCGCCGCCCCGTGCCACCCTCGTCGGTCACCTCGATGTCGATGGCCCGCGGCTCGAACGCGAGGCGGACCCGGGCGCGCGCGCCACTGGCGTACTTGAGAGCGTTGGTGAGTGCCTCCTGGACGATCCGGTAGGCGGATAGCTCGATACCGGCGTCCAGCGGCGGGCGATCCCCGTCTAGCGACAGCTCGACGGGCAGGCCGGCCGCGCGGACCTCCTCGATCAGACGACCCAGGCGCCCCAGGCCGGGCATCGGCTCACGAGTCGCATCGCCCGCGGCTGGCGACCCATTCGTCTCGGGCGTCGCGCCCAGCATCCCGAGCATCCGGCGCATGTCGGTCAAGGCCTCGCGGCTCGTCCGATCGATGGCTTCGAGCGCCGAGCGTGCCCGTTCCGGCCGTTTATCGAGCGCGGTGAGGCCCGCGCCGGCCTGGATGACGATCACGCTGACGTGGTGGGTGACGATGTCATGCAGCTCACGGGCGATCCGTTCCCGTTCGTCCTCGACGGCTCGGCGCGATCGGTCCTCGCGCTCGGCCTCCTGGAGGCGGGCGTTCTCCTCGATCGCGGCGGCGTAGCGTCGTCGCGTGTGGGCCCAATCGCCGAGCGCAAGGACGACGGCGACAGCCAGCATCGTCGATAGGAAGCCGGTCACGGCGACCTGGGCGCCCGCCGCCCTCGAAAGGATCACGCCTGCGAACGATGCTGCCGCGACCAAAGCGGCCGCCACCGACACTCGCCGGTCGTATCGCTCGGCGACGGTGAACAGCGCCACCAGGGCCCCGAGGCTCTCGTTGACGATCTGGCCCTCGACAAGCAGCGCATGGGCGACGGTCGCCGCGAGCGTGATGGCCAGGACAGGGATCGGCCACCGGCGGCGAACGATCAGCGGCAATGTCTCGAGCAACAAAAGCGTGACGCTGAGTGGGTCGGTCTGCCCGGCCCCGGTCGCGCCGCTGGCCAGCGTGATCAGCGACAACGCGGATAGGCCCAGGGCGATCGTCCCGTCGACGAGCCACTGGACCAGGTTTTGGGGCGCACGCGCGCGAGTCGTCACCCCGACAGGGTACGGGCCGCGCCGGGCCGCCACATCATGGCCAGGGTGGGGAGGACGATGGCCGTCACCGTCGCGTCTCGGGATGCTTGGTCGCGCTACGCTGCCCATGTGGAACCGACGCTCGCCACCGCAACGGCGGCCGACGGCACGCGCATCGCCTGGACATCCAGCGGGGCCGGTCCGACCCTCATCCACATGCCCGGCGTCCCGTTCTCGAACGTCGAGGGGGAATGGCGGATCCCCGTCCTGCGTCGGTCCTTCACGGAGCTCGGTGAGCGCGTCCGCCTGATCCAGTACGACGGGCGCGGGACCGGCCGATCGCAGCGGGACGTATCGGACCTGTCGCTCGAGGCGTACCTGCTCGATCTGGACGCGGTGGTCGAGGCGTCCGGTGCCGGTCAGGTCGTGTTGCTCGGCTTCTACCACTCTGCGACGCACGCGGTCGCCTGGGCCGCCCGCCATCCCGAGCGGGTCCGCGGCCTGATCCTGTTCGGGGGCGCGCTGCGTGGCTGGGATCCCATGCAGGGCTCCGGAACGCAGGCGCTGCTCAGCCTGATCGAGCGCGACTGGGACACCTTCGTCGAATCGGTCGCCCATGCCTGGCTCGGCTGGCCCGAGGGCGAGGAAGGTCGACTGGCGGCCGACTGGTTCCGGACCGCGACGACGCCGGCCATCGCGCGCGCCACCCTCCAGGCCGCCTACGCCATCGACGTCACCGCCGACGCGGCGCGCGTCCGTTGCCCGGCGCTCGTCCTGCATCGGGTCGATGCGACGGTGATCCCGTTCGACCTGTCCGCAGAGCTCGCCCGCGCGCTCCCGAACGGCCGCCTCGAGATGCTCCCCGGCGCGTCGGCCAGCCTGTTCTTCGAAGGCGGCGAGCAGGTCGTCGATCGACTGATCCAGTTCGTGGAGGACCCCGCAGCGGCGCATCCGATCACCGCCACCGCGATCGGCCGCCGGCGCCCGCGCGGCTCGGGCACGTTGTCACCGCGCGAGATCGAGGTCCTCCGGTTGCTCGCGAACGGCGAGACCAACGGCCAGATCGCAGCTCGGCTTGGCATCACGATCAATACGGTGGAGCGCCACGTCGCGAACACCTACCGCAAGATCGATGCGCGCGGGCGCGCTGACGCGACCGCCTGGGCGATCCGCAACGGGGTCGCCTGAGCCGAAGCGTCACGGTTTTCCGTGAGTCGGCACTGACCGGTTGCCGGGAAGTCGGCCGCAACCGGGCGGCGCATGATCCGCCCATGAACATCACCACGGCTTCCGATTTCCATGCCGAGCGCCCGCGGCGCAGCCGGCCCTTCCGCGCCATCGCCCGTCCGTTCGGCCCGATCGCCAATCGTTTCGCCGGGCGTCGCTGGTTCCCGTTGTGGGGCATCCTCCGCCACACGGGTCGAACCTCCGGCGCGTCCTACGCGACGACAGTCGTGGCCCTGCGCACCCCGGACGGCTTCGTCATCCCGCTCCCGTTCGGCGACGCGACCCAGTGGGCGAAGAACCTGTTCGCAGCCGGCGGCGGGTCGCTTCGGTCCCACGGGCGCGAGTACCGGATCGCGGAGCCACGGATCGTGGATCGCGAGATCGCCGGCGCGTACCTACCGCCATACCTGCGCTTCGCCGCCGGCCGCCTCGGGCTGCGTCAGTACGTGATGGTCCGTCGCCACGAGAACTAGCGCCCTTCCGGCGACGTTGGCCCGCTCGCTCCCCGACTCCCGGCCCCACCGCTCACAGCCCGACGCCCTCGCCGAAGCGGCTCCGGTACTCGACCGGGATCAGCGGCTTCTCGCCGCGGACCTTGAGCTGCTGGACGCCCCAGGAGTTGCCGTCCGGGTCGCTGAAGCCGAAGAACGTGCCGCCATCGCGTTCGTCGAAGACCACGATCTCGCTGCATTCGACGCCACGGCCGATCAGCTCCTGACGAGCCGCGTCGGCGTCGGCGACGACGAGCTGGAGGCCGTGCAGCGAGCCAGGCGCCATCTGCCGCTGCGAAGGCAGGTCACCGACGACGATCGAGCAGCCCGACCCGCGCGGCGTCAGCTGGGCGACGTGCATGTGCTCGTTTGTCGTGTCGTGGTCGAGGTCGAAGCCGACCTTGTCGCGATAGAAGGCGATCGCGGCATCGATGTCACTGACGGGGACGATGACGACTTCGAGAGTCCAGTCCATGGCGTGCTCCTCCGGATGTGAGCACCCATTGTCCGCTGGTCAGGTGGCGGCCGGCGGCACCAGCTCGACCAGGACGGATCCGGTGACATTGACCACGACCGAGTCCCCGAGCCTGTCCCGCCAATCGGCGACCGTCGCCGGCGTCGTGTGGCCGTGGAGCCAGAGCGGCGGCCGAAATCGCTCGAGCAGCCAGCGGTAGGCGCCGAACCCGACGTGGTACGGGTCCGAAGCGCAGTCCCCCACCCCGCGTGGCGGGGCGTGGCTCAGGACGAGGATCGGCGAGCGCCGACCACGCAGGCGGCGCATCGCGAGTGTCCGCGAGATCCGGATCACATCCAGCCAGGCGCGTGGTTCGTTGCGCGTCGCTCGGTCGTGCTCGAGCCCGGGCCATTCGAACGGCGCCACGGTGATTCCCTCGACCTCGACGAGCTGCCCGCTCGGCAACGGCTGTGGCGCCGCGATCAGGGTCTCGATCCAATGGCCGCCGCGGTCGTGGTTGCCGCGGATATACGCGACCTGCGCCCCGAACGCGTCGCCGAGGAAACCGAGGTAGCTCGGCTCGAGGTCGCCGGCCCCGACGATCGCGTCGACCCGGCCGATCGCAGCGCGGTTGATCGCGTAGTCGAGCGCGTGGTCGACGTCGTCGGAGACCGCCAGGAGGCGGATCGACGCAGTGTCACGACCCACGAATGCCCTGGCGTCCGGCCACACGACGGTGAGGTGTCGAGTCATCCGTCCCCGCCGTCGTCCGGTGGCGCGGTGCTCGTGGCGTCCTCTCGCGTGAGCTCGAGGCTCGGCCGCTGGCCGCTCCCGGCCGCGCGCACGGCACGTGACGCGGCGACCGACGGCGCCAGCGAGCCGATCGGCTCGGTCCGGCGCTCGCCCAGTGGGACAAGCTCGACGACGTTGGCGTCGATGGCGACCTGGCCACCGTACAGGGCGAGCGCCACCCGATTGTGGCCGTCGACGACCCAGAAACGGCCGCCGTACTTGAAGACGTCGATCGGCGGCAGGACCGCCAGCGAGTCCTGGGCCTTGCGCAGGCGCTGCCAGCGGCCCGCCCAGTTCGCGGTCCGTGACGCCTTGAGCGGCAGGAAGTCGCCGCCGCGCTGCGCACCGCCACCAACCGCCGTCCCCGCGATCTCGTCGAGGTCGATGGTCCGCAGGCCGACCTCGACAGGCCGCGCGGAGCGGGCCTCCGGATGGATGTCGTAGAGGTACGGTACCGGCTGCTTCGCCATCCGGCGGACGCGGCGCACGCGGGCGCCCGGTCGCTCGTTCCAGGATGCCGCCACGCCGGAGCGGATCCGGCGGATGACGCCGCGGCCCGAGTCCGCCTCGGGTGCGGTGGGACGCTCAGTCTCCGCGGTCTGACGCGCCGCGTCGAACGCTGTCTTGTTCCGATCGTTCATTTGCATGCCGAGTGTGCCCCATCAACGAGATCCTGACGCGTTCGAGCATCCCGGACCTGCGTCGCGACGGGGCTTGCGGCTCGGTGCGCGTTCGGTGTCCTTCACGCCGGACCGGAGCCGACCGTCACGGTCCCTTCGATGGGAACCGGTACTCGAGGAAAAGCTTGCCGTGGGCGAGATCGCGGGTCGAGCGGAGGTCCGCCCGCTCGCGGACCCCGTCGAGGGTGTCGTCGTCGGGAACGCCGGGGTAGGTGTTCGGGTAGGTCGAGACCGCGGCCTTGCGCAGGCGACCGGGCGGTCGCGGCATCGGCAGCAGCTTGCCGAGGATCTCGTCCGGCGGCATCCCCGTGTCGCTGCCGTGGTGGCTGACCTTGAGGAAGTCGACCGGTTGAACCAGGTCGTGCTTGTCCATCGTCCGCCAGCTCCGTCGCTCGGCGTCCCCGGTGAACAGCAACTTCCAGCCGTTCCACTCGAGCAGGGTCACGACCGAGGTGTTGTTCGAGGCCTTGTCGATCGACAGCAGGGTCGACGATGAATTCGCGTGGCGGATGTCGAGGAGGTTGTAGAACGCACCGGCATCGACCCCGCGCGGCGGCACGGGCAGCTCGACGTCCGTGACCGCCGCACCGTCGAGGTCGTCGAAATCGAAGATCTCGTCGTCGCCGATGCGGAGGCCGGCCGCCAGGGCCTCGAACCGGCCGTAGTAGTCGGCGGTGTCCTCTTCAGGCGCCCAGAGCGAGAGCCGGGCGCTCTCCGACGGCTGGAGGGCGCTCAGGTCCGTCGTGCGGTCCACGTAATGGACGTTTCCAGGATCGGTCAGCTTGTCGCGCAAGTAGTCGATGCACTTCTTGGTCGAGGCCGTGTTGTTGTTTGCGAGCAGGACGTCAACGAACGGCGAGCGAGCCGCACCGGCACCCAGCCGAGCCTGCGTCATCCGGTAGGCGATCAGGGCCGCGATCTTCTGCTTCCGGGCCTGCGGATGTTTGTCGTAATAGTCGCGCGCTGCCGAGGCTGTCAGCCAGGCCTGCTTGACCTTGATCGTCTTGTGCAGGACTTCCGCCGCGTGCAGGAACCCCTGGACGTGGTCGAGGTGCTCGTGGGTCATCACGAATAGGTCGAGCGGCACCCCGCCAAGCCTCTTGGCGATGTCGTCGATGACCGGCTCGAAGACCTCGTCGTTGCCGCCCTCGGTACTCAGGGCATTACCGAAGTCGAACAGGATGTTGCGCTTGACCGCCTTGCCATTGACCCGCTCCGGGATGGTGACCAGCACCGCGTCCCCGAAGCGGACGTCGTAGACGCGGATGACGAGGTCAGGCATCGCCGGCGTCCTTGGCGACATGGAGAAGGCGGCCCGTGTTGCGGATACGCAGGATGCCGTTCGTCACGACCGCCTCGATGCCCGTTCCGAGCGACTGCTGGACGGCGTCGGGGTCGTCCGGCGTCGAAACCTGGGCGAGACCTCGTCCCATCAGCCGGCGCAGCATGGTGTCGCGGGCGCGCCGCCGCCCGGCCAGGTCCAGGGGCCCGAGCAACGAACGGATCAGCCGCTGGTCCCAATCGATGACCAGCGTGACGCCGGTCTGGATCCGCCGCGTCGACACGCCACCCAGGTCACGCGGGTTGCGTTCCTTCTGGCTCCAGCGGACCTTGAACAGCAGCTCCTTGACCGGTCCCGCGCCGCCGTCCGCCCCGGCATCCGACGCCGTGTCCTCCTTCGCGGCCGCGGCGCGCTCGAGGCTCTCCCCGGCTCGCTCGAAACGCTTGCTGACGACGATCCGCGGCAGGACCTGGAATTGCGCCGTTGGTGGGATGCCGAGGAGCTTCCGGTTCTTCTCGGCGAACGTGAACGCGACCCAGTCGCTGTCGACCAGGCCCTGCAGGTCGACGTCGCGGATCGCCCTGTTCGGCACGTTCGTCTCGACGTCGAGGTCGGATTCCGAACGCACGATCCCGCGCGTGACGAAGTTCGCGCGCAACCAGCGCCGCCACGTGTCGTCCTCGAACGAGGCCTGGTCGGCGGCGAGGATCGCGCGTCCGTAGTCGGCGAAGGTGATCTCGCCGGGTGGCATGTAGTCGAGACCGCGCAGGATCATCCGCTTGAACTGCTCCGAGGCCCCGTAGAGGGCCCGACCGGAGACCGCGAAGGTCGTGGTCCCGAAGCGCGCGGCGAGGCGCCGCTTGTAATCGGTGTGGAGCTCAACCAGGAAGCGGTACAGGACGCCGGTGATGACCTGGCTGAGCTCGTGCTCCTCGGGCTCGTCGGCCGGGTCGCCGTCCGGGTCGAGCTTGTCTTCGTTGAGCAGGTTGCGCAGCCAGCCGGCCTGGCCACTCGGGTCGATCGCGCGCCCGAACTGCTCGCCGATCGAGCTGAAGTTGGTCGACTTCTCGATCGAGCCGTCCGTCTTGTCCAGCACCGCGCGACGGAGCTTGCCGCTCCGGAACGCGATGAGCACTGCGGTCAGGTCGGCGACCCCCTCGTGGAGGGCCAGGGACTGCGGATCGAGCGCGTCGTACAGGTCGGGGTCGATGCCATCGATCAGGGCGTGGGCCGTCTCGTGGGCGACGATGTCGCGTGACAGACTGGTGTGGATGAGCTTGTTCCCCGCCCGGAACGAGAAGAACTGGAGACTGCGCGAGCGGCGCTCGTAGTAGGCGTTCGCCCACCAGCCGGCGCGCGGCACGACGAGGAGCTGCGGTGCATCGAATCCCCACGCCACCCGCCGCCCCAGGGTGTCCTGCTCCTCGTACATGTACATCGTGCGCAGGACCGTCGCGAACACGCTGACCTGGATGAAATGCGGCGAGTAGATCCGCTTCCGGTCGACCTTGTAGGAGCCGAGCGTCCGACGGCCTTCCGGTGGGATGAAGACGGCGCCAGGCTCCAGCGCCTCGGTGTCGGGGTTGAGATCGACGACTGCGACGCGCGGGGTGATCGGCCCATCGAGGTAGTGGTCTTCGTCGATCCTGAGCCAGTCCTCGACCAGCCGACCGACCTCCATCTGGGAGATGTCGGGGTCCTGGATCATGAGCGGCGCCCGGATCCGCATCGTGACGCCTAGCCCGCGGCGGCCGCGATGGTCGAGCGGACGATCCCGACCGACAGATAACCCGACAGGTCGTGGTTGTTGCGGGCCGGGTTATTGACGCCGTCGTCCACCGCGAAGTCCTTTGGCGGGTCGAACTCGTCGCGCAGGGTCGCTTCAAGCGCGACGGGATCGAAGCGGTCGGCGAAATTGGTCCACGCGCGAAGGGGCTTCGGGACCGGGTTCGGCCGGCCGGCGCCATCGCGCAATCGCTTCTGGACGTTGCCGATGCCCAGCGGGCAACCGACCGTCACCAGGAGATCGACCCGGAAGCCGGCGAAGACCGGCTCCGAGAGCACGTCGTACAGGATGATCGTGCCGAGGCTGTGCGCCACGATGACCTTCGGACGCGGGCTGCGCAACAGGGCCTGCCGGACCGGCGTTCGCATCGCCTCCGTCCACGGGCCGTACAGGTAGTCGAGGACGTCGCTGGCGAACTTGCCCACGATGAACCGGAAGATCGGGTCCGGGAAGGTCGGGCCGAGCGCCCGGCCCGCGCTTGGGGCCGCCGACCGGCTCGCGACCACGTCCGCCCGCCGATAGAGCTGCTCGACCAGGCGGCGGGCGGCGGCGACATCGGCCGGGGACGGGGGCGGTGGCGCGGCGGCGGCGCCCGTCCCGCGCGGCCGCGGGGCGGTCAGGGTCGCCGCGATGATCGCATCGGCGGCCGCATTCGGGCTGACATGCGGCGCCAGCGAGCCACGGATCGCGGCGACCCGGCGTGCCTTGCCGACCCGGTTCGGGGCCGCCGTCGGGCCGGCTCCCGTCGGTGGCCAGCGGACACCCGCGTAGTGGGCCACTTTCGTGGTCGGCATGTCCCGACCGAACAGGATCATGTCCGCCTCGTGCTTGAAGGCCGCGGCGGGCTTCTGCGGCCCGGCGCCATGCACGTACAGGAGCGGCTGCGCTGCCATCTCGTACCCTCCTCGCCACCGTCACGGCGGACGATACGGTCTGTCCGTCAGGTTACTGTGACGCGCGCTCGGACATCGTACCGTTCGAGGTCACGAGGAGGAGTCGCCATGAAGATCGGTGCGGTCGTGCCCCAGGGCTGGGTCGGCGAGTACAACGGCTGGGAGCCACTCGACGCCTGGCGGCGGACGACGGATGTCGCCCGCCAGGCCGAACGACTCGGCTTCGAGTCGATCTGGCTGTTCGACCATTTCCAGACGGTCCCGCGACCGACCGACGAGATCACGTTCGAGTCGTTCACGTCCCTGTCCGCGCTGGCG
>Ga0307281_10000389_pt1 | contig 11435 bp, 8 predicted proteins | sample ER_DNA_120_FD_194486 | JGI IMG/M metagenome (GOLD analysis project Ga0307281, IMG submission 194486) | Bulk soil microbial communities from the East River watershed near Crested Butte, Colorado, United States - ER_DNA_120 | ecosystem: Environmental > Terrestrial > Soil > Floodplain | place: USA...
TCGCGGCTTCACCGCGACGGAGGAGACTCCCACCGCGCGGCGTCCGCCGGCCTATCCGGTTTTTCTGTCTCTCATCTATCGCGTGACCGGCCCCGACCCGGCGGCCGGGCGCGTCGCGCAGATCGCGCTGGGTGTTCTCGTGGTGTGGCTCACGATGAGCGTGGCGCGGGCGTGGTTTGGGCATGCGGCAGCGGCGTGGGCGGGCTGGTTCGCCGCACTCAATCCATTTCTCATTTTTCTCTCCGGATACCTGCTCACCGAGAATCTGTATCTCGTGTTCGTGCTGGGCGCGTTGGCGGTGTCGCCCGGCGCAGGATTATTTTGCCGCCAGGCGATACCACGCGCCGCGGCGACGGGCATCCTCCTCGGACTGGCCGCGCTCACGCGTCCCAGCGGACTTCCCTTGCTGGAGTGGGTGCTGGCCGCCGCGCTCCTCTTCGGCGCATCGGCGTGGAAGGATCGCATCGCGCGCGTCGCCGTCGCGGCGTCCGTGTTCGGCCTGGTGATGGCGCCCTGGCTCGTGCGCAACGCGCGCGTGGTGGGTGCGCCCGTCCTGACCACGCACGGCGGCATCACGTTCTACCAGGGCAACAACGAGAAGGTGGCGACCACGCCGCAGTGGCACGGTGGCGCCGCGCCGCTCGAGGCGTTGCCCGGCTACGATCGCCTTGCCGGCATGACGGAGCTCGAGCGCGACCGCGAGGCGTGGAAGCTCGGGAAGGAATACCTGCGCTCGCATCCGGAACAGCTGCCGTCCCTGGTGGGATGGAAACTGGTCCGCTGCTGGCGCCTCAAGAGCGACATGGGGCTCAGCGGAATTCGAAGCGGTTGGTGGTTCAACAACCGTTCCGTGCTCGGGCGCGTAGCAGCACGGCTCGATGTCGGCATGGTGTACGCGATCGTTGCCATGCCGCTCTTCGTAGCGGGGTTGTGGTTGACGCGACGGCGTTGGCGCGAGTTGTTGTTCGGCTATGGCGTGATTCTTGTCCACACCGCCATCGCGGTGTTGTTCTTCGGGTCGTTGCGCACGCGCATTCCCGTGGAGCCGATGATCTGTGTGTTTGCGGCCGCGGCCCTGGTGTCGTGGCGTGCGCCACGCAAACCCGCCTGACGCGCTTACTTCGCCGCGCCGGCCTCGTCGGACGGCAGGATCGCCCGCGCCATCCCCACCAGGAACATGAACGCCGTGAAGACCTCCGCGTCGTCCAGGTTGTTCTCCGTCAAGGCACCCACCAGTACCGCGGCGGTGGCGCCGAGCGCTCCGATCGCGTAGTGGCGCGCCAGCGAACCTCCCGCCGCGCGGCGCGAAAGCTTCCAGAGCGACATCACCAGCACCACGACGTACGCAACGAACGGAATGAATCCCAGCAGTCCGCGCGTGGCGAGCAGTTGCAGGTAGATGTTGTGCGAGTCGACCGTGGTGCGCACGTGGCGCTCCGCGAGGCGGCGCTCCGCTTCGGTCGAGTAGTCGCCCATCCCCACACCGAGGAGCGGGTGGTCGAGGAACATCTTCCACGACATGTCCCACAGCACGAGGCGCGTGGCCACGTTGCGGTCCGCCTGCTCGGTGGCAAACGTGTCCACCGCGAGTGTCCGGCCCTGGTCGTTTTTGTAGGCGTGCGTGTAGAGGAGCATCACCACCACCGCGAGCACGGTGGCGACGGCCAGCACACGGCTGCGCAGCAGCACGCACACGGTGAAGAGCCCCGCGAACACGGCGATCCACGCGCCGCGCGTCATGGTGAGCAGGAGAGCCGCGAACATCATCACCACCGCGATCCCGATCCACACCCGCCAGCGCGCCGCCTGTGGTGACGCCGCCACCGCCGCGCCGAAGACGGTGAGCTGGCACAGGATGCCGGCCAGCGTCATGGTGAAGAGCGTGCTCGACACGCGGTGCTCCGCGCCGATGTGGATCGGGCCGAGGTGCAGCCCGCCCGCGCGTTGAATGAACGCGACGCCGCACGAGGCCGCGGCCGAAAGAAGCAGCACCGCGCACGAGCGTTCGCGCACCCCGACGCGGGCGATGTGCGCGCCCACCATGAAGAGAATCAGGAGCTGCCAGTACGACTCCCAGTCGGTGAACGCGCGCGCGCGATTCTCGGACATCCACACCGACGGTAGCGCGAAGAGTGCCAGGGCGACCGAGGCGATGAACAACGGATCCAAGAGCCGCGGGCGTTCACGCGTGGCCGCGAGCCAGCACAGCCAGGCCAGCACCGAGAAGCCGATGGCGATGTTCTCGCCCGCGATCGAAAAGGGAATGAAGAGCGCGAGACAGAGAAACGCGAACTGGAACAGCCGCGTCGAAATGCGCTCGAGCGCGGCCGTGGCTACCACCTCACGCCCAGCGAGAAGCGCTGCGTGGTGCCGAAGGCGTTCTCGTCGTCAAGGGTGGCCGCGTAGTGGAGGACCAGGTTTCCCGTCGCGCGCACGCTGGCGCCGAAGCTGTACGAGGCACGCCCTTCGCCCGAACTCAGGATGGCGATGCCGCTGCGCAGGGCGACACGGTTGTAGATGAAGGGCGTCTCGGCGCCCACGAGCGTGTGCAGCCAGCCGTCGTGCACGTAGACGAAGTCGGCTTCGAGATCGATGGCGCCGGGGACCTTGTGCGCGATGCCGGCGACATACTGCCGCTCCTTGTTGTCGTCGAGGCCGTCTTCGAACGTGTAGCGCGAGAACGCATCGCGACCGACAAGCGCGACCGACCATGACGGCGAGACGAGCAGCGTCACGGCCATGTCGACGCTGGTGCCCCACGCGTCGAAATGATCCACCCCGCTCCGGGCGAGAAACACCTGGCCCGCGATCGCAAACGTGACTACCGGCTGGGGGGAATACGCGTAGGCGAGGCGCAGGTGATTCTCGGAGTACGTTTCTCCCGCGCCGACATCGGCGGAGAGGTTGGTGTACGTGGCACCCGCCGAGTGGCGCGCCACGCCGGTTTCGGCGTTGCGCGTGTGGCCGAGCGGCATCACGACGGCGGCCTGCGACTGGGTGAGAAACGCGCCGGGAACGAGCTCGACGTAGGAAACGCCAGCCGAGCGCGACGCGCGCGCGATGCCGGCCGGATTCCAGTCCACCGCGCTCTCATCGTCGACGCGCGCGATGACTGCGCCCGCCATGCCCCACGCGCGTGCGCCGTAACGGGGGAGCAGGAACGCGCCCCCCTGCGACGAGTCCGCGTGCACGCGCAAAGGCAACGCCGGCAGAGCGGCGGCCGCACAGCAGAGCGCGATCAACGCGCGGCGCGCGTTCACGGCGAGCCCTCGGGATCGAACAGGAACACCTGGCGGATGACGTCGTGGGTGCCGTCGGGATAGTCGATCGCACCCACCGCCACCAGCGGGCCCCGGCGCACGCTCTGGTAGCTGCCGTTCTTTCCGTCCCACGGGAACGAATAGAACACGCGCGGCTCGCGGCTCTCGAAACCGACGACGAGATCGCCGGTCGTGTCAAAGATGCGCAGCTCCACCTTGACCGCGGGTTCCACCGTGTTCACGTCGAACGATGCGCCGGGTACCATCGGAACGGGCACGAACAGTCCCGCACGATCGTCGAAGTTTATCGAGACGCGGTTGGACGGCACGCTCTCGTTGAACTTGTCATCGCGCAGGATGGTAACGATGTCGTTCATGCCGGGGACCAGCGGAACCCGCACCGAGAACAGGGTGTCGATCGCGCCCGAGACGGAGTCCACCGCGACCCCATTGCGGTACACGCGTACCCAGCTTTCCGCGCGGACAAGGTCGATCTCGCCTTGTAGCAGGTAGGAGTCGGTGTGCGACTTGCCGTCGAACGGCTTCAGTGCCGGCGCTGCCAGCGGGAGGGCGCGCGCGCCGAGGCGCGCCACGGACGGCGCCGCCAGCGCGGCCATGAGGGCCAGCACAACGGCGACGCGGAGCGCGATGCCTGCAGGAACGGAGATGATCAACCTCGATTCAGGGCGGAGTGGCGCGATTCCCGTCGCGCCGTCTTCTCGATTATCACACGCGGACACAGAGGGTCAACGTCCTTGCCCGGCGCGGAGTGCGGCGATCTGGCGTGCCAGGTGGGCCAGCGCGTCGCGAGCTCCCGCACGAACCGACACATCGGCGATGGCCGTGACCGGCGTCGGCTCCGGGTTCACTTCGATTACCGCTTTGCCCGCGCGCTTCGCGGCTTCCGGAAAGCCGGCCGCCGGATAGACGAGTCCCGACGTGCCCACGACGAGCATCACGTCACACGCCTCGATCGCATCGAACGCGCGGTCGAGGTGCTGCGGGTCGAGCATTTCGCCGAACCACACCACGTCGGGGCGAAGCAACGATCCGCACGCGCAGCGCGGCGGGATTTCGCCGTTGGGCCAGGGCCCGGGCGCGGGATGGTTGGCGTCGAAACACTTCGCGCGCAGGATGCTGCCGTGAAGTTCGACGATCTGCGTCGATCCCGCCGCGGCGTGCAGGCCGTCGATATTCTGGGTCAGGACCACGAGCGAATCGAAGTACGCCTCCATCCCGGCGAGCGCGCGATGGCCGTCGTGCGGTTGCGCGCGCTCGATTGCCGCGCGCCGCTGCGCATACCAGTTCCACACCAGCGCGGGATCGCGCTGGAAGCCGCGGCGCGTCGCGAGCTCCGCCGGGTTGTATTGCGCCCACAACCCCGTCTGCGCATCGCGGAAAGTGGGAATGCCGCTTTCCTTCGACATGCCCGCGCCGGTCGTGACGACGAGGCGGCGCGCCGCCACGAGGAATTCGCCCGCGCGCGCGAGGGCCTCTTCGAGATGGGGGTCCGCGTGGGTCATGGCGACGCGCGCCGGCCGCGCACCAGTGTCGCCAGCAAGATTCCGGTGAGGATCAGCGCCGCGCCCAGCGCCACGCGCCCCGAGATGGATTCACCGAGAAACATTGAGCCGAGCAACACGGCCACGATGGGAATGATGAAGGTCTGGTACGAGACCACGGTGACGTCGAGGCGCTGCATCACGTAAAAGAACATTGCGAACGCAGACACCGAACCCGCGGCCGCGAGGTAGAAGATGGTAGCCCAGGTCGCGCCGTTGAAGTGGAGTTGCAGCGGAGATTCCACGCACAGGGCCAGGATCGCCGTGACCACGGCCGCGGTTAGGAACGGCACGAACAGGGAAGCGATGGGATGATGGCTGTGGGACCACTTCTTGGTGGCAACCGATCCCACCGCCGAGGCCGTAACGCTTGCCATCACCATGAGTGTGCCGGCGGCTTCTTCGCGCCCCAGTCTCAGGTTGTCGGAGAAGATGACGGCCACTCCGAGGATGCCGGTGGCGACGCCGGCGAGCTTTCGCCACGTGAGCGGACTCCGGAGCCAGAAGGACGCGAGCACCGCCACCAGAAGGGGCAGGGTGGCGTAGAGCACGGCCGCGAGGCCGGATGAAATACGCTGCTCTCCATAGTAGACGAAGACGTAGGGAAGCACGACCTGGAACACGCCCAGGAAGACACCGATGGCGATAAAACGCGCATCGCGCGGCAGCGGAACGCGCGTGAACCGCAGGAGTACGGCCACGATCAGCGTTGCGATTGTCATGCGCACCGCGATGCTGGTCAGCGGCGGCGCTCCCCGCAGCCCGATCTTGATCATCATCCAGGTGGAGCCCCAGATCATGCATGCGCCGATGTAGGCCAGAAGAACGCGCGGTGGCGGGAGTTGGATCACGGTGGCTTTCCGAGGCGCGCACAGCCCACGCGCCAATTGGTTTATACTCCGCGACGTCCTGTAGGCCCGTGGGAAAGCGAGACGATATCCGATCCGCTGATTCACGACAATATGCCGCCTCTTTCGCCGCAGCGTGCGCGCTCCTGTCCATCACGACGCTCGACGCCGTGTTCGCGCCCCACCCGCTGTGGATGCGGGCGGTGTCGCTCGTTCCCGGGATGGCGGTGGCCGCGTGGTGCCTGGCGCGCACGTTGAACGCGGGGCGCGTCGAGGACGCGACGCGCCTGCGCTGGCTCTTCATGCTGGCCGGCGTACACATCGTGGCGACCTTGTTTTTCTTTCCCGCGCAGCATCTCTTCGACGCGCGTCCCATCGTCACCGCAGACCACGCCGTGCACTATGCGCAGTGCCTGCGCTCGCGCACCGTGTTCTGGCAGACCTTCCGCCTCGATTGTTACAGCCCCTACTTCATGGCCGGTTACCCGGCGGGCACCATCTTCGATCTCGACATGAAGGGAGCGGAGCTGTTCACCGCGCTCATTCCCATCCACACGGCGACGGCGCTCAAGCTGTTCATCCTGATCGCGTACCTGTCGATGCTGCCCTCGGTGTATCGCGGCGCCCGCATGCTGGGATACCGGCTCGATGAAGCCGTGCTGGGCGTGATGCTGCTGCTCGTGTACTGGCACTGGGGCCGTCCCTACGCGAGTGACTTCCGATTCGTCGGCATGTTCTCGTTCGTGTTTTCGACGCACGCCGTTATCTACATCACGGGGCTTGTGCGAAAGTTCCTGGCAGGCGAGCGCGGGCGCGCGCTGTTCATCCTGGGACCGGTCGCGTTTTCAATCCATGTGCTGAGTGTGGTGATGGCGACGGTGCCGATCGGTGCCGTGCTGTTCATCGAGCGCGCGCGCATCACGCGCCGCCGCGCCGAGCTCCTGTTCGTGTGGGCGCTGGTGGTTGTGTTCGCCAACGCGCTGTGGATTCTCCCCCTGATTCGTTTTCTTCCCGACAAGGTGCCGTCCGAGAGCTACTACCAACTCCACGGACTGCACCAGGTCGTGCGCCTCCTGTTCGCTCCCACGGGACTGATTGCCTGTGGCGTGCTCGTGCTCGCGGCATGCGGTGCCGCGCACCTGGCGCGCGAACGGCGTACGGCAACGGCCGCACCGGGGCTCTTGTCCGCTCTGGTGATGCTCTTCTTCGCGACGTTCGGCATCCACCTGCCGGGCATCAATCAACTCGAGCCGGGGCGTTTTCTGTTCTCCACGATCGTTTTCGCCACGCCGCTGGCCGGCGCGGGTGCGGCGTGGCTCCTGCAGGCGATCAGTGCCCGCCTTGCACCGCCGGTTGCCGCGCGAACGCGGGCGTCTCTCATGGTTGCGCTGGCCCTGGCGCCCATCCCGCTCGCCATGCTCGACGCCAAGGCGTACAACCACCACACGCTCAGCGTCGACCTGCCCCCGCGCGTCGAGCGTTTGCGCTCGTTGCTCATCGCATCCCTGCACGGTCCCGGACGTCTCCTCATCGAGGAGGGAAGCGTGCACGCATACGGCGGGTACTTTCTCCCGGCGCTCCTGCCGTCCGAGACGCATGTGGAGCAGATTGGCGGGCCGTATCCCCAGGTTCCGCTCCTTCATCATCGCACCACCTTCGAAGCGGACTCGTTCCTCGGCCGGCCGTTCGCGCAGTGGAGTCCCGCCGACGCGCTTGCGCGCCTGCAATTTCTGCGCGTGCGCTGGGCCGTGACCGCGACGGAGGAGGCGGGCCGCTTTGTCGCGGCACTCCCGGGCATCACGCTGCGCTGGGAGGACGGACCGCTTCGCTTCTGGGAATTGCCTGCATTTTCCGGCGGTGTCGTGGTGCGCGCGAAATACAACCGGATCGAAGCCGACATGGCCGTGGGGGCACGCCCCGTGGTGCTTCCGTATCACTGGGTGGATGGCCTGAAGGCTGAAGGTGGCAATGAGATCGCTCCCGTCCTTCGCGACGACGATCCGGTGCCGTTTGTCGGCGTGCGGCGCGTCGCCGCAAGTCCCGTGGTCGTACGCTACTAGGCCCTCGCGATTGACATTCCGAGGCCGGATCGGGTACGATAAGGCACAATAAATCAACGCCTTTACCCGAGAGGACCGCATTCGAACCGATTGTTAAGCGTCCCCCTTGAAACGCCCACACCCCGGACTCCTTGTCGTGCTTGCCGCGGCAGCAGCGGTGCATTTCGCCGTTGCGGCCCTCGACTTTCCCACGCTCGCGCGTAACGGATTTCTCTACGACGACGCCTTCTACGACTTCCAGATCGCGCGCAACATCGCTCACGGCGACGGCCCGAGCTTCGACGGCACGCACCTGACCAACGGCTTTCAGCCGCTGTACGTCGCATTTCTGGTCCCGCTCTACTGGGCGGCGGGATCGAACGAGACGCTTCCCATTCACGCCGCGCTGGCCCTGTCCGGATTGTGCGCGGTGCTGAGCGCGTATCTGCTGTATCGCATTCTCGCGCGCCGTGTGGGCGAGGTGGCGGCGGTCGTATCCGCCGCCGTGTGGGCGCTCTCGCCCATTGTCGTGCGACAAACCGCGAACGGGCTCGAGACGTCGCTCGCGGTGCTGATGCTTGCCGCGACGGTCTTCTTCTACCTTGAAAAAGTGCGCCCTGAAGCGCGCGTGGAGCGCCGCCGCCTGATTATCATGGGTCTCCTGGCGGGTGGCTGTATGCTGGCGCGCGCCGATCTCGGTTTTCTCGTGCTCGCCATGTGCCTCGATTTTCTGCTCGTCCGTCGCAGCCGCCGCGCGGGTCATTCCTGGCGCGGCGAAATCGCAATCGCCGGCGCAACGTGCCTCCTGGTGTGCCTTCCGTGGATGATCTATGGCGTGTTCGCGGTGGGCTCGCCGTTTCCCGAGAGTGGCCGTGCCACGCGCTTTCTCGCCATTGCCTACGCGCCGATGTTCAACCTGGGGCCGCATTCGTTGATGGCGGACGGACCCAGCCCGGCGTTCGTCGCCGAACACGTCGCGCGTTCCCTGGAGACTCTGAAGGTCATTCCGGCCTTCCATCCTCTCTTTCGCGCCAGCACGAAACTCGGCCAGCGCTTGCACGCCGCGCAGGCGGCCGAATGGGCCGCGAACGCGGCCGGTATCCTCATGCTGGTGGCTTTCGCCGTGTGGTGGATGAGGCGCCGCCGCAGCGGGGCGGGGCGTGAGTGCCGCGAGTTCGAATTCCTGCTCGGGTTCACCGGCATGATGATGGCCGCTTACTCGACGCTGGTGTTCGGCGTGTTCTTCTTTCTGCGCTACTACTACCCGGTGTATTTCATCGGCATGATCTTCGCGGGCATCGCGCTCGAAGACTCCATCGCGTATTTCCAGTCGCGCCCCGTGTCGGTGCGGCGCCTCGCGCTCGCGGGAACCGGTGTGTACGCCGTCAGCCTGCTGTTCATGGTGTACACGAGCGCGTTTCGTTCCACGCCCGTATACAACTTCTACAACGTGGCGCGCTGGATCAAGACGCACACGGATTCCTCCGACACCATCGGCGTGTTCCAGAGTGGCGCCATTGGTTATCTCTCCGGCCGCCACGTGATCAACCTGGACGGCAAGGTGAACCGCGAGGCGTTCGCGGCGCTGCGGGCGGGAAAGCTCGAGGCCTATGTTGAATCGGCCGGCATCGATCTCGTGATGGACAATGCCGGCGTCATCGATTTGTTCCTGGGCCCCTGGTCGGACGCGGATAAGAAGCGCATGGATGCCGAGCGCGTCTTCACCGGCGGCGAGTACGGAGTCCCGGGTTGGATCGGGTACCGCATCTCGCCGCCCCGCGTCATTGACGCGAGCGCTCCGGCGGGCGCCGCGCTGCATCTCGGCCCCGACCGGGCTCCCTAGCACACTACTCTCCTCCACTTTGTTTGCGCGGTCGCATGTCGGTCCTTGCTCCTGCTCCTCGCGGGGATCGCAACTTCGAGACTGATACCGCCGATCCCCGCGCATAGCAGGAGCTAGGACGGACGTGTGACCGCGCAAGACGAAGTAGAAGAGAGGCGTTGCTACTGGAGAAGCGATTCGAGCGTTGCGGACGACGCGTGCTTGCCGCCGCGGAGGCTCAGCACTGGAAGACAGCGCGGAATGATGCGCAGGTGCAGCGGCGTTTCGCGGCGGCCGAGATATTCCCCGTCGATGTGTATGGGGAAGGGCGTGTCCGATGAAATCGATATCGCCGTGCCGCGATACAGCTCGATGCCGGCCTGTGTGACGTGTCCGCCGCGAAGCGCGCGCGGCAGGATGGCAAGCAGGCGCGCGCGAGACATGCGACGCGCCGCGCACACGTCGATCATGCCGTCCGTCGGTGTTGCGCCCGGGTTGAGATAGAAGCCGCCACCCGCGCGCGGCCCGTTTCCCACCGAGATCAAGAGGTACTCTCCCGCCGCCGCCTCGCGACCGTCCACCTCGATGCGATAGTGAATGCTTCCGGGCGTGCGCAAGGCCTTGAACACAGCGAGCAGATAGAGCGGCAGTCCGCGCAGTCTCCGGATCGAGAGACTGTGATATGTGACCAACGCTTCGAACCCGATGCCGATCGAATTGGCGCAGTAACGCCCGCCGCAATCGATGACGTCGAAGCGCACGCCGCTGCCTTCCTCGAGTACGCGCGCGAGTTCCCGCGGATTGCGCGGGCAATCCACCAGCGAGGCAAAGTCGTTGCCAGATCCGGTCGGGATGACCACCATGGGGACCGGGTTCGGCATGAGACCGTTTACCACTTCGCTGACGGTCCCGTCGCCGCCGACGACGCAGACCACCCGGCTGCGGGTGGCCGCCGAGCGGGCAAGCTCCGCTGCGTGGCCTGGTCCTTGCGTCCATAACAGCTCGGCCTCTCCGGACAGCGCCCCCGCATAGGATTCGACCAGGGCCCGGGTGCGACCCCGTCCGGCGGTTGGGTTGGCAATGAAACTGACTTTCATTCTTGAGACTCCTCCAGGGCGCGATATCACCGCGCCGAAGCATCGCATCCGCTCCGCCGCGGCGGCAATGTTCATTGTGGCTGCCGCGTCGAATGCGTTCGCCGCCGACGCGCCGCTCCTCAAGGCCTGGCACGTCGGTCCTCCGCCGCAGGTACGGGCCATCTGTCACGCCGGCGACTCATTGTGGGTTGGGACGAATGTGGGCGTCTGCGTGGCCGACATTCGCGACCCATCGCACCGCACGCTGATTGCGGCCGGGCCGCAGCTTCCGTCCAACTCGGTGCGCGCCATCGCGAGCCGGGGCGACAGCGTGTGGGTGACGACCGATGCGGGTGTCTCGGTCTTTTCCGGCGGCCGCACGTCGGTGCTCTCCGCGCGGGACGCGCAGCGAGCCAAGGGCGCCGTCCCGCTGCGCAACGTGCAGCAGGTGGCGTTTGGAAACGGCGGCGAAGTGCTGCTCGCGACGCGCCGCGGCGGCGTCGGTGTACTCACGCTCGCGCGCAGTTACGCCATCACCGAGCGTGACTCGCTCATCGACGACAACGTGTTCGACATTCTCGAGCGCGCGGGACGGCCGCGCCTGTACGCGTGCGGCGCGGGCGTGTGCGCGCAGGTGGACGACACGACCGTGGTTTCGTTCCAGGCCGGCGCGGGGTTTCCCCGCGGCGAAGCGCGCCAGGTGGTGGGCGACGCGCAGAGCGCCTTCGTGCGCATCGCGCGCCGCGGCGTCTTTCGCTTCGACGGCAAGCACGCCTCGCGTGTCGAGGGGCCGCGCGGCGTTTCGTTCGTCGACGCGACGTCGATCTC
>Ga0307281_10000390_pt1 | contig 11433 bp, 10 predicted proteins | sample ER_DNA_120_FD_194486 | JGI IMG/M metagenome (GOLD analysis project Ga0307281, IMG submission 194486) | Bulk soil microbial communities from the East River watershed near Crested Butte, Colorado, United States - ER_DNA_120 | ecosystem: Environmental > Terrestrial > Soil > Floodplain | place...
CGGGCTGTGGTCCACCGTGCGTGAGAAGATCGTCGGCGACGGCAAGCCGGTGGTTTCCGGCCACATCGCCTATCGGGCCGTATTGCCGACGGACGAGTGGCCGAAGGAATACCGCGTGCCCAAGATGATCGTCTGGTGCGGCGAGAAGACCCATCTGGTGCACTACCCGCTGCGCCGTGGCGAGCTGTTCAACCTCGTCGTCGTGTTCCATTCCGACCGCTACGAAGAAGGCTGGGACACCTACGGCGACCCGGCCGAGCTGCACGCGCGCTTCGTCGACAAGTGCGAACCGGTGCGCACGCTCTTGACCAAAGTCAACGCCTGGAAGATGTGGGTCCTGTGCGACCGCCCGCCGATCAAGGATTGGAGCAAGGGCCGCATCACGTTGCTCGGCGACGCCGCCCATCCGATGCTCCAGTATCTCGCGCAGGGCGGCAACATGGCCATGGAGGATGCGGTCTGCCTCGCCATCCAGATCGAGGCGAACGGCGGCGACTACGAGGCCGCGTTCAAGAAGTACCGCGATCTGCGGTACCTCCGCACCGCGCGCGTTCAGCTCATGGCTCGCGTGTTCGGCGAGATTTATCACGCCAGCGGCGTCAATCGCGAGCTGCGCAACAAGCTGCTGCGCGAGTGGAGCGAGGAAGGCAGCATCGACATGTCATGGCTCTACGGCGAGCAGCCCGAGCTGCCGCATGTCGACAACGTGCCGATGCCGCCGCCCACGACCCCGGCCTCTCCGTTCGGTCAATGACGCACGGGCCTCGAGCGCGGACCCATCGGTGATGGGCGCGTTGCATTGATCAGAATTCAATGGCACGCCGAGCGTATTTAGGCATGTACGCGACGAGGGACTTGGAGCCGGGCTTTGGCCGCCCTTGAATCTGCCTTCATATTCCTTGTATATGCACCGGGCATAAACTGGCCATTCCAATAGCCATTGACTATTTGACAGTTCGTCGTTCGGCGGTGAGTTGGGAATTACTCCAGGAACGAGCAAACTGCTTGAACTACCGTTTTGCCGAGTTCGAGGTCAACGTTGCGCGGCGGGAGTTGCGACGCGCCGGCGCGATTGTTCACACCGAGCCGCAGGTGTTCGATCTGCTCGTTCACCTCATTCGGAATCGTGACAGAATCGTCGGTAAGGACGAGCTGTTCGACACGATCTGGCACGGCCGCATCGTTTCGGACGCGACGCTCAACTCCCGCATCAGCGCGGCGCGGCGCGCACTCGGCGACAGCGGCAACGATCAAAACCTGATTCGCACCCTGCACAAGCGCGGGTTTCGTTTCGTCGGCGACGTTGACGATGACAACCCCGCGCCAACCGCTGATGCAACCGAACAACGACCCTCATTGCAGGGCGTGGTCGACGAGGCAGCGAAATTCGTGCCGCCCGGCGACTCACCTTCCATTCCCGACATGCCTTCGACCGCTGCTCTGCCGCTCCCGGCCACGGGCCACGATCCGGACCAGGAGCATGTCACCGACGATCTTACCGCCGCTGCGACTCCTGTGGCGGGGTCGTCCGATCGCGCATCGGGCCCTGCGGGAGGGTATGCGCCATTGCATGATGACCGCGGCGTCGGCTCGGCACTCGTTGAGCAGGGGGAGACCCCGAAGCTACGGCGGACTGTACGAACCCCACTGTACGCCGCCGCGGCAATCGGCCTTGCTTCATTGCCGGTCTTTGCTGGTTCGTGGCTGCTTTCGTCGACCGCTCCACCGACACCGCACGCGAGCCTTGCGCTGGCGAGCACGACCGCGGACCGGCTCAAGACGCAGGTGCCGTCGATCGCCGTCCTTCCCTTCATCACGCGCAGCGAGGATGCGAAACTGGACTATCTCGCCGACGGGATCACCGACAGTCTCATCAGCGACCTTGTGCGTGCGATGCCTGGAATCTCCGTCGTCTCCCGTGGCACTGCGTTCACCTACAAAGGCCGATCGGTGGACGCGCGGCAGGTCGGCCGCGAGCTGGGGGTGCGCTACCTGCTCAAGGGCAGCATTGTTTTCGAGGGCGAACGGGTACGCGCAAACACCGAGCTGGCCGAGACCACCGAAGGAAACCAGCTTTGGGCCGAGCGTTTCGACACCGAGCGGAAGGGCATCCTGCAGGTTCAGGACGAGATCGTCGCACGGGTGTCGCGCGCGATCGGGTTGAAGGTCGTCGACATCGAAGCGCGGCGAAGCTGGCGCGAACGGCCAAGCAGCGCCGAGCTCATCGACCTCGTCATGCGCGGGAAGGCTGTGCTCAACCTGCCGTCGTCGCCGGCCACGATGATGGAAGCCCGCGGCCTGTTCGAGCAGGCGCTCGCGGTTGAGCCGACCAGCGTCGATGGCCTGACCGGCGTCGCCACCACGCTCGTATTCGAATTCTTGAACGGTTACTACGAAACCGGGAATGACGAACGGCTGCGCAAGGCGGAGTTGTTGCTCGATCAGGCTGGCACGATCGAACCGACGCACCTCATGACGTTGAAGGCGAAGGCGGCGCTTCGGCGCACGCAGGGCAAGTTCGACGATGCCATTGCCGTAGCCCAAACGGTCATCATGGAGAATCCCGGCGAACCGTGGGCCTACAAGGAGGTCGGCTTGTCGAACATATATCTCGGGCGGCCGGAGCAGGCGCTCGACTGGTTCGTCAAGGCCGACCGTATCGGTCCGCGCGACCCGGCGCGATGGACCTGGTTGGACGGACGAGGGCACGCTCTCATTCTGCTCGGGCGGGACGAGGAGGCCGTCCACGCGTTGACCAGCGCCCTCGACGCCAATCCAAAATACCTCACATCCCACGCTTTCCTGGCCGCGACCTACGCGCTCCTGGATCGCCCCGACCAGGCACGAGCCGCGCTCGCCACCTACCTGCAAAGATATCCCGACACGAGGATATCGACATTCCGTCGCCTTTCGCCGGTTCCCTTCGCACTGACGAGCCCGAAGTACCGGCAGCAGCACGAACGGATCAACGAGGGCCTGCGCAAGGCGGGCATGCCCGAATAGCCGCACTCCCAGTGCCGAGACGACGGCCCTGCCCCGAAACATCTCCGCATAGCGAATGCGTCCCGAACAGTTGGCGGCGGAGCGATCACGAGCCGTGCGCGCCTGGCTCACTACTCTCGTGAACGATCCGCGCACCGAGCGCGTGACGATGGCGCTCATCGTCGTCAACGCCGTCATCCTCGGTCTGGAGACGATGTGATCGGCCATTCACACGCGTGTCAGACTTCGGTAGCAGTCTTCCGGCCGTCAGTGCATCCGAACAAGAGGACGGCACCATGAGCACGAAGACGCATCAGGGTGGCGAGCACCACGAGACCGCCGCGAGGCGTGACAAGCTCGCGCCGGTGGGAAACGTCCCGGTTCCTGAGCGGCGCGTGAGATCCAGGCCCGGCGCGGTGGAGCTTTCGGCCCTCCCCTGCAGCGCCGCTTACTGCGGTGGTTTTACCAGTCTGTAGAAGACGCCTTCACGGATGCTGGCATGGTAAGCAAATCTGCATCCACAGCTGCGCGCGTAGTTCTCAGCACGCGCGAGGGTGACCTCATCCATGTCGCCGTCCGCCGACGCTGGCGAGAACCAGTGCACCAATACATCGCTGGGCACATTGAGCGTGACCTGGGGAGGAAGACGATCGAGTATCTCGTCTATCTCCGGAGGCAACGGAAATTTTTGATTTTCAACCATGGCGTCCGATAGGCTTATCAACGTCCTGCCCAGAGCGATGGGACGCTTGGGTAGTGAACGGTTCAGAGATACTTTGAAAGCGCTGAAAGCTAAGATGTTGCACTGATCAGCAAAGTGTTTTCATGTGACAGTTATGTGACACCCGGCGCGCTTGGCTGTGCTGACTGCCGCAACGCCGGATTCCGCTGAGAACCCAACGATCAGGTGTTCTGGTGGCGCAATCTTGCAACGGACATCTCAAGACATTGTTTCCGCTTGAGCGTTTGCGGGTTTGTCATCATCCGACGTCGCTTAGCATTTTAGATTGGCGATGGGGGCGGCAGAATGGACTGGAGACCAGGGTGAAGGGGTGAAGGCCGACGTCAACCGGCTGTTCCGCTTGTAACGAGACATATGGCGATGACAGGAAAAACCGTTACGCGCGAGCATTTGTACGATGCGGTTTACAGGGCGGCCGGTCTCTCACGCGCGGAGGCTGCGGCCCTTGTCGAACTCGTTCTCGAGGAAATCGCGAGTTGCCTTGAGCGCGGCGAAGCCGTCAAACTCTCTGCCTTCGGGTCGTTCATCGTTCGCCAGAAATCTCAGCGCATGGGCCGCAATCCCAAGACCGGGAAGTCTGCGCCCATTCCGCCCGGCCTGGGTGTGGTTTTCAGGCCGTCCGCGGTTTTGAGACAGCGCATCAACCTTCGATCTTGATGGAGGCTTTCGCGCCGCCTGTCAGCGTTGCGCGAACAGCCCGCGCCGACGGGCGCATGCCGGATGCGCGCGCCGATGGCGAACGCACTATTCCGTCCGGAAGTGCTTCGACAGCTTGAGCCCCTGCGCCTGGTAGTTCGAGCCGATGCGTTCGCCGTAGAGTGACTTGGGCCGGCCCAGCATCTTCTCGTAGACGAGCCGACCCACGATCTGGCCGTGCTCAAGGATGAAGGGCACTTCGCGCGACCGCACTTCCAGCACGGCGCGCGCACCGCGCCCGCCCGCGCCGGCATAGCCGAAACCCGGATCGAAGAAGCCGGCATAGTGGACACGAAACTCGCCGACCAGCGGATCGAACGGGACCATCTCGGCGGCGTAGTCGGGCGGCACCTGCACGGCCTCTTTCGAGGCAAGAATGTAGAACTCGTCGGGGTCGAGGATGAGGCTCCGGTCCCTGCGCGCACGCATCGGTTCCCAGAACTCGGTGACGTCGTAGCCGGCGCGGCGCTCGACATCGATAAGGCCGGTGTGACGCTTGGCGCGGTAGCCGACGAGACCCTCGGGGCCCAGGCCGGCGAGATCGACGCTTACCGCGATGCCTTCGCTCACGTCGGCATCATCGTCGTCGACCAGGCGTTCGCGCGCATGCAGCGCTCGCAACGCTTCGGCGTCGAGCAGCGCATTGTCGTGGCGGAAGCGGATTTGTGACAGGCGCGAGCCCTCGCGTACCAGGACAGGAAACGTGCGCGGGCTGATCTCGGCATAGAGCGGACCGTGGTAGCCGCGCCTGATGCGATCGAAGCCGCGGGTTTCGTCGGCGATCACGCGGGTGAAAACGTCGAGCCGGCCGGTCGAGCTCTTGGGATTGGCGGCAGCGGCAATGCTGTCGGGCAGCGCGAGGCTTTCGATCAGCGGCACGATGTAGACGCAGCTGGTCTCGAGCACCGCGCCGTCGCCGAGCGCGATCTCGTGCAGCTTGAGCTCTTCGATGCGCTCGGCCACCGTCGTGCTCGGGCCCGGCAGGAAGCTGGCGCGGACGCGATAGGCCACTTCGCCGAGCCTGAGATCGAGGCTCGCGGGCTGGATCTGGTCGGGGACGAAATCGTAGGCCGGCAGGATCGCGCCGTCCTGCGCGAGCGCCGCGATCATGTGGTCGGGCAGGATGCCTCTTTGATCGACTGTAAAGGCGAGCGGCAAGCGGCAATTCCTCGATGACGTCCGACCGTCCGGTGCGGTGGATTGAAAGCCCCTACCAGCTTGGCCACAAGCTCATTCCAGGAACTTCAAACCAAGGACCGCACCAGAATCCACTAGCCGATGACCAGCTTGACGAAAAGCCGTCGGTCACGCTACAGCTTGGCTTATCCCGTGGTCATTTGAGCCGGCCGGCTTGCAGCCACGTAAAACAAATCGCTAAAAGGCCGGGGACGCGTTGGGCCCCGGCGGAGCATTTCCGGCCGGGATTTTTGTTGGGCAAAGGAGACTCTGATGTCCGCGTCCGCGCAGCGAAACTACCGCCCCGAGACCCAGCTTGTGCATGCCGGCACCCTGCGCTCGCAGTTCGGCGAGACCTCGGAGGCACTCTTCCTCACCCAGGGTTACGTCTATGACAGCGCCCTGAGTGCGGAAAGACGCTTCAAGAACGAAGAGCCCGGCTATCAGTATTCGCGCTTCTCCAACCCGACCGTGACCATGTTCGAGCAACGCATGGCCGCGCTCGAAGGCGCGGGCGCCGCACGCGCGACCGCGACCGGAATGGCGGCGGTCACCACCGCGCTGATGGGCCAGGTCAGGGCCGGCGATCATGTCGTGGCATCCAAGGCGCTGTTCGGCTCCTGCCTCTATGTCGTCGAGGACCACCTCCCCCGCTATGGCGTGGCCTCGACGCTGGTCAACGGCAATGATCTCGACGAGTGGCGCAAGGCGGTGCGGCCGAACACGAAGACCTTCTTTCTGGAGAGCCCGACCAATCCCGCGCTCGAGGTGCTGGACATCCAGGCGATCGCCGAGATCGCGCACGCCGCCGGCGCGACGCTGGTGGTCGACAACGTGTTCTCGACGCCGCTGTTCCAGCGGCCGCTCGAACTCGGCGCCGACTGCGTCGTCTACTCCGCCACCAAGCATATCGACGGCCAAGGCCGCTGCCTCGGCGGCGTCGTTCTGGGCTCCGAGAAATTCATCCAGGACCACATTCACAACCTGATCCGCCAGACCGGCCCATCGTTGTCGCCATTCAACGCCTGGGTTCTGCTCAAGGGGCTGGAGACGCTCTGCGTGCGGGTGCGCCAGCAGACCGACACCGCCGCGATGGTCGCGGTCGCATTGTCCGAGCAGCCCAAAGTCTCACGCCTCATCTACCCAGGCAGGCCGGATCATCCGCAGGCCGACATCGTGCACCGGCAGATGCGCGGCGGCTCCACCCTGGTCGCGTTCGAGGTCAAGGGCGGGAAGGCCGCTGCCTTCCGCTTTCAGGACGCGCTCAAGCTCGTGCGCATCAGCAACAATCTGGGCGACGCGAAGAGCCTGATCACCCATCCGGCAACCACGACCCATCAGCGCCTGACGCCGGCGGCGCGGGCGGAACTCGGCATCAGCGACGGACTGCTGCGGCTGTCGTGCGGCCTGGAACACGCCGACGATATCATCGAGGACCTGCTCACCGCGCTGAAGGCGGTATGAGCTTCGCCGGATAAGGGACGATCAACGGGACGGCGCTTCCCGCCGTTGTTGGTTCGCCGCCCTGGGTCCGGTCAGTTGGCCGGCGCAGGGTGCGGCCCGACCGCGGTCGCGGTCGGACGCGTCGCGGCCTCGGCGATCGCCACGCCGAGCGCCTTGGCGAGGCAGGCGTAGCTCCAATCGTTCATGTGCAGCCCGTCGCTCGAGACGAAGGTCTCGAACGGCAGGCTCTCGCTCTCGCGCCAGCGTCGCATCAACTCGAAACGGTGAAAGACGCTGACATGCTCGGCCTTCGCCGTGGTGGCGATGAGCGACACCATGCCCTGGCAATTGGCCTTGCTGATGACCCGCGGCGCGTATTGCGGATCGATCACCACAACGTCCGCGCCGGTTGCCTTGAGCCGCGTCAACCCCTCATGCAGCAGCGGGGCGTGGGGCAGCAGCGCCTTGTCCCGTAGCACGGAGTTCGTGCCGACCTGCCACAACACCAGGTCAGGCTTTTCGGCGACGACGGCAGTGTCGAGACGCGCCAGCATGTCGGCAGCCTCGTCGCCGTTCACGCCGCGGTTCAGCACTGTAATGTCATGGCCGGGGAAGCGTCGGCTGAGCTCGTCGACCAGCCGGCTCGGATAGGAGGCCGCCGACGTGCTCGCGCCCGCTCCGTAGGTCGACGAAGAGCCCAGCGCCACGATCTTGAGCCGCTTTCCGGCGGCAAGGACGCGCGCGGTGTGGACCAGCGGAAGATCGAAGCGGACCTGGTCCAGGGTGACGTTGCAGGCTGCCGGCTGGATTGCGTTCGTGCCGACGGCCAGCGCCGAACCCGGCACCTGCGCCTGAGCGGGCAATAACGCGAGGAAACCTGCCGCCGCAATGGCCCCGGACACGGCCGCGCGGCGCAGCACGAGATGGCGGATCATGGATATGCGTTGCGTCCCTGTTTGGAAGATTTTTTACGCCTTCTTTTTTGCGTGGCCTACTGGCCGGCCTTGAAATCGGCAGGCCGCAAATGGGCGGCGTCGATGATCATGGATGCAATGGAGCGGCCAATGCAATCGTGCACGCGGTGAGCGAGCACATTATCCTTACCGGCGGCGTAGAGGTCGAAGGCGCCGGTATCGGACCAATGCCGCATGATGTTGAGGCGGTCGAACAACGGAACCTCATGCTGCTGTGCAACAACGCGCATGTTGTCGGCGTAAGGACCGAGCCCAATCATGATGTCGGTCCGCGGGCTGTATTGCATATTCATCAAGATGACGTCCGCGCCGCCTCGATGCAAGGTCTCGACCCCTTCGTCGAGTGCCGACCGGAAGTCATCAGGCTCGATTCTGCGAATGGCATCAAGGGTTCCAGTCTGCCATATCACCAAATTCGGCTTCTCGTCGACCAGCAATTTCCCCATTCCCTGGGCGAGGTCCGCGGCGGTCATCCGGGTCCGGACCAGGGTCACCACCTTGACCGCGACCGAGGGCAGTTTCTGCTTGAGGGCGGCCTCGAGGCGGGCGGGGTAGGCCGACGGCGGCCCGTCCGGACCGGCGAGGATCGAGGAGCCGGTTCCAACCACCGCGATGGTCAGCTTCTTGTCCTTCTTAACGGCCTCGGCAACGTGCTTTAACTCGGTGGCGCCGAACCACAAATAGCTCGGAACCTCGCACGGCTCGGCCGCCACGCTCGCGCCCGACAACAGGCACAGCGCGAACGCCAGCACCGCCAAGGCTGACGCAGCAAGCGTTTTCATGCCTCGCCTCCGGCGAGGTCTGCATCCGGCGATTTCATGGAACGCGACCCGGGGCTACGTCCTTCCGCCAGCTTATACCATCTTATAAGGCCGGCGGCGGCAATCATGATCAAGATGCCCACAGCACTTACCAGAAGTTGCATCCAGAACGCGCCCGAAACCTACACCATGGCGAAATGGGCAGCAAAGGAGAGGAATACGCCGAGACAGAAGATTTCCAGCGAGTGCTGGCCGCAGACGATCGCCGGCCATGCCCAGCGCGATTTGAGAAACGGCCAGTCGCGCGGGATGAACCTTACCGTGACGACCGCCAGCGCGAGGAAATGCGCAAACCGCAGGACGTCGAGATTCACCTTGTCGATCGGATAGATCACTTCCTCCAGCCAGTGCGGCACGTATTGGCCCATGCCGGGAATATACCAGGTGAGCGAGATCACGAACGCGAACAGCAGATATGCAATCGCGATCGACACCGTCACCGGAGACCGCAGGACCGTCGCGAGGCGCTGGGCTCCCCCCAGCGCGCACCACGCCCCGAACACGAACAACAGCTGCCAGGCGAAGGGGTTGAAGTACCAATGCCCGCTGGGATAGCTCGGCATGTTCCAGTTGAATTCCCAGGTGAGCACGTAGAGCAGCACCGAGGCGCCGAGCGCCAGCGTGGACCGAAACAGCAGCAGCCACAGCGTCGGCGGAAACAGCAGGAGCAGGATGATGTAGAGCGGCAAGACGTCCATGTTGGACGGCTTGAATTTGAGCAGCAGCGCCTGAATGATCGTGACGTCGGGCTGCTTGAGAAAATCGAGGATGTTCATTTCCTCGGCGTAGAGCGGGTTCTCGAAGCTGGTGGCGACATAGGAAATCTCGGCCAGGTAGATCGCGAACAGGAAAACGTGCGCCACGTAGATTTGCCACGTCCGCCGCAGGATGCGGGCGCCCGCGATGATGAAGCCGCGCTCGCGCATTTCCTTGCCGTAGACGAAGGCAGCGGTGTAGCCGGAGACGAAGACGAAGATTTCAGTCGCGTCGCTGAAGCCGTAGTTGCGCAGCGTGCCCCAGGCGACGAGATTCGACGGAATGTGGTCGAGGAAGATCAGCCAGAGCGCGATCCCACGGAACAAATCGAGCCGCAGGTCGCGTCCAGTGGTGACCACAGGGGCATGCATTCCAGCGATCTTTCGGACGGCGATGGATGTCTCTAAATTCTAGTGCGCCTTCCCCCCGCTTGGGATCACGTCATCGCGACATTTGCAAGCGATGGACTTAGGGCTATGCACTAGTGTGGCGGTTGAGAAGTGCGCATCATTCTGAGGCAAGTTCGAAATGCGGACTTCTGAACCAAAGCCACACTAGGTCAATAAGTTGCTAGTGTCCTTCGATTTCCGAAGTTCGCAAGCGAGCGTGCCGCACAATGATGCGAACTTCGGAATCGGGACACTAGCCCCAACATACACGACAAAGCGCCCGGATGGGGGCTGAAGGCCTGGCCATGAATACCGTCAAAACAGCGTACCGAGCCGTGACGCGCGAGATCGAGGTCAAGGCGAGCCCGCGCTTCCTGCCCGACCGCTCCTCGCCGGAGAACGGCTATTTCTTCTGGGCCTATACCATCACGCTCACCAATCTCGGGACCGAGACAGTGCAGCTCAAGACCCGCCATTGGCGCATCACCGACGCCCAGGGACGGCTGCAGGAGGTGCGCGGCGCCGGGGTGGTCGGCGAGGAACCGGTGCTCAAGCCGGGCGAGAATTTCGAATACACCAGCGGCGTTCCGCTGCCGACGCCGTCGGGTTTCATGACCGGAACCTACGGCATGGTGACCGCGGCCGGGGAGACTTTCGACATCGACATTCCCGCGTTCTCGCTCGACACCCCGCAGCGCGAGCGCACCATCAACTAGTTAGCCGGCATCCGGCTGCGACGGCTCGGGCTCGCACACATCCATGGGCGCGAACACGTAAGTCGAGTTGCAGAACTCGCAGGTGACGGTGATCTTCCCGTTCTCCACCATGTGGTCGCGATCGTCCTGCGGAAAGCTGCGCAGCATGCGCTCGACGCCCGCGCGCGAGCACGAGCACTGCGCGTGCAGGTCCCTGCTGTGGAACACGCGCACGCCGGGCTCGTGAAACAGCCGGTAGAGCAGCTGCTCGGCCGATACGTCGGGATCGAGCAATTCCAGGTCCTCCACGGTCGCCACCAGCGAGCGGCCTTGCACCCAGGCGTCGTCCTCGGGCTGCGGCTGGAATTCCATCCCCTCCGGCACGTCGCCGGGATCGAGGTCGGGCTGGCGCGCGCGCTCCGGCGATTGCGGCAGGAACTGCAGCAGCAGGCCGCCCGCGCGCCAGTGGTGGCGGGCGCCGTCGGTCCCCGCCCGCAGCTCCTCGGCCACCGCCAGACGCACGCGGGTCGGGATCTGTTCGGAGCGCAGGAAGTACTCGTGCGCCGCATGCTCGAGGTCCTTGCCTTCGAGCGCGACGATGCCCTGGTAGCGCGCCGTATCCGGTCCCTGGTCGATGGTCATGGCGAGATGGCCGTGGCCCAGCAGCGCGCCCGGATCGGCGGCGCCCGCGGCCATGGCGGCGGCGACGCGGGCGGCGTCGAAACGGGCGCAGGCGCGCACCTTGCCCGGGGTCGTGTA
>Ga0307281_10000392_pt1 | contig 11423 bp, 9 predicted proteins | sample ER_DNA_120_FD_194486 | JGI IMG/M metagenome (GOLD analysis project Ga0307281, IMG submission 194486) | Bulk soil microbial communities from the East River watershed near Crested Butte, Colorado, United States - ER_DNA_120 | ecosystem: Environmental > Terrestrial > Soil > Floodplain | place: USA...
CCGGGCTCAGCCAGAAGGGCGGACCGGTGGTCTCCGACCTCAAGATCGGCTCCGAGCCGATCGAGCGCGCCAACAAGGTCTCCGCGGGGTCCGCCGATCTCTACCTGGGCTTCGACCTGCTGGTGGCCACCGATCCGAGCAATCTGGACAAGGCGGAATCGGGCCGCACGATCGCGGTGGTGTCCACCAGTCAGATCCCCACCGGCCAGATGGTGGTGGACACCGCGGTGCACTTCCCCGAGCTCAGCAGCATGCTGATGAGCATCGACCGGGTGACGCGGAAGGATCCCAACGTGTATCTCGACGCCCAGGCCATCGCGGAGGCGCTCTTCGGCGACCACATGGCGGTGAACCCGATCATGCTGGGGGCGGCCTACCAGGCGGGCGCGCTGCCGATCTCGGCCGCGTCCATCGAGCGCGCCATCCGCATCAACGGGGTCGCGGTCGAGATGAACGTGCTCGCCTTCCGGTGGGGGCGGATGGCGGTGGTGGATCGCAAGCAGGTGGAGGCGGCGGTCGCCCAGGCCACCGCGCAGGCCGTCGAGCCGCCCCGCGCGCTGAGCGCGGAGGCGCGCGCGCTGGTGGATCGCGTGGAGGCGTCGGGGGAGCTGAGGCGCCTGCTCGAGATCCGGGTGCCCGAGCTGATCGCGTACCAGAACGCGGCCTACGCGGGCGAGTACGTGGACTTCGTCCGGCGCGTGGCCCAGGTGGAGGTGGAGCGCGCCCCGGGCAGCGTGGGGCTCGCGGAGGCGGTCGCGCGGCACCTCTACAAGCTGATGGCCTACAAGGACGAGTACGAGGTGGCGCGCCTGCATCTCGACGCGGCGCTGGCCGCGCAGGTCCAGGCGAAGTTCGGCCAGAAGGTCCGGACCTACTGGCACCTGCACCCGCCGCTGCTGCGCGCGCTCGGCCTCAAGAAGAAGATCCGGCTCGGCGCCTGGTTCGCGCCCGCCTTCCAGCTCTTGAAGTCCATGAAGGGGCTGCGCGGCACCGCGCTCGATCCCTTCGGCTACGCGGAGGTGCGGCGGGTGGAGCGGGCCCTGATCGGCGAGTACCGGCAGCTCGTGGAGACCGCGCTGGTGCGGCTCAGCCCCGTCACTCACGGCGCGGCGGTGACCCTGGCCGAGCTGCCCGACGAGATCCGCGGCTACGAGCACATCAAGCTCGAGAGCGTGGCGCGGTTCCGGGACAAGGCCAAGCAGCTCATTGCGCAGCTCAACTGAACGGGAGGGCACTCAACGGTGAGACCACTGCTGTTGCTCGGTGTGGCCGCAATGCTGGCCGGATGCGCGAGCGCGCCGGCCGAGAGGGGACCGCTCTCGGCGGAGGCGACCCTCAAGGACAAGGACGGCAAGCCGGTGGGCGTGGCGACGCTCATCGAGACGGCGGAGGGCGTGCGGCTGGCGGTGACCGGCTACCGGCTCCCCCCGGGCGGGCACGGGCTGCACATCCACGTGGTGGGGCTGTGCGAGCCGCCCGAGTTCACGTCGGCGGGCGCGCACTTCAACCCGGGCGGCAAGCAGCACGGTCGCATGAACCCGGCGGGCGCGCACGCGGGCGACCTGCCCAGCCTGGTGGTGGCGGCCTCGGGGGAGGGCGGCCTCGACATCACCACGAAGGCCATCACGCTCAGCCCCGGCCCCAACTCGGTGCTCGGCGACAAGCCGACCGCGCTCGTCGTGCACGCCAATCCCGACGACGACAAGACCGATCCCACCGGCAACAGCGGCGGCCGCATCGCCTGCGGTGTCATCACGAAGTAACGCCCGCTTCGCGGCATTGATCGCCTCCGAGGGCCAGGTCGGCAAGACCTGGCCCTCTCGCGTCGTCCTCGGCGATCGCGGCTCGCGACGGCTCCCCGGGCGCCCCCACGCAGTAAGGACACCGTTTCGTTGACAACCCACGCGGCGGCGCCTAGTATCGCGCCGCGGTGTGACCTCGCCGGCGGCGCGCGCGTCGTGGGGTCCAGACGTGCGCGCGTTCCGGAGGGTCAATGGGCAGGCGGCTACTGGTGACCGGCGCCGGGACCGGGGCGAGCAACAATCTCGTTCGCAGCCTTCGAGGCGGGGAGCCGTCCCTCGCGATCGTCGGGGCCAACAGCGACCGCTTCGTCCTGAAGAAGTCCGTCGCGGACGTGCGCTACCTCCTGCCTCCCGTCGAGCGGGAGGAATTCCGCGCGGCCCTGCTCGAGCTGGTCGAGCGCGAGCTGATCGATCTGGTCATTCCCACGAGCGACGCCGAGGTGAGCGCGGTGTCCGACGCGCGCGAGGCGCTCGGCCGGCGGTGCTTCCTGCCCGACCGGGCTGCCATCGCGCTCTGTCAGGACAAGCGCGAGCTGACCGACCATCTCCGCGGTCACGGGGTCCCGGTGCCCGACACGCACCCGGTCGCCGGCCTGGACGATCTCGGCGCCCTCTTCGCGCGGTTCCGGACCCCCCCGCCCTACTGGTGCCGGGCGCGGAAGGGGAGCCGCTCCCTCGGCGCGGCGCCGGTGAAGAGGCCCGAGCAGGCGCGCGCCTGGATCCTCTACTGGGAGGAGATGCGCGGGGTCGCGGCCGACTCATTCATCGTGTCCGACTACCTGCCGGGGCGCGATTTCCTGTGCCAGAGCCTGTGGAATGACGGCGCGCTCCTGCTCGCCAGCACGTTCGAGCGGCTGTCGTACTTCGGGGGCGAGAGCAACCCCAGCGGAGTCTCCTCGCTGTCCTCGCTCGCCAAGACGGTGGTCGAACCGGGCGTCCTTGACGTCTGCCGGGCGGCGGTGCGCACGCTGGGGCCCCGCGTCTCGGGGGCGTTCAGCGTGGACCTGAAGGAGGACCGGCGCGGGGTCCCCTGCGTCACCGAGATCAACGCGGGCCGCTTCTTCATCGGCATGACCGCCTTCGACCATGTGGGCAAGCACAACATGCCGCTCACCTTCGTGCGGCTCGCCCTCGGCGAGCCGGTCGCGCTGCGCGAGGAGTACGACGCCGTCGACGGCTACTACCTCGTGCGCGACCTCGACACGCTGCCGGGGGTCTTCCACGCGGATGAGTTGTTCGACGGGATCACATCGCTCGCGGGCTCGTGATGGACGTGGACGCGGAACCGGGCGGCGGCTCGCCCGGGTGGCGGCCGTGGCGGCCCTCGCCGGGCTCGGGCTCGGCGTGGCGGCGTGGGCCCAGCCGATGCCGGGGCCGAACGCGTGCCGCGCGTGGCCGCCCGTGTTCTACCCCATCGATCCGGCGGAGCGCCGGCCCCGCGTCGGGCATCCGGACGAGATCGTGGTGCCCATCGCCGTCCACCTCATGAACGCCGACGTGCCCGACGCGGTCCGGGCCGCCGCTCCCGACGACCGGCGCGACGAGGTGGCGCCGCCGGGGGCCAGGATCCACGACGTGTGGACCCGGCGCCGCGTCCGTCAGTTCTTCAAGCCGGATGGGCTGGTGAACGGCTTCGCGAAGGCCTACGGCGTCCGCGTCGCCGTCGTCCACGTGGAGGAGTGCCGCTACAATCCCGGCCGGCTGCGCGGGGACGGCCGGAAGGTGGACTGGATCTTCACGCCGCTCGCGAGCCGCCCCGGCGCGCGCCGGCTCTTCGAAGACGTGAACGCGGCCCACCGCTACCGGGAGAGCCGCGCCGTCGACGTCTACCTCTGGTGGGCGGTCAATGACGGCCGGCCCGGCCTGCGCGGCTACGCGGGCTCGCCGGCCCGGGGCGGCCCCGCGGTGTGGACGGACCGCCTCTGCGCGCTGACCGATCCCGACACGCGCCCGTTCGACACGCCGGAGCGGTGCGCGCAGCTCATCGCGCACGAGATCGGGCACGCGCTGACCCTGCGCCATGTCTGCAAGCTGACCGGCGTGGCGCGAGATCCAGACGCGGATCTGCCCAGGGTCTGTGACCCTGCGGACCGCCGCCGGTTGATGCATCCCTCGTTCAAGGGTAAGCGCGTCTCGGACGAGGAGAAGGCGCAGGTGCGGGACTTCGCGCTTCCATTCTTCTCAACACCGTAGTCACAAGAGGAGACAAGCATGGGTGGCGGACTGGGCGACTCTCTGGATACGGGCCGGAAGTGGCGCATCACGATCATGGTCAAGGGGCCGCTGTCGGAAGGCAAGACCAAGCAGTTCGACCGCTCGCTGACCGCGCTCGTCAAGAAGTTCAAGGGACGGGTGGTGTCGAGCTCGCCGAAGCGCAAGCGGGCCAGATGAGGGTGAAGGCGAAGGGCGCAGCGTCGATCGAGATCCTCGGCCGCCTCGGCCGGCGGGATGCGGAGGTGCTCGCGCTGGAGATCCGCGCCCTCGCCAGGCGGGAGGGCGTGGAGCTGGACAGGGTCACGCTGTCGGCGGTGACGGACGAGGAAGAGGACTCAGCCTAGCGTATCGAGCTCCGCCTCCGCCCGTCGCAGCCACACGGCCATCCCGAGCTCGCGGAAGCGGGCGGCCGCGGCCTGTACATGGCCGCGGGCCGCCGCCGCGAGCCCGCGGGTGGCCGCGAGTCTTCCCATGCCCAGCTCGCACCGGCCTCCGAGCGGTCGCATCCCGAGCTCGTCGGCGAGCGTGGCCGCCTCCCGGAACGCCGCCGCGGCCCGCGCCTGACCGCCCGCCGCCGCACTCGACGCCTCCGCGATGAGGTAGAGGGCCCGCGCCTCCGACCCCCGCTCCCCGTGACGGCGCGCCAGCTCCAGGCCGTCGGCCGCGCGGAGGCGGGCCTCGTCGAGGCGGCCCGCCACCAGGTAGCCTTCCGCGAGCTGGGCGACGATGGGCGCGCGGTTGACGATCTGGTTCCGCGCGAGCGCCAGGTCCGCGGCCTGCTCGAGGAGCTCGAGGCCTTCCGGCACGCGGTCGGTCATCGTGCAGGCGAGCCCGACCGCCGCGGCCACCGGCGGGATGTAGGCCTGCAGATCATTGCTTCGGCAGAGCGCCAGCGCCTTCGCGAGCGCGAGGGCCGCGAGGGCGGCGTCGCCGCACACGAGGTTGGCCAGGCCGAGGGCGCGGTAGGCCCACACCAGCGTGTCCGGTTGTGCCGAGGCTCCGGCCAGCTCCACCGCCTGCTCGGCCTGGGCGAAGGCGTCCGCGAAGCGACCCACCTCGGCGAGAGAGCCGACGAGATGGGCCCGCGCGAACACCGCGGGCAGCACCGGCAGGCCCAGGTGCTCCCGCGCGAGCTCGCCCCGCAGCGACTCCACAACGCCCGTGAGGGTGGCGATGGCCTGGTGATATGCCCCGAGCGCGTGATGGGCCCGTCCCAGGTACATCGCGCTCGCGGTCCGCAACGGGAAGTCCCGGAGCTCCCCCGCGATCTCGAGGGCCTGGGTGCCCCACCGGATCGCGCCCGCCTGGTCGCCGTTCAGGTGGAGCGCATTGGCCGCGAACGAGAACGCCCGGCCGAGCCGCGCGCGGTCGCCGATGCGCTCCGCCCCCGCCTGGGCTTCGCGCAGGTGCTCCAGCGTGCGGTCGACCTCGCCCAGCGGTGTGAGCCCGTTGCGGAGGTCGAAGTGGAGGTCCACCGCGAGCTCCTGATTCTCCCGCGTCGCCGGCATCTCCCGGAGCGCCAGCAGGGCCTGCTCGTAGCAGCCGACCGCTTCGCGATTCGCCGAATGTGCTGCCGCGCGCGCGCCCGCCTGGCGGAGGTAGGCTACCGCCTTCGGCCAGACGTGGCCCCGGAAGGCGTGCTGGGCGAGCCGGTCGATGTGATCGCCGAGCCGGCCCGGGTAGAGCGTCTCCATCACGTCGAGGATGCGCGCGTGCAGGGCGCGCTGGCCGCGGGCCACGCTCTCGTAGGCCACCTGATGGGTGAGCGCGTGCTTGAAGGTGTAGCCGGGGTCGGGCAGGGCCTGAGTCTCGTAGAGGAACTCGGCGGATTGCAGCTGCCGCAGGCCCTCGTCGAGAGCGTCCTCCGGCAGATCCGCAATGGCGGCCAGGATCGGAGACGGCACGTCCTTGCCGATGACCGCCGCCGACTGCAGCAGCCGCCGCTGCTCGATGGGAAGGCGCGCGATCCGGCCCGCCAGGACCTCCTCGACGGTGCCCGGGACCTGGATGCTCGGGACGGGCCGCGTGAGGCGATAGTCGCCCCGCTCCCCTACGAGCGTGCCCGTCTCCCACAGCGAGCGCACGCTCTCCTCGAGGAAGAACGGGTTGCCCTCGGTCCGCTCGATCAGCCGCGCCAGCACCGGCTGAAGCGACGGGTGCTCGCCCAGCAGGGCCCGCAGGAGGGTCTCCGCGTCAGCCGCGGAGAGCGGGTCCACGCGCACCTGGGTGAAGAACATCTTTCCCGCCCAACGGTGCTGGTACTCGGGCCGGTAGGTCAGCAGCAGGAGGGCGTCCGCGGTCGGCAGCCCGTCGGCCAGCGCCTCGAGGACGGCCTGGGTCTCGCTGTCCACCCAGTGCGCGTCCTCCACCACGATCAGGACGGGCTGGCGCCGGCTCACCCGCAGCAGCAGCCGCTTCACCGCCTCGATTGTCCGCCGCCGTCGCTGCGCGGGATCGAGGCTCAGCCACTGGCCGTCCGTCACGGGCACGTCGAGCAGCGTGAGCAGCGGGGGCAGGCTCGGCAGCAGGTTCTCGTCCAGCTCGCGGATCCGGTCGGCGACGCGCTCGCGTGCCTGCGCGGGGGGCTCCCCGCCTTCCAGAGAGAAGCAGCGTCTCAACAGCTCCACGACCGGCAGATACGGGCTCGGCGTCCCCAGTGTGAGCGCCGCCGTCTCGAGCAACAGCCACGGCCGGCCGAGGTCGGAGCGCGTGAACTCCCAGAGCAGGCGCGATTTGCCCACGCCCGGCTCGCCGACCAGCCCCACCACCTGGCCGTGGCCGCGCTGCGCCAGGTTCCAGCGCGATCGGAGCAGCTCGAGCTCCTGGCGCCGGCCCACGAAGCGGGTCATGTGCCCCCAGAGGCCGAGGCCGCTGCCCTCGCGCCCGGCCAGCCGATAGGGCTGGCCCGTCGGCGGGCCCGGGGCGCCGACCGCCACGAGCGCGAAACGGCGCTCGAGGAAGGGCGCGGTGTCGGCGCTCACCATCGCGGAGCCGGGATCCCCGACGGCCAGCAGCGCGTCCAGCACCGCGGTCGTCGCCTGCTTGCCGGCCTGATCGAGATGCAGCACGCCACCGATCTGCCCGAGCATGTAGGAACCGGTATGCAGCGCGATCTGCACCGGTGGCCGCTCGGCCTGCTCGTCCCGGGCGCGCTCGGCCGCCTTGAGGATGGCGAGCGCCGCGTTGGCGGCCCGGCGCGGCGCGTCCTCGACCGCGTCCACGCCGAACGAGGCGTCGAGCCCGGCCTGGCTCACGCCCTCGACGTGTCCGTTGAAGGCCAGCACCTTCTCCACCAGGGTCTCGAGGGCTCGGCTGGTGTCGAGCAGGTCGTCGGCGTCGGCGGCCACCAGCAGGCGGGCGCGCAGCATGGTGACGCGGCGGCGCTCCCATCGGACCGGCGCAAGCGTGGATGCGGCAGGGGGAGCGGGCGCGATCGGCGCCGCCGGCGGCTCCGCGGCGGCACGCGGGGGGACTACCGCGCGGCCGCCCCGACGGCCGGGCGGCTCCGGCGGCGCCCCTTCGCGCACCCCCAAGCGCTCGATGCGGGCCCGCAGCGTGTTCCGGGAGATGCCGAGGATGGAGGCGGTGCGGGAGATGTTCCAGCCGGTCTGCTCGAGCGTCGCGCGCAGGTGCTCCCGCATCACGGCGTCCACCGATGCCGGGGAGCCGGATGACGCCAGCGCGGGCCCGCGCCTGGGCCGCTCATCGCCGGCCCGGCCGCCCGAGTCATCGCCCAGCGCCAGGTCGTCGGCGGTGATGACCGCGCCCTCGGCCAGCAGCGCGGCCCGCTCGATGACGTTGGACAGCTCGCGGACATTGCCGGGCCAGCGGTAGGCCATGAGCCGGTCGCGGGCGTCGGCGGCCAGCGCTTTCGGGGGGAGGCCGTAGTCGGCACCGATGCGGGCGAGGAACTGCTCGGCGAGCAGCAGCACGTCGCGGCCGCGCTCGCGCAGCGAGGGCATGCGCAGCGTCAGGACGGCCAGCCGATGATAGAGGTCCTGCCGGAACCGCCGCTCGCGCACCGCCTGCGGCAGATCGGAGTTGGTCGCGCTGATGATCCAGGCGTCGGCGGGCTCGGGATGGGTGCTGCCCAGACGCCGGACCGCGCGCTCCTCGATGACGGTCAGGAGCTTGGCCTGGAGCGCCTCGGGCAGCAGGGCGACCTCGTCCAGGAAGATCGTGCCGTGATGCGCAGTCTGGAAGAGGCCCGCCTTCGGCCGCCGGGCGTCCGTGAAGGCGCCGCGCTCGTAGCCGAACAGCTCCGACTCGAGCAGCGTGTCCGGGATCGCCGCGCAGTTGACATCCACGAAGGAGCCCTTGGCGCGCGGCCCGTGGCGGTGCAGCAGCCGGGCCACGAGATTTTTCCCGGTTCCGGTTTCGCCCTGGATCAGGACCGCAGGAAGCCGCCGGGCCGGCTCCCGGTGGGCCAGCAGCCGGCGAATAGTGTCGCGCGTCGCCTCGATGGCGGCACTCTCACCCAGGATCTCGTTCAGCGGATCCATGGCTGGCCAAGAGTACTCCCGGATCCCCGCTGGTCAAGTAACTGGTCAACTTCTTACCAGTTTAAATGGATAGTGGGTCCTAACAAATCGATAAGATTGAAGTTATAGCTGGCACCGCCCTTGCGAGCCGTGTAGGGGCATGCGCCTGGTGCTCCACGTCGTGATGGCGGCCGGCCTGTTCGCCGCTGCGGTCCTGCTGGCCGGATGACGGCCCTGGCGGAGGGGATGGCGCGCCGCCGTGTCGTGCCGACGGACGAAGCCTCCACCGTGCTCTCCCGAGTGTTCGGCGGCCAGGACCTGGGCGACGCCGCCGACTGCATCCGCATCGAGCTCCCGCGCATGGTCGCCGAGGACACTCCCGCGCTGCTCGAGGTGGAGGTGGGCTGGCGGGCGGTGCTGCATGCGCCGGCCCCCCGGCTCTACGTCATCGCCGACGAGAACCTGGTGCCGTTGCTCGCCCAGATCGAGTTGCTTCCGGATGGCAGCTCCCGACGCGTATCGCTCGAGATCCGCCTGGATGCCGCCACCCACCTGCGGGTCGTGCTGGCCCTCGACGACGGCACGCTGCTCCAGGCCGCGCGCTGGGTGTGGGTGCTGCCGCGTGATGCCGCTCCCGCCCTCGAAGCCCCGAGGAGATGACGATGTCGCACCTCACGACGAGTTCCCTCAGCCCCACCGCCGGCGTGCTCCCGACCGAGCTCCGCCGGCGCCCTCCCATGACACCGCCCGCCGTGATGCGACCGGGCCCGCGCCTGCGGATGGCAGCCCTGCGCGCGGACCCGCGGCAGGCCGTTCAGCAGGACTCGATCCACTGCCTCGTGTGCGGCGGTGTCTTCCGCCAGCTCACGAATACGCACCTGCGGAGCCACGGGTTGACCGCCGACGAGTACAAGCGGCGCTTCGGGTACAACCGCGGCCGGCCGCTCATGTGCCGCGCGCTGCGGCGCCTCTACGCCGACCGGGCGGTGAGAAATGGGCTGGCCTCGCGCATCCGCCAGCGCCCGATCCTGGCGCGGCCCGAGCTGCGGCGCCAGGGCGGGGCCCGCACGATCGCGCTCGAAGAGCTGCTCACGCGTCGCGAGGCGCGGCAGGGCCTCCGGGAGCCGCACGCCGCGCTCTAGGCGCTGGGCCCCGCGCCATCGGGGCCGCCGGCGTCATGCGGGAACGCGCCGCGGGCCGGGCGGGAGCAGTTGTCGGAATCGGAGCGTTGTCGTATATTCTTTAATACTTTCCGACTCCGGCTTCACTCGCGACCGCCCCGGCGTTTTCGCGACTGGGAGGAACACAATGACGCGTTCCCGCTGCATGCTCTTGGTGCCGGTCCTTGCTCTGGCGACCCTCGTCGGCCTGGGGGTGACCCTCGCGGCGGCGCAGACGCCGAAGTCCGGCGGGCATCTGAACATCATGCTCCGGGAGGACCTGTCGCCGGGCTTTGCGGTCCACGAGTCCTCGACGATCTCCACGTCGTTCCCGTCGATGCCGTGCTTCAACAACCTGGTGGTCTTCGACCAGCTCAAGCGGGCCGAGACCCCCGAAAATATGGTGGGCGAGCTCGCCGAGAAGTGGTCCTGGCAGGACAACTACCGCAACCTGGTGTTCTTCCTGCGCAAGAACGTCAAGTGGCACGACGGCCAGCCGTTCACGTCGAAGGACGTGAAGTTTACCTTCGACATGCTGCGCGAGGCCCCCGACGCGACCGCGAAGCTCCGGATCAATCCCCGCAAGGACTGGTACGCAAACCTCGAGGCCGTGGAGGCGGCGGATCCCCACACGGTGGTCTTCCGGCTCAAGCGGCCGCAGCCGGGCCTGCTGAACATGCTGGCCTCCGGCTACACGCCCATCTACGCGGCCCACCTCAATCCCGCCACCTACCGCACGGGTTGTATCGGCACCGGTCCCTTCAAGGTGAAGGAGTGGCGGAAGGGCGAGTTCGTGGACTACGTGAAAAATCCGGACTACTTCATGAAGGGGCGTCCCTACCTCGACAGCCTCCGCTACGTGATCATCAAGGAGCGCGGCACCCGTGTCGCGGCGCTGCAGGCCGGGCAGCTCGACGTCTCGTTCCCGGGTGAGACCACCAAGACCGCGGCCGAGCAGCTCAAGAAGGCCGTCCCGCAGCTTGTGATCACGCCGGTCGCCCAGGCGGTGAGCGACAACATCATCATGAACGTGAAGAAGCCGCCCTTCGACAACCCCAAGGTGCGGCAGGCGGTGAGCTACGCGATCGACCGCCGGGCCCTCATCCAGGCCGTGCATCAGGGCGGCGCGGTGCCGGGCGCCTCGATGCAGCCGAAGCCGTACGGCGTCTGGGGGCTCCTCGAGAAGGACCTGGCGACGCTGCCGGGCTACGGCAAGCCCGAGGACATGAAGGCGCGCGCCCGGAAGCTCCTCGCCGAGGCGGGCATCACCCCACAGCACCCACTTCGCGTGGAGATGGCCACCCGCGCCATTCCGATCTACGTGGACATGGCCTCCTTCGTCATCAACGAGCTGAAGCAGGTCGGCATCGAGGCCAGCCTCAAGCAGGTGGAGACCGCGCAGTGGCACGCGATGGCCACGCGCGGGGACTACCAGATCGGGGCCAACCTCACCGGGCTCGGCGTCGACGAGCCGGACGCCAACTACTACGAGAACTACGCCTGCGGCTCGCCCCGGAACTACAGCCAGTACTGCAGCGAGGAAGTGATGAAGATGGTCGAGCAGCAGTCCCAGGAGCTCAACCCGCAGAAGCGGCTACAGATGCTCGCGACGCTGCAGCGCAAGGTCGAGGAGGACGCGGCGCGCCCCATCCTCGACTGGAGGCTCGACTACTTCACGTTCTGGCCGCACGTGAAGAACCTGGTGCCGCACGACAACATCTACAACTTCGGCCGCATGGCCGACGTGTGGCGGGACAAGTAGGCCG
>Ga0307281_10000393_pt1 | contig 11419 bp, 7 predicted proteins | sample ER_DNA_120_FD_194486 | JGI IMG/M metagenome (GOLD analysis project Ga0307281, IMG submission 194486) | Bulk soil microbial communities from the East River watershed near Crested Butte, Colorado, United States - ER_DNA_120 | ecosystem: Environmental > Terrestrial > Soil > Floodplain | place: USA...
CTTGGCCGGCTTCGTCGCCGCGGGGACGGCTCGTGCCGCCGAACCCGAGCTGAAGACCGAAGACGACAAGACCCTCTACGCGCTCGGCCTGGTCCTCGCGAATCAGCTCGCGGTATTCAACCTGACGCCCGGCGAGCTCGAGATCGTCAAAACAGGCCTCACCGACGGCACGCTCAAGAAGCCGCCGAAAGTCGAAGTCGAAACCTATGGCCCCAAGATCAAGCCGATGGTCGACTCCCGCCAAAGCGCAAGCGCCGCGACGGAAAAGAAGAAGGGGAAGATCTTCCTCGACACGATCGCCGCCAAACCGGGGATCAAGAAGACCGGCTCCGGCCTCCTCATCGAAACGGTCTCCGAGGGCACCGGCAAGAGCCCGGTCCCCAACGACAAGGTCAAGGTGAATTACAAGGGCACCCTGATCGATGGCACCGTCTTCGACGAATCCGCCAAGCACGGCGGCCCGTACGGCGTCACGATCGAAGGCAACCCCCCGATCATCAAGTGTTGGAACGAGGCGCTCGAGTTCATGAAGGTCGGCGGCAAGGCCAAGATCTACTGCCCGTCCGAGCTCGCGTACGGCGATCGCCCAAATGGCCAGATTCCGGCCGGGGCGACCCTGGTCTTCGAAATGGAGTTGGTGGAGATCTCGAAGTAAGACAGAAAAGGGGACGCTCCCCTGTTTTCTTACAAAGCGGTATCTGGGGAGCTTTGTAAGAAAAAGGGGAGCGTCCCCTTTTCGTTAGCCTTCTTGGCGCAACAGCATCGTCGTCGGGTCGATCGCGAGCGAAAGGTTCGAGACGTCCGGGTTGTCGTGATCCTTGAGTACGCGCAGGTTCACGGCCTTGCCGTCGTGGGCCATGTGGACGATGACCGCCAGCTCGCCGGTCAGGTGCGCCACCGGCTCCGGGATGCCGTGCTCGTCGCGCGGGTCGCTCCGGTGGGTATGCGCGGCCATCCAGATCTCGCACTTGAGGCTTTCCGCGATCTCGCGGAGGTCGCGCATCGACGCGGCGGTGGCCGACCCGAAGTCGTAGCCGTCGATCACGATCGCGACCGGAACGAATCCCATCGCCTCTCTCAGCATCGCGATGTGGGCCCGCAGGTGCTCGACCGTGAACGTGTCCTTGAGGTACGACTTGATGTGGCGATGGCTCTCGATCTCCCGGCGGATCTCGGCGGCGCTTTCGAGCTCGGTCGCAAGAGCCAAGTCGTGGAAGATCTCGACGTAGTACTCCCTCACGTGCTCGATCGTCCGTCCGATCGTGACGTGCAGCACTTTCCGGCCGCGCAGAAGGTCGTCCAAGGCGATGTCGACGAGAAACGCGGTTTTCCCCATGCCATGGAGCGCGACGACGACACCCAGATTCCCGGCGCCTAGCCCGCCGTGGATCGAGTTCTCGAACACGCGCATGGGACTCCGATCGGTCAATTCCTTCAAGAGCATGGGTGGCCTCCTACTCCTCGTCGGTCTTTGCGCCGGTTCCGTACTTCTTGATTAGCTCGGCAGCCACTTCGCCCGGCACGGGAGCGTACCGCGCGAACTCCATCGTGTACTCGGCCTTCCCCTGCGAGGACGACCTCAGGTCCGTCGAGTAGCCGAACATCTCGGCGAGCGGCACGTCGGCGTCGACCCTCACGAACCCCTCGAGCTCGGTCGTGCCGACGATGATGCCACGGCGCTGCATGATCGTCCGGACGAAGGCGCCCTGGAATTCCGTCGGCCCCTCGACGGCGACCTTCATGATCGGCTCCAAGATCGCCGGCTTCGCCCGGTCGTAGACGTCGCGAAACGCTCCGCGCGCGGCCGCCTGAAACGCGTTGTCCGACGAGTCCACCGCGTGGGCCGCGCCGTCGTTGATCACGACCCGGAAATTGGTCAGGGGGAATCCGATCAGGCGCCCCTTCTTGAGCATCGAGCGGAAACCCTTCTCGACCGACGGGATGAACTCCGACGGGATCGACCCGCCGAAGATGTCGTTGACGAACTCGAACTCTCCCTCGGGGTAGGGCTCGACGTACCCGCCGACCTTGCCGTACTGGCCCGATCCGCCGGTCTGCTTCTTGTGGAGGTAGTTGAATTCCGCCCTCCGAGTGATGGCCTCACGATACGCCACTTGCGGCGCTCCGGTTTCGACTTCGGCGTTGTATTCCCGCTTCATGCGCTCGACGTAGACGTCGAGATGCAGCTCGCCCATCCCCGAGATGACCGTCTCGCCCGATTCCTCGTCGACGCGCGCGTGGAATGTCGGGTCTTCCTTGGTGAAGCGCTGGAGGGCCTTCCCCATGTTCGCTTGCGCCTTCTTGTCCTTCGGCTTGACCGTCAGGTGGATCACCGGCGGGGGAACGTACATGGACGTCATCGCCAGGCGGATCTTGTCGGAGGTGAACGTGTCGCCCGACGCGCAGTCGATCCCGAACAGCGCCACGATGTCGCCGGTCTCCGCGTCCGTGATGTCCGCCATCTCGTCGGCGTGCATGCGGACCAGGCGTCCGACACGCACGTCGCGGCCGGTGCGCGCGTTGACGATGGAATCGCCCTTCTTGATCGTCCCTTGGTAAATGCGCAGGTACGTGAGCTGTCCGAAGCGCCCCTCCTCCAGCTTGAACGCGAGGGCAACCATCGGCGCGTCGGGGTCGGCCTTGAGCACGACCTTCGCTTCGTCTTTGTTCAGGTCGAGGGCGATGTTCTCGACCTCGGTGGGGTCGGGAAGGTAGTGCGCTACCGCGTCGAGCAGCGGCTGCACGCCCTTGTTCTTGTACGCGCTGCCGATGAACACGGGCGTCAGCTGCAGAAGCAGCGTCCCCCGCCGAACGGCCTCGCGGATCAGCTCCGGAGTCGGGCGCTCCTCGAGGACCGCCTCCATGAGCTCGTCCGAGAACATCGAGACCGCATCCAGCATGACGGCGCGCTTTGAGACCGCCTCGGCGCGCAGGTGCTCCGGAATCTCTCCGGTGCGCCGGATCTCGCCGTTATTTCCTTCGAAGTAGTAGGCCTTCATCTCGACGAGGTCGACGACGCCCTCGAACTCGCCCTCGAGCCCGATCGGGATCTGCATCAACACCGCGTTGTGCTTCAATTTGTCGCGGAGTTGTTCCGCCACGCGGTACGGGTTTGCACCCTGCCGGTCGGACTTGTTGATGAAGGCGACGCGCGGGACGTTGTAACGGCGCATCTGACGATCGACGGTCATCGACTGCGACTGCACTCCGGCGACGGCGCACAGCACGAGGATCGCGCCGTCGAGCACGCGCAGCGACCGCTCGACCTCGATCGTGAAATCGACGTGGCCCGGCGTGTCGATGATGTTGATGTGGTATCCCGCCCACTCGCAGTGCGTCGCGGCGGACTGGATCGTGATGCCGCGCTCGCGCTCGAGATCCATCGAATCCATCTTGGCGCCCACGCCGTCTTTCCCTTTGACGTCGTGGATGACACGGATGCGCTGCGTGTAGAAGAGGATGCGCTCCGTGAGCGTCGTCTTCCCGGAGTCGATGTGAGCGCTGATGCCGATGTTGCGGACGCGTGACAGATCGCTGATGGCCATACACCCTCTCTTACGAGCTAATTCCTAGCGAACACAACATCCTAGCAAACCCATCCAAATAGGTGACTCTCCCCTTTTTTCCGACAAAGCTTCCAGGATGCCGCTTTGTCGAAAAACAGGGGGGAGTCACCTAATCCCCCCAGGGCGAGGAGGCGAGTGCGTCCTGAAGGGCGGCGGTTCCGTCCGTGAGAACCGGATCGCCGTGGGAGGGCAGCAGGATCGCCGGCCCGGCCGCGGCCACCTTCGAGATGGCGGGTCGGAACTCGCGTTCGTAGAGCGCGCGCCCCGCCGGGGTCTTCACACCCCAAGACGGCGGAGCGACGCGGACCTTTCCCGAGCCGGCCCCGATCACCGCGTCGGCGAAAACCGCGGCATGCCACGGGTCCAGCACGAACGCCGTCTCGCCGGGAGACATCCCGTGTATCGGCAGGGCACGGAGCCCCCCGGGAAGCGTGACCTCGTCGAAGGTGGCGTGAAGCTCGCACGAAACGGCATCGCGAATCGCGGCGTCACCGACGACGCGGACGCCACGCACCGACTCCCGGTAACGCTCGGCCACGGCGTCCGCACTGCGCCCGTGATCGACGCTCCCGACAAGAACCAGCACCGGCCTCGCCAGGCGGGCGACGTCGCGATCCAGAGCTCGCCAAAAACGCGCGCGATCTTCGGCGGCGGCCGGAACCAGCGGGTCGATCAGCACGACGGCCTCGGGGTACTCGGCATACACGGCCCCGACGGTTCGGCCCCATCCGTCCGGACGGTCGAACTCGGGTTTCCACTCCGGATGGGGGACCGCATAGCGCCAGAGTCCGTCGCGAATCTTCGAGACGTCCATCTTACGGGACCCCATCGCGCTGCAGCGACATCAACATCGCGCTGATGGCGCCCTCGCCGTCGACCTCTTGGCCGAAACTCGCAAGACCGCCCGCCACGGCCTCGACGCATCGCATCAGGAAATCGGTCCGCGTAAGCGCGTAGCCCATGTGGCCGACCCTGAAGTACGCGCCGCGGATCGCCGGATGCAGCCCTCCCGCGACGTAGACGCCGCGCTCCGCCACGCGGGCGACCAGCGAGGCGTCGACTCCCGCGGGGAAGTGCAAGGCCGAGAGGGTGTGCGCCGCGTTCTGCTCGCGCGCCGGCACCGGCCGCAGCCCGAGTGCCGACCACGCCGCGCGCAACGCTAGCGCGCCGTGCTCGTGGAGCGCGAAACGCGCCTCCATCCCCCCCTCGAGGATCTCCCTGAGACCCACCGAAAGCGCGAGGATCAGGTTCGTCGGCGGCGTGGCGAAATACGCGGCCGTTCCCGCCTCGTACGCTTGCATGATCGGACGCCACGCCTGCCAGTCCGAAGCCAGCGGCGGCGGTGTCGCCCGTGCATCCCGCACGGCTTGGGCTCGTTCGCTCACGACGAGGAGTGCCAGCCCCGCGGGAAGCCCGATGGCCTTCTGCGAGGCGGTCAGATAGACGTCGGCGTCCCACGCCTCCATCTCGAACCGCTCCGCGGCGGTCGCGCACACGCCGTCGAAGACGGAAAGAGCCCCGTGCTTTCTCGCGAGCGCCGCGAGAGGCTTCGGGTCGCACAGCGCGCCGGTCGACGTGTCGACGTGGGTCGCGAAGAGCGCCTTCACTTTCTTTCCTGCGCGCGCGACGTCGTCGAACGCTCCTTGGGCGCGGCTGACGTTCGGAACCTCCCCCGGCACGGCCGTCAGATCGACGACGGCAGCGCCCGCGCGCCGCAACATCTCGACCATCCGATCGGAGAAGTACCCGGTGTTGACCACGACGGCCGCATCCCCCGGCTCGATCAGGTTCGCGACCGCCATCTCCATCGCGGTCGTCCCGGAGCCCGCGACCACGAACGGCTGAGACGAGGGGGCCGCGAGCCAGACGCGGCGCATCATCCGGAGCGACGCGCCGAAGGCTTCGATGACGTCGGGGGCGAGGTGGCCGGGTGGAGCGACCGCGAACGCTTCGCGGACCGCGGGCGAGATTTCGGTCGGACCGGGGATCATCAGGAGGCGCCGCCCGGTGGTGGTCATGCCGCCGCTCCTCGGGCCCCGCGGATCAACCGGAGCAGGTGCCGAACGCCGAAAAAAAGCGCCCACGCGATCACCGCGAACGCAAGAAGCGGCAACGCGATCGCCAGCAACGTCAGGAGCACGGAGCCCAGAAGCTCGACGGTGGAAACCACCGGGTTGGCCAGACCGCCCGTCGTCAGCAGCGAGACCTTGCGCGTGCCGACGGTCAGCGCCTGCACCGTTCCGGCGATCCCGCCACCCGCGATGAGCGCCAGCGTCCACTTCAACATCGGATCGAGCCCGGTGACGACCGACGCGGTCATCACCATGCCCGCGACGACCGCCGCCGGCGTGGCGACGACGTCGAGCGCGTGATCGAGCCACGGGATGTAATACGCGCCGACCTCGACGGCGGTGGCGACGCCCAGGACGATCAAGGCGGGGGTCGTGGCCATCCATGCGAACGAAGGGCCGAGGGTGAGGTGCCCCGTTCTCGATGCGACGCCGACGAGAAGGAACGGCACGAAGATCCGGAACCCGCACGCCGCGGAGAGCCCGATCCCCAGGAGCACGGAAAGGAGCGTGTTCACACGCGCCACTCTACCGCGACGACGGCGCAGGGCAAACCGCGTTACGCTCTCTCCATGTCCGTCGCGACGAGCCTGGGCGCCTTGCTCTCCGCCGACCGCGTGCTGACACGCCCGCTCGACCTCGCCGCCTACGCGAGCGACGCCAGCTTTTACACGCTCACGCCGACCGCCGTCGTGCGGCCGAAAGACACCGCCGAGATCCGGGCACTGTGCGCATGGAGCCGGGCCCACAAGGTGCCGTTGACGTTCCGAGCGGCGGGGACCTCGTTGTCGGGGCAAGCGATCACGAACGGCGTGCTCTGCGATCTGTCCCGGCACTGGCGCACGCTCCAAGTTTTGGACGGAGGGGCCCGGGTGCGCGTCGGGCCCGGCGTCGTGGGAGGCATCGTCAATGCGCACCTGGCGCGTCACGGCGCGAAGCTCGGCCCGGACCCGGCTTCGATCGGCGCCTGCATGATCGGCGGCATCATCGCGAACAATTCGTCGGGGATGTGTTGCGGCATCGAGCACAACGCGTATCGCACCCTCGAATCGCTGCGCTTCGTCCTGCCTTCGGGCACGGAGGTCGACACCGCGGCGGCGGGAGCGGAAGCTTCGTTCGCGGCGAGAGAGCCCGCGATCGCGCGAGGCCTGATGGAGCTGCGATCGCGCATCCGGGGCGAGGTGCTGCTCGTGGACCGCATCCGGGCCAAATACCGGATGAAGAACACGATGGGCTACGGGTTGAACGCGTTTCTCGATTTCGACACGCCGCTGTCGATCCTCTGGCACCTTTTGGTCGGCTCCGAAGGGACGCTCGGGTTCATCGCCGAGGCGGTGTTCCGCACGATCCCGGACCTTCCATTGAAATCGACCGGGCTGCTCCTGTTTCCCGGCGTTCCCGCCGCTTGCGAGGCGATCGAGCCGCTGGTCGCCTCCGGGGCGAAGGCCCTCGAGCTGATGGACCGCGCGTCGTTGCGCTCGGTCGAAGGCCGTCCGGGCGTCCCCGGGTTCGTGGGCGAGCTTCCACCCGGAGCCGCCGCGATCCTCGCCGAGTATCAGGCGGCATCCGGATCGGAGCTCGAGGATTCCGAAGGCGCCTTCCGTGACGCGGCGCCGCGGCTCCCCCTGACGAGGCCTCCCCGGTTCACGCGCGACGCGACGGCGCAGGGCCTCCTCTGGGCGGCGCGAAAGGGGCTGACCGCGACGATCGGCGCGATGCGCCCGCTGGGGACCTCGTTGATCTTCGAGGACGTGGCCTTTCCGCTAGAGCATCTGGCGGCCGGCGTGACCGACCTGCAGGCGCTGTTGGTGCGGCACGACTACCCCGACGGGATCGTCTTCGGGCACGCCAAGGATGGGAACATTCACTTCATCCTCAGCCAATCGTTCAACGACGCCGCTTCGATCGCGCAGTACGAGCGGTTCACCGACGACCTCGTGGCGATGGTCGTCGATCGCTACGACGGCGCGCTCAAGGCCGAGCACGGCACCGGTCGGAACATGGCGCCGTTCGTCTTGCGCGAGTGGGGAGCCGAAGCCTACGCGATCATGCGCGAGGTGAAGCGTCTCGTGGACCCGGACGGAATCCTGAACCCCGGCGTGTTGCTGAACGACGACCCACGCGTCCACCTCGCGAACTTGAAATCGCTCCCTCTGATCGAGGACGAGGTCGACCGCTGCATCGAGTGCGGCTTTTGCGAATCGAAGTGTCCGAGCCGCGATCTGACGTTGACCCCGCGGCAGCGCATCGTGATTCGCAGGGAACAGGCCCGGCGCCGTGCCGCCGGGGATTCGGCCGGGGCGCACGCTCTGGATTCCGGCCTCGAGTACGCGATGAACGACACGTGCGCCACCGATGGGATGTGCGCGACCGCGTGCCCGGTCGGCATCGACACCGGAGCGCTCGTGAAGCGGTTGCGAGCCGCGGGGCACGGTCCGCTCGCGCGCGCGGTAGCCCTGGCGTCGGCATCGTCGTTTTCCGCCGTCGAGATGTTGGCGCGGGCGGCGCTGATGCTCCCCTCGCCTTTTCTCGATCTCCCCGGGCGGGCCACCTCACTTCCCGCGACCGGACCGAAGAAAGACGCCGCGGCGGTCTACTTCCCAAGCTGCGTGACGCGCGTTTTCGGCGCATCGCGCCGGAATCGCCGCGCGGCGCCGCTTGCGCGGACGATTCTGGACGTCGCCGCCCGGGCAGGAGTCCCGCTCCACATCCCACCGGACGTCGCCGGAACGTGCTGCGGCATGCCGTTTTCGTCGAAGGGGTTCGAGCAGGCGCATGCCGTCGCCGCAAATCGCGCGATCGAGCGGGCCTGGCTATGGAGCGAGTCGGGTCGACTTCCGGTCGTCGTCGACACCAGCCCGTGTGCTTACTCGTTCGCGACATGTCGCCCGGCTCTCACCGAAGCCAACCGCCGGAGCTTCGATGCCCTGCGGATCGAGGATGCGGTCGTCTGGGCCCACGACACGCTCCTGCCGCGCCTGATCGTGGAGCGTCGTGCTCGCCGCGTTCTCGTTCACCCCGTCTGCTCGGTCGTGAAGCTGGGTCTCGCGGCGAAGCTGACCGCTGTCGTCGCGGCCTGCGCGGACGAGGTGCTGGTCCCGATCGAGGCGGGGTGCTGCGGATTCGCCGGGGACCGCGGATTCACGCGCCCCGAGCTGACCGCAGCGGCCGTGCGCCGGGAGGCGGCTGAGATCGACGCTTCCGGGACATTCGATTTCTGCGTGTCGTCCAGCCGTACCTGCGAGATCGGAATGGGCCGCGCGACCGGCAAGACGTTCCAGTCGTTCTGGTCGCTGCTCGACGAGGTCACGCGGCGACATTGAGTCAGCGCCGCATCGAAGTGGCGAACAATTTGTAGTGTCGTCCGTCTCGCTCGATCCACCCAATACTCTTCCAAGTTTTCCGTGGAAACACGGCGCGCAACGGCGTAATGATGCGCGCAAGGTCCACGGGGGACCGCAACCAACAACGACGGTGGGGAGTGCTGACGGCGTCGTCGCCGGCGTGTCGCGGCGTGGCGCCTCCTGCGCTTCCGAGGAGGAGCACATGCTGCGCAGCTTCGTCCGTGTCTTGGTGGGTTTGATCATCCCCTGCATCGCCGGTTCCGCTCTCGCCGCGGAAGGCCGGACTCCCGTCTTCGCGCCGGGGACGTTTCTCGGTGCGGACGGGAAGTACATCGTCACGAGGAATATCGCCGGCGGCGCGGGTGCGGTCATCACGATCGGCGCACCGAACGTCGACCTCGACCTCAACGGGTTCTTGCTCACGGGGGCGGGAGCGCCCGTCATCTCGGTTCTCGCGGGTGTGGATCACGTGACGATCCGGAATGGCGTCCTCTCCGGGGGCACGATCGGAATCGACATTCCGGGACCGACGCGCAAAGCCGACATCGAAGACGTCAAGATCCACAACCCCGCCGCGCAAGGGATCCATCTCGGCGACGTTGAAGGAGCGGCGCTCCGGCGCAACGAAATCACCGACACGCCATCGGAAGGGATCGCGTGGGACGGCCCCGGCGTCGTCAAGCACGGGACGATCGAGGGAAACCTGTTGCGGCGAACGAGCGCAGGCATTGTCGTCAACAACTGCTCGAGCGTTGCGGTCCTCAACAACCGCCTCGAGGACCCCGGTACCGGCGCGGGGGGAGCCTTCTCCGGGTACGGCATCGTCCTGGCCTCGTGCCAAGCGTCCCTGGTTTCGGAGAACACCGTGGAGCGTTCACGCGTGGACGGCATCCAGCTGCTGAATTCGAAGGGAAACAAGCTGTTCGACAACGTGGTGAGGAGCGCCGGCGGAAACGGAATCCACCTCGACGGCGGAAGCACCGACACCCTGGTTTTGAACAACGTCGCATCCGGCAGTGGAACGGGCGGCTTGCCCACGGGGGGCGACGGCTTGCTCGTGGAGGGAACTCAGAATCTCATCGAGCGCAATCTGCTCAACTCCAACGCGGGATTCGGACTCCACTTCTGCATTGCCGGGTTCTCGTGCTTCAACACTTTCGGCCGGAACATGGCCAGGGGAAACACGGGCGCGGTCGTGGGACCCTGCGGGCCTTGCGCCGGACTCTTCCCGCCCAATTCCTGCAACATCGCCGGGTGCCCGGCGGCAGGACCGAACAGTAGCTTCGGCGACAACTTGATTCCCGGACCTCCGATCTTCTGAGCGAGCGGGCCATCCCGCATAGGGTGAGAAGCCATGAAACGACTCCTCTTGGTTTGCGTCGTTTGCGGTCTCGCCGGGACCCCCGCTCGGGCGACGACGCCTCTCCTCATCTCCTCGGACGTGCCGACGACGGAGAGCGCCACCTTGACCACGCTCCTCCAGTCTCAAGTCTTCCGGTACAACACTCCTCCCACGTACACGCTCCTGCTGACCGTCGCTGGAAGCCCGAAGCTCGACGGCATTCACAAAATGGATGCGCTGGGGAGTTGGCTCTTCTCGGTGGAGGCCGCGAACAACCTGGCCGGCGCTTTGGCCGGAGCGGACGCCGATCCGCGTGACGTGATTCGCTTCGATGCCACAGCGGGCACGTACAGCTTCTTCTTCTGCGGAGGGGCCGCCGGCATCCCGTCCGGCGTCAACGTGGATGCCGTGGACCTCGACGGCGGCGACGCCGGAAGTCTCATCGTCAGTTTTGACGTCCCCGTGAGGCTGGGGGCGTTCACGTTCGATCCCGCGGACCTGGTCCGCTACGTTCGCACCGGACCCGCCTGCGGGGACTGGAGTTTGGCGGCTGCCAACCCGGATTTCGACGCCTCCGCGGCCGGCTTCGGCATCCCGACCTCGGTCAACATGCTCGACGCGGCGAGGATCGGACCGCTACGGATCTTCTCGCTGGACGTTCCGGCGGACCTGGGTCCTCCCGGGCTCGTGACGTATCTCCCCGGACAGATCGTCTCGTGGAACGGCGCCGCCTTCGCGCTCTACGAGCCTCTCGCCGGCTGGCCGATCAGCAGCACCGTGGACGGTCTCTCCGCGATCGGCAATCCGGGCGTCGTGTCGGCAACGCTGTTCGCCAACAAGACCGTGTTCCCGCAGCTCGACCTTTCCGACGTGGTCCTCTCGTGGAGCGCGAGCTGTTCTGGGGGAGCCTCGGACTACGGAATCTACGAAGGCACGATCGGCGTTTGGTACAGCCACACGGCGGTCGACTGTAATGACGGCGGCGCGCCGTTGACGGAGCAGATCACGCCGTCGGCGGGCTCGCGCTACTACCTCGTCGTGCCTCGCAACACCCAGACAGAAGGCTCCTACGGCCAGAAGAGAAATGGCCCGCCGCTG
>Ga0307281_10000394_pt1 | contig 11413 bp, 10 predicted proteins | sample ER_DNA_120_FD_194486 | JGI IMG/M metagenome (GOLD analysis project Ga0307281, IMG submission 194486) | Bulk soil microbial communities from the East River watershed near Crested Butte, Colorado, United States - ER_DNA_120 | ecosystem: Environmental > Terrestrial > Soil > Floodplain | place...
CGGCTCGTCTTGTGGAACCGCGTCGAGGCGAACCAGAGGATGCTCGAGCCCATCAGGGCCAGCGCCACGAACTGCGGCCACAGCGCCGAGAGCCCGGCGCCCTTCAGGAACACCGCCCGCACGATCTCGAGGTAGTGGCGCACCGGGTTGAGCAGGGTGAACCACTGGAAGACGGCCGGCATGCTCGTCACCGGGAACATGAACCCCGAGAGCAGCACGGTGGGCATGAGCACCAGGAAGCTCGAGAGGAACGCCTCCTGCTGGGTCTTGGAGATGGTGGAGATCAGCAGGCCGAGCCCCAGTCCCGAGAACAGGTAGAGCACGCTCGCGAGCAGGACGAGCAGCGGATTGCCGACGAAGGGAATGCGGAACCACAGCACCGCCACCGACATGACGATGAGCAGGTCCACGATCGCGATCAGCCCGAACGGGATCGTCTTCCCCGCGATCAGCTCGCCGGGCGTGAGCGGGCTCACCATGAGCTGCTCCAGCGTGCCCAGCTCGCGCTCGCGGACCACCGCGAGCGACGTGAGCAGCATGCAGAGCAGGAGCAGCAGCAGCCCCACGACTCCCGGGACGTTGTAGTTCCGGCTCACGAGCCCGGGGTTGAACCACGCGCGCTCGCGCAGCTCCACGGGCTGGCGATCGGCTGCGCCGGCGAGCTGGATGGCGTGGTCGCGCACGATCTGCTCGGCGTAGCCGCGCGCCACCAGGGCGACGTTCGAGTTCGAGCCGTCGAACAGGAGCTGGACGCGCGCCCCGCCGGGGGCGTGCAGGTCGCGCGCGTAGCCGGCCGGGATCTCGATCCCGACCCGCGCCGAACCGCGCTCGAGGGCCCGCACCAGGTCCGCCGGGCGCTCCGAGCGGCCCACGATCCGGAAGTACTCGGACGACGTGAGGGCCTCGACCAGCCTGCGCGAGGCCGCCGTGCGATCGTGGTCCACGAGGAAGCTCGCGGTGAAGCGCACGTCGGTCGAGACCGCGTAGCCGAACATGAGGAGCTGGACTACGGGCGCCACGAACACGACGCGCGCGAGCCGCGGGTCGCGGAAGATCTGGATGAACTCCTTGCGCACCACGCCCCGGACGCGCTCGATATTGTCGCGCGACATCATGCCGTTCTCCCGGCGCGCCGGCTTCCGCCCGGCGCGCTCGCGCCTCCATGCGGCCGCGTCACGCGATCTCCTTGCGGAAGTTGCGCACCGCCAGCGCCAGCCCGGCGGCTGCGAATGCGACCATGAGGAGCGCCTCCCCCCACAGCACCTCGAGCCCCACGCCCTTGAGGAAGATGCCGCGCGTCACCACCAGGAAGTAGCGCGCCGGCACCAGGTAGGTCACGGCCTGGAGCGGCCGCGGCATGACCTCAATCGCGAACATGAACCCCGAGAGCAGGAACGCCGGCAGGAAGGTCGTGATCAGCGTGAGCTGGGTGGCGAGGACCTGCGACCGCGCGACGGCCGAGATGAACATGCCGAGCCCGAGCGCTCCGCACAGGAACAGGAACGAGAGCCCGATCAGCAGCGCGGAATCGCCGCGGAAGGGCACCTTGAACAGCGCCACGCCGAGCGCGGAGCTCATGACCACGTCTGTGAGCCCGATCACGAGGTACGGGATCAGCTTGCCCGCCACCACCTCGATGCGCGTGACCGGTGTGGCGGCCAGTTGCTCCATGGTGCCGCGCTCCCACTCGCGGGCGATGGTGAGCGAGGTGAGCATCGAGGCGATGATGGCGATGATGACGGCGACCAGCCCCGGCACGATCATGTTGCGGCTCACCAGCTCCTCGTTGAACCACACCCGGCTCTCGGCCGTGAGCGGCAGGGCGAGGCGCGTGCCCCGCAGGAGCACGCGGGACGACCACGCCTGCACCGTGCCCTGCGCATAGGCGAGCACGATGGTCGCGGTGTTGGCGTCGGCGCCGTCCACCAGGGCCTGCAGCCGGGCGGTGCGCCCGGCCCCCAGGTCCGCGCTGAAGTCGGGCGGGATCACGAGCACGAGCTGCACGTCGCGGCGCTCGAAGGCCGGCGCCGCGTCCGCAGCTCGCGGCAGCTCGCGGACCAGGTCGAAGTACCCCGAGGCGCGGAGCGTCGCCAGCAGGTCGCGGCTCTGCGGCGAGCGGTCGTAGTCCACGACCGCGGTCCGGATGTGCCGCACGTCCCAGGTGATCGCGTAGCCGAAGAGGACGAGGAGGATGATCGGAAGGACGAAGGCGAGGATCAGGCTGCGCGTGTCGCGCCGGAGCTGGAGCACTTCCTTGCGCACCACCGCGCCGAGCCGCATGCGGTTCAGCATCGCCATCACACCTCCGCGGCCGCGCCGGTCTCGCCCACCAGCGAGATGAACACGTGCTCGAGGGTGGGCTCGATGCGCTCCACGCGGCCGAACGGGATCCCACGCTCGGAGAGCCGCCGGGTCACTTCCGGTTCGGCGCCGGGCGACACCGTGACGTGCACCGTGCGGCCGAAGAGCCCCGCCGCGCGCACGCCGGGCGCCGCCTTCAGGGCCTCCACTGCCGGCACGCCCTGGGGGGTCTCGACCTGGAGCACCGGGTCGCGCATCGCCTCCCGCAGCCGCGCCGGCGTGTCGAGCGCGATCAGCCGCCCGCGGTTCATGAGCGCCAGCCGGTGGCAGTACTCGGCCTCCTCCATGTAGTGGGTGCTCACGAGCACGGTGACGCACTGATCCGCGAAGGTGTAGATCAGGTCCCAGAACGAGCGGCGGGAGATGGGGTCCACGCCCGAGGTCGGCTCGTCGAGGAAGAGGATCGGCGGGCGGTGGAGGACGGCGCTGCCGAGCGCCAGCCGCTGCTTCCAGCCGAGCGCCAGGTCGCGGGTGAGGCGCGCGCGGTGGTCCGCGAGGCCCGCCATCCCGAGCGCCCAGTCGCGGCGCGCCGCCCGCTCGCCGGGCGGGACGCCATAGAGCCGCGAGAAGAACGCGAGGTTCTCATCCACGGTGAGATCGCCGTAGAGCGAGAACTGCTGCGACATGTAGCCGATGCTGCGCTTGATCGCCTCGGTGCCGGTCGCGAGGTCGAAGCCCGCGACGGACCCGCGCCCGCTCGTGGGCTCGAGCAGTCCCGCGAGCATCCGGATCGTGGTGGTCTTGCCGGCGCCGTTCGGTCCCAGGAACCCGAACACCTCGCCGCGGCGGACGTCGAAGGTGACGTCGCTCACCGCTGTGAACTTCCCGAACACCCGCGTCAGGTGCTCGACCGAGATCGCGGCGTCCGCGCTCACGATCGCCCCGTGACCGGCGCGGCTGCGCCGGTCTCGGCTTCGCCGATCCGGCCGATGAAGACGTCCTCGAGCGAGGGCTCGATCCGGCGCGGCTCACCGACGCGGAAGCCGGCCGCGGAGAGGGCGGAGGCGACGGGCGCGACGTCCGCGGCGGCGGAGACCGTGAGGTGCAGGCGGTCGCCGAAGGTCGCAGCCCGGCGCACCGACGGGAGTGCCGCCGCGACCGCCTTCGCCGCGCGCGGCCGGTCCACCGGGATCTCGACCAGCTCGCCGCTCAGGCCGCGCCGCAACGCTTCGGGGGCGCCGAGTGCCAGCAGCCGGCCGCGGTGGAGCAGCGCCAGGCGGTCGAAGCGCTCGGCCTCGTCCATGTACGCGGTGCTCACCACCGCGGTGATGCCGCGCGCCACCATCTCGTGCACGATGATCCACAGGTCGCGGCGCGACACCGGGTCCACGCCGAAGGTCGGCTCGTCGAGGAGCAGGATCTTCGGCTCGTGGACCAGCGCGCACATGAGCCCGAGCTTCTGCTTCATCCCGCCCGAGAGCTGCCCCGCGAGCCGGTCGCGGAACGGTCCGAGATTCGAGAAATGGTAGAGGCGCTCGATCCGCGCCGGCCGCTCGCGCGCCGGAACCTGGTAGAGGTCCGCGTAGAAGGCGAGGTTCTCGGCGACGGTGAGATCGCCGTAGAGCCCGAAGCGCTGCGACATGTAGGCGATGAGAGGCTTGACGCGCTCCGGATCGGCGGCGACCGGCACGCCCTCGAGCCGCGCGTCTCCGGCGGAGGGGCGCAGCACACCGGCCAGCATGCGGAGCGTCGTGGTCTTGCCGGCGCCGTCCGGGCCCACCAGCCCGAACAGTTCCCCGCGCCGCACGTCGAAGGAGAGGTCCTCGACCGCCGACACCGGGCCGAAGCGGCGCGTGAGCCCGAGGGTTTCGAGGGCCACGCCGGCCGGAGCGCCCTGCGGAACGCGCTCCGGCGGGCCGCCGGCCGGAGCGGGGCCGGGCGTCCGCTTCACCGGTGCGTCCCGCCCGGGCTCCCGCCCGCCCGCCCGGTCCCCCGCGTCACTTTGGCACTCCGTCGAGGCGGACGTCGGCGGGCATCCCGGGCTTGAGATCCAGGCCGGGATCCCCCGTGATCCGCACCTTGACCGCGTAGACCAGCTTCACGCGCTCTTCGCGGGTCTGGACCGTCTTGGGGGTGAACTCGGCCTCCGACGCGATGAACTCCACCGTGCCCTCGTAGGCGCGCCGGCGGAACGTGTCGGTCGTGATGCTCGCGCGCTGCCCGAGCTTCACCGCTCCGATCCGCGTCTCCGGAACGTAGATGCGCACCCAGCGGTCGCTCGGGTCCATCACCGTGAGGACCGGCGAACCCGCGGGGACGATCTCGCCCGGCTCGCGGTGGCGCACCGTCACCACGCCGTCGAAGCTCGAGCGCAGGGAGAGGTTGCGCAGCGTGGCGTCGAGGACGCGCACCGCCGCCTCGGCCTGGGCGAGCTGGGCGCGCGCCGCCGCGATGCGCTCGCGGCGCGGCCCGCTTTCGACCAGCCGGCGCTGCTCCTCGGCCTGATCGAGCAGGCTCTGCGCCACGTCGCGGGCGGTGATCGCCTTGTCGAGGCTCTCCTGGCTCACCGCGCCGTTCTCGCGGAGCGCGCGAATGCGCGTGAGGTCGCGCGCCGCGTCCTCCAGCCGCTGGCGGGCGGCGGCGGCGGCGGCGCGCGCCTCGGCCACCTCCTCGCTGCGGGATCCGCGCTCCAGCTCCTCGAGCTGGGCGCGCGCGACGGCCGCCTGGGCGACGGACTGTTCGCGGCGCGCCACGGTCTCCGCGCGGTCCAGGAACGCGATCTCCTCGCCGGCGCGCACCGGATCGCCCTCGTCCACCCGCACCGTGTCGAGCCGGCCGGCGACCGGAAGGCCGAGCTGCGCCTCGGTCGCCTCGACGGTTCCCGAGGCCACGAGCGCCTTGTCGGGCCCCCCGCGGCGTGCGATCACGATGGCGGCGAGTGCGGCGATCAGGAGGATCGGAAGGACGATCAGCGGACGGCGCTTCGGGTTCATCGCAGCACCTCCACGGCCGGCGGCGACACGTCGGTGAATCTCATGGATTCCTCCGCGCGGCCCGGCGCGCCGCGTGCGCTCGCGCGGGCGTCTCGATCGCGGAGCGGAACACCTTCCAGGCTTCGCGCGCCTGACGCGTGATGTCGAAGCCGCCGTCGGTCAGGTGCCAGAGGATCGCACCGGGCTGGAAGAGTCCCAGGAACATCACCCCCAGGGTCTCGGGGTCGATGTCGCGGCGGATGCGTCCCGCCCGCTGGCCCTTCTGCACCAGGCCGGCCACCAGCTCCGCGTAGCCGAGGATCAGGGACTTGAGCCGCTCCCGGTGCCCGGTGGGCCGGAAGTAGACGTCATCGGAGAAGAGGACGAGCGGGACGCCGCGGCTCTGGCGCACCATCTCGACGTGGCGCGCGAGGAGCACGCCCAGGGCCTCGAGCGGGTCCGCCGCCTGCTCTTCCGCGATCCGCACGTTCTCGCGGACCCGCTGCTCGATGCGCTCGAGCGTCGCATCGAGCATCGCTCCCTTGCTCGGGAAATGGCGGTAGAGTGCCGACGGGGTCACGCCGACGCGGCGCGCCACGGCGGCCACGCTCAGCGCGCTCAGGCCGCCGCGCGTGACGAGGTCGAGGACCGCCTCCCCGATCTGGTCCTTCCGCACCTCCGTCCTGAGCTTCTGCCGTCGCATGCGCCCCTCGAAGTGAATGGATGTTCACATGCTTGGATGCCGGAGGGCAAGGGCGGGTTGCGGAGAGACTCATCCGGATGCGTAACCACGCAGGAAACTGGAGGTTGCGGGGGGGCGGCTCTCGATGGCCGGCGGGTTCGATAGAGAATCATCGTTCACGTCGCGGCGGCCCGGCTCGGATGCCGGCCCGGGGCGGGGGGGCAAACGAGAGCCCGCGGCGCCCTGTTCTCCCGGGCGCCGCGGGCGTTTCGCTGCGCGGAATCTACTTCGCGGCCGCGATCGAGAGCGTCCCGGCCTCGGGCGCATCGGGCTCGGCGAGGGCCACCGCCTCGACGCGCGCGGGATCCCCGATCACGAGCGGCGCGAGCGCGCGCCTCACGTTGCCGGCGAGCAGGTCGGCCTGCTCCCGGGTGCGCGCGGTCGCGGTCACGCGGATCGTCTGGGAAACGCGCTCCGACTGGTTGAGCCAGCTCGCGGCCTCGAGCAGGATCGGCGGCGTCGGGGTCTCGCCTGCCCCGGGGGCCGCGGGTGCGGTCGGGGCGCCCGCTGCGGATCTCAGCTCGGTGGCGGAGAACAGGAGCGTCGGCCCCTCGGGCGCGTCGATCCGGTACGCCGTCACCGCGAAGCCCTGCCCCACGACGTTCCGCTTGTTGCCGGCCTTGTCGTAGGCTTCGAACACGTACGAGTAGGTGAGGCCCGGCGTCACGAACGTTCCGCTCGAAGCGCGGCCGTCCCACGTGATCTCGCGCGGCGGATCGCCCTTGCCCGAGAAGGTCGTGACCGGCAAGCCCTTGGAGTCCACGACCACGAGCTTCCAGCGCTCGACACCCTGCGCCTCGGGGTGGAAGCGCGCGACCGGCCCGAACGCGAACTCGGAGAGCCACGGCCGGCCGAGGTAGGGGATCGCCTGCTTCGCCGAGAGCCCGACGAGCGGGGACTGGAGATCGGTGTTCGAGCGGTTGAGCACGTCGGCGGCCGAGCCCCAGTCGAGCCCCGGAGCCTTCTCGAGGTCGAGGTCGAGCCTGAGCTCGGGGCGCTCGAAGTCCACGTGAACGCGATCCTCGCCCTCGACCGTAAGGCTCTTGAACACGGTGCCTTCCTGGCCGCCGCGCAGCGTGTAGCCGGCCTGGGACGAGTCGGGGGCCGCGGCCCTGGCGCCCGCCGTGGTCTTCTTCTTCGCCTGGGAAGGCGCGCCGGTCGACGCCGCGGTCGTGCTGTCCATGCGTGCGACGCTCGCGGCCGGCTTCTTCGCAACGCCCGCCTTCGGCGCCGCGACGGCGGTCGTCGGTGTCGTCGCAGACTTGCCGGTCGTCGTCGCGCCCGGCTGGGCCGTCCCCGCCTGCGCGGGCGTGCCGGTCTTCGCGCTCGTGACGGTCGCGGCCGGCGCCGGCGTCTTCGTGGTCGTGACCTGCGCGGTTGTCGTCTGCGGGCCCGCGGTCTGCGAGCGCCCGGGCGCAGCGGAGGCCGCGAGCAGCGCCAGGCTCAGCGTGCATGCGAGAGGCATCGCCTCCCGCCTCGAAATCGGTCGTCCTCTCATGTCGCCCCCGCCGCTCAGGCTCCGCCGCGAAGGCGGAAGTGGAAGGTGATGTTTCCCCACTGCTCGCCGGCGCGTCCGTCGTGCAGCGGCTCGAACCGCCACGCAGCCAGCGCAGCGCGTGCGTTCTCGTCGAACTCTTCGAAGCCCGCGGTCTTCTGCACCAGGATGTTCTCCTTCACCGTACCGTCGGCGCGCACCACGAAGTAGAGCGTGACCGAGCCTTCGACCGCGTCGCGCTTGGCCCATTCGGGATAGACCGGCGTGGCGTGAGCGAGGATCGCGCGGTCCGCGATCGGGCCCATGATCGTGGCACCCGCGAGTGTACGGCGGGCCGTGCTCTCGCCGCCCTTCGCCGGCGCCTCGGAAGCGGCGCGCTCGGTCGGGACCGGAGTCGCGGCCAGCGCGGGCGCCAGACCGTGGCTGCCGCCGCGCGTCAGCTCGAGCGCCGGGCCTCCTCCCTGGCCGCCGCGCTTGAGCGCGACGGGCGACGTGCCGCCGGCGCCGGTCCCCGACACGGTCGCGGGGGACGAGCCCCACAGCGACGCCGGGGCTGCGGCCACGACTCCCGCGCTCGGCGCGTCGGCCGTGCCCTGGATCTCTGCGAGGCGCGCGTTCAGCCGGTCCTCGAGCGCGCTCGGGGACTGCGCGTCGAACCGCAGCTCGGAAGGGCTTGGCCCGCGCCGGAACTGCTCGTCCCGGTCTCCCGGCGCGAGCTCGCCCGGAGCGGAGACCTGCGCGGCCGACGAGCTGGACTTCACGGCCACCGGGCCCGCGAGGTCGCCGGGCTCGAGGTACGTGATCTCCGTGATCGGCGGAATCTCCGGCGCGGGACGCCACAGCAGGATCAGCCACGTGAAGAGCATGGCGTGGAGGATGGTGCTCGCCGAGAGGCTCCAGCGCGTCCGCGCCTGGATCCGGGTGAGCGCGGCGATCGCGAGGGGGTCGAAGAAGGCGTCATGCCAGTGCTGCATCCCCTGGCCGCCGATGGCGCTCCGGCCGGCGCTCATCGCCCCACCTCCGTGCTCTGCCGGGTCGCGATCGCGAGCCGCTTCGCGCCCGCGGCCCGTGCGTCCGCGAGCAGATCGCGCACCGCGGAGTAGGGCGCCCCCGAGTCCGCGCGCACCACGACCAGGACGCCCTCGTTTCCGGGCTGGCGCAGGCGTTCGGCGAGCTTGACGCGAAGCTGCGAGCGTTCCACGACCTCGTCGTCAACGGCCACGTGCCCGCCCGAGCTCAGCGTGATGCTCACGTTGCGCTCGTCCTCGGCCTCGCGCGTGTGCGCCATCGGCAGGTCCACCGGCAGGTCCGCAACCGAGAGCATCGGCGCGGTGACGAGAAGGATGATCACGAGCACCAGCGCCACGTCGATGATCGGCGTCACGTTGACGCGGGTGATCAGCTCACCACGGGGTGCGAGTCTCCGCCGCATGTTCCTACCTCCCGACCACGGCGATGCGTCCGGCGCCATCGACCTTGGCTTCGTCGAGGACGCTCACGAACGTGCCGTGCGAGACGCCGTCGGCGCAGTGAACGATGACGTCGCGGGTCTGGCTCGCGGCGAGCATGGGCCGGAGCACGGACCGGAGCTCGGAGCGCGCGACGGGCGTGCGGTTGACGGTCAGGTTCTGGTCGTCGCGGATCGTGATCTCGATGCGGGACGCGCGCACCTCCGCGCCGGACTTGCCGCCCTTAGCCGCGCGCGAGACGGCGATGCCCGACTGCAGCGTCATGGGGGTCGCGACCAGCAGGATCACGACCAGCACCAGGCACACGTCGATCAGGGGCGTGAGGTTGGGATCGTAGATCCCGGTCGTGCCGCGGAAGAAGCGCTTGCGTCGCATGCGATCCTCAGGCCGCCTTACGGCCGTGCTCGCCGCCTTCTTCGAGCATCTGGCGCAGGCGGCGGGTGTGGTTCTCGGCCTCGGTCAGCATGACGCCCATGCGGCGCAGGAAGTGGTTGTAGAGCATCACCGCTGGCACCGCGACCACCAGGCCGGCGGCGGTGGTGAACAGCGCCTCGGCGACACCGGCCGCGACCACCGACGGCCCGGCCGAGCCGGTGCGCGCCATGTCGTGGAACGCGCGCATGATGCCCCACACGGTTCCGAGCAGGCCGATCAGCGGCGCGGTGTTGCCCATGGTGCCGAGGAAGCCGAGGTTGCGCTCGAGCAGCAGGCGCTGCTCGCTGAGCGCGATCGACATCCGCTCCTCCTGGGCGTCGGGCGGCAGGTGGACGCTCTTCAGGAGCTCCGCGGCCACCGGGCCGAACGGGTGCGCCATGTGGCCGCACGCGAAGGCCGCCTCCTTCATCTCGCCCTTGCGCGCGCGCTCGATCGTCGTCGCCAGGGCCTTCTCGGAGAGTCGCCGGCGGCGCCCGTAGTAGATGAGGCGCTCGATCGCCAGCCCGAGCGTCATGATGCTGCAGCCCAGGATGATCACCATCACCGGGCTCGTCCGCATCGCCTGGATCCAGTCGAAGTTTTCGAACATCGCGTGCTCCTTGATGGTGTGGTTCGTCCCGGGCGCCGCGCGGCGCCCGCTCACGATCGCGCGCCTAACGGCTGCGCACGGTCGCCTCCAGTTGGGACGCGCGTTCCGTCGCCGCCGCGATCAGCTCGCGGTCCTTGGCGTTGCGGATCAGATCCCGGTACGACTCGAGTGCCCGGCTGTACTGTCGCTTGGCCTCGTACAGGGCGGCGCAGCGCGCCACCGCCGAGAGGCGGAAGGGGTCGCTGCGGCCACCGGTCAACGACGCCTGGACGTACGCGCGCAGCGCGCCCGTTGCGTCGGCGAGCTGCTCGCGCGCGCGCCCCAGACGGTAGGCCAGCTCGGGGGCGAGCGACGCCGCGGGATGCGCGGCGAGCCCGGCCTCGAACTCGCGCGCGGCTTCCTCGGGCTTCCCGGCCGCGTCGGCGAGGTCGCCGAGCTGGTAGGCCACCTCGGCGGCACGCGCATCGCCGGGGAAGCTGGCGCGGTAGCGCTCGAGCTCGGCGCGCGCCTCGTCGCCCTGGGCGAGCAGCCGGTGGCAGAGCGCCAGGTTGTAGAGCGCGGCGGCCGTCACCTCGCGCGAGGCCGTGTCTTCGAGCGCGATCGTGAACGAGACCGCGGCGCGCGAGAAGTCCTTCTCCTCGAACTGGAGCAGCCCGAGCCGGAACTGGACGGTCGGCCGGAGATCGCTGCCCGGGAAGAACGACAGGAACTGTTCGTACGCCCGCCGCGACTCGTCCGCCTGCTTCGCCTGGGCATAGCTGTCGGCGAGCAGGAACTGCGCCTGGTCGGCGGCCGAGAAGCCGGGGAACTGGCTCACCACGCGGCGAAAGCCGTCGGCCGCGTCGGCCCAGCGCTTCTCCCCGTAGGCGCGGCGCGCGATCTTCATCTGCGCGTCGGCCGCGAACGGGCTGCTCGGGAACTGCTCGATCAGCTTCGCCAGCACGCTCTCGCCGTCCGGGCTCTGGCTCAGCCGGTAGAGCGCGAGCTCGGTGCCGCGCTGCGCCTCGCGCGCCGCCGCCGTGCCGGGATAGGTCGCGATCGTGGTCGCGAACATCTCGATCGCCGCCGCGTCCTTTCCGGCGTTGTACTCGCACTGCGCGAGCCGCAGCATGGCGAGCGGCGCAGCACCACTGCTCGCGAAGTGCTCGAGCAGGCCACGATAGCAGCGCTTGGCTTCGGCGAACCGGTCGGCCTGGAAGTAGAGGTCGCCGGTCCGCGCCCACGCCCGCTCGGCGACCGGGGAGTCGGCGCTGTCGCGCATGATCTTCTCCCAGCGGTCCACGGCGTCTCCCGCCCGGTCGAGCCGCAGGTAGCACAGGCCGGCCTGGTAGAGCGCGGTCAGGCGCTTCGGGTGGGCCGGGAAGCGGCGCAGGAAGTCCTCGTAGGAAGCGGCCGCGTCGCGGAAGCGCT
>Ga0307281_10000395_pt1 | contig 11344 bp, 18 predicted proteins | sample ER_DNA_120_FD_194486 | JGI IMG/M metagenome (GOLD analysis project Ga0307281, IMG submission 194486) | Bulk soil microbial communities from the East River watershed near Crested Butte, Colorado, United States - ER_DNA_120 | ecosystem: Environmental > Terrestrial > Soil > Floodplain | place...
TAACTCGGATAGAGCGCATACCTGATTCGCCCTCTACGTCCGCACGAGCAACGCGATCGAGATCGCGAATCTGCAGCCAGGCGAGCGGTCGGCGAAGCCAGGTCGACATGGCCGTCCCCCCGAGGTTCGTCGTAGGATGACGGCTCGGAGGGTGGCGACGTGATGGGCGATCCGGTCGGCGACATCATCGGGGACTACCGCGACTTCGCCGCGCAGCAGCACGCCCGCCTCCTCGCCCGTGGCGTCGACATCCGCCCGTACCCGCTCAGCCACCTGGCCGTCCGCGTGCCGGAGTGGGACCAGTACGTCCACGTGCGGACGCTCCTCGAGCGCCACGCGACCGCCAACGTCGAGAACGTCTGGAACGGACGCCCGATCTCGATGATCCTCCTCGCCACGCCGCTCGAGGTCCTCGACGGGATGTCGGTCCCGCTCATCGAGCTCATCCCGCCCGTCCATCAGCGGGTCTACAAGATGGGCCTCGAGCACCTCGGGGTCGTCATCGGCGACGAGGTAGATGCCTTCTCGCGGGAGCACCGCGCCGCGTTGACCGGGCAGCAGTTCCAGAGCGCGGACAACGAGCCCTACTACGTCCTCTTCGAGGACTTCACCCACGTGAAGTTCTACCGTCGCTCGCTGTATGACGTCCGCGTCCTCCAGGGGGCCACGTTCGACGGCTTCGTCCACGTCGACGACTGGGTCCCGCAGCGTCTCGTCACGACGACCGGCCCGAACCCGTTGCCCCGCTGACCGGCGCCGCCCCGCCCGTCGCGAACCTGCTCGACCTCACGAGCCGGGTGTCGCTCGTGACCGCGGGAACCGGCGGGATCGGGGCCGAGATCGCCCGACGCGTGGCGGAGGCCAGCGCCGCGGTCGTCGTCCACTACCGCAGCGATGCGCGCGGCGCGCAGGCGGTCATCCTGCTCGAGGCGCCGGTGTTCGGGACGTCGAGGTCGAGGCTGCGTATGTCAATCGGCCGGCCACCGCCGACGACGACACGCTGATCTTCATCGCCCGCCGCTGACGTGCCGAGGGCGCGCCGGCGCTCGTTCCGGCCCCCGCTCGGCGATACTTCGCGCGATGAAGCTGTACTTCGCCGGGCCCCTCTTCTCCGCCGCCGAGCGGAGCTGGAACGTTGAGCTCACGGCCGCCCTCCGGGATGCGGGACACGAGGTCTTCCTGCCCCAGGAGCAGGAGCCGGGCAAGGACGCCGCCGGGATCTTGAGCACGGATGTCGGCGGGATCGACTGGGCCGACGCCCTCGTGGCGATCATGGACGGCCCGGACCCCGACTCTGGCACGGCCTGGGAGTGCGGCTACGCCTTCGGCAAGAAGCCGATCGTCCTCGTGAGGACCGACTTCCGCGCCCAGAGCGGGAACGGCGGCGCGCCCTACAACGCGATGCTCACCGAGTCGGCCACGTTTCGCCTGGACCTGCCGTTCGCACTGATGGCCCGGGTCATCGCCGAGGTCCTCGATGCCCTCGGGCGCCTGGAGGAGAAACCGAGATGACACACGCGCTCGTCGAACAGCTTCGCTTCGCTCGGTCCGAGTGGCGGCGCGGGCTGCGGGGCTGGTAGTCGGTGGCGATCGCGTCCCGAGTTCGCTGGTCACCCATATACACGCCAGCGGCTCGAATCACAGTGCTCGGGGCGTCGCGGACAGATTGCTCCCGGCGGACCGCGGTTGACCCGTCGTCGTCCCACCGCCTACGCTGTCCGCACGGCGATGGTGTCCGCCGAGGCGCTAAGCGTCTGAACCGCCCTCCGGGCTGATGGCTCCTGACTGATCGACGGCCAGGGGCAGTTGATGCCGACGCTGAAGTCACTCTGGCAGTGGGCGGAGAAGTGGGTGCCGGAGGGCACGGAGATGGCTAAGCGCGACCCCAGCATCATTCTGTGGTGGCTCAGGCATCGTGTCGACGTGCGAACCGCGCCCGAGCGGCAGGTCGCGCTCGAGATCGCCATGCGCGGCAACGATGCGGACCGATGCTGGCTGCTACTCGCACGCAACCACGAACCCACCCTCTGCCTCGAGGACCCGCTGATCGGCCAGGACCTATACGTCTACGTCGACGCCGATGCGGCCGACCTCTACCCCATCGGCCCCGGCATTCGCTCATGGGCGGAGGCAGCTGCCGATGGATCGGTTCGCGTCTACGGTGAACGTGAGCTCGTCGCCCCATTGCCTGGCTGGTTCCTGCCGGTCGAGCGAGACGAGGACGCGCGGTCACATCTGTCGCTCCCCGAGCCAGCGCTTGCCATCGAAGCAGCCCGTTGACGGACGGCCAGGGTATGCTCGAGCGCGAGGGACATTCCGGCGCTGCAATTCGGCAGAAGAGCTTCGAGGCGCCGGATGAGGTGCGTCGATTTCCCAAGGGGATCGTCACACTGGTGCGCCTAGGCTCCGTGACGATCGGTCGCGGCGTCCTCGAGCCGGGCTTTCGCTGGTCGACGTCCTTGAAGCCGATCCAGGGCACGCCCTCGTGCCAGATCCACCATCTTCAGTTGCTGTTGCAGGGCCGCTTCCACGTCGAGATGGACAACGGCGAGACCGCCGAGATCGGGCCCGGCGAGGTGTTCGACGTCCCGCCCGGGCATGACGTTTGGGTCGTCGGGGATGAGCCGGTGGTCGTCGTAGACGTGTTCGGCAATATCGGCGCGATCGGCGTGCCGGGCGAGCACGAGCGCCTCGTCACGACCCTCGTCATGTCCGATATTGTCGACTCGACCCTCACCGCGACGAGGCTCGGGGACGCCGCCTGGAAGCAAGTGCTCGCCGAACACAACCGCATCATCCGCACGCAGTTCGATCGCTTCCGAGGGCGGGAGGTGAACACAACGGGAGATGGCTTCCTCGCGATGTTCGGAAGCGCCGCCGGCGCTCTACGGTCTGCTTTGGCGATCCGCGACGGGATAAGGGGCCTGGGTATCGAGCTTCGGATCGGCGTTCATACTGGCGAGGTAGAGGTGCTGCCGAACGACATCGGTGGGGTCGCCGTCCATGCGGCCTCGCGGATCATGGCCTTGGGAGGCGCATCCGAGATCGTCGTGTCGTCGGTCACGCGCGGGCTCGTGGAGGGAAGCGGTCTCCGCTTCGAGGAACGCGGGCGTCACCAGGTAAAGGGCTTGGAGCGGCCGATCGAGGTGTTCTTGCTCGCGACGTGACGTGCCGAACCGCTCAAGCGTCCGCGCATCGGCAGCCGGCTCGTGCGGGCTTATGACCGACTTGGCGCGCAAGATACAGCAGGGGATCATAAGTCACTTCTTCGATGCGCTGTGCTTTCCCGAGTGGGACCCAAGCACGAATCGGGTGACTTATAGGCTCTATCGACGGTTAAGCGAAGAGCACATAACTCCGATTGAGCGCATACCTGAGCAGGTGGTGCGTACAAAGCCCCAGGGCATCAACCATGTGGGCCGGCCGGACTTGGCAACGCGGCTAGAATTCGCTTTGACGTCAATCGTGCCAGAGAACCATCCGAACATGAGGCTCAGGCCTCGATGAGCATCACCAACGACATAGGCGATGCGTTTCGCCGGCTTGCCTTCCAGCGGTCCTTCAGGTACCGGCCGTGTAGACACCTGACCGATGTGAGAGATGTGCCGCGCCCAAGGCAAGTATGTCCCGGATGCGAGCGCGAGGGATTGGACTGGGTGCATCTACGAATGTGCCTCACCTGTGGGTCGGTCGGCTGCTGTGACACATCCAAGCGCAAGCACGCGCGGAGCCACTACGCGGAGACCGGGCATCCTGTGATGAGGTCGATCGAACGCGACGAGGAGTGGGCTTGGTGCTACGTGGACAGGGCGTATCTCACACTCCGCGGTGACAGGACAGGCAGTCAATGAGCCGCGTCTCTATCGGACCGCGCCACTTTGCGCCTGCGGTCGCTGATGGCTGGCCGAGGCTGCCGGTGACCCGAAGCGTTCTGGGGCCGCGCCGCGGAAGCGCTAAGCATGGGTTTGATCCGTCCGCCCAGCGTCCGATCGGGTTCACCCTCGAGCCGGAGCCCGAAGCCGCGTCCCGCACTACGTAGGTTCTCGACGACCTGGTCAGGGTCGACCCGCCGACCGGCATCGGCGATCGCGTCGCGGGTTCGCTGATCAGCCATATACGCGCCAGCGGCTCGAATACGGCCCGCGAGCGTGCTTCTGCGGTCGAAGCCGAACGGCACGGACGGGCCGGAGCTCGGCGAGAGACGCCGGCAATGGGCGTCCGGCATCCTCAAGCAGGTAGCCGAGGCGCTGCGCAGCCGCCGTCGTCCGACCGAGCGAGCCCGAAGCCGTGCGGGCCACCTCGGCCTCGGTGAGCGCGGCAAGGACCTCCGCCAGCAGATCGCCGTGGACAATCCAGTTGGGTTCCGCGAGCGCGTCGACGATGGCCTGCTCGGGCGATGCCACCCGGACGATGAATCCTTCGACGGTCGTCTCGTAGGCGTCGGCCGTGCGAAGCCGTGTCTCGTCGACGGTCACCGGCCTGATGGTCGTGGCGGAGTCGAGTTCGAACCGGCGGCGGGCCCGGGCCAGAACGACCGTGATCGTCTGGATCGTTTGGTCGATGAGCCCGTGCTGAGCAAGTGCCGCGTCCGTCGTCACGTAATGAGGACCTCGGCGAAGACGCCGCTGGCGACCGCGATCGGCGGTGTCTCCCGGACCGGGTCGCGCACCACGTAACAAGCCGCCCCGGATCCGTCGGATCTTGCCCGCCTTGGCAAGCCGTCTCAGACAGACGTCGGCGGGATAGCCGCTGGGGAGGACCTCATCGCGTGCACGCCGAAAGGGCGCCGAGCGGACATCCAGCACGGCGACGCGATGGCGGAGATTGGCCCGGATATCAACTCCGACGTGCCCACCATTGCCGAGACGGCAGGCTAGGATCGCGGCTCGCGCGACCCGAACGCGTCGGTCCGGCCCAAGCATTGGTGCTGGCGCGCCCGACAGGTGTTGAGCGCGCGATAACGACGACTTCATGACCGTCCCTCGCTCGCGCCAAGGGTGACGAGAAGGTCGTCCAGTTGCTCGAGCGCCTCGGGCATCCCGGACGTCGACCCGGATGCGATCGCACCGTCGAGAGCTTCCTTCGAGGGATAGAGATCGTGCACGACCACCAGCGTCTTGCCGCCCGTATCCTCGAACGTCACCGTGGTGACCGTCGCACCGCCATCCCCTTCGTCGTTGGTCCAGACCAGGCGCGAGTGCGGTGTCACTTCGAGGTACCGACCGAAGAACTCCATGGTCGAGCCCTCGTAGCCGAACACCAAACGGTACATGCCCCCGACACGAACATCCGTCTCGCAGGAAAGCAGCGAGATTGGAAACGACTTCGGCGTCCACCACCGCTCGAGCAGCTCGGGCTTGGTCCACGCCTCGAACACGATACGCGCCGGGCCGTTGACTGTTCGGGTGACAACGAGCTCACGCTCGGACTTCCGTTCCACCGTCGCGTTGTTCTCCGTGAGGGTGGGCTCACTCTCTCTCGTTGCGTCCATCGACCTTCTCCTTCCGTTTCAGTTCCTCGACAACCTTGTCCAACTCGTCGAAGCGTGAGTCCCAGAGCTGGCGGTACCGCTCGATCCATGCCGTCTCGTGTTCGAGTCGACGCGGGCCGAGCCGGCAAGTCCGCACGCGCCCGACCTTCTCCGTGGTGACGAGCTCGGCCTGCTCCAGGACGCCGACGTGCTTCCTCATGCCCGTGAGGGTCATGTGGAACGTTTGGGCCAGATCCGTGATCGAAGCGTCGGCACGTCCGAGCTGCTCCAGAACGCCGCGTCGGGTGGCGTCCGAGAGCGCGGCGAAGGAGGCATCGAGTAGGCCGCTCGCATACTGAACCATACGGTTCAGTATGCGACAACGAATCGGCGAATGCAAGGGGGCTCCACGAAGGTGGGGATGGCCGTCTGCGATGGCCGCCTGCTCCGGTACGTGTGGCTCGAGGACCGGAGTCGCCGTCAGGCTGGCTCCTGATCAACCTCGTGCTGGTGGCCAAGGGCTACGCCCAGGTCACGACGTATCCGCCCCGACGTCCGCTGCGGGAGGATACCGACGTCCTGCAGCCGGGCGAGGTGCGCGGCTCGCCGAGCCAGGTGGATGCGCTCGGGATCGGCGCGTCGGCTCATGGCCGGTAAGTCTGAGGTGACCGGCGACAGCTCGCGTGTCACGGCCCGCAGGTCCAAGGGGGGCAGGTCACATCGCTTGACCCCGGGCGGACGATACCGCCACCGGGACCGCGGTCCTCGGGGGCGGCCTCGCCAAGGGAGGTCGCCATGGCGATCGATGTCACGTCCCCGCGGTCTCGTCGGGCGCTCCTCGGTGCCGTCCTCGGCGCCGGCGCCGCGACCCTCGCCCAGCCATTCGGCCGGCCGTTGCCCGCGAGAGCCGCTGAGGGCGACTTCGTCCGGGTCGGCTTCAGCTACGGGGCGTCCTCCACGACGCAGCTGACGAACTCGACGACTGTCGCCACGGTGCTGTCGGCCCAGAGCTCCATGGGCGGCGCCGGCCTCATCGGCGAAAGCTCCTCGGGCAACGGCGTCTACGGCTCGAGCGGCTCGGGCAACGGCGTCGTCGGCGATAGCACCTCGGGCACCGGCGTCTTCGGCTCGAGCAGTGGATCGACCAAGGCCGCGATCGTCGGCCGGCACTTCGCCCAGACGGGCATCATCGGCTACAGCGGGATCGACGGGGTCCCGGGCGGACGGCCCAAGACCGGGGTCTACGGCCGGGCCGAACAGGACGCCGATGCTGTCGGGGCGCGAGGCCAGAGCGGTCCGGGCATCGGCGTCGTCGGCCAGAGCACCGACCAGATCGGCGTGCACGGCCTGGCGACGGCGGACCGGGGCGACCCAGGACTCGAACAGTCGCGGCGTCCACGGCTACAGCACCGCCGGTCGGGGGGTCCTTCGGACAGGCCAGCAGCGGCGTCGGCCTGTACGGCTACGCGACCACCGGGTACGCCCTCCGGAGGAGCGGGCGGGTCAGGTTCGACAAGAGCGTCGGCATCGCCACGATCGCCAGCGGCACCAACGCGGTCGTCGTCACCCCGGGCGTCGACCTGACGAGCGCCTCGGTGGTGACGGCCACGCTCATGGGCAGCGCCGGCGGCAGGACGACCGTCCATCGGGTCAGCATCAACACAACCGCCAACACGTTCACCATCGTCCTGACCGCCAACAGCACGGTCAACGTCAAGGTCGGCTGGCACGTCTTCGGCTAAGCTGCCGACAAGCACGGCTCGCTAGCGTCGATCCGCCCCCGGCTCCGCCACGTCTCGCGATACCGGCCCCGGGCCGGCCAGCGGTCAAGACGGGCGACCAGGGGGCCTCGTGACCCCCAAGGGATGGCCGCACCGCAACGGTCGCCACGGCCACGCGTCTGGTCAGAGAACAGGAGGCGCCACGATGGCCGTGTTGGCAGCGACGGAGAGCAGACACAGATGGCGGGTCCGGGCGATCCTGCTCCCGCTCCTAGTGGCCGGTGCGATGGCCGCCTGCGAGCCCGGCCCGATCGTCGTCCCGTCCGGGGCCCAGGCGGTCCACGTCATCGTCAGCGGTGATGCGGTCCAGCTCGAGCCCGCGTCCGTCCCGGCCGGCGACGTCTATCTCGTCCTTGACCGGCCAAACATCGACGTGACCCTCGTCCAATCATCGACCGGGGCCGGGGCTTCGCCCGGCCCGTTGACCGACGAGCAGCTCGACCGCATCGCACATGGCGACAGCTTCCACACCCAGATCACCGGTGGCTTCCCGAGCGGACCGCCACACGGGAACGTCTCCAAGCTCACCCTGGCGGCCGGGAAGTACGCGTTCCTCGCGGACAGCCCCGAGGCCGTGGCGGCTCGGGCGGGTGGCACGATCCCGTCCGGGTCGATGGCCATCCTGAACGTGGTGCCCTGACCTTGGCACGGAGCTGGACGACGGACCGCTAGGCTCGTCGCCGCTCCGCCGCCCACGACTCGAGGGCCTCCCAGAACGCCTCGAGCCATGCTGGCGGCCCTCGGCCTCGGCCTGCGCCAACTGCCGGACGAGCTCCTCGGCGCGGTCCGGGAGGATGCCCATGTCCTGGAGCCGGGCGAGGTAAGCGGCCCGACGGGCCGGGTGGATGCGCTCGGCGTCCGGCTCGTCGGCTCATGGCTGGTAAGTCTGAGGTGGGCGGCAGTCACCTTGCCTGTCATTTGACCCCGGGCGGACGATACGGCGCCGGGACCGAAGTCATGGGGCAGCGGATCACTCGCGCGAAGGCCAAGATCAAGGCGGCTCGCATCCCGTATCGGGTGCCCTCCGCGGAGGACCTCCCGGCGCGGGTCTCAGGCGTCCTGGCCGTCCTGTACCTCGTCTTCAACGAGGGCTACCTGGCGACCGGCCCCGAGACCGATCCGGTCCGTCACGAGCTGACCGCCGAGGCGATCCGGCTCACGCGCCTGATCCGTGCCCTGCTGCCGGAGGACTGTGAGGTGGCGGGGCTGCTGGCCCTGATGCTCCTCACCGAGGCCCGCCGCACCGCCCGGGTTTCTGCGAGCGGCGAACTGGTCGCCCTCGACGAGCAGGACCGTGGGGTCTGGGACGCGGCGCTGATCGCCGAGGGTCATCGGCTGGTGCGTGAGCGCCTCGCCACCGGGCAAGCCCCAGGTCGCTACCAGATCCTCGCAGCGATCAACGCCGTGCATACCTCCGCCCACGACATGCGCGATACCGACTGGTCGCAGGTCGTCGCCCTCCTACGACCAGCTCGTCCGCCTCGACCCCTCGCCAATCGTCGCCCTCAACCGGGCCATCGCGGTCGCCGAGCTTGACGGCCCGCAAGTGGCACTGGCGGCCGTCGATCGCCTCGAGGACAAGTTGGTCGGCTACCACGCCTACCATGCGACCCGCGCCGACCTGCTGCGCCGGCTGGGCCGCAGTCAAGAATCCCGCGCCGCGTACAACAAAGCCATCGAGCTTGCGGGGAACGCCGCCGAGACCGCCAGTCCGACCCGCCGCCGCGACCACCTGGGTAGCCGTCGAAACCCCGCCGCGCCCAGGCTGGGCCCGCATGTGTAGCACCGCAGGCGGCTCGGCCCAGCTGCGCACCGACACGGACTGGCGCTCGCGCTGCCAGAGAGGCCGTTATGGCGCGCCCGACAGGATTCAACCGCGCGGATGCCATACGTATCCGAATCCCGATCGAGGTTGCCGGACAGTGGCGAACGACGTGGACCGAGAGCGGCTGATTCGGCAAGGCCGGAGCCCTTCGACCGTCCTTGCAAAGGCAGCTGGCGCGGACTTCATCAAAGGCGGCGTGCGATCGCCCTTGCGGCCGCAGTGCATGTGGAGCGCCAGGGCGCGGCGGGGCCTAATCACAGAATTGAGCGCATCACCGATCGGCCGGCTGCCATTGCCAATCGGCGAAGTCGGTGCCCGATACGAGAGACCGAGCGTCGGAGCCGTCGACACGGACGCTCCACAGAGATCGGACGTCTGACGCGTCGATTCTCGAGAACAGGATCCGGTCACCCTCGGGTGAGTACGACACGACATGAAGCGCGTCTGTTCCGGCGGCGACGTCGAGCGACGTCACGGCTCCAGTCGCCACGTCCACCAGCCGCAGATCACTCACGGATCCATAGCCGGTCGGTCCGCCGGTCGCAGCAGCGAAGGCGATCCGGTCACCCATCGGCGACCACTTCAGGCTCCAGAATGGTGGCTCCCCGGAGGTGACCGCGCCGGTGATCAGGGTTCGGGGTTGGGAAGCATCGCGTGCTGCAACGACGATCGACCCCTCGTCGACATAGGCGACGCGAGCTCCGTCCGGCGAGTACCCGACATCGAGGCGCGATCGTGGGTCGTCCGCCGGAACGGGCCGTGGCGTACCACCGTCCACGGGCAGCTCCCAGGTCTTGCGAAGGTCCGTCCCGCCACGGAGCGAAAGGAGCAGCGACGCGCCGTCGGGCGACCAGACCGGGTCTTCGTCGCGACCCGTGCCGTATCCAAGTGGCAGGGTGAGCAGCGCCTGGCGCATCCCGTCGAGTCCGTAGACGCCGATCGTCTGCGAGTCCCAGTCGAGCCACGTGGCAACGCGAGTGGAGTCGGGCGACCAGGAGAGCGCGTCGCCAGTGCCAGGGAACGACGCCACAACAATCCCGTTCGGATCACTGATGCTGACGGTCCCGACGGACGGGCAAGAGACTTGATCCAACCCAGAGCGATAGGCGAGATACCGGCCGTCGGGCGACCAGATGGTCGACCGGTAACCGGCCGGACCGCAGCCCGACTTGCCGCCCGGAAGGCCGTCCGCGATCCGGACCGAGTTGCTGCCGTCCCAGTCGGCGACGTAGACGTCGCCGTCGAGGGCGTAGGCAAGGTGCCCGAGATGCCCCAACGGCAGTGGCGTTGGCCTGACGAGTCGGGTTCCGACCAGGATCGCCCCGCCAACGAGGGCCGCAATGAGCAACAGCAGGACGAGTGCTGTAGACCAGCGCAGATCCAAGGCCCGGAGCAAGCCCACGCCGGAGCTCGCATCGTGCGTCTCCCCAACCCAGTAGCTGCCGGGACCGGCGAGCCATGCTGGCCGAGGCCTGCGGCCGCGCGTGGCGTCGAGGACCCGATCGAGACCATCGGCAGGCACGGGCGATAGCGCGTCGGCCTCGAACCAGCCGGCGAGTGTTCGGTCGAAGTCGTCGTGGCCGGTCATGCGATCGACTCCCTGGCGTGGATCGGTGTGCGCTCGTCGGCTTCGAGTGCCGCGCGAAGGGCGGCCGAGGCGCGGTGCAGCCGGGACTTGAACGTGCCGACCGCGACATCGAGGACGACTGCCGCCTCCGCATCCGGCAGCCCGAGGTAGTGGTGGACGACGAGCACGGCGCGCTGCTCGGGGGTCAGGCGACGAAACCCTCGCTCCAACTGGTCGCGCAAGGCGGTCAGGTCCTGGGCGTCGCGGCCCCCACGTGAGTCAGGCGCGGCCATGTAGATCTCCACGACCGCGCGCTGCTTGACCCGCCGTGCCTCCCGATAGCAGGCGTGGACGAGCAACCGATGGAGCCATGCGTCGAAGCGGTCGGGGTCGCGGACGGCACGGATGTGCAGCCAGGCGGCCGTAAGCGACTCCTGGACGGCGTCGGCCGCCCGGTCGTCGCTCCGCAGGATCAGCCGCGCCGTTCGATGCAGCCGATCGATCGCACCCGCGGCGAGCGCCGTGAAGGCATCGTGGTCGCCGTCCCTGGCGCGGAGGACGAGGTCTCGCTGCATCGGACACCCGGTTCGTGGCGGGCCCAGTGGCCGCGCTCACCAATCATGAGTCGGCTGGCAACCGAGTCGTTCCATCTCCAGCGCACCACGATGCGAACCCCAAGGCCGATGCCGAATGCTGATCTG
>Ga0307281_10000396_pt1 | contig 11333 bp, 10 predicted proteins | sample ER_DNA_120_FD_194486 | JGI IMG/M metagenome (GOLD analysis project Ga0307281, IMG submission 194486) | Bulk soil microbial communities from the East River watershed near Crested Butte, Colorado, United States - ER_DNA_120 | ecosystem: Environmental > Terrestrial > Soil > Floodplain | place...
GTCGGTCCGGACCGTCATGGCGGTCCGGGTCAGGCGGGAGGGCCGGCTCGTGACGATCGACGTCCGTGCCGACGCCTTCCTGCGCGGGATGGTCCGCCGGATGGTGGCCTGCCTGATCGAGGTGGGCCTCGGCAGGATGGATGAGACAGCGGTCCGGGCGGCACTCGCCGGTCCGGGACCGGCCCTCGACGGGGCGGCAGTCCCGGCCAAGGCGTTGTGCCTCAGGCGCGTCGCCATCGGGCGATCGTCGCGCGAACCGAACGGAGAACACGAGGAACGATGAACGCGAAGACCTATTCGGTCCGAGAGGACGACATCGAGCGACGCTGGTACGTCGTCGACGCGACGGACGAGACGCTCGGCCGCCTCGCCTCGCGCATCGCGCACGTCCTCGAGGGCAAGCACAAGCCGACCTATCAGCCCAGTCTCGACTCGGGCGACCACGTGATCGTCCTCAACGCCGCGCGCATCGCGGTGACCAGCGACAAGCTCGAGAGCAAGCTCTACAGCCGACACAGCGGCTATCCCCAGGGCTTCAAGCAGGAGACCCTCGGCCATCTGCTCGCGCGGCGGCCGGAAGAGGTCATCCGACGGGCGGTCAAGGGGATGCTGCCGCACAATCGACTCGGGACCCAGCAGCTGCGCAAGCTGAAGGTCTACCCCGGGTCCGATCATCCGCATCAGGCCCAGCGGCCTGAGCCGCTCGCCTGACCAGGAGCCGATGACGATGACCATCCCCGCGTTCTACTCCGGCACCGGACGTCGCAAGACGGCCATCGCCCGCGTCCGGCTGCTGCCGGGTGAAGGCGAGATCGTGGTCAACGGCCGTTCCCTCGAGGAGCACTTCGGGAACGCCGTCAACGAATCCGAGGTGCGGATGCCGTTCCGGGTGACCGGCACCGAAGGCCGCTTCAACGTCATGATCAAGGTCGAGGGCGGCGGCGTTACCGGCCAGGCCGGCGCCATCCGCCATGGGATCGCCCGGGCCCTGCTCGAGCTCGACCCCGAGGGGCACAGGGTGCCGCTGCGGCAGGCCGGACTCCTGACCAGGGATCCACGGATGAAGGAGCGGAAGAAGTACGGGCTCAAGAGAGCCCGGAAGGCGCCGCAGTACACCAAGCGTTAGTCGACGGCGCGCGCCATGACCGTGGCGCCGTTGCCGCGCGCCCCCAGCCGCCGCAAGACATGACCACCTCACGCGCTGGTGCGCACGCTCAGTCCCGCGTTCGCAGCTCGGCGCGGCTTGGTCTGCCCTTCATGTGTGACAGTCTTGTCCTGCCCTCTTCGCGACCCGTATCGGCCCGGCCGGCTCTCCCGTCCGGGGCTGGATCGGCGGGTTCACGTTCGCTTCCGATCGTCCCAGACGCCGTTACGGATCCCATTGCCCAGGAGATGCGACTGCCACGCATACGAGGACATGCAGCGGCGGCCAGGACACTGGCCCACGCCGCCATACCGGGCGCGCCCGGATGACTGCCCCCGTGTCCCTCGTCGGGCGGGATCTGGTGAGCGTGGCTGACCTCTCAGCCGCTGAGGTCGGGCTGGTGTTCGAGCGGGCGGAAGCGCTCAAGCGCGAATTCCGGGAGACGCGGCGGCACGCGGCGCCGGCGCTGGTCGGGCGGACGCTGGCGATGCTGTTCCAGAAGCCGAGCCTGCGGACACGGGTGACGTTCGAGGCGGGGATGGCACAGCTCGGCGGCCATGCGATCTACCTGACCCATGAGGTCGTCCTCAGCGCACGCGAGAGCGTCCGCGACGTGGCCCGCAACCTCGAGCGATTCGTCGATGGCATCGTGGTGCGGACCGGCCCGCACGAGGTCTCCGTCGAGCTCGCCACGGCGGCGTCGATCCCGGTCATCAACGGGCTGACGCTGCGCGAGCATCCCTGCCAGGCCCTGGCCGACGTCTTCACGATGCGCGAGCGATTCGGCCGGCTCGACGGGCTCGTCGTCGCCTTCGTCGGCGACGGCAACAATGTCTACCACTCGCTGGTCCTCCTCGGCGCGGCTCTCGGCATGGAGGTGCGCCTCGCGCATCCGGCGGGGTACGCGCCGAACGAGCGGATCGTCACGCAGGCCCGCGAGCTGGCGTCGGGATCCGGCGGCCGGCTGTCGTTCGGCAACGACCCGGTCGAGGCGGTTCGCGGCGCGGCCGTCGTCTACACGGACGCCTGGACGTCGATGGGCCAGGAGGCCGAGACGGAGGCGCGCCGCGACGCGTTCGCCGGCTTCCGGGTCGACGACGCGCTCCTCGATGCGGCCGGACCCGACGCCATGGCCATGCATTGCCTTCCGGACCATCGGGGCGAGGAGATCACCTCCGCGGTGATGGACGGCGCGCGTAGTCTCATCTGGGAACAATCGGAGAACCGGTTGCATGTCCAGAAGGCTTTGCTGGTCGAATCCCTCGGCGGGACGGAAGGGGCATGAGCGAGGTCCTCTACGAGCACTACAAGGAGGCGCTCCGGCGCGGCCACGTGGCCGCGTTGCGCGGCCGGCTGGACGCGGCGGCGGCCGCCTATCACGAGGCCGCCCGGATCGCGCCCGACCGGGCGCTCCCGTACGTCGGGCTGGGCGGTGTCCTGACCCGGCTCGGGAAGTCGGATGACGCCCTCGTCGCCTATGCCGCCGCGCTCGAGCGAGCGCCGTCCGACGAGGGCGCGATGCATGGTCGGGCGGACGTCCTGGCCGCCATGGGGCGTCGAGCCGAGGCCGCCGACACCCTCGATCGGCTGGCCGAGCTCCTCGAGCGTGACGGACGCGTGGCCGACGCCTGCGATGTCGCGCGCCGCTCGCTCGAACTAGCCGAGTCGCGCGGACGCCGAGGCCACGTCGAGAACCTCGTCAGCCGGCTCCGTGAGACCCCGGGCGACACGTCGGCTGCCGAGGCGCTCGAACGCGCGCTCGGGGTGCTCGAGGCGGTCCCGGGGTTGGCGCCGCTGACCACCACGAAGGCCTCCACCGGCGACGCTGGTGACGGCGCGGTCGTTGAGCCAGCCGAGCCCGCCGCGCCGGATCCCGCCCTGCTCACCCTCGCGGTCGAGGAGGCGCTCGAGGCCGGCGATCTCGAGGAGGCCCGTCGATGCGCGCTCGTGGCAGCGGCAGGCCATCGGGCCGTCGGCCAGTTCCATGCGGCCATGGACGCCTGTTACCAGGCCCTCGCGATCCTGCCGTCGGATCCGGACACCCACCTGCTGCTCGCCGAGCTCTATCTCGACCGAGGCTGGCGCGGGCCCGCCGCCGACAAGCTCGTGCTGCTCGGCCGGCTGGCGCAACTGACCGGCGACGCCGCCACAAGGGCCCGCCTGTGCTACCTGGCGGCCGCCCGCTTCCCCGACGATCCGCGGCTGGCGGCGGTCTGCGCCTGACGGCCCTGAGGTCCCGCCGTCCGGATCGGACCGGAGGCGATGCTACACTCGGACGCCATGGACCTTATCGCGTCGATCCTCGATCAGGTCAAGCTGAACACGATCGTCGACATCGGGATCACCGCGCTTCTGATCTACTGGCTGTTCAAGCTCATCCGGGGGACGCGCGCGGTCCGCCTCGTCATCGGTGTCAGCGTCCTCGTACTGGTCTACGGGCTCGCGGTCGCGTTCGACCTGCGGCTGCTGACCCAGATCCTCCAGGCCGGCGCCGTCGTCGGCCTGTTCGCCCTCGTCGTCATCTTCCAGCCGGAGCTGCGTCGCGCGCTCGAGCGCATCGGTCGGGTCGGCTCGTTCGGCTGGCTCCTGTCGCCGGCCGAGTCGCGTGTCGCGGCCCACGTCTCGACGGAGGTCGCCCGCGCGTCGGCCGCGTTGTCGGCAGAGGGACAGGGCGCACTGATCGTCCTCCAGCGCGAGACCGGACTCGAGGAGTTCGCCGAGACCGGCGTCATGATCCATGGCGATGTCTCGGCCGACCTGCTGGGCACGATCTTCACGCCCAAGTCGCCGCTCCACGACGGCGCAGTGATCATCCGCGATGACCGGATCGTGGCGGCCGGAGCCCTCCTGCCGCTGGCCGAGACCTCGATCCACCTCGAGCGGTTCGGCACGCGGCACCGGGCCGCCCTTGGCATCACCGAGCAGACCGACGCGGTGGTCGTCGTGGTCTCGGAGGAGAACGGGCAGATCAGTCTCGTCGAACGGGCCCGCATCGTCCGGAACCTGACCGAGACGGGCCTGGCCCGGGCGATCCAGGGGTTGCTCGACCCGGCCGGTGGCCGCCGTGGCGCCTTCGGCTGGCGGTCGGCCAACACGGCCCGCGGGTTCGAGGGCCGCTCCCCGCGGCTGCGCGAGCTCGGTCGGTTCGTCGGGCGGTCGTCGGGGTCGAGGGCGTCGCAGGCGACGGCGACCGCGGCGACCGACGTTCCGCTCCCCGCGGCGTCCGCGTCCGGTCCGCCTCCCGCTGCGACGACCGCCGCACCCGCGAACCCGGCGGCGAGCGCGGCCGGCTCCCCGGCGGCGGAACGGCCGGCCAGCGGGCCGCAGCCGAAGCCATCCGCGTCCGCCTCGAGCGAGACCGACGCCGTCGCGCCGGCTGCCGCCCGAGCGCCGCGGTGAGGCGGATCCTCGGCCGGATCTTCAACAACTGGCCCCTCAAGCTCGCGGCCGTCGGGCTCGCCACCCTGATGTATGGCGGTCTCGCGCTCTCGCAGAACACGCAGACGTACCCGGGCCCGGTCACGGTCACGATCGTCCACCAGCCGCCCAACATGGTCGTCCTCACCGGGCCGCCGCCGGTCACCGTGATCCGGTTCTTCGCCCCGAGCGGCGCGCTGGTAGCGAACAGCACGTTCATCGCCACGGTCGATCTCGCCGGCTTCGAGGGCAAGACCGGGATCGTCAGCGTCCCGATCGACGTCACCACGCCCGATCCGCGGATCCGGGTCCTCAGCTACGACCCCAGCTACGCCACGCTCGAGCTCGACCAGCTGAAATCGCAGCCAGGGATCCCGGTCCTGGTCGTCCACGGCCCGGTCCCCGACGGACTGACCCTCGGCACGACCACGGTCGACCCGGCCACGGTCACGATCTCCGGCGCCCAGACGCTCGTTTCGCAGGTGGAGTCGGTCCGGGCGGACGTCATCATCCAGCCGACCGGCATCGACGTCGACGAGGACGTGCGACTGACACCGGTCGACAAGCTCGGCAACGCGATCCGACCGCTCGAGGTCACGCCACCGACGGCGAGGGTGAAGATCCCTGTCTTCTCCGACCAACGGACACGGACCCTCCCGGTGAATCCGATCATCACCGGCAACCCGGCCGCCGGGTTCGAGATCGAATCGGTCACCGTTGCGCCGCAGGTCGCGCTGGTGGCCGGCGACGCCGACCGGCTCGCCCAGCTGACCAGCGTCGACACGGACCCGATCCCGATGACCGGCGTCTCCGACGACGAGACGGTGACGGTCGGGCTCGCGCTGCCGACCGGCGTCGTGCAGGTCCGTGATCTGCCCATCGCCGTGACCATCAAGATCCGCCCGGTGACCGGGACGCGAACGTTCAGCGCCGGGTTACAGCTCCTCGGTCCGAGCAGCGACCTGACCTACGCGTTATCGACCGATCGGGTCCTCGTCACGATCGGCGGCTCGACCGCGGACCTCGACCGGCTGTCGGGCGCGACGCTCGTCGTGGATCTCGACGTCGCCGGCCTCAAGCCCGGCGTCCACCCCGTCCCGGTCACGGCCAACCTGCCGGCAGGGACCACGCTCGTCGCCGCGACTCCGGCCACGGTCATGGTGACGGTCAGTCAAGCGCCGCCGCCCTCGCCGGCCGCCTCGCCGTCACCGTCGGGAGGCTGACCGCGATGGCTCGGCTGTTCGGCACCGACGGCATCCGCGGGGTCGTGAACGTGGATCTCAAGCCGACGTTGGCCTACGCCCTCGGCCGGGCGGTCGCCTATCGCCTGGTCGCCCGCGGTGGCGCCATCGTCGTCGGCCAGGACACGCGCCGCTCGGGGGACATGTTCGTGGCGGCCATCGCCGCCGGCACCACGAGCCTCGGCGCCGACGTCCACGTGGTCGGCGTCGTGCCGACTCCGGCGCTCGCCTTCATCACCGGGCTCGGTCCGTTCGATGCCGGGATCATGGTCTCCGCGTCCCACAACCCCGCGCTCGACAACGGCCTGAAAGTGCTCGACGCGCACGGCCTGAAGCTCGACGACGCGGTCGAGGACGAGCTCGAGCAGCTCATCTGGCGGACCGAGGAGCTCCCCGGTGCCACGAACGCCGAGCTCGGGCGCATGATCGAGGCGGGCGGGCGCCTGGACGACTACCTGGCCCACCGGCTCGGGCTGGCGTCATCGGTGGACGCCGGGGCGCTGCATCTCGTGCTCGATGCCGCGAACGGCTCGGGATCCGCGGTCGCCCCGTCGATCCTGGCGGCGACCGGCGCGACCGTCGAGGTCATCCATGCGACCCCCGACGGGGTCAACATCAACGTCGAGGCGGGCGCCACCGCCCCCGCGTCGCTCGCCGCCGCCGTGCTCGCGACCGGGGCGGATGCCGGGTTCGCGCTCGATGGCGACGCCGATCGGCTCATCGCCGTGGACGCCGAGGGGCGGATCGTCGACGGCGACCAGGTGCTCGGCATCCTGGCCCTCGACCGGCTCAGCCGCGACGAGCTGCCGGGCGGCGGCCTGGTGGTCTCGGTCCTGTCGAACGGCGGGCTCCAGGCGGCGGTCGAGGCGGCCGGCGGACAGGTCGTCCGGACCCCGGTCGGCGACAAGTACATCCTCGAGGGGATGCAGGTCTCCGGTGCCGTCCTGGGCGGCGAGAAGAGCGGCCACGTCATCATCCTCGAGCACACGACCTCGGGGGATGGGATCGTGACCGCGCTCGAGGTCCTGCGGGTGATGACCCGCCGGTCGGCCACCCTCGCCGAACTCGCCGCCGCGATCCCGATGCTGCCGCAGCAACAGCGCGCGGTGAAGGCCCGTCACAAGGACCAGTGGGAAGGCGATCCGGTCCTCCAGCGCTCGATCGCCGCCGCGATCGCCCGCCTGGGGCCGGGCGGACGGGTGCTCGTCCGGCCGTCCGGCACGGAACCCGCGCTGCGGGTGATGGTCGAGGGCAAGGACGACGCGCTCGTGGCCGAGCTGGCCGACTCGCTCGCGACCCTCGCCGGGGAGCGACTAGACTAGGCGCGGTGGATCCTCGGGCGGATGGCTCGCAGGAGCGTCGCCATCCTCGGGCAGATGGCCCGCGGGAGCGTCGCCTACCCCCGCGGAGGGGCCCATGCCCTCTCGTGATCCCTGCGCGGCCTGAACGGAGATCGAGCTGATGTGCGGCATCGTCGGATACACGGGTCAGCGGGAGGCAGGCCCCATCCTCATCGAAGGCCTCAAGCGACTCGAGTATCGCGGTTACGACTCGGCCGGGATCGCGCTCGTCGACGACGCGGGCGACCTGTTCGTCGAGAAACGGGCCGGCAAGCTGGCCAACCTCCAGACCGCCATCGCCGACCGGACACCCCATGCGGCCATCGGCCTCGCCCACACGCGCTGGGCGACGCATGGCCGCCCGAACGACCTCAACGCCCATCCCCACCGCGACTGCACCGGCGAGATCACCGTCATCCACAACGGGATCATCGAGAACTTCCGCGAGCTGCGCGAGGGTCTCGAGGCGCGGGGCCATGTCCTGACGTCGGAGACCGACACCGAGGCGATCGCCCACCTCGTCGAGGAGGCCTATCGTGGCGATCTGGCCGACGCCGTCCGCGATGCCCTCCGGCGGCTCGAAGGCGCGTTCGCGATCGTGGTCATGCACATCGGCGAGGGCGACCGCCTCGTGGGGGCCCGCAAGGACGTGCCGCTCGTGGTCGGGCTCGGCGACGGCGAGAGCTTCCTCGCCTCGGACGTCGCCGCGATCCTGGCCCACACCGACCGGATCGTCTTCCTCGAGGACGGCGACGTGGCCGACCTCCGGCCGTGGGGCGTGACCATCACCGACCTCGACGGCGCGCGGCTCGAGCGGGCTGTGACGATCATCGACTGGTCGCCCGAGGCCGCAGAGAGGGGCGGTTACGAGCACTTCATGCTCAAGGAGATCCACGAGCAGCCCGAGTCGCTCAGCCAGTGCATCGCCGGCCGCGTCGACCGGAGCGACCGGATCGCGATCGACGAGCTGGCCGGGCTCGAGTCCGTCATCCGGGACGTCACGCGGATCGAGCTCATCGCCTGCGGGAGCGCCCACTATGCGTCGCTGGTCGGGGCCGCAGCGCTCCAGGGCTGGGCGGGGATCCCGGTCCGCGCGAACATCGGCTCGGAGTTCCGCTACGGCCCGCCGCCCCTTGACGAACGGACCCTGGTCATCGCCGTGACCCAGTCGGGCGAGACCGCCGACACGATCGCGCCGACCCGGCTCGCGCGCGAGCGCGGCTGCCCGGTCATCGCGGTGACCAACACGGTCGGCTCGGCCATCACCCGCGAGGCGGATGCGGTGCTGTTCCTGCAGGCCGGCCCGGAGATCGCGGTCGCGGCGTCCAAGACGTTCGTCACCCAGGTGACCACGTTGATCATGCTCGCGGCGGCCATCGCCAAGATCCGCGGGACGCTCCCCGAGGACGACGAGCGCGCGCTTGGGACCGCGCTGCGGGCCCTGCCGGCCGCCGCGGCCCGCGCGCTCGAGAGCGCCGCGCTGACCACCCCCGACCTGGCGCGACGATATGTGAACTCGCGCGGGTTCATGTTCGTCGGCCGCGGCGCGACCTACCCGGTCGCGCTCGAGGGAGCGCTCAAGCTGAAGGAGGTCAGCTACGTCCATGCCGAGGGCTATGCGGCGGGCGAGCTCAAACATGGACCCATCTCGCTGCTGGACGCCGAGTGCCCGCTGGTCGCCGTCGCGACCCGCTCGTCGGTCTACGACAAGCTGATCAGCAACGTGATGGAGGGGCGAGCCCGGGATGCCAGGGTGATCGCGGTCGCCACCGAGGGCGACGAGGCGATCGCCGACTATGCCGACGACGTCTGCCGGGTCCCCGACACGCACGAGGCGCTCAGCCCGGTCCTGGCCATCATCCCGCTCCAGCTGTTCGCGTATCACATCGCGGTCGCCCGCGGCACGGACGTCGACCAGCCGCGCAACCTGGCCAAGTCGGTCACGGTCGAGTAGCGGATGGCCGCGGACCCGACCGGAGCGCTCGAGCCCTCGCCCGGCCTCGTCCCGGCCGGCACGACCGAGCTGGGCATCGACATCGTCAAGGTCGACCGCATCCGCGCCGCGCTGGACCGCTTCGGGCCGCGCTTCTCGAGGCGGGTCCTGACCGACGCCGAACGGCGCTACGTGCGCGACCGGCCGGAGACGATGGCCGGCCGCTGGGCGGCCAAGGAGGCGGTCAGCAAGGTCCTCGGACTCGGCGTGCGCGGCATCGGCTGGCGCGACATCGAGATCGAGCGCCTGCCGACCGGCCAGCCGGCGGTGCGGCTCCACGGACGCGCGGCCGCTCGTGCCGGGCAGCTCGGCATGGACCGGATCGCCGTGTCGATCACGCACGAATCGGACTACGCGGTCGCGATCGCGTTCGGGATCCGGGCGGCCGGTGGCCGTTACATCTTCCCGCCCGATATCGAGGACCGGCTCGACGAGCGGGAGCGACGCATCCTCGCTCGGATCGAGCTGCTCAGGGTGACCGCCGAAGCCGGCGGCGCCGCGGCGCTCGCATCCGATGCACCCCAGCCGCGTCCGGCGGGCCGGTCGCGTGCCTGATCGCAGCCCGGTCGGGTTCGGGCGCCGTGAGACGGCGACCACGGCGGGCGATGGCGGCAGCACGGACGTACCCTTCCCGCCGGGGGCCGTCAAGCTCGACGACGACATCGCGGCGGGCCTGATCCCGGAGCGGGCGGCGCGTGGCCACAAGGGCTCGTTCGGCAAGCTCCTGGTCATCGCCGGGTCCCTCGACTACGCCGGGGCGGCGCTGCTGGTCTGCCGCGCGGCCGGGCGGAGCGGCGTCGGGCTGGTCACGCTCGCCGTCCCGGAGTCGCTCCAGCCGCTGTTCGCCGCGAAGGTCGTCGAGGCCACGACGATGGGCCTTCCTGAGGACGACGTCGAGGAGGTGGACCCGGAACCTGCGCTGGCCCGCATCCTCGACCACGAGCACGACGCGATCGTCGTCGGGCCGGGCCTTCGGCCGGGTCTGGCCACGGCCGAGCTGGTCCGGATGCTCCTCCGGCCCGCCGAGACCGACAGCGCCTCGCTGGTGCTCGACGCGGAGGCGCTGCGCTCGATGGCGACGATGGACGACTGGTGGGAGGGTGAGCGGCGCGCCGCCGTCCTGACGCCGCATGCGGGCGAGTTCGCGCGGCTGCGCGCCGGCAGTGGCGACCGCCAGCCCGACGACGGCGACCTCTCCGCCGATGACGCCGCTCGCCTGGCAGCCGCCCTCGACGCGGCCGCGACCTGGGGCTCGGTCGTCGTCCTCAAGGGCGCCCGGACCATCATCGCGGCCCCCGATGGCGCCGCCGCGATCGCGCCGTTCGAGAACCCGGCGCTGGCGACGGGCGGGACCGGCGATGTCCTGTCCGGGACGATCGGATCGCTCCTCGCCCAGGGCCTCGACCCGTTCGCGGCGGCCCGGCTCGGGGTCTACCTGCACGGGCTCGCCGGCGACATCGGGCGGGAGCAGTTCGGCGACGCGGGGGTGCTCGCGTCGGACCTGCCCTCCGGCCTCGCCGTAGCGCGCAAGCGGCTGGCCGCCGTGGCCGAGCGACGGAGCGCCAGCAAGCGCCTCGGCTTCGCCGCGCATCGGGCGGCCGGGGCCTCGTCCGACGGGCCGGCAGCCAGCCCGACCGCCGACCAACCCGCCGACCGGACCTGACCGCGTCCCGTCCGCCGATGACCGAGCCAGCGGCCCGTTCGCCGATCGAATCCCGGCTGGCCGCCGCCGGGCTCCCGCCCCTGCCGCGGACCGCCTGGCTCGAAGTCGACCTCGACGCGCTTCGTGGCAATCTCGCGGTCCTGCGTGGACTGGCCGGGCCCGGCGTGCCGGTCCGGCCGGTCGTCAAGGCCGACGCCTACGGTCACGGAGCGGTCCCGGTCGCGAGCGCGCTGGAGGCCGCCGGCGCCGACGGCTTCTGCGTGGCGACGTTCGACGAAGCGATCGAGCTGCGTACGGGCGGTGTCCGTGGCTCGATCCTGGCGCTCTACCCGATCCCGGCCGCCTGGGTCGGCGACGCCGCCCGGCAGCGGATCATGGTGACCGCGGGCGACCCTGCCGGGCTCGGAGACATGGTCCGGGCGGCGGCCGTCGACCCGACACGGCCGCTGAGCATCGAGCTGGAGGTCGAGACCGGCCTTGGCCGCGGCGGATTCGACACGGAGGCGCTGGTCACGGCGGCCCGCCTGGTGGCCGT
>Ga0307281_10000397_pt1 | contig 11331 bp, 10 predicted proteins | sample ER_DNA_120_FD_194486 | JGI IMG/M metagenome (GOLD analysis project Ga0307281, IMG submission 194486) | Bulk soil microbial communities from the East River watershed near Crested Butte, Colorado, United States - ER_DNA_120 | ecosystem: Environmental > Terrestrial > Soil > Floodplain | place...
AGGCATACTAATTTCAGCGTATGGCCCGCGAACAGTAGTTTGGTCGCCAACAGCGATCCATATGAGGCGCCCAGGATCACAATCTTGTAAGTGGTGTGCATGCGAGACCTCTTATTCGCGTCGATGAGCAAAACAGGGGGGAAAAGCGCCGATTTCGTGATGCGGGAAATTGATTCGCATTTCAAAAAAGCAGAATAACATTTTCCGCCGAGCCGCAACAAGCGCCGGATTTTTCACTGGAATCCAGCAGAAATTCAGTGGCTTAACTTGACAATGCGTCCCCCCCTCTTTAGACTCGCCAGCCTGCCGCGCTTGGCAGTACACGCGGGGACTCGTAGTGTGACCGGATCGCGCTAGCGAATGCCCGAGCGGCAGGCTGAAAAGATGAGAAGTGCGGGCATTGAACGACCTTGGCAAGCGCAACTGTCCTGACATGTATGGCATTGTTTCCGGAATGATTATCAATGTTTCTCATTTCAGGAATTTGTCGGTCGGAAGCCCGACAGATTCCTACGGCGAGTTAGCTCAGCGGTTAGAGCAGCGGAATCATAATCCGTTGGTCCGGGGTTCAAATCCCTGACTCGCCACCAGTCTTGACGCAGCGGGAACGCCACCCCGCGCTTCGAAACGAGCTCCAGGTCATTGGTTGAAGTATTTGATTACGTTGTGTTACCGTGAATCGATGCGAAGATGGATCTGGACGCTGGCGCTGACTGTGGCCTGGGTCGCGACGGGCCACGCCCAGTTGTCCCGCCAGCTGCCGTCCGGGGGCAAGCTGGGCGAACTGGTTGGCCAGCAGCAACCCTTCCCATTGCTGCAGATCAACAACGAGGTTGTGCGGCTCGCGCCGGGCGGACGCATCTACGATCAGCAAAACCGCACCATCCTGCACACGCTTCTCCCGGAGCGCGCGACGGTGCTTTTCGTCCAGGACATGAACGGCGATATTTCGCACGTCTACATCTTGCGGCCCGAGGAGCTGGGGCAGCTCCAGCGCGCTCGTTGAGCCCGGCCCGCGGTTTCCGCCACGCCTCGTGCTTCACAAGCTGTACATCAAGACTTTCGGCTGCCAGATGAACGAGTACGACTCGGCGAGGATGGCCGACGTACTGAGCCTGTCGCACGGCATGGAATTGACCGGAGATCCCGCGGCCGCGGATGTGATCCTGTTCAATACCTGCTCGGTACGCGAAAAAGCACAGGAGAAGGTGTTCACCGACCTCGGGCGCGTCAAGCACTTGAAGCGCGCGAATCCGCGGCTGTTGATCGGGGTGGGCGGCTGCGTCGCGAGCCAGGAAGGCGCGGCGATCGTCAGGCGCGCGCCGCACGTGGACCTCGTGTTCGGGCCGCAGACGCTGCACCGGCTGCCGCAGATGATCGATTCACGCCGCGGGACCGGCAAACCGCAGGTGGACGTGTCCTTCCCCGAGATCGAGAAATTCGACAACCTGCCGCCGGCGCGCGCCGAGGGCGCGACCGCCTTCGTATCGGTAATGGAAGGCTGCAGCAAGTACTGCACCTTCTGCGTAGTGCCGTATACCCGCGGCGAGGAAGTCTCCCGCCCCTTCGAAGACGTCCTCATCGAGGTGGCGGAGCTGGCGCAGCAGGGGGTGAGGGAAGTGACCCTGCTCGGCCAAAACGTGAACGCCTATCGCGGCGCTACCGCGGAAGGAGACGCCGCCGATCTCGCTTTGCTGCTCGAATACGTGGCCGCAATCCCCGGCATCGAGCGCATCCGCTACACCACCTCGCATCCCAGAGAGTTCACCCAGCGCCTGGCCGAGGCCCATGCCCGGCTCCCACAGCTCGCGCCCCACGTGCACCTGCCGGTCCAGGCGGGTTCGGACCGGGTGCTGGCGGCGATGAAGCGCGGCTATACCGTCCTGGAATACAAGGCGATCGTGCGCCGGGTGCGCGCTGCCTGCCCTGCCATCTCGATTTCCTCGGATTTCATCGTCGGTTTCCCCGGCGAGAGCGACGCCGACTTCGAAGCGACGATGAAGCTGATCGAGGAGATCGGCTTCGACTCGAGCTTCAGCTTCATCTACAGCCGCCGTCCGGGCACCCCGGCGGCGGCACTGCCGGATGACACGCCGCACGAGGTGAAGCTCGCGCGGCTGCAACGGCTGCAAGCGAGAATCGAGCAGCAGGCGCAGATCATCAGCCGCGGCATGGTCGGCACGCTTCAGCGCGTGCTGGTGGAAGGCGCGGCCAGGAAGGACGCCGCCGAGCTCTGCGGCCGCACCGGCAACAACCGCGTCGTCAACTTCCCGGGATCCCGGGAGCTCATCGGCCGGCTCGTAGACGTCCTGGTCACCACCGTGCGTCCTCATTCCCTGCGTGGTGAACTCGCTTGAAGGCCGTCGAAATCGCCTTCCGGCCCGTCGACAACCAGCGCCTCGCCAGCCTGTGCGGGACGCTCGATGAGAACCTGCGCCAGATCGAAACCGCGCTCGACGTCAGCATCGCGCGCCGCGGCGAGCGCTTTGCCGTCACCGGCCGGCCCGACCAGACCCGGATCGCGGCGCAGGTGCTGCGGTCGTTCTACGAGCAGGCGAAGAGCGGGCTCTCGCTGGAGGACGTGCAACTCGGGCTGATCGAGGCTGCAAGCCCGCGCAAACATCAGGCACCCGAGGGCAGCCCCCAGCTCATCACGCGGCGCCAGGACTTGCATGGCCGCACGCCGCGCCAGGTGCAGTACCTGCAGAATATCCTGGCCCATGATCTCACCTTCAGCATCGGCCCCGCCGGCACCGGCAAGACCTACCTCGCGGTGGCGTGCGCGGTGGACGCGCTCGAGCGCGAGGCGGTCAAGCGCATCGTGCTGGTGCGCCCGGCGGTGGAAGCCGGCGAGCGGCTCGGTTTCCTTCCCGGCGACATGGCGGCCAAGGTGGACCCGTATCTGCGCCCGCTCTACGACGCGCTCTACGACCTCATGGGATACGACAAGGTGGCGAGGCTGTTCGACCGCGCCGCGATCGAGATTGCTCCGCTCGCCTTCATGCGGGGGCGCACGCTCAACCAGTCCTTCGTGATCCTGGACGAGGCGCAGAACACCACGCCCGAGCAGATGAAAATGTTCCTCACCCGCATCGGCTTCGGCAGCAAAGCGGTCGTCACGGGCGACGTGACGCAGATCGACCTTGCGCGAGGCCGGAAGAGCGGGCTCGTCGAGGCCCGCGACGTGCTGAATAAGGTGCGCGGAATCGCCTTCACCCATTTCGACGCCGAGGATGTGGTGCGTCACCCGCTGGTGCAGCGCATCGTCAATGCCTATGGCAATTATGAATTGCGAGTCGCGAATTCAAAGTTGAAGGGCGAGTCAGAATCGTGAGACCGCTGGCCCGGAGCCGGAATTCGAAACGCGGGAGCCGGAACCCGGGACTCGTCATGACCGTGCAATACGCGATCGTCGCGCGCGGCCTGCCGTCGCGGGCGCGGCTCAGGCGCTGGGCGCGCGCCGCGCTCGAGCGCGACGCGCGGCTGACGGTGCGCATCGTCGGTGCCGGCGAAGCGCGCGCGCTCAATCACCACTTCCGCGGCACGGACCGCCCGACCAATGTGCTCACCTTCGTCATGCGCAAGCGGCCGCGGCTCGAAGGCGACATCGCGTTGTGCGCGCCTGTGATCGCGCGCGAGGCGCGTGCCCGGCACCGGAGCACGGCCGCGCACTACGCGCACCTGCTGGTGCACGGGGTCCTGCACCTGCAGGGCTACGACCATGAAACCGCGCGGCAGGCGCGCGTCATGGAGCGGCGGGAATCGCGAGTGGTCGCCGGCCTCGGGTTCCCGGATCCTTACGGGACCGAGGGATGAGGGCGGAGGAATGAGGGCGGAGGGCGGAGCGCGAGGGAAAAAACGTGCAAGAACAGCGTTGGGTTCTTGCATTATCCTCATCCCTCGTCCCTCATCCCTCGTCCTTCGCGGGTCATCCCTCATCCCTCATCCCTCATCCCTGCAGTTTTATGGCTAACGATCCCCCGCGTCAGACGCTCTCGCTGCTCGAGCGGCTTGGCGCCTGGCTTGCGCGCGAACCGCAGGACCGGGAGGAGCTCGTCGGGTTGCTGCGCTCCTCCTACGAGCGCAACCTGCTCGACGCCGACGCGCTCGCCATGATCGAGGGCGTGCTGCAGGTTTCCGAAATGCAGGCGCGCGACATCATGGTGCCGCGCGCGCAGATGGACGTCATCGACATCCGGGAGTCGCCGGACCAGTTCATCCCGATGGTGATCCAGACCGGGCACTCGCGCTTCCCGGTGTTCGGCGAGAACAAGGACGACGTGATCGGCATCCTCCTCGCCAAGGACCTGCTGCGCCACTACGCCGGCGAGGAGGAGTTCAACGTGCGCGAGATGCTGCGCCCGGCGGTGTTCATCCCCGGCTCGAAGCCGCTCAACGTGCTGCTCAAGGAGTTCCGCAAGAACCGCAACCACATGGCGATCGTGGTGGACGAGTACGGCGGCGTGGCGGGACTGATCACGATGGAGGGGGTCATCGAGCAGATTGTCGGGGACATCGAAGACGAATACGACTTCGAGGACGTCGAAGACAACATCGTGCCCGACAAGGGTGGCCAATACCGCGTCAAGGCGCTCACCGAGACTGCCGATTTCAACGCCGCGTTCGGCACCGGCTACAGCGAGCAGGAATTCGACACGATCGGCGGCCTTGTGCTATCACGCTTCGGCCGCGTGCCCAAGCGCGGCGAGCAGATCAGCTTCGACAACCTCGTCTTCAAGGTGCTGCACGCCGACAGCCGGCGGCTGCATCTGCTGCAAGTCGCCAGGAAAAAATAACGATGAACGCGGAACGATGAACGCGGAACAGGAAAATCGGAATAGCGGTTCTCGCTGGTCGTTCATCATTCATCGTTCATCATTCATCATTGCTTTTTTCCTCGGCGCGGTAACCGTAGTCGGCTACGCGCCGTACTACATGTTCCCGCTGCCGGTGGTGACACTGGCGGGACTGTTTTACCTGTGGTCGCAGGCCGGCACGCCGCGCGCCGCGGCATGGACCGGCTTTGCGTTCGGTCTCGGGCTGTTCCTGTTCGGCGTTTCGTGGATTTATGTCAGCCTGCACGACTACGGCGCCATGCCGGCCCCGCTCGCCGCGTTCGCCACCCTCCTGTACTGCGCAATCCTCGCGCTATTTCCCGCCGCGGCGGGCTTCGCCTGCGCAAGGCCGGGCGTTCCGCGCGCCATCCGCTGCGGCCTGCTCGCCCCTGCGGCCTGGACGCTGGCGGAATGGATGCGCGGGTGGCTTCTCTACGGCTTCCCCTGGCTCGCGACCGGCTACTCCCAGGTTCCGGTGAGCCCGCTGGCGGGCTACGCGCCGGTGCTGGGGATATATGGCGTCACACTCGCCACCGCGGCCACAGCTGGACTCATCGTCGTGCTCTGGCAGCGCCTGACGGCAAACGATGAACGCGGAACGCGGAACGCGGAACGGAATACCTCCTTCAATTGGCGGTTCATCGTTCATCGTTCATCGTTCATCGTTCTCGCCATCTGGCTCGCCGGCTGGTTTTTGAGCCAGATCGCGTGGACCACGCCCGTCGGAGCGCCGTTCAACGCAAGCCTGCTTCAGGGCAACGTTGCCCAGGAACAGAAATGGCGCGAGGAGCGCGTGCGCCCCACCCTGGAAACCTATCGCGTGCTGGTCGAGTCAGCGCCCGGTGAGCTCATCATCCTGCCGGAGACCGCGCTGCCGCTGTTCCTGGAGCAGGTGCCGCAGGATTACCTGTCCGCGCTCGCCGCCAGCGTCCGCAGTCGCGCCGGGGACGTCCTGATCGGCGTGCCCGAGCGCACGCCCGGCGGGGAGTACTTCAACAGTGTGGTCTCGGTGGGAAGCTCGCCGCCGCAGACCTATCGCAAGTCCCACCTCGTGCCGCTCGGAGAGTTCATCCCGTTGCGGCCGGTGCTGGGGTGGATTGTCGGCGTGCTCGCCATTCCGCTGCAGGATTTCTCGCGCGGCGCGGAGGGGCAGCGCCCGCTCGCGGTGGCGGGCCAGCGCGTGGCGGTCAACATCTGCTACGAGGATGCATTCGGCGAGGAGATCATCCGCCAGCTGCCGGAGGCGACCGTGCTGGCGAACGTCAGCAACGTCGCCTGGTTCGGCCGCTCGAATGCGCCGCGGCAGCACTTGCAGATCGCGCAGGCGCGCGCGCTGGAGACTGGCCGCGCCATGCTGCGCGCGACTAATACGGGCATCACCGCGGTGATCGGCCCGCGCGGTGAAGTGCTCGCCGCCGCGCCCGAGTTCGAGATTAGGACCGTCACCTACCCGGTCCAGGGATACGGCGGCGCCACGCCCTATGTGCGCTGGGGGAATCACGTGCTGCTCGCGCTGTGCCTCGCGCTGATCGCGGTTGCCGGCTGGAGTGCGCGCCGCGCGGCGCGTTCCGCCTAGCCCGCATGTTTCGTGACTGCCACGATTTTGGATCCACGCGATCAGATCGCGCGAAGACAAACCTGCGGTATGCGGGCTTAACAGTGTCAATTAGTTTAGGATTTTGTCGGGCTTAGTCCCGGCAACATCCTACGAAAGCCTGTAAGATTCGGAGCTTAGAACCAATCTCAAGAATAGCCACGGAATCACACGGACAATAATCCGACTCCCTTAGAGTCCCCGTAACCATATAAGAAGTTCCGTGTGTTTCCGTGGTTAAAACGGTTATTGAGATGGCTTCTATAGAGTCTTCGGCCCGATGCTGACCTTTCAGCAAATCATCCTCAAGCTCAACCAGTACTGGGATCGCCACGGCTGCGTGCTGCTGCAGCCGTATGACATGGAGATGGGCGCGGGCACGTTCCACACCGCGACATTCCTGCGCGCGATCGGGCCGGAGCCGTGGAACGCAGCCTATGTGCAGCCGTCGCGCCGCCCCAAGGATGGGCGCTATGGCGAGAACCCCAACCGGCTGCAGCACTATTATCAGTACCAGGTGGTGATGAAGCCCTCGCCCGGGCAGTTCCAGGACATCTACCTCGGCTCGCTGCACGACGCGCTCGGCATCGACCCGCGCAAGAACGACATCCGCTTCGTCGAAGACGACTGGGAATCGCCCACGCTCGGCGCATCGGGCCTCGGCTGGGAGGTATGGCTGAACGGCATGGAGATCACCCAGTACACTTATTTCCAGCAAGTCGGCGGTCTCGAGTGCAAGCCGGTGCTGGGCGAACTCACCTACGGTCTCGAGCGCCTGGCCCTCTTCCTGCAGGGCAAGGACAGCGTATTCGACCTCGTATGGGTGGACGGCGCGGAAACGCGTGCGTCGACTCCAGTCCTTTATGGCGATGTCTTTCACCAGAACGAAGTCGAGCAGTCGCGCTACAACTTCGAGCTTGCCGACACCAAGATGCTGTTCCAGCACTTCGGCCAGTTCGAGTCGGAAGCGAAGCGCCTGATGGAAGCGCAATGCGTGCTGCCCGCCTACGAGATGATGCTCAAGTGCTCACATGCTTTCAACCTGCTCGACGCACGTGGCGCCATCTCGGTCACCGAGCGCGCCGCCTATATCGGGCGCGTGCGCGGGCTCGCGCGCCTGATCGCGCAAGCCTACTACGAATCGCGCGAACGCCTCGGGTTTCCACTGGCAAAGCCGCAGCCGGCGTTGAAATCGAAGCCCCGCGCCTGAACGATGGCAACCAGGAAGAGCCCTGCAGCGCCGGCGTCGGAGAGCCTGCTCGTCGAGCTGCTGACCGAGGAGCTGCCGCCGAAGGCACTGCGGTCACTCTCAGAAGCGTTCGCCAAGGCACTTGCCGATGATTTAGGACAATATGATTTCCTCGAGACGGACAGCAGGGTGCAGCCATTCGCGACGCCACGCCGCCTGGCTGCGCGGATCACCCGCGTGCGCGACCGCGCACCAGACAAGCCTGTCGAGTTATCCGGACCCAGTGTCAAGGCCGCGCTTGATGCGAAGGGGCAGCCAACGCAGGCGCTGATTGGATTTGCCAAGAAGCACGGCGTCGAGGTCGGTAGGCTCATTCGACGTGAGACACCCAAGGGCGAGTTCTTTTTTCACCGCGACATTGCCAAAGGCGGTCACCTCGATGCGACTCTGGCGCTCAAGGTTGAGGCTGCCCTCGAAGGGCTCCCAATCCCGAAGTTGATGCGATGGGGGTCGGGTGATCATCAATTCGTGCGGCCCGTGCATGGACTCGTCATGCTCCATGGGTCACGCATCGTGCCCGGTCACGTGCTGGGAGCGGAAAGCTCCAACCAGACCCTGGGCCACCGTTTCCTGTCCGGCAGCGCAATCGTGCTCAAGCATGCCGACGACTATGAGCGCGCGCTGCGCGACAAGGGAAAGGTGATAGTTGACCTGGCCGGGCGCCGCGCTGAAATAGTGAAGCAGCTCGATTCGATCGCCAGCGGGGCAATGCTGGTTGCAAATGATGCCCTGCTGGACGAAATCGCTGCGCTGGTGGAAAGCCCCGCCGCCTACGCCGGAGAGTTCGACGCCGGCTTTCTGTCAGTGCCTGAAGAATGCCTTGTTCTGTCCATGCAGCAGCACCAGAAATACGTGCCGCTGCGCGACAGGGAAACGGGGAAACTGCTCCCCCGCTTCCTTTTCGTTTCCAATCTCGAAACGAAGGACCCCCGCGAGATCGTCCGCGGGAATCAACGCGTGCTGCGGGCGCGCCTCGCGGACGCCAAGTTCTTCTACGACCAGGACCGCAAGACGCGGCTGGAGACACGCGTTCCGCGCCTCGCCAGCGTCGTCTATCACAACAGGCTCGGCAGCCAGCTCGAGCGCGTCGAGCGCATCCAGCTGCTGGCCGGCAGGATCGCGCACGAGTTCGGGGCCGATCCACTGCTCACTGGGCGCGCCGCCTGGCTCTCGAAGGCCGATCTGCTGACCGACATGGTCGGCGAGTTTCCCGAGCTGCAAGGGACCATGGGACGCTATTACGCGATGCACGACGGCGAGCCGCGGGCCGTGGCCGACGCCATCGGCGATCAATACCGGCTGAAGCTCGACGGTTCCGATCCGTTAAACCTGGCGAGCGCCAGCCTCTATCTTGCCGACCGCATCGACCAGCTGACCGGGCTGTTCGGCATCGGCGAGCGGCCGACTGGGGAAAAGGACCCCTACGCGCTGCGACGCGCGGCGCTTGGCGTGATCAACGTATTCGAGCGACTCGGCGCTGTTCTCAGGCTGACCGGCAGCGCCGGGACGGACATCAAGGAACTGCTGGTGTGCGCGGCGGGGCTATACCGGACAGTCACCCTGGCGCCGGATACCGTGGCTGCGGTGCACAGCTTCGTCCTGGACCGCTACTGGAACCAGCTCGCCACAGTCTTTGCCAAGGACTCAGTCGAGGCGGTGTTGAGCCAACGGCCGCCGCTGATGGATGTCGTCCGGCGCGTGGAGGCAGTCGAGGCGTTCCGCAGGCTGCCCGAAGCAGAAAGCCTTGCGGCCGCCAACAAGCGCGTGGCAAACATACTCAAGCAGGCGGCAGCCAAGGGGGAGTCCTACACCCGCGCCGAATCGGCCAAGCTGAAGGAGCCCGCAGAGCGCGAGCTCTACTCGGCCCTTGCGATCACGGCGAGCAATGCGAAGGGGCTGTATGAGCGCGGCGATTTCACAGGCTTTCTTCAGACTTTTGCCGCCCTGAAAGTGCCGGTTGATGCCTTCTTCGACACCGTGATGGTCATGGCCGAGGATCGCGAGCTGCGGCATAACCGGCTGGCGCTGCTCGCCGAACTTCGCAACGAGATGAACCGCGTCGCGGACCTGTCCAAGCTCGCCGCCTGACAGCCGTGAATGGTGATTCGTGAATTGTGAATCGAGACACAACTATATGCCACCTGCCGCGCCTGACGAATCACGAATCACGAATCACGAATCACCATGAAGTTGGTCATACTGGACCGCGACGGCGTCATCAATTACGACAGCCCGTCCTACATCAAGAGCCCGGACGAGTGGAAGCCGATCCCCCGCAGCCTGGACACGATCGCGCGCCTCACCCAGGCCGACTATCGCGTGGTGGTGGCGACCAACCAGTCCGGCGTCGGGCGCGGGCTCTTCGAGATGGCGACGTTGAACGCCATCCACGACAAAATGCACCGCGCGGTCGCCCAGGCGGGCGGGCGCATCGACGCGGTGTTCTACTGCCCGCACGCCATGGAAGCGAACTGCAGCTGCCGCAAGCCCAAGCCCGGACTGCTCGAGGACATCGGCCGGCGCTTCAACACGAGCTTGAAGGACGTGCCGTGCATCGGCGATGCGCTGCGCGACCTGCAGGCGGCGGTGGCGGTCGGCGCGCTGCCGATTCTGGTGCTCACCGGCAAGGGCGCGCAAACGCAGCGCGACGGGGGGTTGCCCCCGAGCACCCGGGTCTATGCCGATCTGGCCGATGCCGTAAGATCGTTCATTAAATGATCGCCTTCCTGCGGTCGTCGCTGTTCGCGCTGTTCCAGCTCGTCACCACTCCCGTTTTCGCCATCGTTGGGCTGCTGCTCTTTCCGCTTCCGCTGGCCGCCCGCTATCGCTTCATCACCACCTGGTCGCGCCTCACGCTGGCCGCCGCGGAAGAGATCTGCGGCATCCGCTACCGCGTGCTCGGCGCAGAGAACCTGCCGCCACCGCCATACATCGTGCTCGCCAAGCACCAGTCGGCGTGGGAAACGCTCGCGTTCCAGGCGATCTTCCCGCCGCAGGTCTGGGTGGTGAAGCGAGAGCTGCTGTGGATCCCCTTCTTCGGCTGGGGCCTGGCGCTGCTCTCGCCCATCGCCATCGACCGCGCGACCGCCCCGCGCGCGTTGAAACAGCTGCTCGAGCAGGGGCGGGAGCGCCTGGCGCGCCGCTACTGCATCGTGATCTTTCCGGAAGGCACGCGCGTCGCGCCCGGCAGCCGCGGCAAGTACCAGGTAGGCGGCGCCTGGCTCGCGGTCAAGACCGCCACGCCGGTGCTGCCGGTTGCGCACAATGCCGGCGAACTGTGGCGCCGGCGGGCGTTCATCAAGCGACCCGGGGTGGTGACGGTGAGCATCGGCGCGCCGATCGACACCCGGAGCCTCACGCCCGACGAGCTCATCCGCAAGGTTGAGGACTGGATCGAGCGCGAGATGCAGCGCATCGGCAACCCGGGCAGGCCGGCGTGAGCAGTCAACGATAAGTGGCGGAATGCGTTTTACTGGATACCCCTTACCGCTTACTATCCTGCCGATGCGCCCCCTGCTTTCCATGATCGCTCTCGCCGTGTTGCTTGCGGGATGTGGTTACAAGGCAGCGCTCTACCTGCCCAAGCCGAAGCCCGTCGCGCCAAGCCCGGCGCCGAAGCCCTCCGCGGAGCAGGACGTCAAGAAGCCCGCCGG
>Ga0307281_10000398_pt1 | contig 11327 bp, 10 predicted proteins | sample ER_DNA_120_FD_194486 | JGI IMG/M metagenome (GOLD analysis project Ga0307281, IMG submission 194486) | Bulk soil microbial communities from the East River watershed near Crested Butte, Colorado, United States - ER_DNA_120 | ecosystem: Environmental > Terrestrial > Soil > Floodplain | place...
TCAGCCGTCGGACCGAATGAGGCCGCGACCGAACCCCTGATGACTGAGGCCCGGGACCGATGGATTCCACCCCCCTTGTCATGATATTGCGGTCGGACGGAGAAGCGTCGTGAACGCGCCGAAGCCTAGAGACATCGAAGCGTTATGCACGGCCAAGGGCATGCGCATGACCGAGCAGCGCCGGGTCATCGCCCGCGTGCTGGCGGCCGCGGATGACCACCCGGACGTCGAGGAGCTCTATCGGCGTTGCGCCGCCGTGGACGACCGCATCTCCATCTCCACCGTCTATCGGACTGTGAAACTGTTCGAGGATGCCGGCATCATCGAGCGCCATGATTTCCGCAATGGCCGGGCGCGCTACGAGCAGATACCCGACAGCCACCACGACCACCTCATCAACCTGCGCAACGGCGAGGTGATCGAGTTCCAGTCGGAAGATATCGAACGGCTGCAGGCCGAGGTGGCGCGGCGCTTGGGTTACCGGCTGATCGATCACCGGCTCGAGCTCTACGCGGTCCCGCTCGACGACAAGCCGAAGCGCTGAGGCCACGTTGCGATAGAGGGAAGAGCATTGGCGAGTGCGTCGCGCATCTTGTTCGGTGTTGTTCTCGCGACCGGCTTGGCCGCGTTCGACGGCCATGCGCAGAGCGGCACCTATCCCGATCGGCCGGTGAAGATGCTCGTCGGCTTCGCCGCCGGCGGCGGCACCGACGTCGCCGCCAGAATCATGGCACAGAAGCTGACCGACGCCCTGGGGCAGTCGGTCGTGGTGGAGAACCGTCCCGGTGCGAGCGGCATGATCGCCGCCGAGGCGGTGGCGAAATCGCCGGCCGACGGATACACGCTCATGATGGGCAGCCAGACCACGCTCGCCGTCGCGCCGGCGCTCTATCGCAAGTTTGCCATCGATGCCGGGAAGGATTTCGTCGGGGTAGCGATGGCCGGTGTCTCGCCGCTCGTATTGGTCGTTCACCCCTCGGTGCCGGTGCAATCAGTCGGCGACCTGATCGCGCTCGCCAGGGCCAAGCCGGGCATGATCAATTACGGTTCGGGCGGCCTCGGGACGACCCCTCACATGGCTGGCGAGCTGTTTTCGCTGCAAGCCGGCGTCAAGATGGTGCACGTCGCCTATCGCGGTGAGGCGCCGGCGATCAACGATCTTCTCGGCGGCCAGTTACATTTGATCTTCGCGAACCTCTCCGCAGTCATCGGCAACGTCAAGGCAGGGTCGCTGCGTGCGCTCGCCGTCACCAGCGCGCAACGCGCCGCCACGGCGCCGGAAATTCCCTCGGTCGCGGAGGTTGCTCTCCCCGACTTCGACGCTGCGACCTGGTTCGCGCTGGTTGCACCGGCAGGAACAGCCCGCGAGATCGTGTTGCGATTGAATGCCGAGGTGACGCGGCTGGTCGCTCAGCCCGACACCCGGAAACGCTTCTCGGATCTCGGCATGACGATCGGCCCCCGCCCCGCTGACGCGCTCGACGCCTATATCAAGTCGGAGATCGGCAAATGGTCGCAGGTGATCAAGGAGGCCGATATCCGGGCACCGGAATAGCGCCGGCGCGGGGCCATTTCCTTTTGGCGTCAAACCCGGTAATAACGGGGCCGACAGGCGACCGCGCGCGGCGCTGAATTGCTGAGGCACATCAAAGAGTTGAGGGCGCCAAGGCGCGCGGAATCGACGCAACCGGGCATGAACGGACCGCGCAAGCTCTACGTCAAATCCTTCGGGTGTCAGATGAACGTCTACGATTCCCATCGTATGACGGATCTGCTCGTACCCGAAGGCTTCACCGAGACCGCCCGCGTCGAGGACGCCGATCTCGTTATCCTCAACACCTGTCACATTCGTGAAAAGGCTGCGGACAAGGTCTATTCCGAACTTGGCCGGATCCGCGTGCTCAAACAGGCCGCCGCGGAGGAAGGCCGCCGGGTGACCATCGCCGTGGCGGGCTGCGTCGCCCAGGCCGAGGGGAAGGAGATCATCCGCCGCGCGCCGGTGGTCGATCTCGTGGTCGGCCCGCTGAACTACCATCGGCTGCCCGGCCTGCTCGCACGGGCGGAGCGCGAGGGCGCCGTCGTCGACACCGAATTTCCGGTCGAGGACAAGTTCGACCACCTGAAGGCGCCGAGCCGCGAGGCGATCCGCACCCGCGGCATCTCCGCCTTCGTCACAGTGCAGGAGGGTTGCGACAAGTTCTGCACCTTCTGTGTCGTGCCCTATACTCGCGGCGCCGAGACCTCACGACCGGTCACGAAGATCTGGGCCGAAGTGGAACGGCTCGCCGACGCCGGCGTGCGCGACGTGACGCTGATCGGCCAGAATGTGAATGCGTATCACGGTGAAGGACCGGACGGCCGTCCCTGGACGCTCGGGCGATTGCTGGCGCGCCTTGCCGAACTGCCACGCATCGCTCGTCTGCGCTACACCACCAGTCATCCGTGCGACATGGACGCGAGCCTGATTGCAGCGCATCGCAATCTGCCGAGCCTGATGCCCTACCTGCACCTGCCGGTACAATCGGGTTCCGATCGCATCCTGGCCGCTATGAACCGCCGTCACAACCGCGCGGACTATCTCGATGCCATCTCTCGCATGCGCGACGCGCGTTCTGATTTTGCGTTCTCGTCGGATTTCATCGTTGGTTTCCCCGGCGAGAGCGAGGATGATTTCCGCGCGACGCTGTCGCTCGTCGACGAGGTCCACTACGCCAGCGCCTTTTCGTTCAAGTACTCCGCCCGGCCCGGAACGCCGGCCGCGGAAATGGACGATCAGATCCCCGACGAAGTGAAAACCGAACGGCTCTACCGCCTGCAGGCGGCGATCGACCGCCACCAGGCCCAATTCAACGCCGAGTGCGTTGGCCGCAGCTTCGAGATCTTGTTCGACAAACCGGGACGCTATCCTGGCCAGATCGTCGGTCGCTCCCCATATCTCCAGCCGGTTCAGGTCATGGCTCCCCCGACAATGATCGGAGACGTCGCAGCGGTGAAAATTACGCAGCGGAGCACCAACAGCCTGTTTGGGGCGCTTGTGGAAGCGCCGATGGGCGCCGAACCGATGCTGACGGAGGGCTGAACAATTGCGCGCACCACGATCGGACAACGGCTCCCTCGTGTCCTCACCGGACGCCCCGAGCGACAGCGCTGCAACCCAGATCGTGCTCGCGTTCGACGATAACCGGCTGGCCTCGATGCTGTTCGGCCAGTACGGCCAGAATCTGGCCCTGATCGAGCGCCGGCTGGGCGTCGTCGCCGAGCAGCGCGGCAATCACGTCAATGTCGCCGGGTCGCGCGATGGCGTCGAGCGGGCGCGGCGCGTGCTCGAGGGATTGTACGAGCAGCTCAAGCGCGGTGATGAGCTCGTGTCCGGTGACGTCGAAGGCGCCATCCGCCTGGCCATCGCGCAGGGCTCCTTGTTCGATTATGACGCCGCGACCGCGCGACCGACCTTCGAGGAGATCAATCTGCGCAAGCGGCCGGTTCGCGCGCGCACGGCCGCGCAGGACGCCTATATCCGCGCGTTGCGCCGCCATGCCCTGGTGTTCGGCACCGGACCGGCGGGCACCGGCAAGACCTGGCTCGCGGTCGCTCAGGCGGTGCAGTTGTTTGAGCGCAAGGAGGTTGACCGCATCATTCTCTCCCGTCCTGCGGTCGAGGCGGGCGAGCGGCTTGGTTTTCTTCCCGGCGACATGCGCGAGAAGGTCGATCCATATCTGCGACCGATCTACGACGCACTCTACGACCTCATGGACGCACGCATCGTCGAACGGGCACTGCAGACCGGCGAGATCGAGATCGCGCCGCTCGCCTTCATGCGGGGGCGCACGCTTTCGAATGCGGTCGTGATCCTGGATGAGGCCCAGAATACGACCTCGATGCAAATGAAGATGTTCCTGACGCGGCTCGGTGAGAATAGCCGGATGATCGTCACCGGCGATCCGAGCCAAGTCGATCTACCGCCCGGGCAGATTTCCGGCCTTGCGGAAGCGACACGGCTTCTGCGGAATGTCGAGGGGATCGGTCACGTCGTTTACAGCGCCGAGGACGTTATCCGTCACGAGCTCGTGGGGCGCATCGTCGACGCCTACGACAAGGCGGCGCTCAAGGCGAAGCGCGAGAGAGAGACCAAGGAATGAGTTCCCTTGCTTGCTCTTCCTGCGCGAGCGGAGGCGGGCGATGACCTTGGTGATGCGCAGCAAGCGCGCGCGAGCCACGACGCCGCCGCGCAGTGCCGCCCCGACGATCGAGATCGTGACGCAGTCACCGCTCTGGAAGGAGCAGCGCAACGTGAAAACGCTGTTGCGCCGGGCAATCACGGAGGCGGCGGCGATGGTGCCGGCAACCGGGGGCGAGCTCGCCGTCGTGCTGACCGACGACGCAGCGATCCGGCTGCTTAACCGGGATTGGCGTTCCAAGGATGCCGCGACCAACGTGCTGTCGTTCCCCGCCCAGGAACCGCGCGGGGCGCCCGCACTCCCACGCCTGCTCGGCGACATCGTGATCGCGTACGAGACCACGGAACGTGAAGCGCGCGCCGAGCACAAGTCCTTTGCGCATCATCTGGCGCATCTCGCGGTGCATGGATTTCTGCACCTTGCCGGCTACGATCACCAAGCGGACGACGAGGCCGCTGTCATGGAAAAGCTCGAGACCCGGATCCTCGCGCAGCTTGCCATTCCCGACCCCTATATTGCGCGCGGCGCCCCTGATCGCGATGCCTGATTCCGACCCCACCCACTCGAACGAACCCGGCACGGCATACAATCTGCCCGCGCTGGTGCCCCGATCGGCACCCGCCGCAGGCGAGGCCGCCGAGGGCTGGCTCGCCCGCGCGTTGCGGACGGTGTTCGGCTGGAAAGCGAGCACGATCCGCGCCGACCTAAAGGATGTGCTCGAAGACGGAGCCGGCGAGACCGGCTTTTCCCCGACCGAGCGCATCATGCTCAAGAACATCCTCGGTTTGCGCGAACGGCGCATCGTGGATGTCATGGTTCCACGCGCCGACATCATTGCCGTGCAGCGCGACATTACTCTCGGCGAACTCATGAAGGTATTCGAGAGTGCGGCCCATTCACGTCTCGTGGTCTACGACGACACCCTCGACGACGCTGGTGGCATGGTGCACATCCGTGACCTCGTCGCATTCATGACCGAGCGCGCCGCCGCGAGCGCCAAGGCCAACACGCGGCGCAAGCGGCCGTTTCCCGCCGGCTTGGACCTCAAGGCCGTTGACCTTTCGATGCCGCTGGCGACGACGAAGATCGTGCGCGAAATCCTTTACGCCCCTCCGTCCATGCCGGTGCTGGATCTGCTTGCCAAAATGCAGACGACCCGCATTCATCTCGCCCTCGTGGTCGATGAATACGGTGGCGCCGACGGCGTGGTGTCGATCGAGGACATCGTCGAGCAGATCGTGGGCGAGATCGCAGACGAGCACGACGAGGAAGATCCGCCGGGTGTGGTCCGCCAGCCCGACGGCTCTTTCCTGGCCGATGCCCGTGCCAGCCTGGAGGACATCGCATCGATCGTCGGTAGCGAATTTGACGTCGGCGAAGTCGCGAAGGAGGTGGACACGCTCGCCGGATACGTCGCGACCAGGATCGGCCGCGTGCCGGTGCGGGGCGAGCTCGTCCCTGGCCCCGGTCCGTTCGAGATCGAAATCCTCGATGCCGATCCGCGTCGGGTAAAGAAGCTGAAGATCTACCGCAGCCTCGATCGGCAGAACGGCAAGAACCGGGAGATGAGGCGGCAGCCGCCTGGAGCCACGCTCACACCATCGGGCGCGCCCAGTTCCCCCGTGCCCATGCCCAGCGACGAATCGGTGAAGCTCTCGTCCCACGCTCCGTCGAAATCCGCCCGCCGGTCGTGACGCTGAGCCGCCTCGCCCAAACGATCGTACTTGCTCAGGGATGGTGGCGTGTCCTGATCGCAGTCCTCGCCGGCGCGGCGTCGACGCTGGCACTGCCGCCGACGGATATCTGGCCCGTCCCCTTCATTACATTCCCGATCCTGGTTTGGCTCGTCGATGGCTCGAATGGGCGTCTCGGCGGCGTGCTTGCCGCCGCCAGCGCAGGCTGGTGGTTCGGCTTTGGCTATTTCCTCGCTGGTCTCTACTGGCTCGGTCACGCGTTCCTGGTCGATGCCAAGACCTTTGGCTGGCTGCTCCCGTTCGCCGTCACCGCGCTGCCGGCGGCAATGGCGATCTATACGGCGCTCGGGCTTGCGCTGGCGCGCGCGTTCTGGACGCGTGGTGCCACCCGCGTGCTCGCGCTCGCGGTGGCGCTCACGCTTGCGGAGTGGCTCCGCGGTCATCTGTTCAGCGGGTTTCCCTGGAACACATACGGCTATGCGTTGATCTCGCCGCTGTGGCTCGCCCAGGGCGCGGCGCTCATCGGGATCTGGGGCCTCACATTCCTCGCCGTCGCGATCTATGCATCGCCAGCCGTGCTGGCCGATGCGCGCACCGACACCAGGCGTCCCTGGCTGGCTCCGGCATTGAGCGTGGTGGTGATCGCGGCGCTTGCGATCTACGGCGCGGTACGGCTGGCCGGGACATCAACCAGCTACGTCGACGGCGTGCACCTTCGCATCATGCAGCCCAATCTGCAGCAGGACGACAAATTCAACTACGCGCGAAAGCAGCAGGTGATGAGCCGCTATCTCGCGCTCTCCGAGCGCGCGCACGGCACGCAATCGACTGGCCTGCAGGGTGTCACGCATCTGATCTGGCCGGAATCCGCGTTCCCGTTCTTCCTTACGCGCGAACCCGACGTGCTCGCACAAATCGCCGCGCTTCTCAGGGAAGGGACGGTGCTGATCACGGGCGCGATCCGCGCGCCCGATACGACGCCTCCGGGCGGAGTCGTGAACCGCGCCTACAATTCGATTTACGTGATCGGGCACGATGGCTCGATCCTGTCGGTCTACGACAAGGTTCATCTCGTGCCGTTCGGGGAATACTTGCCGTTTCAGGATCTGCTGGAGCGGCTCGGCCTCGAGCAGCTCACCAAGGTGCGCGGCGGATTCATCCCGGGCGACCACCGCCACGATCAATCCGTACCGGGCGCTCCAAATTTTCTGCCGCTGGTCTGCTACGAGATCATTTTTCCAAGCGATGCGGTGCCCGACCGCGAACGGCCCGGCTGGCTCTATCGGCACATCGGCCGCTATTTCGACTGGCCGTTCGTCGCTGGCAGCGGCGAGCGACCCGGCTGGCTCCTGAACCTCACCAATGACGGATGGTTTGGCGCGAGCGCCGGTCCCTACCAGCACTTTCAGCAGGCGCGCGTGCGCGCGATCGAAGAGGGCCTTCCGCTGGTGCGGGCGGCCAATACCGGAATATCCGCAGTGGTCGACCCGTTCGGGCGCGTGATCGCGTCACTGCCGCTGGGAGTTGAAGGCGTGCTCGACGCGCCGCTCCCGCAGCCGATCGCTCCCACAGCCTATGCGCGGCTGGGTGACGTCCCGGCGTGGATTATGGTGTTCGGCGCGCTTGCATGGGTGATCCTGGTCCGCCGGCGCCACCGGGGAGGCTAACGCAGAACAGCTCAGCGCGTGGTGCATGCCAACCTCACATGCTATGGTTGCATATGTGACATGGTGGCACAACTTTCGAACCACAGGTTACAATTGAAACTATCGATAAATTGCTCTTTTCAATCAACGCGCAGGATACACTGACGGTTGTGCGGGCATTTCAGCCCTTGTACCCGCCCAGAATCGATTACGATTGCGTTCGGGCTCCGCAGAAGGGACATTAGCGCGCACAACGGCTGCATAGGAGATCGTTATGGCCGCCGCCAAAAAGGCCCCGAATCCCATCGACAAGCACGTCGGCAGCCGCGTGCGCATGCGCCGCATGATGCTCGCCATGAGCCAGGAAAAACTTGGCGATGCGCTCGGTCTCACGTTTCAGCAGGTGCAAAAATACGAAAAGGGCACCAACCGCATCGGGGCCAGCCGATTGCAGCAAATCTCCCACATCCTGCAGGTACCGGTGGCATTCTTCTTCGAAGGCGCGCCCAACTTGCATGGGTCGACGGAGGGAATGAAAGAGGCACCCTCGCCGGCCTATGTCTCGGACTTCCTCGCCACCTCCGAAGGGCTTTCGCTGACCAAAGCCTTCATGCGGATCAAAGAGGCAAAGCTCCGGCGCCGCATCGTCGACCTCGTCGAGGAGATCGCGGGCGAAGGCGAGGAATAGGTCGGCGCGACGATCGGACGACATTGCAGGACGAGTGGTTAAGCCACTGTCCGCTCCGTATTCTGTCTTCCCACCTTGCCCACACCTTGACCCCGTTCGGGGACGCTGCAAGAAACACTCCACGCTCGACAGTCGTGCCGGCTGCAGTCGATCCTGCGAGGGGAGCTTTCAGTGTCACACTCCAACTATCTCTTTACCAGCGAATCCGTATCTGAAGGCCATCCCGACAAGGTCTGCGATCAGATCTCGGACGCAATCCTCGATGCTTTCATCGAGAACGACGTCAAGCTAGGGATTGCCGACGACAGTTTGGTGAATACGCGGCTCGGCTGCGAGACCCTCTGCACCACCAATAAGATCGTCATCGCCGGAGAAGGTCGCGGACAGGCCCCGCTGTTCAGCAAGTATGGCAGCCACGCGGTGGTCAATCGCGAGATGATCTCGCAGATCGCGCGCAACGTGGTGCGCGACATCGGCTACGATCAGGACGGCTTCTCTTATCACGGCGCCGATATCGAGGTGTTGCTGCATGGCCAATCGCCCGACATCGCCATGGGCGTCGATGCCAAGAAAAAAAAGGGCGAGGAGCAGGAGGGTGCGGGCGACCAGGGCATGATGTTCGGCTTCGCCTGCACCGAGAGCGAAGTCTACGAGAAGGGCTCGTTCATGCCGGCTCCAATCTACTTCGCCCACAAGATCCTGAAGGTGCTGGCGGAGAAGCGACGGTCCAAGCAATTGTTCGACCTGCAGCCCGACGCCAAGAGTCAGGTGACCGTGCAATATGTCGACGGCAAGCCGATCGGCTGTACCAAAGTCGTGGTGTCGACACAGCACAATGCCGAGACTCGCAACGGCAAGAAGTACTCCCCGGCGATGGTGAAGGACCTGATCGGCGACGCCGTGGCCTCCGCGCTGCCGGAGGGGTGGATGCCGAAAAGACCGTCCGATTTCCTGGTCAATCCGACCGGCAATTTCGTCGTCGGCGGTCCCGATGGGGATTGCGGGCTCACCGGGCGCAAGATCATCGTCGACACCTATGGCGGCTATGCTCCCCATGGCGGCGGCGCCTTCTCCGGAAAGGATCCCACCAAGGTCGATCGCTCGGCGGCCTATGCCGCCCGCTATCTTGCCAAGAACGTGGTCGCCGCCGGCATCGCGGAGCGCTGCACCATCCAGATCGCCTATGCGATCGGTGTCGCCGACCCGATGTCGCTCCTGGTCGATACCCATGGCACCGGCAAGATCGACGAGAAGAAACTCGAAAAGGCGTTGCCCGAAATCTTCCGCCTCACCCCCACGAATATCCGGCGCACGCTCAAGCTGAACCGGCCGATCTACCGGCGCACGTCTGCCTATGGCCATTTCGGCCGCGCTCCGGACAAGGACGGCGGCTTCTCCTGGGAAAAGACCGACCTGGTGAAGGACATCAGAAGCGCCGTCGGCTGATCTACCCGAGGCGCGTCCACCCGGCTTTCGTCACAGCGACGGGATGGACCCACTAACCGTCGGCGACGCGGGCACGAGATCGAGGACGCCTTCGTCATGGCGGACGAGACCGGAAGGTCACGCGCGTTTTTCGGCCGGCGCAAAGGCCATCCGTTGCGGCCGCAGCAGGCGGCTTTATTCGAAACTCTGTTGCCGCGACTCGCCATCGACCTCACTGTACCGCCGCCCGCGCCGGCTTCCTTGTTTCCCGACCTGGTCGATGACGTGCGGCTCGAGATCGGATTCGGCGGTGGCGAACACCTCATCGCCGAGGCACGGAGCCACCAGCGCACCGGCTTCATCGGGGCCGAACCGTTCGTCAACGGCATGGCGAAGGCGTTGTCGGCCATTGCCGCGGAGCGCCTTTCGAACATCCGGCTCTATCATGGCGATGCGACGGAACTTGTTGCCTGGCTACCTCCGGGTTCGCTCGCACGCGTCGATCTCATTTATCCCGACCCGTGGCCGAAACGCCGGCATTGGAAGCGACGTTTCGTGCAAGACCAGAGCGTCGCCGCGATCGCCCGCGTCCTCCGGCCGGGTGGCGAATTCCGGTTCGCGAGCGACATCCCGGACTACGTGGCCTGGACGCTCAGCCATTTGATCCAATCGCGCGACTTTGCATGGACGGCAGAGCGCGCCGACGACTGGCGCCAAGCGTGGCCGGGTTTTTCCGGAACCCGTTACGAAGCCAAGGCCAAGCGCGAAGACCGCGCACCCTGCTATTTAATCTTCCGCAAGACGGACGAGAAGCGCCCGGCGACGCAAGGGTGACCGACCGCGGCCCGAAGACAAAGCCTGCGGCTAGACCTCTGCCCCGTCCTCCGCCCGCGTTTGTGCGTCATCCGATGACATCTGCCAGAACCGCACGACCCGCTGGGCGGTGCCGGGCGAGACCCGATCGAAATCAGCGTGGACGGCGTCGAGAGCCGAGGTCGATGTGTCTAGACCGCCCGGCCGCGCTGCGAGGAGGGCTACTACGGTGGCCCACGACCAACCGGCCGCTTTGCACAAGATGAGGACCGGATCGGGCCGCTCGGCGCGCATCAGGCGATCCACCACCGCGGTCGGCACGGTGCAGAGCGATGCCACCGCCGACACGGTTTCCGCATATTGGCCCTTGTTGGCGAATTCGACGGCGGTAGTCTCATCGAACGCGCCGCCTTGGCGCAGCGCCTCGATCGTGCGCTGCGCCGTTGCGTAGTCCGGTGGGGCAGATGTTGCGCGCGTCGGCTGCAAGACGTTCGCCAGCAGGCGTCGGATCTCCGCCTGCATCTCGGGCGTAGCCGATGCGAGCAGGCGCTGCTGCACCAGAGGATTGGCCGCGAGCAGGAGGTCGCGGAACAGCCGCGCCGGAATGTCCGTGCGCAGCGCGACCTTCTCGGCCAGGACGCTGTCAGTTTTCGCTCGCTCGACGAGCGTGAAGAAGCCGCGTTCCGACAGGCGCGCGCCGGGATTGTCGGCCAGCCGCTGAGCGACGTCGCGATCACCGCGGCGGACCAGCACATCGGTGACCGCCTCCGCAATTCGGCCTCGCCCTGCAATGGCGAGCAGATGCGCCTCGTCCTGGGTTCGGGCAATGGTGACGAGATCGGCCTCGGCCAGTTGCCGCGACCGTGCGAGCACCGGTCCGGCC
>Ga0307281_10000400_pt1 | contig 11280 bp, 8 predicted proteins | sample ER_DNA_120_FD_194486 | JGI IMG/M metagenome (GOLD analysis project Ga0307281, IMG submission 194486) | Bulk soil microbial communities from the East River watershed near Crested Butte, Colorado, United States - ER_DNA_120 | ecosystem: Environmental > Terrestrial > Soil > Floodplain | place: USA...
ACGAGCGAAATCCACGCTCAGGTCAGCCATTGGTGCTCGAGCACTGACCGAGATTCGTCCCAAGTTCGGGTCTACGAGTCTCCGGGAGGGTATCTGTCAGATTCGGGGGCCGGGGGCCGGGGGCCGAGCCCGGGGGCCAGAGTCGGGGCCGGGGGCTGGAGGCCGAGGGCCGGCGGCCGGGCCCTGGTCGGGATCGGGGCCGGCGCCCACGCCCAAGGACCTTCAGGCGGCCTTGACCGGTGCCGCCCGCCCGAACAAGCGCCGCCGGCCGAACCGGCTGTTGACCAGCCCGACACCGGCGATCACCAGGGCCGTCCCGAAGATGATCCGGCCATCGACCGGCTCGGCCAGGACCAGGAACCCGAGCACGATCCCGACGACCGGGATGACGTACGCGACGAGCGTGGTCCGGGTCGCGCCCCAGGCCGCGAACAGGCGGAACACGAACAGGTAGGCGACCCCCGACCCGAGCAGACCGAGCCACAGGATCGAGAAGATCGCCTGGGTGTCGGGTTGGACGGTCCATGGGTGCTCGAAGAGGAGCGCGACGACGCCGGTGATGATCGCCGCGAACGTGACCTGGAAGACGGCCGGGACCATCGGCGCCAGCCCCCGGACGTTGCGTCTCGAGTAGACGGCGCCGCATGCGTAGCTGAATGCCGCGCCGAGCAACGCGAGTTCGCCGGTGACCGACGATCCGGCGCCGGTCAGCCCGGGACTGGTGATGATGACGACGCCGATGAACCCGACGATCAGCCCGACCACGCCGTTGATCCGCATCGGCTCGTCGGGGAGGAAGAGCGACGACAGGACGATCGCGAAGAGTGGCACCGGCGACGTCAGGATGGCCGCCAGCGACGACTCGACGGACTGCTCGGCCCAGGTGATCAGCAGGAACGGGATCGTGATGTTGATGATCGCCATCGCCACCAGGTGGCCGTAGATCCGTCGCTCGCGCGGGAGCGGCTGGTGCGCCAGGCGGATGACCGTCCACAGCAGCGCGGCCCCGATGACGAGTCGGAGCGCGACCAGGGTGAACGTCCCGAAGTCATCGACCGCGAGCTTGATGAACAGGTAGCTCGAGCCCCAGATGAAGCCGAGCCCGAAGAAGACCAGCCAGTCGATGCGGTTCGAGCGTGGCGTCATCGGGGGATGATACCGGTCATTGGCCTATGCGCATAGGCCAAAGTTGCGCATGGCCAGGGCGTCGCAGTGTCGTCATGCAGCCTCGAACTCCGTCGCTCGCCGATCCGTTGCGTGGCGGTCACCGCCAGCGCGTCAGGATCGCCTCGCGGTCGAACAACGCCACGCCGGCCCGCAGCCCGATCAGGCTGACCACCAGGACGATCGCGGCGAGCAGCAGGTAGCCGGCCGCCCCGACCAGCAGCGTCCCGGTCGCTTGGAGGAGCGTGACCGCCACGATCGGGACGATGATGATGCCCCCGACCTGCTGGGCGACTCGCGGGTCGTTCACTCGTGAGCTGACGACGACGCCGGCCACGACCGAGGCCAGCCCGACCGCCGGCCCGAGGATGAAGACGCCGACCAGCCAGCTCGAATCGGTCACCACGCCGAACAGGTTCGGGCCGTAGACCAGCGACGCGAGCAGGACGAACGCCAGATAGGTCAGCCAGCCGGCCAGGACGCCGGGCACGAGCGCCGCGACCGCCTTGCCGGTCAGCAGCTCGCTCGTCCGGATGGGCGTGGCGAGGACCGGCTCCAGGGTCCGCGCCTGCTTCTCGCCGATGATCGAGAATGTCGCGATCGAGAGCGGGATGTAGGCCGGCATCAGCAGGAAGAACGCCAGGAACTGCTGGACGGCGAACGCCCCGGCTAGCTCGGAGGCGGAGAAGCCGGCCCACTCGGGGCGCTGGCTGAGGACCTGGGTCGCCAGCTCGGGCGGCAGCACCCGGTCACCGACGATCCCGGCCAGGGCCAGCGGCGCGATCGTCAGCACCACCGGCGGGATGAGGATGGTCGACATCAGGAGACGGTTGCGGACCGTCTCGGCCCATTCACGGTGCAGTACTGTGGCGACGATCCCGGCGCGCATCAAACGGCCTCGCCGTGGTCGGGCCGGACGCCCATCACCTCGAAGTAGATCTGCTCGAGGGTCGTCGCCCGCTCACGGACCTCGACGATGTCGGCGCCGGCCGCGACCAGCGCCCGGACCAGGGCCGGGGTGACGGCTGCCGGGTCGGCGGTGCCGACGATCAGCCGATGGTCGACCGATTCGACCGTGGCCACGCCGGGGACCTGGCGGGCAGCAACGGTCAGCGCGGACATCGCTTCGCCCGGCGTGCCCGACGCGCTCGGAGCGGCCGACAGCCCGACCTCGACGCCGTGACCACCGACCGACCCGCGCAGCGCGGCCGGCGAGTCGATCCGCAGCAGGCCGCCACGGACGAACGCGATCCGGTCGCACAGGCGGTCTGCCTCGTCGAGGTTGTGCGTCGCAAGGACGATCGTCCGGCCCGAGCGTTGCAGCGACTCGATCGCCTCGCGGACGACGAACGCCGCCTCCGGATCGAGCGCCGCCGTCGGCTCATCGAGGAAGATCACGGCCGGGTCATGGAGCAGCGCACGGGCGATGGCCAGCTTCTGCTTCATCCCCTTGCTGAACGTGCCGGCCACGTCGTCGCGCCGGTCCCATAGCGAGAAGAGCCGCAGGTAGCGCTCGATCCGGGTCGCGCGGGTGGCGGCATCGAGCCTGTGGAGCCGCCCGAAGAAGTCGAGGTTCGCGGCCGCCGACAGCTTGTCGTAGAGCCCCGGCGTCTCGGTCAGGATGCCGACCCGTGCGCGGACCGCCTCAGGGTGCTCGGTCACGTCGAGACCATCCACCGAGGCGCTCCCCTCGGACGGTTCGATGAGCGCGGTGAGCAAGCGGACGGTCGTCGTCTTGCCCGCGCCGTTGGGCCCGAGCAGGCCGAGGACCTCGCCGCGGCGCACCTCCAGATCCATGTGGCGGACCGCCCACAACGTGCCGAACTGTCGGCCGAGGTCGGCCGCCCGGAGCATCACGGGGTCGGGCGTGGTCATGCGTCCAGTGTGACCGAGCCATGCCACAATCATCGCGTGACTCCACCGTGGAACGTCCCGGAGGTGACCGGGATCGGACGCCTGCCCATGCACAGCGTCACCCACCTGGATCGAGTCCCACTCGATGGGCGCTGGCGATTCCAGCTCCTCGCGAACCCGGATGCGCCGATCGGGCCGGACTGGTCCGAGGCCGACGTCCCGAGCCTCTGGACGATGGCCGGCACGTGGGATCGCCCGCACTACACCAACGTCCAGATGCCGTTCGAGGGCCTGCCGCCGGAGATCCCCGAGGTGAACCCGACGGGCGTCTATGAGCGCGACTTCGAGATGCCACCCGCGTGGGCCGGCCGGCGGGTCGTCCTCCACGTCGGGGCCGCGGAAAGCGTCCTCATCGTCGTCCTCAACGGTGAGGAGATCGGGGTCGGGAAGGATTCGCACCTCGCGTCGGAGTTCGAGCTGACCGGACGCCTGCGGCCTGGACCGAATACGTTGACGCTGCGAGTCGTGAAGTGGTCGGATGCGACCTATGTCGAGGACCAGGACCAGTGGTGGCACGGCGGCATCACGCGCCCGGTCTTCATGTATGCCACACGCGACGTCCACCTAGCCGACGTCCGGGTCGATGCCGGCCTCGCCGACGACCTGACGACCGGCTTGCTCGACCTGACCATCACGGTCGGCTTCCCGGGGCGCGAGCTGCCGCCAGGATGGACCGTCGAGGCCGCGATGGATGGCGTCGAGGAGAAGCTACGCGCCGAGGTGCGCTCGATCGATCGCACCACGCTCCTGGGCTGGACGCTCGATGACCAGCGGGTCATGTACCAGGCCGCCGCGGGGCTGCCGCTCTCGGGCGAGGAGGCCGCGGACTGGGAGGTCGTGCACGGCCGGATGGCACCCCTGCTCGACGGGCTCGTCACTTGGCGCCTCGAGGCTCCCGACGTCGAACGCTGGTCGGCGGAACAGCCGACGCGCCACCCGCTCCGGATCGTCCTGCACGATCCGGACGGTGCCGTCGCCGAGGCGATGACGCTGTTCGTCGGCTTCCGTCGCGTCGAGGTCGTGGGCCTCGACCTGCTGATCAACGGCGCGCGCGTCTACATCCGCGGCGTCAATCGCCACGATTTCGACCAGCACACCGGGCGCGTCATCGCGGTCGGGTCGATGCGCGCCGACCTCGTGCTGATGAAGCAGTTCGGGTTCAACGCGGTCCGGACGTCGCATTACCCGAACGACCCGGCGTTCCTCGACCTGACCGACGAACTGGGGCTGTACGTGATCGGCGAAGCCGACATCGAATCGCACGCGTTCCAGAGCACGCTGTGCGACGACCAGCGCTACCTGCCGGCGTGGGTCGAGCGGGTATCGCGGATGGCGATGCGCGACAAGAACCACCCGTCCGTGATCCTGTGGTCGCTCGGCAACGAGTCCGGTCATGGCGCGAACCACGAGGCTGCCGCCGCCTGGCTGCGCCGCTACGACCCGAGCCGGCCGCTCCACTACGAGAGCGCGATCCGCTACGACTGGACGAGCGACCAGGGGATCAGCGACATCACCTGCCCGATGTACCCGCCGGTCTCGGCCATCGTCGGCCACGCCCGCTCCGGGCGGCAGCGACACCCGCTGATCATGTGCGAGTTCTCGCACGCGATGGGCAACAGCAACGGCAGCCTGGCCGACTACTGGGACGCCATCGAGTCGACGCCGGGCCTCCAAGGCGGATTCATCTGGGAGTTCCGGGACCACGGCCTGGTCCAGACCCTGCCCGACGGTCGCACGCGCTGGGCCTACGGCGGCGACTTCGGCGACGAGCCCAACGACGGCGCGTTCGTGTGCGATGGGCTGGTCTGGCCAGATCGTCGGCCGAAGCCCGCGATGTGGGAACACAAGCGGCTGGCCGCGCCGGTGCGCATCCGTGGCCGTGCCGATGACCTCGTTGGTGGCCGCCTCGGGATCGAGAATCGCCAGGATTTCAGCGACCTGCGATGGCTGCGTGCTCGCTACACCCTGGGCGGCGACGGGGCCGAGATCGCCGGCGGAGCCTTCGACCTCCCTGCGCTCGGCCCTGGCGAGCACGGCGTCGTCGACCTTCCGGGTTGGCCGGCCTCGATCGCGGGGTCGGCCGACGCCTTCCTCACCGTCCGCTTCACGACGGCGGCGGACCTGCCGTGGGCGTCGGCTGGCTTCGAGGTCGCCGCGCTCCAGCTCCCGGTCTGGGAGGTCAGGGCGGCCCCGGACGTCGAACCCGTCGCTGGCGCCGGGATGCCGGTCGCCCCTGCCGGCGACGGGACGCCCGTGCAGATCGACGATGCCGGCCGCCTTGTCCACCCGCTCCTGCCGCCCCGCCAAGCCTGTCGCTCTGGCGCGCCCCGACCGACAACGACCGGATCGGCGGGCTGGCCGCACGCTGGAGCGAGTGGGGCGTGGACCGCCTAGAGCGCCGTCTTCGGTCGGTCGAGCGCGATGGCGCGACGACGGTCGTCTCGGACGCGTTCGTGACGGCCGGCGGCGTGACGGTCCCGCACGAGGCTCGGTATCACGCCCTCGCCGACAGCGCGATCGCCGTGGTCGAGACCGCCACGATCCCCGATGCGCTTGCAGACCTCGCGCGGGTCGGGACCGTGCTGGAAGTCGCCGCGGGTCTCGACGTGCTCCGCTGGTACGGGTCTGGCCCGCACGAGACGTACCCGGACCGCAAGCGCAGTGGGCTCGTCGGCACCTGGACATCGACCGTGAGCGACCAGTACGTCCCGTACATCCGACCGCAGGAGAACGGCGGCCACGCCGACGTCCGCTGGCTGGAGCTCACCGATGCGCGCGGGGATGGCATCCGGATCGAGCTCGCCGAGCCGGGCCAGGTCTCGGCCACCCACCTCCGCGCGGCCGATCTGGCCGCCGCCACCCACGACATCGACGTGGGGCCGGTCCGCGAGACGATCGTCCAGCTCGATGCCGCCCATCGCGGACTGGGCACCGCGAGCTGCGGCCCGGACACGCTCCCCGAGTACCGCCTCGGGCCGGGCACCTACCGCTGGACCTGGACGCTCCGCGAGATCCGCGGATCCGCCTGACCGATGCCGATCACCTGGTCCCCCGACCGTCGCGAGTTCCACCTCCACAACGACCGGATCAGCTACGCCATGCGCGTCCACGAGAACGGCGCGCTCGGCCACCTCCAGTTCGGTGGGCCGCTGGCCCCGGGCCGCTCGCTCGCGCACGTCGATGGGGGCGGGTTTGCGGGCTTCTCGAACCGCGTCGGCGACCCGGTGCCACTCGAGTACCCAACGACCGGCTCCGGCGACCAGCGCATCCCGGCCCTCACCGTCGAGCTTGCCGACGGCTCGACGGTCCTCGATCTGGCGTACGTCGAGCACCGGATCGTCGCCGGCAAGCCGGACCGCGACGCCGCGGACCGCCTCCCCGCTACCTACGTCGAGTCGGACGATGAGGCCGACACGCTCGAGATCGTCCTCGTCGACGCGGCGAGCGGCCTCCGTGTCGAGCTCCTGTACACGATCTTCGCCGAGCGACCGGTCATCGTCCGGAGCGCCCGGATCCGCAACGATGGTGCGGCCGCGATCCGCCTGACGGGGGCGATGAGCCTGGCCCTCGACCTCGCGGACGCCGACTGGGACCTGCTCCAGTTGAGCGGCGGGTGGGCGCGCGAGAACCACGTCGTGACGACGCCGCTGCGGCCCGGCCGCCAGTCGGTCGGCAGCGATCACGGGTCATCGGGCCACCAGCACAACCCGTTCATCGCGCTTCGCCGCGCGACCACCACTGAAGCCGACGGCGAGGCGATCGGGTTCAGCCTCGTCTACTCCGGCAACTTCCTCGCCGAAGTCGAGGTCGGCATGTTCGACACGACGCGCGTCCGGCTCGGTATCAGCCCGAACACGTTCACCTGGACGCTCGAGCCGGGCGACGTCTTCGCGACCCCCGAGGCGGTCATGGCGTATTCGAACGCCGGGCTCGGCGCGATGAGCGACGCGTTCCACGGGCTGTATCGCGAGCGGCTCGCGCGGGGGCGATGGCGCGACGCGCCGCGGCCGATCCTGCTCAACACCTGGGAGGCGGCCTACTTCGACTTCGACGAGGCGAGGCTCCTCGCGATCGCCACCGCCTCGCGCGACCTCGGCATCGAGCTGTTCGTCCTCGACGACGGGTGGTTCGGCGCCCGGGACTCGGACGACTCGTCGCTCGGCGACTGGGTCGTCGACCGGCGCAAGCTCCCCGGCGGCATCGACGCGCTCGCTCGCAAGATCGAGGCGCTCGGCCTGCGCTTCGGGTTGTGGATCGAGCCCGAGATGGTCAGCGAGCGGAGCCGGCTATTCGAGGCGCATCCGGACTGGGCGGTCGGGATCCCCGGCCGGCCACGGACCGAGAGCCGCCAGCAGCTCGTGCTGGACCTGTCGCGGCCGGAGATCGTCGACCACCTCTTCGGCGTCCTGTCCGAGCTCCTCGCGAGCGCACCGATCTCATACGTCAAGTGGGACATGAACCGGACGATCACCGAGCCGTTCAGCCTCGCCCTTCCGGCCGATCGTCAGGGCGAGTTCTTCCACCGCTACATCCTCGGCGTCTACGATCTCTACGCCCGCCTGACCACGGCCTTCCCGGACGTCCTGTTCGAGTCGTGCGCCGGCGGTGGTGGGCGGTTCGACCCGGGCATGCTCGCCTATGCGCCGCAGGCCTGGACGAGCGACGACACCGATGCGGTCGAGCGCCTCGAGATCCAGTGGGGGACCTCGATGGCGTATCCGTTGAGCTCGATGGGCGCGCACGTCTCGGCGGTCCCGAACCACCAGACGGGGCGGATCACGCCGATCGAGATGCGCGCCGCGGTGGCGTTCTTCGGGGTCCTCGGCTACGAGCTCGATCCGACCGCCCTGACCGACGCCGACAGAAACGCGGTCTCGGGCCAGATCGCGTTCTACACCGAGCACCGCGAGCTCTTCCAGCGCGGGCGGTTCGTCCGGCTGCGCAACTCGTTCGACGATGACCGCGGCCGGACGGCCTGGATGGTCGTCGCCGCTGACCGGTCGCGGGCGATCGTCGGGGTCTACCAGGCGCTCAGCGCCGCGGCGCCCGGCGACGAGCGGATCCGGCTGCGTGGCCTCGACCCGACCGCGACCTACCGCGTCTCGAGCTGGCCGACGCGGGACGATCCGTTCGTGCGCGGGAATGCGGTCCGCGGCGGCGACGAGCTCACGTCGGTCGGACTCTCGGTCGGCCCCGACCGCCATGTCGCAGCCGGAATCGGTGACTTCGGCGCGTGGCTCTTCGTCCTCGAACGCGACACGCGTCGGGACTGAGTTGGCTCAGTCTGCCGGACGCGGCGCGCTCGATCCCGACCACATGCGCGATCGGCTTCGGTCCGCCGATGCGGTCGCCGCGGCTGCGCCTTTCGACTCGCTCCGCGTCGTCCGGGCGCCGGGTCGGGTCAACCTGATCGGTGAGCACACCGACTACAACGACGGGTTCGCGATGCCGGCGGCGATCGGGCTCGAGATCCGGCTCGCCGTCGTCGCGACCGCCGAGCGCCGCGTGACGATCACCCTCGATGAGACCGGCGAAACCGCGAGTTTCGACCTCGATGATATCGGGCCGCCGACGGGCACATGGATCGACTACGTGGCCGGGATCGCCTGGGCGCTGGCCGAGGGCGATTGGCCGTTGACGGGCTTCCATGGCCTCCTCGCGAGCGACCTGCCTCGCGCAGCCGGGTTGTCGTCGTCAGCGGCGCTGGAGATGGCCGCGGCGCTCGCCCTCCTTGGTCCGGGCGCGACCGTGCCGCCAGTCACGCGGGCACTGGCCGGCCGGCGCGCGGAGAACGGCTACGTCGGGGTCCAGTCCGGCGTCATGGACCAGTTCGCGTCGGCGACGGGGGTCGCGGACCACGCGATCCTGATCGACTGCCGCTCGCTCGAGTGGCGGCCCGTTCCGCTCCCGCTCGACACGTTCAGCCTGGTCGTCTGCCACACCGGGTCGTCACGCCGGCTCGACACGTCCGCCTACAACGAGCGGCGCGCCGAGTGTGAACGCGCGGTGGCCGCGATCGCCGCCATCGATCCCAGCGTCAAGTCACTGCGCGACGTCGATCCGGTGCTGCTGGCGGCTGCGGGCGACCGGATGGATCCCATCGCCGCGCGCCGGGCGCGCCACGTCGTCGAGGAGGATGCCCGCGTGCTCGAGACGGAGCGCGCCTTCGCGGCCGACGACCTGGCGGAGGTCGGCCGTCTCTTCGCCGCCAGCCACGCGTCGCTGCGCGACCTGTTCGACGTCAGCTCCCCAGAGCTCGACGCACTCGTCGAGATCGCGGTCGCGACCGACGGTGTGGCCGCTGCCCGGATGACCGGGGCCGGGTTCGGGGGATCGACCGTCAACATCGTCCGGCGTGATGCGGTCGCGGCCCTCCGCGAGCGCATCGAGCGGGAGTACCCGGCACGGACCGGGCTTCGGCCGACGGTCCTCGCGGTCGACGCCGTCGATGGCGCCGGGGAGGTGCCGGACCGGCGGTGATCAGCCCTTGGACGAACCGAGCGACAGCCCGGCGACGAAGTGGCGCTGCAGCACCATGAACACGATGATCGTCGGGATAGCGGCCAGCAGGGCGCCCGCCGCGAGCAGGTTGAAGTCGGTGAAGAACTGGCCCTGGAGGTTGTTGAGTGCGGACGTGATCGGCCGCCGGTCGCCGGTCTTCATCAGCAGCAGCGCCCAGAAGAAGTCGTTGTAGATGAACGTGAATTCCAGGACCGCGAGCGCCGCGAGGGCCGGCCGGCACAGGGGCATGACGATCGCGCCCCAGATGCGGAGCACGGAGGCGCCATCGACCAGGGCCGCCTCGGTCAACTCCTGCGAGAGCGTCTTCATGTAGTTGCTCAGCACGAACGCGCAGAAGCCGACCTGGAACACGATGTGGATGAGGATGATCCCGATGTACTGGTCGTAGAGCGATCCACTGTCGCTGATCGGCTGCGGCAAGGGCAGCGCGAGATAGAGGCGGTAGAGCGGCACGATGATGACCTGCTGCGGGAGCAGGTTCCCGGCCGTGAAGATCATCAGGACGATCAGGTTGAAGCGCCAGCTGAAGCGCGAGACGGAGAACGCCACCAGCGAAGCCACTAGCAGGGTCACGATCACGGCGGGGACCGTTACGATCAGCGAGTTCAGGTAGAACTTCGGGAACTCACCCTGGTTGAACGCATCGACGAAGTTGCCGAAGCCGAGGCTGGTCGCGATGGATAGATACCCGTCGCGCTGCGTCTCCGCGTAGGGCCGAAGCGCGGTGTACAAGACCCAGACGATCGGGAACAGCCAGACGGCGGCCATGAACGTGAGGAAGCCGTAGAGAGCGACCCGCCGGGGGCGGATCCGCCGCCTCCGATAGGTCGCGGCGGCTCGCGGCGTCGCGGCGACGGCCACGTTCGCTCCGCTCATGTCGGTTCCTCGCGCAGCATCCGGGTCAGGAAGATGAGGATCGGACCGAGCGAGACGGCGAGGAGGACCACTGCGATCGCCGAGCCGAAGCCGACCCGGCTGGACTCGCTGATGCTGTTGTTGGTGATCAGGGTCGACAGCAGCTCGAGGCCGTTCCGGCCGCCGTTGATGATGTAGGCGAGGTCGAACGCCCGGAGCGCTTCGATGGTGGTGATCACGACGATCACGATGTTGATCGGGCGCATCACCGGGAAGACGACCCCGAAGAAGGTCTGGGGCTCGCTCGCGCCGTCCATCTTGGCCGCCTCGCGGAGCGACGGGTCGAAGCTCTTCAGGCCGGCCAGGTAGAGCACCATGATGTAGCCGACGTGGCGCCAACTGGCGGCCACGAGCGCTGCCCAGAGGTTCAGGCTCGGGTCGCCGAACCAGTCCGGTGGGTTCGCGACGCCGAGGGCGCGCAGGATGCCGTCGATGACGCCCGAATCGGCCGAGTACTGGAACTGCCAGATGATGCCGATGACCGCCAGCGACAGGATGACCGGGAGGTAGAACACGGTCTGGTAGAAACGCGTCCCGCGGATCTCGCGGTCCAGGATCACCGCCATCAGGATCCCGAGCGGGGTCGCGATGAACATCAGGAACGCCAGCCAGATCAGGTTGTGCTCGAGCGCCGGGTAGAAGAACGGATACGTGCCCGAGATCAGCTGGCCGTAATTGTCGAGCCCGACGAAGTTCGCGGCGGTGATCGCCCCGATGCCGTGCCAGTTGGTGAACGACAGGAAGACCGAGGCGACGGCCGGGCCC
>Ga0307281_10000402_pt1 | contig 11232 bp, 10 predicted proteins | sample ER_DNA_120_FD_194486 | JGI IMG/M metagenome (GOLD analysis project Ga0307281, IMG submission 194486) | Bulk soil microbial communities from the East River watershed near Crested Butte, Colorado, United States - ER_DNA_120 | ecosystem: Environmental > Terrestrial > Soil > Floodplain | place...
CGCGGTGAAGGCGGCGGCCCGCCGCCGGAGGTCAGGGCCGAGCGGGCGGCGGCCGTCGCGAAGGGCGACCCGAACGCTGGCCTGCCGACCGAGTGGGTCGGCTCCAAGCCGACCCCGACCGGACGTCGGAAGACCACCATCCCGGTCGTCGAGATCTCCCGGGCCGAGTTCAAGGAGGAGGCGCTCGAGGGCCTGGAGCGCTGGAAGGCGCGCCATCCGGAGGTCGTCCGATACCTCGAGCCGCCGGATATCCTGGTCGACGGGATGCGCGGCCGATCCGCGGTCTGGTATCGGGTCCGGGTGAACCTCATCCACGTCCCGGAGGCGGACCGCCCGGTGCAGGAGCCGCTCGAGTCCGACTTCGACCCTTGGGCCGGGATGGACATCGAGGCCTGGAAGGCGGCGACCGCCGGATCACGGGCACGGACGGCGAATTCGAAGGCGAAAGCGAGCAAGACGCTCGATGAAGCGGCGTCCAAGCCGGCCCGTGAGGAGCCCGGGTCATGAGGGCCGCCACCGGCCCCCGCGCCGGGCGCATAGCCGGGACACTTCATGCCTTAGCGTCAGTCGATGCCCAGGACGCCTGATTCTCGCTGCGCTGAGCCGTTCGGGCGCGGCGGTCAGTCGGTCCCGAAGATCCCGGCCAGCAGGAACGGGGCCGTCTCCTCGAGCTGGTCGTAGCGGCAGGCCGCCGCGGGTTTGTCCGGGCGCCAGCGCTTGAACGTGGTCGCGTGGCGGAAGCGATCGCCCTGGAGATGGTCGTAGGCGACCTCCGCCACGCGCTCGGCGCGGAGCGGCTCCCAGGACAGGTCCTTGCCACGGTTCCAGCGCGACGTCGCGCCGGGGACGCGCTGGCCCGACGCCTCCATCTCGGCCGCCCACTCGGCCCAGTTCCCCCACGGGTGGCCATCCAGCGCGTTCTCGCGCAGGGGGGCGAGCTCGTCGACCAGCTCGGCGCGCCGCTCCCACGAGAACGACGAGGTGATCCCGACGTGGTGGAGCGTGCCCTCGTCGTCGTACAGCCCGAGCAACAGCGACCCGACGTGCGTGCCCGGGCCGTTCTTGTGCCAGCGGAACCCGGCGACGACGCAGTCTGCCGTGCGCTGATGCTTGATCTTGAGCATCGCCCGCTTGCCCGGCTGATAGGGCGCATCGAGCCGCTTGGCCACGACGCCGTCGAGCCCGGCGCCCTCGAACCGCTCGAACCAGTCGGCCGCAGTGGCGCGGTCGCGCGTGGCGGGCGTCAGGTGGACCGGCGGCTTGGCGGCGGCCAGGACGACCTCGAGGCGCTCGCGCCGCTCGCTCTGCGGCACCGCGCGCAGGTCCTCGTCGCCGAGTGCGAGCAGGTCCCACGCGACGAAGCTCGCCGGTGATGCCTCGGCCAGCATCTTCACGCGCGACGCGGCCGGGTGGATGCGCAGCAGGAGCGCCTCGAAATCCAGCGCGCCGTCGCGCGCGATCACGACTTCGCCATCGAGCACGCAGCGGTCCGGCAGCGCGGCTCGCAGTGGTGCCGCGAGCTCCGGGAAGTACCGGTCGAGCGGCTTGAGGTCGCGTGACTGGGTGTACACCTCGTCACCGTCGCGGAAGACCAGGGCGCGGAAGCCGTCCCACTTGGGCTCGAACAGCCAGCCGTCGTCGCTAGGCAGCGAATCGGCGGCCTTGGCCAGCATCGGCTCGATCGGCGGGTCGAACGGCAGTGCCATGGCCCAACGATACCGCCGCACGGACGGCGTCAGTTACCGCGACCGCGTATCGGCGTCAGGACGTCGCAGGCGCCCTGGCGCCGACCGTGGAACCTGGCGCGCAACAAGTGCGTCACGCGGTTGCCGCTACGGCCAGACCGGTCGATGGCGAGCCACGGAGGTCCATCACATGCGCACCATCCGTATCCTCCTCCCGCTGATCGCGATCGCGGTCGTCTTGGCCGCCTGCTCGGGCTCGAGCTCGAGCACCGTCGGCGCTCCCGTCGGCGGTCCGGCCAGGGCCGCCGACGGGTCCACGGACGGCTCGACAGGGGGCCAGCCACCGGCCGACCTCGTTCCCCAGCCGGCGTCGAGTGCCGGCCCAGGCGGGGAGCTCGCGGCCATCGACGACACGAAGATCATCCGGACGGGCACCATGTCCCTCGAGGTCAGCGACATCGTGGCGGCGCTGCGTACGGCCCGCGACGGGATCGTCCGTCTCGGCGGCTACATCGGTGCCTCGACGTCCAGCAACGAGGCCGACAAGCCGTCGGCCGAGATCACCTATCGCATCCCGGCCGACAAATGGGAGACGGCGCTCGACCTGCTGCACGGTCTCGGGGGCCTGACCACGAAGGTCGTCTCCGAGCACACCGAGGCCGTCGAGGTCACGAGCCAGGTCGTCGATCTCGAGGCGAACATCGCCAACCTGCGCGCGAGCGAGATCGCGCTCCAGGGCATCGCCGAGAAGGCCACCAAGATCTCGGACGTCCTCGAGGTGCAGGCCCAGCTGACCACGACGCGCGGCCAGATCGAGACTCTCACCGCACAGCTCAAGGACCTCAACGACCGCTCGGCCTATGCCTCGATGATGGTCGACTACAAGGTCCCGGTCGTTGCGGTCGAGGCGGCCGGCAAGGGCTGGGATCCCGGGGCGGTCGTCGACGAGGCCGCCGCCACGATGGTCTCGGTGCTCCAGAACATCGCGACGGCCGCGATATGGTTCGCGATCGTCTGGCTGCCGATCTTCCTGGTCCTGGGCGCGCTGACGCTCATCGCGGTCTGGATCGCGCGCCGGTTCGGAGTTCGGCGCGGCACGCCGGTGGCCCCGCCGCCGCCCGCTCCGGTCGCCGAGGCGTAGCCCGACCGGGCGTCGCATCGCCCGCGTCGAGCGCTCGCGGGCGTGGCACGATGCCGCGATGACCGAGCAGGCCGAGCGCTACGACCGCATCGCCGCCGGATACGCGCGCTGGTGGGCACCCGTCCTGACCCCGGCCGTGCTCGAACTGCTGGACCGCGCGGCCCCGCAGCTTGCGGCGGGCGGCCGGGTGGTGGACGTCGGTACCGGGACTGGTCAGCTCGCGATCGAAGCCCTGACCCGTTGGCCGGCCGTCTCGTTCGTCGGGATCGACGCCTCGGCTGAGATGCGGGCGATGGCCGACGCCGAGGCGGCACGGCGGCTGCCGCCCGCCGATCGCGACCGGTTCGAGACCCTCGTCGCGTTCGCCGACGAGCTGCCGTTCCCCGATCGGACGTTCGACCTCGCGCTCTCCTCATTCGTGGTCCAGCTCGTCCCGAACCGGGCGCGGGTGTTGCGCGAGGTCCGCCGCGTCCTGCGGCCGGGCGCGAAGTTCGCCTATGTCTCGTGGCTGCAGGACGAGCGCGTCTTCCTCCCGGACGACGTCTTCGACGACCTGCTCGACGAGCTCGATATCGAGGGCGACGACGACCCCGGCCGCCCGGGGGACCTCCCGACGGTCGGTCGGGCGGCGGCCGAGCTGCGGCGAGCCGGCTTCGCGGACTTCTCCGCTCGGGTCGGCGAGCTGGTCCACCGCTTCACGGTCGAGGGTTACATCGGCTTCATGGCGGAGTTCCACGAGGAGACGCTCATCGCCGGGCTCGAGCCCGAGCTCCGGGACAGGTTCCTCGCGACGCTCCGCGATCGGCTCACACCGCTCACATCGGAGCAGATGACGATGCGCTTCCCGATCGTGTTCGCGTCGGGCCGACGTTCCCGCTGACGCGTGCCCTGCTGACCCGCGGGGTCAGCCCTCGGGGGAGTCGGAGGCGTCGCCGGACGTCTCGGCCGCCTCGCCGCCTTCGCCTTCCTCCGGCGCGCCTTCGCCGATCTCGATCGGGACCTCGACGACCTCCTCGACACGCGGCGCCTGGACCTTGGCGATGATGTCGTCGCCATCGGTCAGCAGGGTCGCGCCTTCCGGGATCACGAGATCGCGGACGTGGATGGTCGTGTCGAAATCGACGAGCGACTCGACCGAGTACTCGATCGACTGCGGCAGCTGATCGGGGAGGGCCCGGATCCGGACCGACTCGATCGGATGGAGAAGCGTGCCGCCCGCGTTGGCGACGGCCGGTGACTCACCGGTGGCCACGAGCGGGACGTCGACGGTCAGCTCCTCGGTCATCCGGACGATGAACAGGTCCACGTGCAGCGGCCGGCGGTTGACCGGGTGGACCTGGACCGACGAGACGAGCACCGGCCGCGCCTTCTTGCCATCGACCGACAGATCGACGAGGGCGTTCGGCCCCGTATGGCGGCGCAGCTGCTCGAACTCGTGGGCGTCGATCGAGATGCTGTCGGAGTCGAGGCCGCGGCCGAAGACCACGGCCGGCAGCCGGCCGCTGCGGCGGAGCGTGGCGACCTTCTTGCCGGTCAGGTCGCGATGTTCGGCGGCAAGCGTCGCGCGGGCGGTGGGCATCTCGTTGGAACCTCAGGCTCGGGCTCGGATGTGGTCTGGGCTGCGGCTCGCCGGCGGGGCCGGTATGGCGAGGCGCCCGGTAGCGTCCGATAGGGTACCACGGGTCGCGCGCGAACCAGCCGAGAGCGTCGGACGCAGGTTCCCGGGGCTGCGCCGGTCCGTCCCGCGACCTTCCTACGGCGATTCGACCGCGCCGGTGTAGCATCCCCGCGTGGCAGCCACCATCCTGATCGTCGAAGACGAGCACGCAGTCGCTCGCGGGATCCAGTACGCCCTCCAGCAGGAGGGGTACGAGGTCGCGGTCGCCCGTTCGGGCGAGGAGGGCTTGGACATCGCGACGCACCAGGCGCCCGATCTCGTAGTGCTCGACGTGCGGCTCCCCGGGATCGACGGCTTCGAGGTCCTGCGCCGCCTCCGTGCGGCCGGTGCCAAGATGCCGGTCCTCGTCCTGACGGCGCGCGACGACGAGGTGGACAAGGTCATCGGCCTTGAGCTCGGCGCCGACGACTACCTGACCAAGCCATTCGGGCTGCGCGAGCTGATGAGCCGGATCAAGGCGCTCCTGCGGCGCTCCTATGGCGACCTGTCCGACGCCGTCGGCGGGCGGGTGATCCGCCACGGCGACCTCCTCATCGACCTCGAACGCCGGCGCGTGCAGCGCGGCACCCGGCGGGTCAGCCTGACCCCGACCGAGTTCGAGATCCTGCGCCATCTGGCCTCGCGCCCCGGTCGCGTCTACACCCGCTCGGAGCTGCTCGAGTTGCTGCGTGACTACGAGGCGCTCGACCAGGACGAGAAGACCATCAACGTCCACGTCAGCCATCTGCGAGACAAGATCGAGGACGACCCGGCGGCGCCGGCGTTCGTCCTGACGGTGCGAGGTGTCGGCTACGCGTTCGCCGAGCGCTGAGCGACCCGCGGAGCGGCACGCCCGTCTCCCGCGCCGCCTGCGCCGGCTCTTCCCACGGACCTTCCAGGCTCGGTTGACGGTCGCGTTCCTGGCGGTCGTCGCGCTGACGCTGCTGGTCGTCTCGATGCTGGTGGTCAACCGGCTCGACGATTACTACGCCAAGCAGCAGCAGGCTGACCTCGACCAGCGCTCGAAGACGGTCGTTACCTACGTCCAGGCGGTGGTGCGCCGGGCGGCGAACGGCGGTCCGGTCGTCGGGGCCGGCGGGCAGGTCAACCCGGTCGTGCTCGAGTACATGGCCGACTACGACCTGCAGCGGTTCATCGCGGACCAGCTCGGACAGGCCGATGTCGAGATCACCTTCGGCCAATACGTCGCCGACGGCGAGACCCAGCGATTCCAGTCCGCGAAAGCCACCCCGATCGCCATCGCATTCGAAGCCTCGCCGGAGCCCGGCCAGGCCCAGGAGAAGGACGTCGCCTGGACCAAGGAGTACGGCGGCGGGACCGTCTTCGCGCCGTACGCGGTCCAGATCACGCTTTCGAACCCGTACACGTTCCGGGCGACCGCGCTCGCCAACGTGACCGGCCTCCTCGCGGCGGTCGCCCTGATCGCGCTCGGGCTGAGCGTGCTGGTGTCGGCAGCCATGGCGCGCCGCTTCACGACCCCGTTGCGCCGCCTGACCGAGGCGTCGCGCGGCCTCGCGGAGGGCGACCTGACCCGTCGCGTGCCGGAGAGCGAGGTCCGCGCCGGCTCGTCCGAGATGGCCGAGCTGGCCGTCCAGTTCAATGCCATGGCCGACCGTCTTCAGGAGAGCGTCGAGATCATCCGCCGCGATCGTGACCGGAGCCGCGACTTCCTGGCCGATGTCTCGCACGAGCTGCGGACGCCGCTCGCCGCGCTGCGCACCTTCAACGAGCTATTGCGCGAGGGCGCCGGCGACGACCCCGAGGCGCGCGACGAGTTCCTCGAATCGAGTGCACAGCAGATCGAGCGGCTCGACTGGCTGGCCCAGAACCTGCTCGAGCTGTCGAAGCTCGATTCGGGGCTCGTCTTGCTCGACCTGCGGCCGGACGACCTGCGCGCCGCCGTCGAATCCGCAGTGGAGCAGACGAGCGGCGCAGCCCGGCGGCACGGCGTCATCGTCACGCTCCACCACGCCAGCGTCCCGATCCGGATCCGACACGACCCGCAGCGGATCGGCCAGGTCGTCGCCAACCTCGTGGCCAACGCGGTCAAGTTCACGCCGCGCGGGGGTTCCGTCTCGGTCGACGTGGAGCCCACGGCCGACGGCGCGCGGATCGAGGTCGCGGACACGGGCGTCGGGATCGATCCCAGCGAGCTGCCGCACATCTTCGAGCGCTTCTATCGCGGCTCGCGGGCGAACGAGGCGCGCGGCAGCGGGAGCGGGCTCGGGCTCGCCATCGTCCGCTCGATCGTCGACATGCATGGCGGCGCGGTCGAGGTCGAGAGCCGGGTCGGGATCGGCTCGCGCTTCGTGGTCACGCTCCCGCGCGATCCGCGCCTGATCGAGGGCACCCCGGCCGCCGAACGGGCCGCGGTGGCCTCAGCAGCCGATGCACGCAGCCGCCTCGATGACGGCGTGACGTTCGATCCGATCAGACTGACGCCGAACGTGCAGGAAACTTCACCTTCCGAACGCCCACAGGTGAACCCTGAACCCGCACCCTGATACCTGATCAGTCCTCTCGCGGTCGCTCACCGGCCGCCGAACCCAAGGACCCTGCCGAGACGATGCACGACGAACCCCGCCCCGACGCCACGGACCCCGGCGACCTGACCGAACGCCACCCCATCCCGCCGGCCGCGGCCGCGTCCGACGAGCCCGCCGCCCCCGACGAGCCCGCCGCGCCGATCGGTCCCGAGACGGCGGCGCCGGTCGCCCCGTTCGGCGCGGTCGAGCCGGGAGCGCCGGTCATCGAGCCGTACGGCGCCAGAGTCGAGCCGTACCCTGCCCCCGACCGCTACACGCCCGCGCCCGAGCCGCGTTCCGGCTGGGCGCGTTCGTGGGACGAGACCCCGCCGGTGACGCCCGAACGCTGGTACGAGCCGGCGGCGACCCAGGCACCGGTGGCCGCCACGACCAGCGTCGGCCGGGGAGGGAGAGGCGGGTCCATCCTGGCCGCCGCGCTGCTCGCCGCGGTCCTTGCCTCGGGTGGCACGGTCCTCGCGCTCGGTGCCGCCGGTGCGCTCGACCGACCGTCGACCCCGGCTCCGGCCACGACCCAGGGGTCCAACACCGGGTCGACCCAGCCGGTCGCGATCGACGAGTCGTCAGCGACCATCGCCGTGGCGGCCAAGGTCAGCCCGGCCGTCGTGAAGATCACCGTCACCGGTAGCACCGATTCGGGCAACCTCGGTGTCATCCCGCCGACCGGTGTCGGATCCGGCGTCATCTTCGACAGCAACGGCTGGATCCTGACCAACCACCACGTGGTCGAGGGCGGCGAGAAGTTCAACGTCGAGCTCAAGGACGGGCGGATCCTGTCCGGCAAGGTCTACGGCATCGACACGCTGACCGACCTCGCCATCGTCAAGGTCGACGCCACCGACCTGCCGACCGCCGCCATCGGCGAGTCGGACGCGCTCAAGGTCGGCCAGCTGGTCGTCGCCATCGGGAGCCCGTTGGGCACGTATTCGAATTCGGTCACGAGCGGCATCGTGTCGGCCAAGGGCCGCTCCATCAGGACCGACAACAACGAGCAGCTGTCGAACCTGATCCAGACCGACGCCGCGATCAATCCCGGCAACTCGGGCGGGCCGCTGCTCGACGCGGGCGGCAACGTCATCGGCATCAATACCGCGATCGCCCAGAATAGCAACGGCATCGGCTTCGCCATCCCGGTCGACATCGCTCGCCCGATCATGGCCCAGGCCATCGCCGGCGAGGCGCTGAACCGTCCGTACATGGGCATCAGCTTCGTGTCGATCGACCGGCAGCTGTCCGACGAGAAGAAGCTCGCCGTCCGGGTCGGCGCGCTGGTGGGTGGGTTCGATCAGAACGGCGATCCGGCCCCCGGCGTCAAGAGCGGAACGCCCGCCGCGACCGCCGGGATCAAGGACGGCGACATCATCGTCAGCATCGACGGCAAGGTCATCGACGAGGAGCATCCGCTCGACGCCACGCTCGCCCAGTTCTCGCCCGGCGACACCGTCAGCGTCGTCGTCCTGCGCGATGGTCAGCAGATCACCCTGAAGGTCACCCTGGGGACGCGGCCGCCGGGGCTGTAGCGAGGGCGCGAGCGGGACCCGCGCGCGATGACCTGATCACCCCTGATCAGCGTGCCCGTGAGCGGCCGACCCGTGTCAGATCTCGGCGTCGCCCCAGAGGCTCCAGCGCGGCTCGCCCTGGTTGATCGACGAAGGTAGCTCGCCGACCGCGGCGACCCCGGCGTCGCTCGATGCGTCCGACACCGCCCCGCCGCCCGCCGCCGCGCCCCGGCGCGGCTTGACCGGCAACGGGTCCACCTCGACGAACTCGAGCTTCCGAACGGGTGTTCGATCCATGGCGATGTCGAGTGGCCGGGGTGTCGGTCGCCGCCCGGTCCCGATCGGGTCCTCAATCGGCGCCACCGCAGCCTCCCAACAGGCGCGCATCTCGTCACCGCGAAGCGGTCGCCGCTCACGATCGAGCCCGCAGTAGCCGAGCTGGGCCGCGACCGACCGGCGGAAGTGTCGACAACTGGCGCAGGCGGTGCTCGATCGCCGGCAGACCCAGCACCTGGCCGTCTCGGCCTGGGGTGTCCCGCAGTGCGGACAGCGCCACATCGCCATCCCCGGATGGTAGCTGCGAGACGGGTCGTTGTCGACCCCGATCCGCACGCCCGGCGACCTGTCGGCTGGGTCGCCCTACTTCACGATCGTGATGACCGTGTAGTCCTGGGCCGAACCGAAGTCCTTGGTCGTGACCAGGACCGTCGCGCTCCCCTGGCCGATGTCGGCACCCTTCGGGACGGTCGTCTTGAACGATGCCTTGCCGTCGGTCCCGGTCGTCCCGTCGATGCTGACCGTCGCGATACCCGGGATGCTCAGGGTGAAGGTCACGCCCGCGCCCGCCAGGACCTGGCCGTCGGGGTCGGTGACCGTGGCGACCAGGGTGACCGACTCCGGCAGCCTCGACCGCTTGATCTGATAGTCCGAGGAGGTGAGCGAGACCGCCAGCTTGCCCGAGCCGCGCCGGATGCTGAGGATCGACTCGGTGACGTTGCCCGCCGGGTCGGTGCCGGAGATCGTGATCTTGTTCACCCCGGTCGCGATAGCCACGCTGAGCGAGAAGGTGCCGTCGGATTCGGCCGTGCCCGCGACTGACGACCCGTTGGCGTCGTTCCGTGCCAGCAGCGTGGTCCGGGCCTGCGTCTTGCCCTTGATCGTGACCGCCTTGCCGTTGACGATCGCGTTGTTCTTGGGCGAGGTGATGGTGATCTTGGGCGCTGCGTCGTCGAACACGTAGCGGACGACCGCCGAGTGGTCCGATTCGCCGCCGGGGCCGGTGATCGATACCGAGAAGTCGTTGATGCCGTCGGTCAGCTCGATCCCGGGGATCACCGTCTTGGCCGTATCGGCGATCGGGACCTCTTTGATGGCGGTCGCATCCTGGTCCGGCAGTGCCAGGTAGAGCCGGATCCGGTGGTTCGTGTCGCCGATCACGCCGCCCGGCACGGTGACCACGAGATCGACGGTCGCCTGGCTGGTATATGGCTCGGACGGCTGGTCGAGCGATGGCGCGAGGGAGACGTCCTCCGTGACCGGCGATGGAGAAGGAGTCGAGGTGACGCCCTTGACGAAGCCGCCGAGCGTCGAGCCGACCCCGCCGACGACCATGCCGAACCCGTGGGCACCGACGTACAGGACGCCCGCCCCGAGCGCGAGGATGCCCGCGATGAGCGCGAGGCGGAAGATCCACGGCAGGCCGCTCCCGCGCTGGATGGGGCGGTGGCCGGCGAGTCGGGTGGAGGCCGGGCTGCGCGGCTTGACCTTGACCGGTACGGGCCGGCCGGTCGACGGCGGACGTGGCCGGACGTGTGTCTGCCGGTGGTCGCGCCGAGTCGTCATCGGCGCGATTGTCGCACGGGCGCCTGCGCGCGGTCGAAGGCGTGTACCGCACGGCCCGCCTCGGTGTACTCGCGGGTGCGGTGCGTTGTACTCTGGCCGGGTCGCGCGCGTGACGACCCTCGTCCGGCGCGCCCACGATGAGGGACCAAGGGAGTGCAGGCGCGCGATCCGCGATCCGGCAAGCGGGGATCGAATCCGATCGGACGACCGGAGTTCGGCGTTGGTCCGATCGCCCGTGTCTCGCCGTCACCGCGCTCTCAGGCCAGCGCGCAGGTCAACGGCGGGACGCTGCCCGCGATGCCGGCCATGTTGCGCCCCGGCTTCGGCCTCCCGAACCTCCGCCGTAACGTCTGCCCGCACTTCTATATGACCGGCAGCCGCGGCGCCATCCCGATCCAGGCGCCGCATCTGCTCAAGGCGCTCATCCGCCAGGACACCAACACGTCGCGCTGCCAGCTGCGCGGCGGGGTCCACATGGAGCAGGGCTACGTCAACGATGTCTGCCTCACCCCGCGGTTCAACCAGTGCGTCTTCTACGAGGACGAGCTGTCCCGCGAGTGACGGGTCCCCGGTGACCGAGTCCGCGGCGACGCTCAGCTACGCACAAGCGCTGGCGGCGCTGGCCGAACAGGGCCGGTTCGGCATCCGCCTGGGGCTCGGACGCACGCGCGCCCTGCTGCGCGAGCTCGGACACCCCGAGCGGACGGTCCGTGGCGCGCTGATCGCCGGGACGAACGGCAAGGGCAGCGTCCTCGCCCTGGCCGATTCGGCGCTGCGCGCCGCCGGCTACCGGGTCGGCAGCACCCCGAAGCCGCACCTGGTCAGCTACCGCGAGCGAGTCGCG
>Ga0307281_10000403_pt1 | contig 11218 bp, 7 predicted proteins | sample ER_DNA_120_FD_194486 | JGI IMG/M metagenome (GOLD analysis project Ga0307281, IMG submission 194486) | Bulk soil microbial communities from the East River watershed near Crested Butte, Colorado, United States - ER_DNA_120 | ecosystem: Environmental > Terrestrial > Soil > Floodplain | place: USA...
CCGCGGCCACGTCCCTGCGCCAGAAAATCAAACGCGCGGGGTGGGACGACGCCTTCCTCTTGGGCATGCTCGGTCATATGCGATAGCCCTGCCCACAAGGGGGAGGGGAACACACCGAGTGCGCGGTGAGTGATGTCGGAAAGCATCAGCGAATGCGTCGCGTTGACCGTGCGGCCGCGCCTCCTATACTCGCGCGGGCCGGCGTCCGCTTGTGAGAGCATGCATGTCAAAATTGAATTCGATGGTTTCGGGCGTGGCGATGGCTGCGCTCGCCGCGCTGGTCGTGCCGACGGCCGCGCAGGCGCAAACGGAAATTTGGCCGCAACGGCCGGTGCGGTTCATCGTCGGACTCGGGCCGGGAAGCGCGCAGGACATCGCCGCGCGGCTGTTCGGCGAACAACTGTCCAAGCGCTGGGGCCAGCCTGTCGTGATCGAGAACAAGCCCGGCGCCGACGGCATCGTCGCCATCAACGCCTTCACCGGCGCGCATGACCCGCACACCCTGCTGTTCGCGGCCTCGGGCACGTTCACCGCGCATCCGACGCAATACGCCAAGCTGCCCTACGACCCCAGCGACCTCGTTCCGCTCGCGCGGGTGTCGAGCACGATCATCGCGGTGTCGGTGCCGACCGCGCTCAACGTCAACTCACTCGACGAGCTCGTCGCGCTGGCGCGCAAGGAGCCCGGCAAGCTGAACCTGGTGCCGACACCCGGGACCACCGAGATCACGTTCGACAATTTCCTCAAGACCGCCGGCGTCACCATGACGAAGATTCCGTACAGCGACGTCACCAAGGCGCTGGCGGATCTGGCCGAGAACCGCGTGCAGGTGATGGTGGCGGGCATCGCGCTCGTAAAGTCGCAGGTCGAGACCGGCAAGGTGAAGATCCTGGCCATCACCAATCTCAAGCGCGCCGCCGCGGTGCCCGATCTGCCGACCGGAACCGAGGCCGGCTATCCCGCGCTCGCGCTCGACGGGCTGATCGGATTGTTCGGCCCCAGGAACCTGCCGCCGGGCACGGCGGAGCGGATCGCGGCCGACGTGCAGGCGGTCGCCGCCGACCCTGCGATCGGCCCGCGGCTGGCCGCCACCGGCCAGCAGCTCGATCCCGGCGGCACCGCGGAGTTCGCGGCGGCCGTGGACGCGCAGCGCAAGAGCATCGCCGCCACCGCCAAGGCCCTGGGGATCCAGCCGACGCGATAGGGGGCGGGGAGACGTTGCTCTTCGTGTCCCGGGCGAGCCCCCGGGCCCGCGCAAAGCGCGGCCCGAGGGTAAACTCAGCGAGACCCGGGACCCAGGGCGACGCCCGCGGGCAATGCCGTGTGGTCCTGGACCCCGGCTCGCGCTCGCGCGCAAACGCGCGCTCGCTTGGCCGGGGCACACCCGGACGTGGCGCTACGTCAGTGCTTCGATGCCGGATGCAGGGGACCGGATAGAGCGGTCCACCACGCCTTGAAGGCGTCGCGACAGCGCCACCAGAACAGCGACCAGGGCGGCACTTGCGCGATCAACGCGCTGAGGTACTCCGCTTCCCGCTTCCACCGGTCGCGGCTTTCCATCACCCGGTCGACGGACCGGGAGAGAAAATCTTTGGTCTTGCGCGCTTCCTCGTCCATCGCGCGCAATTGCTCCACTTCGACCCGCAGCAGATTCAACTCGATGAGCAGCAGCTTCATTTCCCGCCGCATGACCGGCAGCGGATCGTGCGCGTCCCGCGGACCCGCCGGAAGAACGTGCACGAACGGATGGGCGTCGGCAGTGGACTGATTCAGCATGCACACAGTGTGTCGAAGCATGGTTTACAGACAGTTAAGCTGGAATCGCCCGCACCGTGTCCCGGGCGAGTGACGCGAGTGCACGTGCACGAGCGAACGAGACCCGCGACCCAGGGGCCACAGACAACAGCGGGGGCCCTGTGGCCCTGGGTCCCGGGATCTTCGCTCGCATGCGCTCGCTCGTCCGGGACACGAGCGACGGGGGCGCGCGGTGTGCTACAAAAGCGGGAGCATGGCCGAGGCCCGCCCCACCTTCGACGACGGTGCCGCCTATGACGAGTTCATGGGGCGCTGGAGCCGCGCCGTGGGCGCGGTGTTCCTCGACTGGCTCGCCGCACCGCGGAAGGCGGCGTGGCTCGACGTCGGCTGCGGCACCGGCGCCTTCACGACCCTCATCGTCAAGACCTGCAAGCCCGCGCGCGTGGCGGCGGTCGACCCCGGAGCGGCGCAGATCGAGTTCGCACGCCTGCAGCCGGTGGCCAAGCGCGCGGACTTCCGCGTCGCCGACGCACAGACGCTGCCGTTTTCCGACGGCACCTTCGACGTGGTCGCGTCAGCGCTGGTGATCAACTTCATTCCCGACCGCGCCCGCGCCGTCGCCCAGATGCGCCGCGTCACAAGGCCGTATGGCACGGTCGGCGGCTATGTATGGGATTTCGCCGGCGACCGCAGCCCGAGCTGGCCGTTCAACCGCGCGCTCAGTGGTCTCGGCATCGCGCCGCCGCAGCTGCCCGGCACGCCCGACTCGACGCTCGAAGGGTTGCAGGTCCTGTTCGCGGGCGTTGGCTTCGACGACATCGCCACGCGCGCGATCGACGGCACTTGTGCGTTTCGGGACTTCGACACCTTCTGGCGCACCCAGACGCCGCTCATGCACCCCGTGGGCAAGCTGGTCGCGGCGATGTCGGAGGCCGATCGCGCCGCCCTGATGGACGCCGTGCGGGCGCAGGTGGCTCCGGGCCCGGACGGCACGATCGCCTATGCCGCACGTGCGAATGCGGTGAAGGGGCGCGTGCCGAGGTAGCGCGCGCTACGCGGCTCATGGAGATGCGACATTCTCTCGTGTCCCGGGCGAGCGCGAGCGAGACACCGATCTCGGGCTTGCCCGAGATCGGCAGCTAGACGACGCAAGTCGGGTAAACCCGACTTGCGTGGACCCAGAGCCACACGAGCGGACCATCGCGGAGAAAAGGCAAGAGCGTGCCGCGTAGCCCTGGGCCCCGGCTCGCGCTCGCGCGTGAGTTTGTGCCTCATTGCGGAAGAAGGGCGCTCGCTTGGCCGGGGCACACTCGGCAGATGCGGGGCCCGTTGACCCCCCACGCTTCGCCGCTATATTCCGCCCGCCTGCCCCTGTGGCGGAATTGGTAGACGCGCCTGACTCAAAATCAGGTAATGGCAACATTGTGCTGGTTCGAGTCCGGCCAGGGGCACCAATAAATCCACCTAGTTAAGGATGATTGTTGGCGGGTGGCGCATTCCAAATGGAGCGCATGCTGGCTTCTACTCTCACCGCGAGCGGGCGAGGGTCATCCACCAAACAGTAAATTGCACAGCCACTTCCTCCATCGCCAACGCGGCGATGCCCAGACGTGCGCCCCGCGCCATACCGTAGCGTGTCATAGCCACCGTGGCGACGCGGGCTGGCTCAATACGCCTGCGCTATTGCGCCTACGCACTGCCTTGGACTCGAGAAATTAATTTGCAATGGCCGCGCAAAGCCGCCCAATGTCACGAGCCTATTTCGCAGCAACGAAAGCAAGGCGCACCATGGTGAAGCTTCCCACTGTTCTCGCATCCGCACTGGCCGCGCTCGCCCTGCATGCGACGGTGCGGGCGGAGGATTACCCCTCCAAGCCCATCACCATCGTGGTTTCGCTCGCAGCCGGCACCGGCATGGACGTGGTGACGCGGCTCTATGCCGAAAAACTGTCGCAGGCGCTCAGCAAGCCCGTGATCGTCGAGAACAAGCCCGGCGCGGCGACCACGCTCGCCGCCAATCAGGTCGCGAACGCGCCGGCCGACGGTTACACACTGGTGGTGCTGACCAGCATCGCGCTCTCGATCAATCCGACGCTGTACAAGCACCTCAACTACGATCCCGCGGATTTCGTGCCGATCTCGCTCTATGTCAAATCGCCGTTCATTTTGTCGACCTATCCCGGATTGCCGGCGAAGACCGTTCCCGAATTCATCAAGCTCGCCAAGGCAAGCAATCCGCCGCTGACATACGCGTCGATCGGCGCCGGCTCGCTGCAGCAGATGTCGATGGAGTTCGCCAAGAAGCGGTTCGGCTTCGAGGCAACGCACGTGCCGTATCGCTCGACCGCGCAGCTCGCCACCGATCTCACCGCCGGCCACGTCACCGCGAGCTTCCTGGAAGCCGGGCTCTCGATCCCGCTGATCAAGGACGGGAAGCTGCGCGCGCTGGCGGTGTCGGCGTCGCAGCGGCTGCCGCTGCTGCCCGACGTGCCGCCGTTCTCCGAAGCCTCCGGCGCGCCGGACTACGAAGGCGTGTCCTGGCACATGCTGCTGATGCCGGCGAAGACGCCGAGGCCGATCGCGGAGAAGGTGCATGCCGAGATGAAGCGGATCATGGCCGCGCCTGACATGCGGGAGAAAATCGCGGCCGTCGACCTCATTCCGAACGACTCGCCGTCGATCGAGGAGATGCGCGGCTACATCGCGTCCGAGCACGTGAAATGGGGCGCGCTGGTCAAGCAGCTCGGGCTCGAGGGCTCGCAATAAAGCCGCGGTGACGGAAGCGACTTTAGCCCTCACCTCGATACCAGCCTGTTGGACAAGGCATACGCAATAGTCTCCAGCTATTACCGGATGATGTGGGATCGAAACTCTCTCGCGTCGCCTTGTCTTCCGGTCAACAAGCGCCTACTGAATCAGGACTACGCAGCGGCGGGATTTGCTCGCCTCGGATCCGTTCAAGGCGGTCGGCGTACCGAAGCGCTCACCTCCCCGAGCACGCGTTCGTTCTATTACGCAGGTCAGTTCGCATAGCGAGTGCCGCCGACACACGCCTTCGCACCTCCGCCGGTCGGCGCGCGCTCTGTGACGTCGCCAAACATGGGAGCTCGGCTATGACATCGAAGTTGAGCATATGGTCAGCAGCGGCCATGTCCGTTGCCGCAACGGCTTGCATGTCCTGCGGACAGATGGCCCTTGGCCAGGAAGAGACCGACCAGCGGTTCGGCACCGTTCATTTCGCGACCTCGTGCAACGAGGCCGCGCAGCGACGCTTCGACCGGGCCATGCGCTACCAGCATTCGTTCTGGTACCGCGAATCCAAGGAGATCTTCGAGGAGGCGCTCAAGGCCGATCCCGATTGCGGCATCGCGTATTGGGGCGTCGCGCTGAGCCTGCTCAACAACCCGCATAACCCACCGCCCGCCCCCAATCTCCCGCTCGGGCTTGCCGCCATCCAGAAGGCGAAGGCGGTCGGCGCCAAGACCGAACGCGAGCGCGATTTCATCGACGCGCTGTCGGTGTTCTATACCGATTACGACAAGGTCCCGCATGGCGCGCGGGTGCAGCTCTATCTCAAGGCGATGGAGGGAGTGGCGCAGCGCAATCCCGCCGACGACGAAGCGCAGCTGTTCTACGCCATCACGCTCAATGTCGGCGCCTCGCCCAGCGACAAGACCTATTCAAATCAGCTCAAGGGCGCGGCGATCCTGGAGCAGATCTTCAAGCGCCAGCCGCGGCATCCGGGCGTCGCCCACTATCTGATCCATCTCTACGACTCCCCGGCCCTGGCGGAGAAAGGCATCGATGCCGCCAAGCGCTATGCCGAGATCGCACCGGCCGCGCCGCATGCGCAGCACATGCCCTCGCACATCTTCACGCGCGTGGGCTACTGGAACGAATCGATCGGCTCAAACGCAGCCGCTGCGCGTGCGGCAAAGGCGGACAAGGAGTTCACCGACCAGCTCCACGCCATGGATTATATGGTCTATGCCTACCTGCAGCTCGCGCAGGACTCGAAAGCACGTGATGTCGTCGACGAGATGAATGCGATCACGGGCGTCAACCCGAATGTCTCCCCCGGCCCGTATGCGCTTGCCGCCTCACCCGCGCGTTACATGGTGGAACGCGCCGACTGGAAGGGGGCGGCGGAGCTGCCGGTCCGGCCAACACAGTTCGCGCATGTCCAAGCGATGACGCATTTCGCGCGCGCTTTAGGGGCGGCCCGCTCCGGCAATCCGGACGCCGCCAAGGCCGACATCGCCAAGCTCGCCGAGCTGCGCGACAAGCTGCGCGAGGCCAAAGACGCCTATTGGGCGGAGCAGGTCGACATCCAGCGGCAGGTCGCGACCGCATTCCTGCTCGAGGCCGAGGGCAAGCCGGACGACGCGCTCAAGGCCATGAGCGCCGCCGCCGATGCCGAGGACAAGACCGAGAAAAGCCCGGTGACTCCAGGGACGCCGCAGCCCGCGCGCGAACTCTACGGCATCATGCTGCTCGAGCGCGGAATGGCGCGCGAGGCGCTCGCCGCATTTGAAGCGACGATCAAGAAGGAGCCCAACCGCTTCAACGCCATCGCCGGAGCCGCCAAGGCGGCCGAGCGCCTGGGCGACCAGGCGAAAGCCAAGGACTACTACCAGAAGCTCACGACGCTCGCGGGCAATGCCAATACCGTCCGGCCCGACCTCGCGGCGGCGCGCGCGTTCCTGGCCAAGAACTAGACGCTCGCATCGGCGCGCCGCGCCCACCGGCAAGGCAGCGGTATCGACGCACAGAATGCTCGTGATCTGTGACCCGGGTCACAGTGCGAGCCTGCCGGCCCATGCCACCCTCAGTACGAGTGTGAGGTCAGATGTGATTTCCATTCGGATTGACGAGGTACGTGATGATCCGGGACATCCTCATCATGCTGGCGGCGGTCGCTGCGGTCGTGGCGTTCGCACCGAAGGTGTCGCATGGCGTGAACACGCCCGCGCAGGAAGCGGTTGACGCGCCGGTCACGGCGGCTCCGCCACACGACGGCCGGAAGGATCGTTGACGCCGCGCGGCGCGGACGGCTTTTGGCGCGACGTGATTGGCCCGAGGCGGCAACCCTGGCCGCGGGGGCGAAACCAACAGGACGACGCTCGTCCGACGCGGCCGAGATTTACGGCCACCGCGTGAAGGCAGATCGAGCGCGGCGATGGCAGGCATCGGGGAGGATCACGGGTCGCCCCGCCATCCCTGCCTATCCCACCAACGCCGCACGCCATCGTAGCACGGAGCGGCAGACCTCGCCCACCGGCGCATACCGCGTGTGCGCCTTTGGTGCTGCGGCGGTGACGGCCGAGCCGTCACGCCGTCGTGGTTGCGGCGCCCAGGATCGAGTGGATCTGGGCGACGACGGCCGCTCCTTCGCCGACGGCGGAGGCCACCCGCTTGGTCGAGCCGGAGCGGACATCGCCGATTGCGAACACGCGCGACAGGCTCGTCTGCAGCGGGAGCGGCGCTTGCGCCGCGGCCGGCGCCAGCCCGGTCAGGATGTAGCCGTGCTCATCGAGCGCGAGGCATCCATTGAGCCATGCCGTATTTGGTTCGGCGCCGATGAACATGAAGACCTGACGGGCCGGGAGGTTCGACGTCGCGCCGGAGTCCCGGTTGCGAACGGTCACGCCTTCCAGGGCGCCGGCGCGATCGCCGCGGAGCTCGACAATCTCGGATCGAACCTGGATATCGACGTTCTCCAGCGACCTGATCCGGTCGATCAGGTAACGCGACATCGAGGCCTCCAGCCCGGCGCCCCTGACGATCATGGTCAGCCGCTTGACGTGCGGCGCGAGGAACACCACCGCCTGGCCGGCCGAGTTGCCGGCGCCGACCAAGGCGATCTCCTCGCCGGTGCAGAGCTTGGCCTCGACCGGCGACGCCCAGTAATGAACGCTGTCGCCCTCGAACGACTTGAGGTTCGTGATCGGCGGCCGCTTGTAGCGTGCGCCTGATGCCACGACCACCGCACGCGCCCGCACCGACCCCTGGTCGGACAGCGTCAGCGCCACCGTATCGTCGGCCGCGTGGCCGCCATCGCCGCATTCGAGCCGCGTCGCCACCAGCGGAATGGCCACCTCGGCGCCGAACTTCTGCGCCTGGTTGAGCGCGCGGCCGGTCAGAGCCAGGCCCGAGATTCCGGTCGGGAAACCAAGGTAGTTCTCGATGCGGGCGGAAGCGCCCGCCTGGCCGCCCAGCACCTCGCCATCGACGACCAGAACCGAGAGCCCCTCGGAGGCGGCGTACACCGCGGTCGCAAGGCCGGCGGGGCCGGATCCGATCACGGCGACGTCGTAGAGGGTACCGGTTCTGAGTGTCGGGGTGATGCCGAGCCAGGCGCTGGCCTCTTCATTCGAGGGCCGCTTGAGCACGCGGCCGCACGCGCAGATCAGAAGCGGCAGGTCCTCGGGCGGGAGGGCAAGATCGTCGAGGAGCTGGCGGCCGCGCTCACTCGCGCAGTTGAGAACCAGATGGGGATAGCCGTTGCGGGTCAGGAACGCCTGCAGGCGGAGAAGCTCGGCGGAGCCGGCGCGGCCGAGCAGGACCGGACCGACGCCACGCTCCAGCAGGCCGACGCGCCGCAGGATGAAGGCGCGCATGATCAGCTCGCCGAGCTCCGCGGAACCCACGATGAGCGCGCGCAGGCGGGTCGCATCGAGCGGCAGCGCGACGCATCCGTCCACACCGGCGCGCGCACCCGCGAGAGTCGACCTCTCGCCCAGTTGATGCAGCTCGCCGGTGAAATGACCGCGTTCGAGCGTCTGCAAGGCGATTTCCTGATCGAGCCCGTCACGGCCGAACGACTCAGCCGACCCCTCGAGCAGAAACCAGGATGGCACGCCACGGTCGCCGACCTCGTAGATCTTCTCTCCGGGCGCGAAGCGTCGCGCCTCGACATTGGCGAAACGCTTGACGACCTCGAGCTGCGTTTCGCGCAGCCGCGGGAAACGCTGGGCGCTGCGATCGGAGATCGGCACCATCGCCTCGATCTGTTCCGGTGTTCTCATCGGCATCGCTCCCTTCGCGGCACATCGGTAGGCCCCGGCGGCGATCGCTTCAACCTCGATGTAGAGAAGGTTTTCGCAATCCCGCCGCGCGCGTGGCGGCCATCGACATCTACGTCTTCACCTACGCGCTTTCCATCGCTCCCGGCGAGCGAGCGCTCGACGTTGCACGCAGATGTGAACGTTCGCGGCAGCGCCCGCCGGGGCTCCGATCTCGGCCCGAGCGAGCGAGACATTCGCCTCGCCGATGGTCGCTCGCGAACGTCCTGGTTGCGGTCGAACAGCTCGACCCGCCTGGCGAGGTCCATGCGCGTGCGTCTGACCCGGTCGCATCGCCGGCGCCCCTTCACGTGGCGGGACCAACCACCAACCCCATGGTTTATAAATTTGCGTGATGGCCCTTGAGGCATTTATGTAATGGCCATCACACTGCATGTGAATCGCCGGCCATATGCTGGCCGCTACGACCCTTGGGCAAACTGGTGGAGGATCGGGCCGTGGCTGCACTCGGACAGGCTGACTACCGCGTCAACAGCGTTCAGGACGTTATTCAAGGCTCCAATCCGAACACCCCCGCGGCGGTGAACGCCCAGCTCGACGTCTGGAATACGTCGAGCCAGGCGCCGTTCACCATGACCTACCAGTTCGAAACGGCGCAGCCGGGCGATCTCTGGATGTCGTACAGCGGCTGGACCGCCATGAGCGGCGCCGAGCAGTCCGCGATCCGCGCCGTTCTCGACGAGTACGAGTCGGTCGCCAACGTGCGGTTCGTCCTGGACAACGCGGCGGCCGATCCCGACATCAATTTCGGCAAGGTCGGCCTTTCGGCCGGCGTGGGCGGAATCGGCGGCTGGAATTTCAGCTTCAGCTACGACGGCAACAACAACATCACATCGCGGGTGATGGACCACTTCGCGGTCTTCAACAACACCCTCGACCTCACGGCGGCGACAAACAGATCGCTCCTGCTGCACGAAATCGGCCACGCGATGACCCTCAAGCATCCGGGTCCGTACGACGTCGAGGGGCAGGTTCCGCCCGGCCCGTACCTTCCGGCCGGCGAAGACAGCAACAAGTACACCGTGATGTCGTACACGGCCAACCCCGACAACGGCGTCAAGAGCGACCATCTGATGCTCTACGACATCGCCGCCCTGCAGGCGCGGTGGGGCGTGAACACGTCGTATCACACCGGCAGCGATACCTATACCGGGCCGAGCGGGACCATCCAGTCGATCTGGGACGCCGGCGGCACCGACACGATCGACGGCAGCGGCAAGCAGCAGGCCGTGACCATCGACCTGCACGACGGTGCCTTCTCCTCGCTCGGCGCGCTCAACAATTTCTCCATCGCGTTCGGCGCGGTGATCGAGAACGCCATCGGCAGCGCGTTCGCCGACACGATCACCGGCAATGATGTCGCAAACCTGGTGCGCGGCGGCGGGGGCAACGACACCGTCGACGGCGCCGGCGGCGACGATACATTCGTCCTCACCGGCCTGCGCTCGCAGTACACGGTCACCATATTGTCCGCCACGTCGGCGCGACTCGTTGATACGCGCGCCGGGTCCGCCGACGGCACCGACGTCATCAGCAACATCGAGCATGTCCAGTTCGCCGACGGCACCGTGAATTTCGGCGACTTGCAGAATCCGGTGCCGGTCGCAGGCTCGGTCTCGATCAACGATGTCTCGATCACCGAGGGAAACAACGGCACTCAGACCTTGACCTTCACGGTCACGCGCAGCGGCGGGACGACGGCGTTCAACGTCACCTATGCGACCGCCGACGGCACCGCCACGACCGCCGACGGCGATTACGCCGCGAACTCCAACACGCTGCAGTTCGCGGCCAACGAGAACACCAAGACGGTCTCGATCGTGATCAACGGCGACACCAAAGCGGAGGGGAACGAGACCTTCACGGTCAACCTGTCGAACGCGACCAACGGCGCCACGATCGGCGACGGCCAGGGCCTGGGCACGATCAGCAATGACGACAGCGGCACCATTGTCTCCAGCGTCAGCTATACACTCGGCCCCAACGACCTGAACCTGGTGCTCACGGGCACCGCCGACCTGCAGGGCTACGGCAACGCAGCGAACAACGTCATCAACGGCAACTCCGGCAACAACCTCATCGACGGCGGGGCCGGCGCCGACAGCATGTTCGGCGGCGCCGGCAACGACACCTATTTCGTCGACAACGCCGGCGACGGCGTCGTGGAGAATGCCAACGAAGGCAATGACACGGTGTTTTCGACCGTGCACCACACCCTGTCGGCCAATGTCGAGAACCTGATCCTGCAAGGCAGCGCCGACCTGCAGGGCTACGGCAACAGCGGCGCCAACGTGATCTACGGCAACGCCGGCAACAACCTGCTCAACGGCGGCGGCGGGGCCGACCTGATGGTCGGCGGCGCCGGCGACGACATCTAC